>Ga0070679_100005413_pt1 | contig 11829 bp, 10 predicted proteins | sample KBSC63BmetaG_FD_65652 | JGI IMG/M metagenome (GOLD analysis project Ga0070679, IMG submission 65652) | Corn rhizosphere microbial communities from Kellogg Biological Station, Michigan, USA - KBS C6-3B metaG | ecosystem: Host-associated > Plants > Roots > Rhizosphere | place: USA: Michigan... | reverse complement strand
TCTTCGTCGCCCTCTTCCTTGATGATCTCGCGTACGCGGATCTCGTGCTGCGCCAGTTTTTCGCCCAAATCGAGCACGTAAGTGAGCGCGAGGGGGCTCGACAAAACTTCGTGGATAACGCGATTCTCGCCTTCTTCGATCTTCTTGGCGATTTCGACTTCGCCTTCGCGGCTCAGGAGCGACACGGTGCCCATCTCGCGCAGATACATGCGTACCGGATCGCCGGTCTTGCCGACCAGGTCGCCGTCGACGTCGCTGTCAGCTTCCTTCTCCTCCTCTTCCTCCTCCACAAGATCTTCGCCCGCACCGCCGAGCGTCACGCGCTGATTGGCGTCGACGACCTCGATGTCCATTTCGCCGAAGATCGACATCACGTCGTCGATCTGGTCCGGCGAGACCACTTCCGCCGGCAGCATGTCGTTTACGTCGTCGTAGGTGAGATAGCCCTTTTCCTTGCCCAGATCGATGAGCTTCTTCACTTCTTTCAGATTCTTTTTCTCCACCGGACGAGCGGAGGAATCCGGCGCGGCGGGCGCGGCCTTGGCTACCGGACGGGCTGCTTCGGCTCGGGCTTTCGGCGTTCTAGCTGGCGTTCTTTTCGAACGAGGTCTTGCCATTCTAGTATCCTTTCTCTCTTCGCTTTCTCGTCGTTCTGTTCTTCCGCGGCGCGAATTTTAAGACGCAGGTCGCGTTCCATGCCCTTGAAGTGCCGGCGCCGCAGATGCGAAAGACAATCCGTCACCATGCGGGCGCAGTCAGCGTCGGAGAGATCCTCTCCGCTTAACGCGAGAGCGGCGATCTCGCCGGTCAATCCGCTCGGCAGTTCCTGAGTCAACCGCGCCACGTCGACCTTTCCACGTTCTAGCCATTCCCGCACCATTCCGTCAACCACCGTACGCCACTTGGGGCCGAACCACTGCGCCGCTTCCTTTTCCTCGGCGATCTTGGCAACCGCCGATTCCGCACGGAGCATCAAGCCCACAATGGACCGCTCGGCCGCGTCCTCGCGAACGAGCGCGGGCGCCAATGGCGCGGCGAAGCCGCGCGCGCTCACTCGCGCCATGGTCGGCGGCGCGGTCGGACGGCGCAAAAGCTCCTCGCGAATGCCCAGTCGATCGACTCCACGGCGGACCAGCAAATCGACCTCGAACGGGTTAGTGACTTTGGCGAGCACGCGGCTGACCTCGCCGGCGATCTGGCTTTTCCCTTCGAGCGTCCGGCCGAAACGCTGCTCGAGCGAGGAGAAAAAATAATCGGCCAGCGAAATCGCGCGATCGAGAATCGCTTCCAAAGCGACTTTGCCGTGGCGGCGCACGAAAGTGTCGGGATCTTCACCGCTCGGCAGAAACGCGGCGCGGCCAAGAAGCCCCGCTTCGACAAAAACCTCGAAGCTCCGCGCCGCAGCCTTTTCCCCGGCCGGGTCGCCGTCGAAAAGCGCGATGATGTTTTTTGTGTAGCGCGAGAGCACGCGCGCGTGATCGGCGGTCAGCGCGGTTCCGAGCGTGGCGACCGTATAGCCGATATCGTGCTGCGCCAGGGCGATCACATCGAGATAGCCTTCGACGATAACGACCCGGTCGGCGCGCCGAATCGCATCCTTGGCCTGGTAAAGACCGTACAGCGTCGAGCCCTTGTGAAAGAGCGGCGTCTCGCTCGAATTGAGATATTTAGGCAGGCTCTGGCCGAGCACGCGGCCGCCGAACGCGACGACCTTACCCGCCGGGCTGACGATGGGAAAGATCACGCGCGCGAAAAATTTTTCGTAGACTCTGTCGCCGGCACGCTGACCGATGAGGCCAAGCCGCAGCGCGTCGCTCGCGGGTATTTTTTCCTGGCGGATAAGCTGGACGAGGCCCGAGCCGCCTTGCGGCGCGTAGCCCAGCATGAATCGGCGCGCCGTGGCGTCGTCGACACCGCGGGATTTGAGGTACTGAAGCGCGCGCGCGCCTTCGGGATGGCCGAAAAGAATTTTCTGATAGTTGGCCGCGGCGCGCTCATTGATCCGGTAGAGATGCTCGCGTTCGCCGGCTCCGTCGCTGTTGCCGCGCCATTCGCTGCGCTCGATCGTGATGCCGTAGCGCTTCGCCACCCGCTCCACCGCCTCGGGGAAGCTCAGTTGATCGTATTGCATCAGAAAATTGAAAACGCTGCCGCCGGCATGGCAGCCAAAGCAATGGTAAATGCCTTTGTCCTCGCTGACGGTGAACGAGGGGGTTTTTTCGCCGTGAAAGGGGCAGAGACCCAGATGATTGCGACCCGCTTTCTTCAGTGTCACGTAATCCGAGACCACCTCGACGATCGAAGCGCGGGCGCGGATTTCAGCGATCTTTTCCTGGCTGATCATCGGGAAGATTCAGAGTCGCTCGCCGCGCTGGAGCGCAGCGTGCTCGCCGTCCGCGCTTGAACGCATGCTGTCCTTGCCCATGCGAATCAAGGTTCTGGCAAAACGCGACAGCGGCGAGACGAGATAAGAATCCTGGAAAGTCTCCTGCCTGCTTTTGGGGAACCAGGCGGCGTCACTCAGAAACACAACCGCGAGCGCGATGATCGCCGCGCCCTTGCCCAAACCCACGGCGATGCCGCCGGCGCGATTCAGCGTTTTCAAAAAAAGCAGGCGCTCCGAGCGATGCAGGAGCCAGCCGATCAGACTGAAAATAAAATAGACGACGAAAAAAATTGCCACGAAGACGGCGCCCTTGAGAAGCAACGGCGGCGCTTTCCAGAACTCCCCCGCGTAGGCCGACCCGGGAGCCACAAAAGCAATGGCCGCGATAAATCCGACAACCAAACCCAAAAGAGAAAAGACTTCGCGGAAAAGACCCCGGAAAAACCCTCGAAGACCGAAGAGGGCCAGCAGGCAGATGAGAATCAGGTCGATCCAATTCACAAGCTAAAACCAGTAACGCGCGTGACTTCGAACCCGCCCATTTGCACCACGCGCGCCGCGCCGGAAAGCCTCACGAAGCCTCCCCGTCCTGCGCACGACCCGACAAGTCAGAACTGATTTTCCGTTATATCACCCCTCGGCATTCACAACCATCCGCGGGGATCCATTCAAATCATCCAATCCTAGCCGCTCAACAGCGCCTTCGCCAGCTCATTGACGCGTTTGCCGTCGCTGCGCCCCGAGACCTTGGGCATGACGAGCTTCATAACCTTGCCGAGATCCTGGATTCCGCTGGCGCTGGCCTCGGCGATGCTCGCCCGGATCAAGTCTTTGACTTCGTCTTCCAAGAGCGGTTGCGGCGAGAACCGCTTCAGCACCGCCAATTCGGCTTCTTCTTTTTGCGCGAGGTCGTCGCGCTTGCCCTGGCGGTAAAGTTCGATCGCCTCGACACGCTGTTTACTGAGGGTGGCAATGGCGCGTTGAATTTCTTCGGGCGCGAGATCTCTGCGGAGTCGAATTTCCTCGTTGTGCAGCGCAGCTAAAAGAAGCCGCAAGGTGGAGAGGGTCACGGCATCGCCGGACTTCATCGCCACCTTGACGGCTTCCTGTATTTCACTCTTGAGATCCACGTGTCGGCGACTACCGCTAAAACAGTCTTTCTAAAAAGAATGGCGCACCCGCCGCAGCGCTCGTTTTTTTGCGGCGATTGCCTTCTTCTTTCTTTTAACGCTGGGCTTTTCGTAATGTTCGCGCTTGCGTAGCTCGGCGAGAATGCCCGCTTTTTCACACAATTTCTTAAAGCGCCGGATCGCGCTTTCGATCGATTCGTTTTCTCGAACTCGGACACCAGTCATAAAATTTACATCACCCCCGATCCACAAGGGACCCTAACATGTCCGCGGATGATTTTAGCGCATTTACCTCTCAAGTCAAGTAAATCACCTTAAAAATGAACCGTTTGCAGGCAATTGACACGCGCACAAGCAGCGCCGTGGAGGTTCCGTCAAAATCGTCCGAGGAAAAATCATTCGCTGAGAAAGAGCCCTGCGATCGGACTGGTCCCGCTCGCGCTCTAGCCATTCCGCAGCCGGGCGAATTTTTCAGGGAAATCGGAAATCAAACCCTGCACGCCGAGTCCGGCGAGAGCTTCCATGTCGCGGAGTTCGTTCACCGTCCAGACGAAGACATCGAGACCGTCTTCCCACGCGCGGTTCAAAAACTCGCGCGACGCGAGATCCTTCTGAACATGAATCGACTTTGCACCCAACCTTCGCGCGTTCGCGAGCGGATCGTCGCTATGCGCACCGACAACCAGGCCGAGCGTCGCATCCGGCGCAAGCTCGCGCACGCGCGCCAGCGCGCTGGACTTGAACGACGAGATCACCGTCCGTTCGAGATAGTCGTAGCGGCTGACGATGAAAAGAATTTTGAGCTCGATCCCCGGCGGCGTATCGTCATAGGATTTTATTTCCAGGCAGAGATCAGCCTTGCCGTCGATGCACTCGAGCGCTTCCTCCAGGGTGAGAATGCGTTCGCCTTTGAAACTCTTTTTGCGCCATCCGCCGACGTCGAGCGTCTTCAATTCCGCAAGGGTTTTTCCACTCACCGTGCCCTTGGCTTTTGCCAGTCGGTTCAAGCGCTCGTCGTGAAAGACCACCACGTGGCCGTCCCGGCTGAGCTGGCAGTCGAGCTCGATCATATCGGCGCCGGCCTCCACAGCTTTGACAAATGCCAAGCCGGTATTTTCCGGATATTTGCCGGACGCGCCGCGGTGGGCGATTTTCTTAAAGCCTGCCATCGATCGTGATCACGGACGGCAAAAATGCCGCGCGCCGGACGTCAACTTGATTCACCGATGCTGAGGTAGGTCAAAAATTCCTTGTTGCCCTTCGGGCCCAGAAGCGGCGACTCGATGGTCCCGCGAATCTTGTAGCCTAGTTCCGCCGCGGCGCCTCGGATCTCTTCGATCACGCGCTCGTGCTCCGCTGCGGAGCGGACCACACCGCCCTTGCCGACCTTGCCCTTGCCGACTTCGAACTGCGGCTTGATAAGCGCGATGATTTCGTGGCACGGCCTGAGTAGTTTCTTGACTTGCGGCAAAACAATTTTGAGCGAGATGAACGACACATCGATGACGGCGATATGCGGCGACTCAGGCAGCGCCGCGGGTTCTAAAAAGCGGATGTTGGTTTTCTCGCGAAGCCACACGCGAGGGTCGTTACGCAAGCGCCAATCGAACTGACCGTAGCCGACATCGACGGCCAGCACTCGGGCCGCGCCGTGGGCGAGGAGACAATCGGTAAAGCCGCCGGTGGAAGCGCCCACGTCCAGCGCGGTTTTACCGGCAAGATCGATGGCGAATTCGCGCAGCCCTCTTTCCAGTTTGAGACCGCCCCGGCTGGCATAGCGGGGCACAGCTTTAAGATCGATACGCGCGTTCTCGTCAGTCAGAGACCCGGCCTTGATGACGGGTTGATCCTCGACCCGCACGTCGCCGGCCATGATCTTGCGCCGTCCTTCTTCACGGCTTTCGACCAGCCCGCGATCGACCAGCAACAGGTCTAGGCGCTGCCTCTTTCCCATCCCTCCCTGCTTCGCTTCTTGCCGCGCCGGACCATTTGAAGCACCGCCTGGGCAATCGCGTCCTTGTCGAAACCGCAGAGCTTCCGCAGCTCGTCCTGCGTGCCGTGGGGAATGAACCGATCGGGCACTCCGAGCCGTTTCACTTCGACGCCGGTGAGTCCTTCATCGGCGAGAAATTCGATCAGCGCGCTGCCGAAACCGCCGGCGATCACATGATCTTCGACGGTGATCAGGCGCGGCGCGCGGCCCAGGAGATCGCGGAAGATCTCGCGGTCGAGCGGTTTGACGAAGCGCGCGTTGACCACCGCCGCCTGGATCCCGAGCGGCGCCAGGTCCTCGGCGGCCTTGAGCGCCGGAAGCGCAGTCTGGCCAATGGCCGCGATCACGACATCGTTGCCCTGACGCAGCAATTCGGCTTTGCCGATCTCCACGGTTGTCATCTCCCGATCGAGCGCAACGCCCCAACCCTCGCCGCGCGGGTAGCGGAGCGAAATCGGCCCGGCGTGCTCGATCGCCGTCTTCAACATGTGCTGCAGTTCGTTTTCGTCCTTGGGCGCCATGATGACGATGTTGGGCATGGAGCGCATGTAGGCGAAATCGAAAACGCCGTGATGGGTCGGGCCGTCGGCGCCGACCAGACCGCCCCGATCGAGGGCAAAGACTACGTGCAGGTTCTGCAGGCAGACGTCGTGGAGAATTTCGTCGTAGCCACGCTGCAAAAAAGTCGAATAGATCGCCACCACGGGAATAAATCCCTCGGTGGCCATGCCGCCGGCGAAAGTCACCGCGTGCTGCTCGGCGATGCCCACGTCGTAGGTGCGCCGCGGCAGCTCGCGCGCCAGCTTGTCGATGCCGGTGCCGCTGCCCATCGCCGCGGTAATGCCGACGATTTTAGGATTTTCCTTGGCGAGACGCACGAGCGATTGGCCGAAAACTTCGGTATAAGTCGGCACCGGCCCTTTTTCCTTTTTCGCTTTACCGGTGAGGACGTGAAACGGCGTGACGGCGTGGAACCTGATCGGGTCCTGTTCCGCGGGCGCGTAGCCTTTGCCTTTTTTCGTGAGCACGTGCACCAGAGTCGGTCCGTCGAGTTTTTTGACGCTCTCCAGGGTCGTGACCATCTCGCCGATGCTGTGGCCGTCGATGGGCCCCACGTATTGAAAACCCAGACTCTCGAAAAGAAAGCCCGGCGTCACCAGGCTCAGGAAGGAATCGCGGATCTTGCGCGCGGCAAACTTGAGGTTATCGCCGCGCGGTAGGCTCTTGAGCAGACTCGAAAGATTTTTTTGCAGGCGCACGCCGAGATCGCTGGTGAACTGCCTGCTCAGAAACGACGACACCGCGCCGACCCGCGGATCGATGAAATGCTCATTGTCGTTCAGCACGACGATCAGATCGCGGTCGAGATGGCCCGCCGAATTCAATCCCTCGTAGGTCAAGCCGGCGCTAAGACCGCCGTCGCTGATCACCGCGACGACTTTGCGGTTTGCGCCCTCGAGCACTTTCGCCTCGACCATGCCCAGCGCCGCAGAGATGGACGTGCCGGCGTGGCCCGCGCCGAAAACGTCGTACTCGCTTTCTTCCCGGCTCAAAAAACCGCTGAGGCCGTGGAGCTGGCGGATCGTCGCCAGGCGCTCGCGACGCCCGCAGATCAATTTGTGCGCGTAGGCTTGGTGGCCGGTGTCCCAGACGATGCGGTCTTCAGGAGTGTTGAAGACATAGTGTAGCGCGAGGGTCAGTTCCACCGCACCCAGGGTCGACGCGAAATGGCCGCCGACCTCCGCTACCACGGAGATCACTTCCTCGCGGATCTCGGCGGCGAGCTGATTGAGCTGATCGACGGAAAAAGCTCGGATGTCCTTCGGATATTCGACTCGATCCAGCAACCTCGACATGGAATCCATCGTCTCCTTTTCGACAATCAATCCGTTATGCGCTGCCGGCGTGCATCGCCCGATCGACGATCTGGCGCGCAATCGCCGTCAGCGCTGCGCCGCGCGCGCCGTAACTCCCCAGCTCGCCGAGCGCCAGCTCCAGCAACTCACCGAGCCGTTCGCGTGCCGCCGCGATGCCCACCACGGACGGATAGGTCGCCTTCTTGAGCTCGCTGGCACTGGACTGCGCCGGCTCGATCCTGAGGCCGTGGCTGTCTAGAATATCGTCGGCGATCTGAAATGCCAAGCCGAGATATTCGCCGTAGCGCGACAACCGCGCCAGATCGGCACTGGCAGCCTGAGCCACCTCGGCGCCGATCCGAATCGCGGCAAGAATCAGCGCGCCGGTTTTGCGCACGTGGATCATTTCGACGGTGGCCAGATCGACGATTTGTTCTTCGGCCTCGAGATCGAGTGCCTGGCCGCCGACCAGACCGAGCGGGCCGGCGGCATGAGCCACTTCGCGAATCACCTTCACGACTATTTCCGGTGCCGTCGCACCTAACGCGTCGCCGCCCGACAGAAGATGAAAGGCTTCCGTCAGCAAGCCGTCGCCGGCCAGCAGCGCCATGCCGTCGCCGAAGATTTTGTGCACCGCGGGCTCGCCGCGGCGCAGATCGTCGTCGTCGAGCGCCGGCAGATCGTCATGGATCAGCGAATAGGCGTGAATCAATTCGACAGCGCAGGCGAACGGAAGCAGACGACCCGCGTCGGCGCCGAACAATTCGCCTGCGGCCAGCGTCAGGATCGGACGAATGCGCTTGCCGCCGGGAAAGACGCCGCGGTGCATCGCCCGGTAAAGCGTCTGCGCCGCCTCGGGATAACCGGCAAGATAGGTTTCGAGGGAGCGATCGATCAGCGCGGACTGTCTCCCCAGATATGCGTCGAGATCGAAATTATTCGCCGCCGCTTTCGTCATCGTGATAGAGTCGAATCCCTGCTAATTTACCCCGACCCGCCGACCGCTTCAAATTCATCACTCGCTCAACACCGGTTATTATAGCCGCAAATCCGCTTCCTTGCCGGACAAGGCAGCCAGGGCTTCGCAGATTTCCTCCCGCGCCTCCGGGTTGGTCTCGGTGTGAAGCCGACGCTGGAGCGGCTCCTGTGCCGAAGCGTCGCCGATCCGCCCCAAAGCCCACGCCGCATGGCCGCGCACGAGCGCCTCCCCGTCGTCCAGACAACCGATCAAAGCCGGCACGGCTTCGCGCGACTTGAGATTGCCGAGCGCCACCGCGACGTTGCGCAGAAAGCCGCGCCGTTTGGCGCGAAGAATCGGACTGGCGCGAAAGCGGCGGCGAAACTCCGCCTCGGTGAGCGAAAGCAACGGGATCAAATCGGGCGCGTGCAGACCGGGCCGCGGCTGGTACGCGGCCTCCACGGTCGGTCGCGCCTTTACGTTGTAAGGACAAACTTCCTGGCAGATATCGCAGCCAAAAACATGATTGCCGACGAGCGGCCGCAGGGCTTTCGGCATCCAATCCTTGATCTCGATGGTGAGATAGGAAATGCAGCGGCGCGCGTCGAGCACGTAGGGGCCGACGAACGCGCCGGTCGGGCAAGCTTTGAGGCAAAGCTCGCAGCGCCCGCAGCGGTCGCGCATCGGCCGGTCGTAGGCCAACGGCAGATCGACGAACAGCTCGCCGAGAAAAAACCACGAGCCCTGCTTGGGCGAAATCAAATGCGTGTTCTTGCCGATCCAACCCAGGCCGGCGACGCCTGCAAAGTCGCGCTCCAGGACCGGCCCCGAGTCGACGAAGGCTCTGCCCTGAATTTGCCGGTCGCAGAGAAGGCGGATCGCTTCGAGCAACTCCTCCAGTCTGCGCTTAATGAAATCGTGGTAGTCGTCGCCCCAGGCATAGCGCGAAATCCAGCCCCTCGACAATGTCGATTGCGCCGGCCGCGCATGATCCGTGTAGTAATTCATGCCGACCGAAATGATCGACCTCGCCCACGGTACGAGCTCGCAAGGATCGCGGCGCAGCGCTTCCGTGCGCTGCATATATTCGAGCTTGCCCGCGAGTCCGCGGCGCAGCCACTCGGCGAACGACTGCTCGTGCGGCGCCGGACGGACCGGAGAAATTCCCACCAGCTCGAAGCCCAATCGCTGCGCCGCTTCCTTGATTTGCGCGGCGAGCGCGGTTTCGGCGTGGCGCGAAGAGTGCTTCATGGGTGGAGCAAACCGGACAATAACTTGGTCGCTCGGCGGCGCGATCTCAGTGATAGGAAATCTTGTCGTCGGGATCGGCGCCCTCGTCGTCGAGGAGCGGCTTGCGGCCGGCAAAACCATCTTCGATCCGGTGCCAGTAGCCGACCGCGGGCTCGCCGATCTGCCAGCAGAGGAAGACCACCTCGGCACCGAGGAGACAGGGAAAATCGACCAAGCCCTGCTCGACGCCTTTGCAGATGCAGCCGCAACTGTTGATCTCGTCGACCCAGCCTTTGACCTGGCCGATCAGTTTGGCGATCTCGCCGTCGTCACGCAGGCGATTCATCAGATTGGGCTCCTCCGGATCGAGTCCCTCGCGCCGGATCACCGATTCGCTCGCCCCCTTCAAACGGCGGATGTTCTCCAGGACCTGCTCGACCAGCGGACGGAGCTTCGGCAGCAGGTCATTGGCTTCGTCGACGGTGAAAAGCCGTGGAAAGGTCGACTGAGAATCCATAAAAATATCGCGCGTGATTTTAAAGTTTCATGCCCGCGCGGATTTGCCGCAGTAACGCGATGTTGTCCGAGTGCCCGGTCATCACCGCGGTGACCGCGCCGCGCAGCGGTTTTCCCAGCAGATAAAAATCGCCGAGGATGTCGAGAATTTTGTGGCGCGCGAACTCGTCAGCGAAGCGCAGCTCGGTATTGACGATCTTGTCCTCGCCGATGATGATGCAGTTGTTGAGCTTGCCGCCGCCGATCAGCCCCATCGTCTGAAGCTTCTCCATGTCGCGCAGAAAGCCGAAGGTTCGCGCCGGCGCGATCTCGGCTTTGAACACCTCCGGGCCGCGGTCGACGTAATAATGCTCCTGCGTACCCACCGGCTCGGGATAGCGCAGCAAATAGCGCACGGAAGACACGTCGGCGGGTTCGATGGCAATCGACTCACCGCCGTCGGCCTGCACTTGGTAGCGCCGGTCGATGACGATCTCAGTGCGCTCCTCGGCCTGTTCCTCGATGCCGGCCTCCTCGATGGCCTGGCAAAATTCCTCCGCCGAACCATCCATGATCGGCACCTCGCCCTGCACCTTGGCGAGCAGATTGGTGATGCCGTAGCTGTGCAGGACCGCGAGAAAATGCTCCACGGTGCCGATGGCGAAACCCTTCGAGCGCAAGGTGGTCGCGTAACCGGTCGAGCCGACGTAGTCCAAGTGCGCGGGCACGGTCACGTCGCCCGAAATACCGGTAAACAAAATGCCGCTGTTCGCCGGCAGCGGGTGGAGAATCAAGCCGGTTTTGACCCCCGAGTGAAGTCCCTGGCCGGACAGGACGACGCTCTTTTTCAAAGTGCGCTGCTTGAACGGTTGCGATTCCGCCTGCGGCGATGCCGCCGCCGCGGTCTTTTGCGCGCGCGCTTTACGCGCGCGCCCGTTGGGCTTGGGGCCGGCGGCGCTCGGCATTTCGCCCAGCGCCCGCTGCACCGTCAGCAGGAGACCGTCGAGCGAAACCGGCTTCTCGATAAAATCAAAGGCGCCGAACTTGGTCGCGGTGACCGCCGTGTGGATGTTGCCGTGGCCGGAGACCATCACGACGTTGATGTCGGGCTCTTTGCTTTTGATTTCCTTCAGCAGGCCGATGCCGTCCATCTGCGGCATCCAGATATCGAGCAACACCAGCTCGGGTCGCTCGGCCTTGATGATGTCGAGCACCTGAGTCCCGTCCGCCGTATCGACCACGCGGTAGCCTTCATCGCTCAAAACCTCGCGCACCGATTCACGGATGCCGTCCTCGTCGTCGACCACCAGAATTGTCTTGGGTGCTGCGAGTTCTTCCACCGGTCCTCCGTGTTTCTCCTACTGTAGCGCACTTTTCGCCAAAAACTGAGCCCCGGCCTCCTGGCGCGCGGGCAGTTCGATGATGATGCGGGTGCCGCGCGGCTCGTTGGGCCAGGCGCGGATATAGCCGCGATGGTCTTCGACGATCTGACTGACGATAGTGAGTCCCAGTCCTGTGCCGTTTTCCTTGGTCGAGAAATACGGCTCGAATATCTTCGTTCGGACTTCCGGCGCGAGGCCGCAGCCGTTGTCCGCCACTTCCAGGGTCACCATGGAGCGCTCGCGCTCGTACTGGGTGCCGAGCTTGATCACCCCTGCGCCACCGACGGCCGCCACCGCGTTATCGAGGAGGTTCATCAAAACGCGTTTCATTTGATCGCGATCGATCTCGACGGACGGCAAATCACCCGCGGAGAATTGGAACTCGATACCGGGATGGCC
>Ga0070679_100005411_pt1 | contig 11831 bp, 10 predicted proteins | sample KBSC63BmetaG_FD_65652 | JGI IMG/M metagenome (GOLD analysis project Ga0070679, IMG submission 65652) | Corn rhizosphere microbial communities from Kellogg Biological Station, Michigan, USA - KBS C6-3B metaG | ecosystem: Host-associated > Plants > Roots > Rhizosphere | place: USA: Michigan... | reverse complement strand
GCGTCGAAGTAGTCGCGGCCGAACCAGAACGGGTCGTCGACGTTGCGCGGCGCGTAGAGGCCGACGACGCGTAGGTTCGTCGGCCCGGGGACGGCGATCCCAGCGTCGCTCTGGTCGCGGGGCAGTCCGGCCAGCGCCACGATCGAGCCGATGTTGACACCCCAGGTCGGTCCACCGGTTCGCGCGCTCGCGACGACCTCGTCCGCGCCGCGAGGGCAGCGGCCTTTGACCAGGACGAGATGGCCGCAGGCGCCGTCCCGCCACACCACGTGCGACACGACCGGCGGGACCCGGCCCGGGCCCTGGACCAGCGTGGGCAGGAGCATCGTCCGGACGGTCTGCTTGTAGGCCGGGTCGAAGCCCGCCGGAAGCTGCCGCCCGATGTCGACGAAGGGGTCGATGGTCACGTCGAGCGATGCCTGGACGTGCACCCCGGCATCCTGCGGAGCGGCGGTAGACAGCACCTGACGCAGCGACGACTCCGCCGCGGCATCGGCGTACACCGGCCCGACGACGGCGGTCATGGTCGCCACCGCGGCCACTGCGAAGACGGCCAGGGAGGAGCCCCGCCGCCACCACAGCCGGGCCCCGATCAGACCCAGCCGATGCACCGGCGACTCCTCACTCAGGCGCTGACATCCTGGCCTGAAGGACATGCCGGCGTCGCGGGCCGCGCGGGAAAAGTGACGGTTTCGTGATGCCGGGGCGACAGGAATTCACCCCCGAGGGCGAGAAGGGTGCCTGGTCCGTCTCCGTTCGAGAGGTTGATGCTCGTGCGCCCGCTGCGCCGTACCGCCACCATCGCGACCGCCCTCGGCATGATCGGCTGCGGCCTGGTCAGCGCGAGCGTGTTCGCCGCGTCGACGCCCTCCGTCACGCTGCCGTCGTCGCCGGGGTCGGACAAGGTCACGTTCAGCGGGCACGCGCCGTTCAACAACGGCCAGGCCAACCTGCTGATCGACGATCTGACCGGCGCCTGCGACCCGACGAACGCCGGCGGGGCGCAGTTCCGGGACGAGCATCAGGTGAAGGTCAACGTGCCGTCGCACGTCGACTCCAACTACGACGTGCTGATCCGCTTCCAGATCGACTGGTCGCCGGTGACCCCCGAGCCGACCCAGGACCTGCGGATGGACCTGTTCGGGCCCGACGGCAAGCTGGTGGCCTCGTCGGACGGCAGCCAGACCTCTGAGGGCATCAGCGTCACCGCTCCGGTGGGCGGCACCTACAACATGGTGGTCTGCGCTTTTCAGACGACGCCCACGGGCCAGGACTACACCGGCTCCGTGACCGCCTCACTGCTGCGCCCGCCGGCGTCGAAGCCGGCCGTCGGCGTCAAGGCGCCCAGCTACCGGCAGTACGAAGCGCCGAAAGGCGTCGCCGAGGGTGCGGGTGAGCCGTCGATCGGCAACAACTGGAAGACCGGCAACACCCTCTACACGGCGGGCACTGACGAGTACAAGGTGACGTTCGGTCCCGGCGCCACCCAGTCGACCTGGACTCTCGTCAACGACAAGGTCACCGACCACACCAACAAGGTCACGCTCGACCCGATCGGCTACACCGACTCGAGCACCGGCCGCTCGTTCATCAGCCAGCTGCTGTTCGTCTGCTCCGGCGCCGAGTTCAGTGACGATGACTTCGCCACTGCGACGCCGAGTCAGGGCTGCGGAACAGGCATCAACGGCTTCGACCACCAGACCTTCGGCGGCGGGCCATACCCCAGCGGCGGGGACCTCGCCGCTCCGTTGACCTCCTATCCGCACGCGGTCTACTACTGCTCGCAGGCCCAGGCGCTGGCCCTCGGTGGCGCGGTCTGCTCGCGCAGCGACGACGGCGGGCTCACGTTCGGCACGCCGGTCGAGATCTTCGGCGGCAAGTGCAACGGCATCCACGGCCACGTCCGCGTCGCCCCCGACGGAACGGTCTACGTCCCCAACAACAACTGCGCCGGCAAGCAGGGCGTCGCCGTGTCGACCGACGCGGGCCAGACCTGGACCGTGCGCACCATCCCGGACAGCTATGCCGGCACCAGCGACCCCGCGGTCTCCGCGGGCTCCGACGGCACCCTCTACTTCGGGTACGCCGACGGCACCGGGCGCGCCAAGGTTGCCGTGTCGCGTGACCGCGGCAAGACCTGGAGCCCGTCGGTGGACGCGGGTGGGCCGGCCGGGGTGCGCAACACCGAGTTCGCCGAGGTGATCGCCGGTGACGGCGACCGCGCGGCGTTCGCGTTCCTCGGCAGCAAGGTCCGCGGCTCGACGCAGTCGGAGTCGTTCGACAAGGACGCCACGGGCAAGGCGTTCACGAACGGCGCCTGGCACCTCTACGTCGCGACGACCTACGACCGCGGTGCGCACTGGACGACGGCCAACGCGATCCCCGACGACCCGGTGCAGCGCGGCTGCATCTGGAACTCGGGTGGATCGGTCCCGTGCCGCAACCTGCTCGACTTCAACGACATCACCCTGACGAAGACCGGACAGGTGATGGTGGCCTACGCCGACGGCTGCCTCGGACCTGCGCTCGATGCGAAGGCCAACTGCATCGCGTCCTCGCTCGTCTCCGCCAACTCCTACGCGCAGCACGGTGCGATCGCGCGGCAGGTGTCGGGTCGCGGGCTCTTCGCGAAGTACGACCCGAAGTCGGCGACTGCGAGCGGCTCCACGGGCAGCTCGGGCTCCAGCGGCCGCTCAGGGTCGGGCAGCACGGGGTCGCTCGCGGCGACGGGTTCCTCGCCGGTGCTGCCCTGGGTCGCCGGCGGTGTCGGCGGGCTCGGTCTGCTGCTTCTCGCGGTGCGCCGCCGGAGGGTGTAACCGGTCGTGACCGCGAGCAATCGCCGGCTCGGTCGTTGCAGCAGTGTGATGACCCGCCGCCTTGCTGCTCGCCTGACCTCTGCCCTGGGCCTCGTCGTCGCCGGGGTGACGGTCCCTGTTGCCGCGACTGACACGGCCTCGGCCGCTACGCCGACCATCGGGCACGTCTGGACGATCGTGCTGGAGAACAGCGAGTTCGCGCAGACGTTCGTGGCCGGGCGGTCCAGCGCGCCCTACCTCACCCAGACGCTGCCGTCGCTGGGGAAGCTGGTGGTGCAGTACTACGGGACCGGCCACTCGAGCCTCGACAACTACATCGCCATGACCAGCGGGCAGGGCCCGAACGCCTCGACCCAGGGCGACTGCGACACGGCCACGACGCTCGGCGGGCCCAACGGGCAGTACCACTTCGATGCCGACGGCCAGGTGATCGACGACAGCGGCGCGAGCCCGATCGGATGCACCTACCCCGCGGCGGTGAAGAACATCGCGGACGAGTTCCAGGCTGCCGGCGTGTCCTGGAAGGGCTACATGGAGAACATGGACGCCCAGCCCGGCACGCGCCCGGCCTGCTCCAACCCGTTCGTGACGGGAACGCCGACGCGGCAGGAGGACAACCCCGACTACAAGAACAAGCACAACCCGTGGGCCTACTACCACTCCACCTTCGACCAGGACGCCTACTGCCAGGACCACGTCGTGCCGCTCGGCTATCTCGACGGCGCCGGTCAGCCGCAAGGCCAGCTCGTGACCGACCTACAGAGCGTGAGCACGACCCCGCAGTACTCGTTCCTGACGCCTGACCAGTGCCACGACGGCCACGACGCCTGTGCGAGCAACGGGAACAACGCCCTGGCCGGAGCCGACCAGTTCCTCAAAGCTTTCGTGCCGGCCATCATGGCGTCGCCGGCGTACCAGCAGGACGGACTCATCGTCGTCCTGTTCGACGAGGGCACGTCCGATCTCGTCTGCTGCGGGGAGAAGAAGGCGCCCAACCTTTCGTCGACGTCGAACAACGGCTACCCGATCCCGGGCCCGATCGCGGACGGCGGCGGACAGACCGGCGCGATCCTGCTGTCGCCCCACGTCGCCGCGGGCAGCATCGACGCGACGAACCAGTTCAACCACTACTCCTACCTGCGGAGCATGGAGGACCTGTTCGGCGTCGGCCACCTCGGCTACTCGTCGGCGAGCGGGCTGAAGACCTTCCAGGACGCAGGGGAATGGGGCTGACGCCTCAGACCGCGTCGTAGTCGACGACGAGGCTCGGCGTCGTCGGGTGCGACTGGCAGGTCAGCACGAAACCGGCCTCGGTCTCCCACGGCTCGAGGGCGTAGTTCGTCTCCATCTCGACCGCACCGTCGAGCACCTTGGCGCGACAGGTGGCGCACACCCCGCCTCGGCACGAGTAGGGCAGATCGAGCCCGGCGAGCTCACCGGCCTCCAGCACGGTGTCGTCGGGATGCGCCTGCACCTGCGACGTGACGCCGTTGACGGTGATCGTGATGCTGCGCCGTTCCGCGGTCTGCGCGTGCGGCCGCGGCGGAGCCGGCGCGTGTGACCCGAACAGCTCCAGGTGCACGTGCGCGGCGTCGGCGCCGAGCTCGACGACCGTGTCGCGCACGGCGATCGTCATCTCCTCCGGCCCGCAGATGAAGACCTCGTCGAAGGCCGACACGTCGAGCAACGACTTCGCCAGCAGTCGCAGCTTGTCGGCGTCGATCCGGCCGTTGAGCAGCGGCACCTGCTGCTTCTCGCGGCTGAACACGTGCACGACCTGTAGCCGCTCGAGGTAACGGTCCTTCAGGTCTTCGAGCGACTCGCGGAAGATGACGGTCGACGGACCGCGGTTGCCGTAGAGCAGGGTGAACCGCGACTTGGGCTCGCGCGCGAGGATCGACCGGATCAGCGAGATGACCGGCGTGATGCCGCTGCCGGCAGCGATGCCGAGGTAGGCCTTCTCGTTCGCGGGGTCCAGCGTCGTAGTGAACCGCCCCGCAGGCGTCATCACGTCGAGCACCTCACCGACCTGCAGGCGCTCGTTCGCGTAGACGCCGAACACACCGCCGGGCAGGCTCTTCACCGCGACCCGCAGCTCTCCATCGTCGAGGCCGCTGCTGATCGAGTAGGACCGGCGGACCTCGTCGCCGTCCGGGCCTGGCACCCGGAACGTCAGATGCTGCCCGGCCTCGAACTCGTACGCCGGCCGCAGCTCCTCCGGCACCTCGAACGCGATCGACACGGTGTCCGCGGTCTCGCGGCGCACGTCGCAGACGCGCAACGGATGGAAGACCGGCATCAGTGCTGCTTGAAGTAGTCGAACGGCTCCCGGCAGGTCGTGCATCGCCACAGCGCCTTGCACGGCGTGGACCCGAACGCTGCCAGCTCCTCCACCTCCGTCGAGCCGCAGTGCGGGCAGGCTGCCGGCGTGCCGACATCGACGAGCGGCAACAGCACCTTGCCCGGCGGCGCGACGCCGAAGCCGCGTAGCTTCTCCCGCGCCGCCTCGGTCATCCAGTCCGTCGTCCACGCCGGTGACAGCCGGGTGACGACGGAGACCTCGTCGTACGCCGTCTCGAGGGCAGCGCGCACATCGCGCGCAATCACCTCGGTCGCTGGGCAGCCGGAGTAGGTCGGCGTCAGTGTGACCGTCACCGTGCGTCCGTCTTCGGACTCGTCGACGTCGCGCACTATCCCGAGGTCGACCACCGACAGGACGGGGATCTCCGGGTCCGGCACCGCCTCGAGCATGTCCCAGGCTGTCACCAGGTTGCTCCCGGATGTGCGCGTGCGAGCGACTGCATCTCGGCGAGCATGTAGCCGAGGTGCTCGGTGTGCCACCCGTCGGCACTCGACCGCTGTGTCCACGCATCGCGGGGCGGCATCGTGAGCGTGGCCTCGGTGAGCACCGGCTCCACCGCGTCGTACCACTGCGGCGACGCGATCTCACCGCGGTAGGGCCAGAGCTCGTCGAGCGCTCGCAGCAGGCGGCCGTGCGACTCGTCCGTGCCGTCGCCGAGGCGGACGCACCAGGTCGACGCGTGCCGGAGGTGGTAGGCGTTCTCCTTGACCGCTTTCTCCGCCACACCGCGGACGTCGGCGTTGTCCGTGGTCGCCGCGAGCTGCGGCCACACCCGCGCCAGCCAGATCGAGACGAACAGCAGGCGCAGCAGCGTGAACGCGAAGTCGCCGTTCGGCAGCTCACAGATCAGCGGGTTGCGGAACTCCTGGGCCTCGCGGAAGTAGGCAAGCCCGTCTTCTGTCGACCCGGTTTCGTCACCCAGCACCTGCAGCAGACCTCGGGCCTGCCCGAGGAGGTCGAGCGCAATGTTGCCGAGTGCGATGTCCTCCTCCATCGTCGGCGCGTTGCTCATCCACTCCGACAGCCGGTGCGACAGCACCAGGCACGCATCGGCGACGGTCAGCAGCGACTCGTCAGATGTTGGCGACACCGTCGGGGATCTCGTAGAAGGTGGGATGCCGGTAGACCTTGTTGAGCGCAGGCTCGAACAGCTCGTCCTTGTCGGCCGGGTCGCTCGCGACGATCTGCGCCGACGGCACGACCCAGATCGAGACGCCTTCGCCGCGCCGGGTGTAGACGTCGCGCGCGTTCTCGACCGCCATCTCGGCGTCGACCGCGTGCACGCTGCCGACATGCGCGTGGTGCAGCCCGTTGCGGCTGCGGAGGAAGACCTCCCACAGCGGCCACTGCTCGCGCTGTTGCGCGCTCATGCCACTGCCTCCCGGGCGCGCTTCTTGGCGGCGTATGCCACGGCCGCCTCGCGCACCCACGCGCCGTCGTCGTGCGCGCGCTGCCGGTGCTCCAGCCGCTGGCGGTTGCACGGGCCCTCGCCGCGCAGGACTGCCTTGAACTCGTCCCAGTCAGGCTCGCCGAACGAGTAGTGACCGCTCGCCTCGTCGTAGCGGAGCTCGGGGTCGGGGACCGTCAGCCCGAGGAAGTCAGCCTGCGGAACGGTCACGTCGACGAACTTCTGCCGCAGCTCGTCGTTGGTGAAGCGCTTGATCTTCCAGCGCATCGACGTGTCGCTGTGCGTCGAGTCGGCGTCGTGCGGGCCGAACATCATCAGCGCCGGCCACCACCAGCGGTTGAGCGCGTCCTGCGCCATCGCCTTCTGCGCGTCGGTCCCGCGGGAAAGGGTCACCATGATCTCGAAGCCCTGCCGCTGGTGGAACGACTCCTCCTTGCAGATCCGCACCATCGCGCGCGCATAGGGGCCGTAGGAGCAGCGGCACAGCGGGATCTGGTTCATGATGGCCGCGCCGTCGACGAGCCAGCCGATCGCGCCGATGTCGGCCCACGTGAGGGTCGGGTAGTTGAAGATCGACGAGTACTTCGCCTTGCCGGTGAGCAGCTGGTCGACCAGCTCCTCCCGCGAGATGCCCAGCGTCTCCGCGGCGGCGTAGAGGTAGAGCCCGTGGCCGGCCTCGTCCTGCACCTTCGCGAGCAGGATCGCCTTGCGGCGCAGCGACGGCGCGCGGGTGATCCAGTTGCCTTCGGGCTGCATCCCGATGATCTCGCTGTGCGCGTGCTGGGAGATCTGCCGGATCAGCGTCTTGCGGTAGGCCACCGGCATCCAGTCGTTCGGCTCGACCTTCTCCTCGGCCGCAACCCGCTCCTCGAACCTCGTGTTGACGGCCTCGAGCTCCGGACCCTCGGGGTCGCGCTCGTCGAGTGCCTGCGAGTACACGAGACGAATCTAACGCCCGGGCGCAGATCTGGCAATGCGGTGTAACACGTCGCGGGTGCGCCGCATCGGCGCGGCGTCGACGAGCAGCAGGTCCAGGCGTTGGTCATCGGCGAACCTCGTCCCGGCTCGTCGGCTCCTCGCTCGCCCGGACGATGTGGCGGGCACTGCGTCTCCGCGTCGTCGTCCGAGCCGCACCTCGTGCGTCAGCCCCTGCGAGGCGAGACGCAGCGACAGCCGCCAGGTCCCCGACGGCCGCAGTGACCGCGCATCGATCCGCACCGCCCAGCCCGTCCACGCTCGCCGGGCGACGAAGTCGACGCCACCGGTGACGAAGTCGGCCCGACGCACCCGCTCGGCTGCGACTTCCACTTCGGGTCGGTCAGTGTGACGGAGCAGCACGGTGATCTCGTCGTTCGCTTCAACCGGGAGGTGACGCAGGTAGGCGGTTCCGGCGAGCACCAACATCGGCCCGTCCCACCAGAGCTCTTCCAGGCGCACCATCGGTCGAACGAGGTCCGTGATGTCGTAAGCGTCGTCGCCGGCGGCAAACCTTGGGTCGCGGAAGCCGGGCAACCATGCAAAGACACGCGGCGGCTCGACGTAGGTCAGCAACGGCAGGCGCCAGGCCGTCCGCGGCGCCCCCTGCGACAGGGTGCTTGTGCGCAGATTCTCGGTCGTCACTCCGACAGCGTTGTCCTGGAGTACTGCCCACGCCGCGTCGAGCGCCCCCGCACCGAGCAAACGGATCGCGACGCGCTCTCGTGGTCGCAGGCCGGTGTCGCAGTCGGCCGGCAGCTCTCCGGCCGCGGCTGCCAGCAGATCTCGCGGCGGCTGGTCGTGGTCGGCCGTTGCCAGCACCAGTCGATCGTGCAGCTCGCGGACGCGCCCTGCATCAGCCTCGTCCGCGACGGCGTTCCGCTCGACCACGGCGTCAGTATGGTGGGGCCCGATGGCCATCGACGTGACCGTCGTCGTCCCGGTTTACAACTCCGGCGCGAACATCGAGGCGTGTCTCGAGAGCCTGGTCGGTCAGACGTTGCCCCTCGAGCGCTACGAGATCGTGCTCGTCGACGACGGGTCGACTGACGGCACCGCGGCCGTGCTGCGCGCGTGGGAGGCGCGCCATCCGCAGCTCATCCGTGTGATCTCCGAGCCGAACTCCGGCTGGCCTGGTCGACCACGCAACGTCGGTGTCGACGCCGCGTCGGGCAGCTACGTCCAGTTCGTCGACAACGACGACGTGCTCGCGGCGGACGCCCTCGAGGCGATGCTCGGAGCAGCGCGCAACAGCGACGCCGACGTCGTACTCGGCAAGTTGAGCTCTGACTTCCGGACCGTCAACCACGCCGTCTACCGGCACAACGCGGAGCGAGTCACCTGGGCCGACTTTCCCCTGGTCGAGTCACTCACTCCCCACAAGATGTTCCGCACGTCGCTGCTGCGCGAGCACGACATCCGCTTCGGGGAAGGGCCGCGCCAGCTCGAGGACCAGGTCTTCTGCATGCACGCCTACGGGCACGCGCGCTCCGTCAGCGTCGTTGCCGACCGGCCGTGCTACTTCTATCGCCGCCGCCGAGGTTTCGGACGCAACGCCGGCGATGTCGAGGTCGAACCGGATGACTACTACCGCGACGTCGAGGAGGTCCTCGACGTCATCGGCGCGCACACCGCAGACGAGGCCCTTCGAGCTCGACTTGCGCTGCGGTTCTTCCGCGTCGAGATGCTGGGCCGACTCCGTGACCGGCTGATGCTCGACTACACCGACGACTACCGGCGTCGCGTCTTCGGTCAGGTTGCCGATCTGGCTGCCCGGCGGCTGCCCGTGGCCGTCGACGACGCCCTTCCGTTCTTCGTACGCCGGCAGGCGCGGCTGCTCCGTGCCGGTGACCTGGGCGGCATGTTGAGCTTCGCGAAGGAACTGGACACGTTGGCAGTCATTGCCGAGCTCGTGCGGCCAGTGTGGGTGGACGGCCGGCTGCGTCTCGACATCGACGCGTCACTGCAGTGGCAGGAGCAGCCGCTGACCCGCGAACGCCTGGCGACGATCGATCCCGCCGTCGATGACCTGCTGTCCGATGCAGCCGTTGATGTCGTCGTCATCAACCGTGCGGATGCCACCACGTGGTACGTCGGCCGGTCGCTGACCGTTGCAGACGACGGCGCTTTGCGCATTCGCGGCGTCGTCGACCTTGATCCGCGAACCACCGCAGCAGGCCGACCGCTGTCACCAGGCCTCTGGAACGTACGCCTACGGGCTGTGCTGGGCGGCATCACGCGAACTCTGCGACTCCCCGTGGGCGATCAGCCGCTCAGGTCGTGGTGCTTGTACGGCGACGAACGTGATGCCGCCATCGCCTACAACGGAGCTGAGGACGAGCTCGCCCTCGACGTCGGCGGCTGGATGCACGATCTCGGAACGCACGTTTCGGAGTCCCTCGCGACGAGCGGCGACTGGCAGGTGAGCGACGTGGTCGCAGCACGACCCGTGACGCGCACGGCTGACCTGTTCATCGAGACCGGCGAGGGCATCACCCGCGTTGCGGCTCGGCTCGACGTCACCAGCAGCGGGGCGCGCCTTCGGCCGCGGCGTGACGTGCAGCCCGGGTCGCGCGCGTGGCTCCGCGTCGGGTCACCCGGCACATCGCCACCGGTTCTCGTCCGCACGGAGCCTTAGTCGTCGCCGCTGACCGCGACGAGCGGAACGACACGAGGTGCGATCTCGGTGGCGAGCACGATCACTGTCGCGGCTCGCACGACGTCCGGGGACGCGACGACCTCGTCGATGACCCGCTGCAGGTCGGCATTGGATCGGGCGACCAGCCGCACCATCAGGTCGGCGGCCCCGGTGATCGTGTAGGCCTCGAGCACCTCGGGGATCGCGCGCAGGTGTTCAGCGACGGGCCGGTGACCTTGCCGTTGGGCGATCTCGAGCGTCGCGAACGCCGAGACCGGGAAGCCGAGAGCGCCGGGGTCGACGGTCGGGGCCCACGAGGTGAGCACGCCGTCGCGCTCGAGCCGCTCCAGGCGGGCCTGCACAGTGCCCCGGGCGACGCCGAGGGTTCTGGACGCACCGAGGACCCCGATGCGGGGCTCGGTGGCAAATAGCTGCATGATCCGGCGGTCCAGCGCATCCAGACTGGGCATGTTGTACAGCGTAGCGGGAGATAGTTGTAAACGATGCGCAGTCTGGGCACGCTCCGCTCATGGCAGATAGGGACACAGCCTCAGCGCACGCCGACGAGTTCCCGGTCGAGGGCGTCGACCACGTCCACTTCGCGGTCGGCAACGCCAAGCAGGCGGCCCACTACTACTCCACGGCGTTCGGGATGCGCGTGACGGCGTACCGCGGTCCCGAGACCGGCAGTCGTGACGTCGCGTCGTACGTGCTCGAGTCCGGCGGCGCGCGGTTCGTGCTCACCGGCGAGGTGCACGCGGGCACTGTCATCGGCCGGCACGTGGCCGACCACGGGGACGGCGTCACCGACGTCGCGTTGCGGGTGCCGGACGCCGCGCACGCCTACGAGCTGGCCGTCGCGCGCGGGGCGCGTGGCGTGATGGAGCCGACGTCGTTCGAGGACGAGGGCGGCAAGGTCGTCATGGCACAGATCGAGACCTACGGCGAGACCAAGCACTCACTCGTGCAGCGCAGTGACTACTCCGGTGTGTTCCTGCCGGGCTTCGTGCCACGTGACCCGGTCGTCGCTGCGCCGGAGAAGCGTTGGTTCCAGGCGATCGACCACATCGTCGGCAACGTCGAGCTCGGACACATGGACGAGTGGGTCGGCTACTACCACCGCGTCATGGGCTTCACCAACATGAAGGAGTTCGTCGGTGACGACATCGCGACGGAATACTCCGCGCTCATGTCGAAGGTCGTCGCCGACGGCTCGCGGCGGGTGAAGTTCCCGTTGAACGAGCCGGCCGTCGGCAAGAGGAAGAGCCAGATCGACGAATACCTCGAGTTCTACGGGGGCCCGGGCGTGCAGCACATCGCGCTCGCCACCAACGACATCGTGCGCACCGTCGGTGCGATGAAGGCCGCCGGCGTGGAGTTCCTCGACACGCCGGACGCCTACTACGACGAGCTGGGGTCGTGGGTGGGGGAGACGCGGGTGCCGCTGGACCGGCTGCGCGAGCTGAAGATCCTCGCCGACCGCGACGAGGACGGCTACCTGCTGCAGATCTTCACCAAGCCCGTGCAGGACCGGCCGACCGTGTTCTTCGAGCTGATTGAGCGGCACGGCTCGATGGGCTTCGGCAAGGGCAACTTCAAGGCGCTGTTCGAGGCGATCGAGCGCGAGCAGGA
>Ga0070679_100005410_pt1 | contig 11832 bp, 9 predicted proteins | sample KBSC63BmetaG_FD_65652 | JGI IMG/M metagenome (GOLD analysis project Ga0070679, IMG submission 65652) | Corn rhizosphere microbial communities from Kellogg Biological Station, Michigan, USA - KBS C6-3B metaG | ecosystem: Host-associated > Plants > Roots > Rhizosphere | place: USA: Michigan... | reverse complement strand
GGATACTCCACGCGCCGCCACTCGGCAGTCCAGCTACCCGAGTCGAGCAGCAGCCAAGCAGCGCGCGGGTCGCCGTCGCGCGGCTGGCCCACGCCGCCGGGGTTGATCAGCCAGCGCCCCTCTGAGATGTCGAGCTCGGTGCCGGCGGGCGCCTGCTCGCCGCGCAGCGTGCCGTCGCCGGAACGCGTGAAGAAGAGCGCCACGTGCGAGTGGCCGATCGCGCCCACGCGCGCGTCCATCGCGTCGATGCACGCGTCCGCCTGGAGGGTGGAGAGCACGTACTCCCACACCGGGTCGCGCGGGCTCGCGTGAAACAGCCCGAGCTCGTGCTCGGTGTTCGCCGGTTCGAGCGCGCCCATGAAGTCGAGCGCTTCTGAGCCGATCGTCTCCTGCGTCCACTGCGCCGCGAGCGCGGCGTTGAAGGAGAAGGTGCTGATGTCGAGCTTCTTCAGCACGACCAGGTCGTGGTTGCCGACGAGGCAGACGTCGCAGGCCTCGCGCGCGAGCGCGACGCACTCGTCCGGCTGCGCACCGTAGCCGACCAGGTCGCCCAGGCACCAGGTCTGATCGGCGCCCGCTTCCGCGACGTCCTCGAGGACGGCTCGGAAGGCCGGAAGGTTGCCGTGCACGTCGGAGATCAGCGCGATCCTCAGTGGCTTGCCCAGGTCGGGGTCTACAGTCTCACTTCGATGGGGGCTCAAGGCTTTCGAGTGCCGCTGGCAGCGCTTTGGGCGACAGCCGCAGCCGGTGTTGCAACAAGGGTCTTGCGGCCGCGGAGCGGCCTGATCGAACCGGCCCCCGTCGACGCCAGAGACTACTTCAGCAGCGAGGAGATAGAGCGCGCACGGGAGTATCAGAGGCCGCAGCGTGCGCTTGGGTTGCTCGGGATGGCCTTGAACGGCGCTGTGTTGGGTGCGCTCGTCCACCGTCCACCGTCCACCGTCCACAGGGCTTTGGAACGGGCCGGGGAGCGTCCTCTGCTGGGTGCCGCTGCTGTCGGAGCCCTGGGATCGGTGGGGTTCGGGCTCATCGGGCTTCCACTGTCCGCGGTGCGGCATAAGCGCGCCGTGCGGGCCGGCATCTCGGTGCAGAAGTGGCCGGCGTGGCTCGGGGATGTGGGCAAGGCGAGCGCGATCGGGGCTCTGCTGAACGGCGGGGTGATGGCCGGTGCGATGGGCCTTCTGCGCCGCTTCCCGCGGAGCTGGTGGGCGCCCGCCGCGGCGGGGTCCACGGCACTCAGCGCGGTCTTCGTGCTGCTCTCGCCGGTGCTGCTCGATCCGGTGTTCAACAAGTTCGAGCCGCTGCCCGAGGGCGACCTGCGCAGGGAGGTGCTCGAGCTTGCCGAGCGCGCCGGCGTGGAGGTGGGGGAGGTGTATCGCGTGGACGCCAGCAAGCGCACCACCGCCGGCAACGCCTATGTGACGGGCCTCGGCCGGACCAAGCGAGTGGTGCTCTACGACACCCTGCTGACCGACTTTCCGTCCGGCGAGGTGCGCAGCGTAGTCGCGCACGAGCTGAGCCACGTGCGCCACCGCGACGTTCACCGGTTGCTCACCTGGCTCGCCATCGCGGGGCCCGCCGGCCTCTACCTGGCGCAGCAGCTGACCGACTCGATCACGGGTGGCGACGAGCCTGCTCCGAAGACGCTCCCGGCCCTCATGCTCGCGCTCGGCGCCGTGTCGTTCGGCGGCACCATCGCGAGCACCGCGCTATCGCGCAAGATCGAGCAGCGCGCGGACACCTTCGCCCTCACCCTCACCGACGATCCCGATGCCTTCATCGAGTTGGAGAAGCGCCTGGCGATCAAGGCCCTGGCCGACCCGCAGCCGCCGCGACTGCTTCAGAAGCTGTTCGGCACGCATCCGGACGCGGTCACGCGCATCGGCTACGGCCTGGCGTACGCGCGGTCGCGCTAGGAGTCGCTGGGGGCGGAGGGACCGGAGGGGCCGGAGGGGCCGGTCTGGTCCGACGGCGGCCCGTCGTACTCGGGCAGGTTGCGGATGCCCTCCTTGGCCTGCCACTTGGACCAGTTGTCCTCCATGGCGTCGATCAGCTCGCGCATGAAGCGCGGGGAGAGATTGATCCGCGAGACGACGACGCCCGGTATCTCCTCCTCGTCCACCTCGTGATCCACCCGCGCGTAGGTGATCGTGAACTCGTAGTCCGAGTGGCTCACGTTCGCGAAGTTCGCGTACACCCCCGCCATGATCTCCGGCGAGGTGTGGATGTTGATGTGGCGCTCGGGCTGGTCGTCTTCGGGCACGCGGCTAGTATCGCAGCCTTCCGGCAGCCGACCTAATGCGGATCATCGTTCTAGCCGTCGGGCGTCTGCGGCCACCGTTCGCCGACGACGTCCAGCACTACCAGAAGCTGCTCGCCGGGCACGCGCGCGTCGAGGTCGTAGAGCTGCGCGACGAGGAGAAGGTGGTCCACCGCATTCCGGACCGCTCGTTCACCGTGCTGCTCGACGAGGAGGGCGAGAGCTTCGACTCGGTTGCCTTCAGCCGCTGGATGGAGGAGCGGCGGCAGGCCGGGCTGGATCTGTGCTTCGTGATCGGCGGGCACCGCGGGCTCGAGCTCGCCCGCTGCGACCTGAAGCTGTCGTTCGGCCCGATGACGCTGCCGCACCAGATGGCCCGCGTGGTCCTGCTCGAGCAGATCTACCGCGCGCACAAGATCCTCGCCCGCGAGCCATACCATTACTGAGATGAGTCCCACGGCCGATCCGGTCGCGGAGCTCCGGGCGGCGGTCGCGGCCGCGGCGGCCGAGTTGAGCGGGAACGGCGCCAGCAAGTCGTTCAGCTTCGATCGTCCTCCCAAGCCCGAGTTCGGCGACTACTCCACCAACGCAGCCATGCTGCTTGCGCCCACGATGGGCGAGCAGCCGCGCGCGATCGCGGAGAAGCTCGGGGGACTCGTGGAGCAGAAGCTGGCCGACGAGGTCCAGAAGGTGGACGTGGCCGGCCCGGGCTTCCTCAACCTGTTCATGTCGGACGCCTGGTGGCGCGACTCGCTCACCGCGGCTGTTGGGGCCGGCAACGCGTTCGGCGGCGGCGTGGTGGAGACGGCCGAGCGCATCCTGGTCGAGTTCGTGAGCGCGAACCCCACCGGACCGGTCACCGTCGCGTCAGCCCGGCACGCCGCCTACGGCGATTCGCTCAGCCGCGTGCTCGAGTTCGCGGGGCACGAGATCGAGCGCGAGTACTACGTGAACGACGAGGGTGGACAGGTGCGCCGCTTCGGCGAGTCGATCAAGGCGCGGGCGCGCGGCGAGGAGCCGCCCGAGGACGGCTATCACGGCGAGTACGTGAAGGAGCTGGCGCGGCAGATCGAGGGCGCCGCGGATGCCGATCCGCAGCTGCTCGCCCGCCGGGGCATCGAGATGATGATCGAGGGTGTGCAGGCCACGCTCGAGCGCTTCCGCGTGCACATGGATCAGTTCTTCTTCGAGAGCAGCGTGCACGAGAAGAAGGAGATCGAGCACGCGCTCGAGATCCTCGACGAGCGGGGCCACCTCTACGAGCACGAGGATGCGCTGTGGTTGCGCACGACCAGCTTCGGCGACGACAAGGATCGGGTGCTGCGGCGCTCTGCCGGCGACTACACCTACTTCGCGCCCGACATCGCCTACCACGTGGACAAGCGCGAGCGCGGCTTCGACCGGCTGATCGACGTCTGGGGCGCCGACCATCACGGCTACCAGCACCGGATGCAGGCGGCCTGGCAGGCGCTCGGCGGCGAGCCCGGCCGGCTCGAGCTGATCATCATGCAGCTCGTCAATCTGGTCGAGCGCGGCCAGCGCGTGCAGATGTCGAAGCGCAAGGGCGACTTCGTGACGCTCGACGACCTGATCGATGACATCGGCGTGGACGCCGCGCGCTTCTTCCTCGTGCAGCGCTCGCACGACACGACTCTCGACCTCGACCTGACCCTTGCGCGTGAGCAGAGCCAGGACAATCCCGTCTACTACGTGCAGTACGCCCACGCGCGGATCGCGTCGATCCTGCGCAAGGCCGGGGAGGAGCGGGTCGCGGCCGCTCTCAGCGCCTCCTACAGCGAGGAGCTGCACCCCTCGGCGCGCGCGCTACTCAAGCGGCTGCTCGCGTTCCCCGACGAGGTGGCCATCGCCTCCGCGCGCCGCGCCCCGCACCGGCTCACCACCTACGCGCACGAGGCCGCCCAGGACTTCTCGGCCTTCTACCGCGACTGCCGCGTGGTGGGCGCCGCCGAGGAGGGCGGCGACGAGGACTTCCGCATCGCCACCTGCGTGATGACCCAGCGCGTGCTGGCCCGCTCGCTGGACCTGCTCGGCGTCTCTGCGCCGGAGCACATGTAGCGCGCCCAGGCTTGCTTTTTGGGCCCTCTCAGGAGAGGGTTGTCGGATTCCGGACTCGCGCAGCTCAAACAAAGGACTGATGTGGACTCGCACCTCGCATTCAGGCGTCGCGGCCTGCTGACGCTCGCCGCCGGGCTGCTCTGCACGCTCGGCTTCGCAGCTTCGGCGCAGGCGATGACCACCTACAACGTCACGCCGGGAGACGCAACGTCCCTGCGCGACGCGTTCAACTCGGCCAACACCGACGGCGATGACAGCACGATCAACGTGCCCGCCGGCCACTACACGCTGGACCCCAACGACTCCGGTCTCGAGGTGTTTGGCGATGGCACCTTCACGCTCGTGGGCGCCGGCGCGCGCAGCACGATCATCGACGGCGGCGCCACGCCCGTGATCGGCGAGGGCGGGTCGGCGGATGATCGGCTGATCACGATCAACGCCTTCTGCAACAGCAAGTGCGCACCGAATCCCGCCCACGCCACCATCTCGGGCGTCACGCTCACCGGAGCCGATCCGGATGAGGACGGTGGCGCGATCTGGATCGGCAATGCCGGTCCCGACCTGAAGGCCTCGCTGCACATCTTCGACAGCACCATCACGGGCAACCAGTCCGAGAACGACGGCGGCGGGATCTTCAACCAGGGTGACCTGATCGTCGAGCGCGTGACCTTCTCGAACAACGCCGCCGAGGCCGATGGCTCGGCGATTGCGACCAAGTCTCGAAACGAGGCCGACCTGAGGAAGGTTCGCGGGGCCATCCAGCAGAACTTCGCGACCACGTCGATCACCAACAGCACGTTCACGGGCAACACCGCCGACTCGGACACCGGCTGCGAAGGCGGCGGCGCGGTGGAGCTGGAGGGCGGCACCACCGCGATCGTGAACAGCACGATCATCGGGAACACCTCCCTCGACGGCACCTGCGAGCCGGTGCAGCCGACCGGCGGCGGGATCGACATCGAGTCGGGCCCGGCAACGATCGTGAACTCGATCGTGGCGGGCAACACGGCCAGCCCGAGCGAGGAGAGCACGACGCGGGGCGGCGGCGGACCGGTGCTCGCGAGCAATTGCTCGGTCAACCCTGTGGTGAAGGGGAACGCGGGCACGCTGACCTCGCTCGGCCACAACATCGAGTCGGCGACCGACTGTGGCTTCACCGCCACGGGCGATCAGCAGAACGTGGCCGACCCGAAGGTGGGCGCACTGGGCAACAACGGTGGCCAGATGGACACCATGGCGCTGCTCGCCGGCAGCCCGGCGATCGACACCGCCGATGCCGCGGCGTGCCCGCCCACCGACGAGATCGGGACGACCCGGCCGCAGGGCCCGGCCTGCGACGTCGGCGCCTACGAGGTGCCGGTGGCCGCGGTGGTCATCCCTCCGCCCGCCAAGCCCGCCACGCCGACGATCGGTGTGGCCGGCGTGCGGCGCGCATGCGTGGCCAGCCGCTTCCACGTGCGCTTCCGCGTGGGAACGGCGAACAGCACGGTCAAGAAGGTCGTGGTCAAGCTGGACGGCAAGCGGATCAAGTCAACGGCCAGGGGCAGCTTCACGCTCACGATCAACGGCAAGAAGCTCAAGGCCGGCAGGCATCGTCTGACGATCACGGCGACCAACGCCGCCGGTCAGACCAAGACGGTGATCAGGTCGTTCAGCGTCTGCAAGGCGGCCAAGCCGCGACAGAAGGCGGCGCCGCGCTTCACCGGCTGAGCTAGGAGCAGAAACTCACAGCGGGGTTGGGGGTGCGCTGGCATCCCCGCCCCGCGGAGTGCTTCTTCTTGTGGTGCCGGTGCACACGCGCGTGATGGGCGCGGGCCCGGCGCAGCTCCCCGCCCCTGGCGCCGAACTCCGTGCTGTAGGTGGCGCCGTCGCCCATCGACGGATCCGGCACGCCGAGCACGACGCCCACGCCGATCTGGCGGAAGTCCGTGTAGAGGATGTTGTGGCGGTGCGGCGGGCTGTTCATCCAGGCGCGCACCATCTCGCGCGGGGTGGAGAGGTAGTCCGTGCCCCAGCCGATGTTCTCGCCGATCACCCAGGGTCCGTACCTGGGCATGTAGCCGGCGTGGGCGATGCGGTCCTCGGGCTGGCCGCCATGCTGATCCTCGTGCGCGAAGTAGTGGTTCGCCACCATGTCGGCGCTGTGGGCCGTGGCGGCGCGCTCGAGGCGATTGTTCGAGCGCAGGGCAACCAGCCCGCGGCTCGTGCGCTCGGCGTTCAGCAGGCAGAGCGTTGCGGACTCGACCTGGGGGAGGTTGGAGGCGGCGGGAGTGAGGTCGGCGCCCGCGCAGTTGGAGGGAGCGTCGGCGCGGGCGGCAGCGGGAATCAGCGCGAGGCAGACGCTCGCGACGGCTGCTGCGGCAATGCGTGTGACCACGCCATCCACGCCCCCTTAATCGCCATGGGACGCGCGATCTTGATCGCCGGAAGGGGGTAGATCAGCAGAGGCTGACGGCGGAGTTGCGGGTGCTCGAGCAGCCGCCGTGCTTCTTGTGGTGCTTCTTGTGCTTGGCGCGCTTGTGCTTGATCCGCTTGTGCTTCGCGTGCTTGTGGGACTTCGGCTTCTTCGCCACTCCGACCGGGTTCGACGCCCGCGCGCCGAAGTCGGCGGTGAAGGTGGCGCCCGTCGGGTCACCCGACGGGGTGGAGGGCTCAACTCCCACGCCGAGCTCCTTGAACTTGCCGTTCAGGATGTTGGCCCGGTGCTCGGGGCTGTTCATCCAGCTCACGACGATCGCGTCCGCGGTCGAGAGCGACAGCGTGCCCCACGCGATGTTCTCCCCGACAACGAAGCGCGTGTTCGGCGGCGGGTACCGGAAACGCAGGATGCGGTCCTCGAAGTCCTCGCCCGAGCTCGAGTCATGGGAGAAGAAGTTGTTCCTCACCATGTCGGTCGAATGCTGGATTGCCGCGCTCTGAAGCACGGAGTTGGCCGTGAGCGGCACGAGTCCGTGCTGCGAGCGCTGGACGTTGATCATGCAGAGCGTGGCCGCCTCCACCTGGGCGAGATTGCCGGCGGTGGGCTGCAGGTCCGAGTCGGGGCAGGCCGGGTCGGCGGAGGCGGCGGCGGGGGCAACCGCGAGCGCCACGGCGAGAGCAGCAGCGGTGAGCAGTGCTGAGCCAGGCACACGCATGAGCCCTTGATCGGTGCGGATTTGCAGGCCCTTTACGCCATGCCCGCCCGGCTGGACACAAATGTGTGGCCCGAGCCAGGGGTCGCATGCATAATGGGCTCGATGCACCGAAGCCTGGCCCTAGCAGTGGTGGCCACCGTCCTATTGGCCGCCGCCCCGGCGCATGCCGCTACGGGAAGCGATCAGAAGATCGTGAAGCTCTCGAACGAGGTGACCACCACGCTGTGGGCGCACCCGGGAGCCACGAGCCTGATCCGCTACAACCCGTCGCTGAAGAGCCACGGGTTCCGCCGCCTCCACCTGATGACGGAGGACGGCTTCCCGGAGATCTACATCGCGCTTGCGAAGACGGTCGACGAGAACGGCGCTCAGTGGATCAAGATCCGTGTGCCGATGCGGCCCAACGGCAAGACCGGTTGGGTGCCGCGTGACGCGCTCGGACGTTTCCACACGAACCACGAGCACCTGATCGTGGACCGCCACAAGCTGCGCGCCACGCTCTTCTATTACAAGCGCAAGCTGTGGAGCTCGCCCGTGGGTGTCGGCAAGCCAGGCACCCCGACACCCGGCGGCCGCTTCTACATCCGCGAGCGGATCAGGGCGCTCCAGGGCGGCACGATCTACGGCCCGTACGCGTTCGGCACGAGCGACTACTCGACGCTCAGCGAGTGGCCCGGCGGCGGCATCGTCGGCATCCACGGCACGAACGAGCCGAACCTGATCCCGGGGCGGCCGTCGCACGGCTGCATCAGGCTGCCGAACAACAAGGTCACGCAGCTCTGGCATCTGCTGGCGCTCGGCACCCCGCTGCACGTCATCTAGACGCGCGCTGCGCAGCGCTCATTGACTTTGGCGGCCCGACGTGTTCGGATGGTGCCCGACCCCAGGACTCGCGACCCAGGAGGCAAGCCCACAATGAAGTTCAGGCCCAGACGTGCCGCGCTCGCGTGCGCGCTGACGGCGACATCAGTCGCGCTAGCGCTCGCCGCCTCGGCACAAGCCAACACCACCTTGCCTGGTAACAACGGCAAGATCGCCTTTACCACGAACGCGTTCGCGCCCTTCGTCGCGGGCCCGGTCGGATTCACCACTCGGGGCGGAGACGTGAAATGCCCCGAATTCGGGCCCTACGGCGCCATCGTCGCGGGCATGCCGGGCTTCGACATCCTCGCGTGCACGGCGGAGATCGCCACGGTCAACCCAGACGGCACCGGCTTCACCCAGGTCACGAACAACGACCTTCCAGATGACCGGCCGGCGTGGGTCCCAGGTGGCGGCCCGAAGCTTGCCTACCAGTCGACGCAGCTGAACGACGACGATTGCTTCGCGGTCTTCTGCGGTTACAACCTGTACGACATCGCGCCCGACGGGACGAACGGGCATCAGCTGACCACATCGGACACGAGCAACTTCACGGGGCGCTTCAACGCCTCGGACCCGAGCTACTCGCCCGACGGGTCGAAGCTCGTGTACGACGCGCTCAATGTCCCGCTGGTGAGCTCAGACGCCGTGCAGACCAAGCAGGACCCGGTCTTCAAGCAGTTCAACCACGTCCTCCAGACGCTCTTCACGATCCCGGCGGGCGGTGAGGCCGCGGGGACGGCGACGCCACTGATCCCGGCCGACGAGTACGACGGCCCGGATCTGATCTCCGACTCGCAGCCGACCTACTCGCCGGATGGCTCGACGATCGCCTTCGTGCGGATGACGGTCACGCTCCCGCAGCTACTGGTCCCGAAGGTCGCCGCGCTGCCCACGATCACGAGTTCGATCTACACCGTTCCCGCAACCGGCGGGACTCCCACTCCGGTGGAGAGCACCGACCCGTGCGCGGCGAACATCAACACGATCCAAGCCGTGCTCACCGCGGCGGCCACGGGTGCGGCCCCGGCCCGCGGCGTGCGCGGATTCGGCCAGCAGTGCACGTGGGACTCCGCGCCCGCGTGGTCGCCTGACGGCAAGAAGATTGCCGTTGAGCGCGTTACGTTCCCGTCCGAGCTGCTGTTGGAAGACGCTCGTGCGAGCTCCAAGGGCGCCGAACTCGACCTGCTCGAGGACTCGGACATCGTCACGTTCAACGCGGCTGACGGCTCGGGCCTGACCGATCTGAGCGATGTCACCGAGCCGGCGGACTGCGATTCGGGTGACCCCGAGTCCACCACGGCCTGCGCGTTCGATCAGAAGCCGGCCTGGTCGCCGGACGGCACGAAGATCGCGTTCTTCAGCGATCGAAATGCCGACGGGGTGTTCCCGCTCGGCGGCTGTGACAAGGGTGCGCAGTGCGATGACGAGATCTGGACGATGAACGCCGACGGCTCGTCGCCTGCGCAGGTCACGAACAACGACGTGGACGACATCAATCCGGACTGGCAGTCGATCCCGATCCCGCCGGCGCCTCCGGTGCAGCCGGCAGCTCCGCAACCGGTCAAGCCCAAGGTCGGCGTGGCCGGCGTCCGGCGCGCATGTGTGTCGAAGACGTTCCATGTGCGCTTCCGGGTGTCGACGGCGAACAGCTCGGTGAAGAAGGTCGTCGTCAAGCTGGATGGCCACCGGATCCGGTCGACGTCGAAGGGCAGCTTCACGTTGACGATCAACGGCAAGAAGCTGAAGGCCGGCAAGCACCGGCTGACGATCACGGCTACTAACGCCGCTGGTCAGGTGACGACGACGCGCAAGTCGTTCAGCGTTTGCAAGGCGGCGAAGCCGCGCCACAAGGCGGCGCCGCGCTTCACTGGCTGAGGCAGTTAGGAGACGAGTAGTCACCGGGGCGGCGCTCGTGCGCCGCCCCGGTTCGTTGCGTTTGACATAAGCGAGCACTCATGGTCCGATTGGGCAACCCCGGACTCGCAGCCGGCTCGCAAACCAGGAGGCCCAACGCATGAAGCTCAGACCTCGCCGCGCTCTGATGGCGCTCACGGCGGCGCTGCTCATGGCGCTCGCAGTCGCCACATCGGCGCAGGCAAACACCCAACTTCCAGGCATCAACGGCAAGATCGCCTTCACAAGCGTCCGTGATTTCCCGACGGTGGAGGACTTCTCCCAAAAGGCACTCGTCCCCCTCCTCTGCAACGAGCGCAGGGGCACGGACCAGGGTTGCCCCCAAGAGATCTACTCAATGGATCCGACCGGGGCGAACCAGACGCGCCTCACGAACAACTTGGACGACGACGACGAGGCAGCCTGGCTCCCGTTCGACGGCGCGAGGATCGCGTTCGACAGCAACCGTCAGGGTGCCGAGACGTGCGACGGGGACTGCCTCCCGCAGATATGGACGATGGGGAATGACGGCAGCTCCCCATTCCAGGTCACGCACGGGCAGGACCTCCCGTCGCACCCGAGCTACTCGCCCGACGGCAGCAAGATCGCCTACGCGGGACTGCTGCAAGACGAGCAGAGCCCCGGGGCGCGCAGTGTCGTTCTGGCGGAGCTCATCGAGCTGTTCCCGACCGAGATCTACATCGTGCCGAGTGGCGGCGGGGCGGTCACGCCGCTGCTGCCCGCCGGGCAGGTTGGCCTCATCAACAACAACGAAATCGCCTTCGACAGCTTCCCGGCTTGGTCACCTGACGGCACGCAAATCGCGTTCACCCGTCTGTCCATCACGGAAGGCCCGAACAAGGGTGGGACCGGCGGCGTCGATGTGCGCACGTGGGTGGCGCCCGCCGACGGGAGCGGCAACGCTCACCCTGTCGAGACCTACCCGCCGTGCCCCACGAGCAGCTCGGTTGCCACGCTCGCGGATACGGCCACGGCGTTTGTGAACCGCGGTCTGGACGGTCTGCGCTCGGCGATGCCGAGGCTCGCGCCCGGCTGCACGCTGGACGTGAAGCCCGCCTGGTCGCCCGACGGGAACCGGATCGCGGCGACTCGCATCACGATTGCGCCCCAGCCGCCGCCGCCACCGCCCCCGGTCCGCGGCACTCCGGCCGGACAGGACCTTGGTGACATCGCCGTGTTCAACACGGACGGCAGCGGCGACACCAACCTGAGCGACCTGTCCGAGCCCGCCGGCTGTGGATCCAATCTCCAGGCCGAGAGTTGCTCGATCGACGAGTACCCGAGCTGGTCGCCCGATGGGACCAAGATCGCGTTCGACGCGATTCGCGGCCCGGACGGGACGATTCCGGAGTGCTCGACGGACAATCCCTGCGACAACGAGATCTGGACGATGAACGCGGACGGCTCGACGTTGGCGCAGCTCACCAACAACAGCGCTGATGACTTCTTCCCGGATTGGCAGCGGATCCCGCCGCCCGTCCCGGCGCAGCCGGCGGCTCCGTCTCCGGTCAAGCCCAAGGTGGGAGTCGCCGGTGTGCGGCGCGCTTGCGTGGCCAGCCGGTTCCACGTGCGCTTCCGAGTGTC
>Ga0070679_100005407_pt1 | contig 11835 bp, 9 predicted proteins | sample KBSC63BmetaG_FD_65652 | JGI IMG/M metagenome (GOLD analysis project Ga0070679, IMG submission 65652) | Corn rhizosphere microbial communities from Kellogg Biological Station, Michigan, USA - KBS C6-3B metaG | ecosystem: Host-associated > Plants > Roots > Rhizosphere | place: USA: Michigan... | reverse complement strand
GGGTGGATCCGCACTGGCCGGACATGGCGACAGACCGAGCAGGGATTCGGAAGTCGGAAGGCACTCGCCGTGCTACATTGCTCGCCAGGAGGATAGAACATGAGCTCTGCCACTGACCGACCGTCCACGCGGCCGCAGGCCGTCCGTCACCCAGACTCCCGCCGCGAGGTGCCACTCCAGATGGACGCGGATGAGTTTCGCCGCGCGGGTCACGCACTGGTGGACTCGATAGCCACCTTTCTGGAATCGGTACCGGAGCGGCCGGTCACCCACGGAGAATCGCCGGAAGAGATCCGGAGCGCGCTCGATGCCGCCGCTCACCTCCCCGACGCTGGGAGCGACGCGGCCGAGCTCCTCCACGACGCAACCCGCATCCTCTACGAGCACTCGCTCTTCAACGGACACCCGCGCTTCTTCGGCTACATCACCTCATCGCCCGCTCCGATCGGGATGCTCGCCGATCTCCTCGCCGCGGCCGTGAACCCCAACGTCGGTGCCTGGCGGCTCTCCCCGATGGCCACGGAGATCGAGGCGCAGACTATTCGCTGGATCGCGGAGCTGGTGGGCTACCCTGCCGCTTGCGGCGGCCTGCTCGTGAGCGGCGGTAACATGGCGAACATGGTGGGACTCTTCGCCGCGCGCGCCGCAGCCGCGGAGTGGGATGTGCGCGCTCGAGGCGTGGCCGCTGCCGACGCTCGCCCGCTCCGCATCTACGCGTCCGGGGAGACGCACACCTGGCTGCAGAAGGGCGCAGACCTCGCCGGGCTCGGAACGGACTCTGTCCGCTGGATCTCCACCGACGACGACCTGCGCATGAGAGTCGCCGAGCTGCGCGCCGCCATCGAGCGCGACCGCGCGGCCGGCGAACTGCCGATGATGGTCGTGGGGACGGCGGGCTCGGTGAGCACGGGCGCCGTCGACCCGCTCGCGGAGATTGCGGAGCTCTGCCGCCGCGAGAAGATCTGGTTCCACGTGGATGGCGCCTACGGCGCCTTCGCCGCCGCCGTGCCCGGTACACCAGCCGAGCTGCGCGCGCTCGCGTTGGCCGACTCGGTGGCGATGGACCCACACAAGTGGCTCTACTCTCCGCTCGAGGTAGGGTGCGTCCTCGTACGCGACGCCGAGCGGCTGCGCAGAGCGTTCTCCTACCATCCGCCGTACTACCACTTCGGGCAGGAAGCGACGAACTTCGTGGACCTCGGCCCGCAGAACTCGCGCGGCTTCCGCGCGCTCAAGGTATGGCTCGCGCTCCGTCAGGTGGGACGTGAAGGTTACGTTCGGATGATCGGCGAAGACATCCGCCTCACAGGGCAGTTGCACACGGCGGTCAGCGAGCACCCCGAGCTGCAGCCGTTCACGCTCGCGCTCAGCATCTCCACCTTCCGCTACGTCCCGCGCGACCTGCGCGCCCTGCTCGGCGAGGAGCGCGTCGAGCGCTACCTCGACGCGCTGAACCAGGAGCTGCTCGAGCGCATCCAGCTATCCGGCGAGGCGTTCGTCTCCAACGCGGTGATCCGCGATCGCTACGTGCTGCGCGCCTGCATCGTGAACTTCAACACGACGGTCGCCGACGTCGAAGCGCTGCCCGAGATCGTGGCACGCATCGGTCGCGAAACCGATGCGGAGTTGCGGCCCGGCACGGAGCTGTGAAGGAAGAGCTCTGTAGGAGCCCGGCTACACGCATCAACCGCTGAAAGGCCGCGGTCACATCCGAACGCGCGCTCACGCACGCGCGAGTGCGAGGAGCTCCCGCACGTTCACTCCGTGCCAGAGTCGCTCGCGCATCGCGCGTGTGTCGGCCAGCGCACGCGCGCCTTCGGGGGTGACGGCGAACAGCCGGCGCGACGAGCTGTCGTCCACGACGCGACTGGAAGTGAGCAGCCCCTTTGCCTCCAGCCGATCGAGCGTGGCGTAGACCGCGCCGATCGAGAGCTCGCGGCCGGTGACGCGCTCGATCTCGCGGCGCGCCTGCATGCCGTACGCCTCACCGCGCGTGCGAAGGACGGCTACCACTACCTGCTCCTCGAGCACGCCGAGCGGAGCGAAGGGAGAGTCGGTAATCGAGGAAGTGTCGGTCATCGATCGATGCCTCGGGCTCACTGTTCGCGCATGACGAGCGCCGGATCCACCGTTCCCGCTCGTCTCGCCGGGATGGACGCCGCCGCGACTCCGATGACGAACAACGCCACACTCGCTGCCGCGAAGGCCAGCGGATCCACCGTGCCCACGCCGAAGAGCAACGATGTCAGCAGTCGAGCCAACACGACGGTTCCCAGGGCGCCCAAGGCGATGCCGACGGCGACCAGCGCCGCGCCCTGGCCGACGATGTGCGTGACGACGCGCGAACCTGGGAGCCCGAGCGCTACGCGAATCGCCCAGTCGCGCTGGCGGCGCGCTGCGAAGTGCGAGATCACTCCGTAAATCCCCACCGCACCGAGCACCAGAGCCAGCGCCGAGAGCAGGGTGAGGAGCGACATGACCTGGCGCGCAGGGCCGACCGCCGTGTCGAGCACTCTCTCCATGGTGGTGGTGCCCTGCACCGCGAACGCCGGCGCCACTTGCTGCACGGTTCGGCGCGCCGCGTCGAGCACCTCGGCCGCGTCGCTAGCGCGCGTGGTGCGGACGACGAAGGTGGCCGAGTTTCCGAACCAGGGGGCCTGGCCCGCCAGGTAGTAGCGTACCGGAGCCGCCGAGTCGGTGAGCGCGGCCTCGGCGACGTTCGCGACCACACCCACCACGCGCTGCGGCGAGGTGAATCCGCCGCCCATGCGCCGCCCTATCGCATTTCCATCCGGGAAGTACTTCTTCACGAACGCCTCGTTCACCACCACGGACATCTCCGTCGTGCTGTCATCGTCGGCGATGGGCTTATCGGAGGCGTCGAACGCGCGGCCGCCGCGCAGTTTGATTCCCAATGTCTCGAAGTAATTCGGCGTGACGATGCGGAAGTAGGTGAAGGTGCGCGCTGCATCGGGGTTCCCCTCTACGGTGATTCCAAAGCTGTCGCCCCCGCCGCGCAGCGGGATCTTCATCGCCGCGCCCACCGAGCGCACGCCGGGGAGCGACTCCAGAGAGCGGACCAGCTCATCCACCTTTTGCTGACGCTCTGCCGACCCCATTCCGGTGCTCGATACCACGTCCAGCACCGCGACTCCCTGGGTAGTGATGCCGGGATCGATGGCGTACAGGTTCGTGACGCTTCGCACGAGCAGCGCGGCCGCCGAAGCGATCAGCATCGCCAGCGCGACCTCCGCGACCACGAGCCCCCGCTCCAGCCGTCCTCCACGCCCCTGGATGCCGCCGGTGCGCGCACGGGTGAGAGTGCCGCGCAGATCGCCGCGCCAGAGCGAAACCGCGGGAACGAGCACCACCAACAGCACCGCCACGATGGCGATCACGAGCGCGGCAGCGAAGATGCTCCAGTCAAACGAGGCGTTCTCGGCCCACGCGCCTATGGGGAGTGCGCCCGCTATCACGCGGTATCCCGCGGCGGCGAGTCCCGCGCCGAGCAGTCCTGCGCCGATGCCCACCAGCACGGCTTCGACGACGAGTTGCTGCATCAGCCGGCCGCGGCCCGCGCCGAGCGCCGAGCGCACCGCCAGCTCCGAAGCTCGACCCTCCACCTGCCCGAGCATGAGGGCGGCGACGTTGGCGCAGGCGATCAGAAGAATGAGCCCCATCGCCACGAACGTCGCTACGAGCGCTGGGCGCATCGAGCCTACCAGCGCATCGCGCAACGGCGTGAGAGTCGCGTTCTGAGTCTTGTCAGCCCCGATCTCGTAGTCGAAGCGCTCGCCGATCATTTCCGTCAGGCGTTGGACCTGGGAGCCCATGTTGCGGATGTCGCCGCCCGGCGCCACGCGGCCCACGAGCGTGTAGCTCCCGTTTCTACCCTGTGGGTCGAGCGGTTTGGTGTGCCAGATGCGCACTGCAGGATCGGGGAACCAGAATCCGCGCGGCATCACACCCACCACGGTCTGCGGGGCGCCATCGAGCATCAACCGCGTCCCGATTATCGATGGCTGCCCGCCGAGCTCCTGCCAGAGACCATAGCTGATCAGCGCGACAGGCTCGGCACCCTGCGCGTCGTCGCCCGCTTGGAAACCGCGGCCGATGAATGGGTGCGCGCCCAGGACGTCGAACAGCTCCGATGACGTAGTGATGCCGGGAATGAGGCGAGCGGGCGCGTCTCCCTGACGCAGCGTCACATCGCCCGGCCGGTAGGCGCCCACGGCACGGAAGCCGGGGAAGTTGCCGCGCAGGTAGAGGAACTCCTCTTCCGTCCACCAGCCCGGCATCCAGAAGGTCGCTACGTCGCTCGCGTTGGCGTACGGAAGCGGTTGGAACATGAGCGGCCGCGCGATGCCGTACACCGCGGCGGTGCCGCCGATGCCGAGCCCCAGCGTGAGCACCGCCACCAGCGTGTAGACGGGACGCGCGCGCAGCCGCCGCGCCGCGTAGCGTGCGTCAGCAAAGAGATTCCTCAGCATCGATCCTCCGGGTCGGTAGGCGTTGGCGCGCGGTTCGAAACCCGTCCAGCCGCGCCACCAGCTCCAACCGAGGAGCGGGAGTGCGGAGTGGATCGCCTGGCGCCAGAGCCAGCGTCGCGCTTCGGCGCGGCCAACCCGCGCAGCGTGCTCCGCGTATTCGGCGGTGATATCCGCCAGCACCTCGCCGCGCTCGGCGCGCGGGAGGAGGAGACGCAGAAGCGCCATGGGGAGCCGGGGGAGCGACCGGCGCAGGCGAGTGTCTTCGGGAGCGCGCATACTCCACCTACGGCGTGATTGGCCGGCGAGTTTCTACATTGTAGAATACGCCGGCGCCCGGGCGCTGGCAACGGGTCGCATCATCAGACAGTCCGGCCGACCCCGCTCAGGCGGACGTCTTCCGGTACTGCAGCACCGCCAGCGTGAGCACCACTACACCGGTGATCGCCAGTATCCCGATCTGCCCCGCCACGTCCGCCAGCCCCGCGCCCTTCAGCAGCACCTCCCGCATGAGCCGCACGAAGTGCGTGATCGGACTCGCCTCCGCGATCCACTGCGCCCACTCGGGCATCCCGCTCACCGGCGTGAAGAGGCCGCTCATCAGGATGTAGATGAGCATGATGGAGAAGGTCACGAACATCGCCTGCTGCTGCGTCTCGGCCACTGTCGAGATCCACAGGCCGATCCCCAACGCCGCCACCAGGTAAACCCCAGCGGCGAAGAACACTATCACGAGACTTCCGCGCATCGGCACATGGAAAACGAGCCACGCGAGAAGAAGACCGAGCGCCAGATCGAGCAGTGCGAGACTCCAGAGCGGGATGAGCTTGGCCGCGATGAAGGTGGATCGCGTGACCGGGGTGACGTTGAGCTGATCGAGGGTGCCCGATTCCTTCTCGCGTACGATGTTCATGGCCGTGAGGAGCGTACCCACCATCGTCACCAGCACCACGAGTATCCCGGGAACCATGAAGTCGGTGTAGTCGAGCTCCGCGTTGTACCAGCCGCGCTGACGCACATCGATCGTGCCGCTGCCGCGTCGCGGCGGCGCCTCCACGCGCGCACCCACCGAAGCGAGCATCGGGCTCACCTCGGCGCCCAGCTCCGCCGAGTAGTCGGCCAGGATCCGGCTGGCATACGACTGCGTGACCGCGGCTGCCGCACCATCCTCCGCATTGAGCACGAGCTGCATGGGCGCGCTACGCGTGCGCACGATGTCGCGCTCGAAGCCATCAGGGATCACCAGGATGGCGTCTACCTCGCGACCCAGCATCGCCTCGTCGGCGAGCGCCTGCGACTGCGACGCCGCGGTGGGCACGAAGCGCCTCGAGGCCACGAGCCGCTCCACCGCGCCGCGCGACATGGGCGTATGATCGTGATCCACCACGTACAGCCGAGCGCTCTTCACCTCGAACGTCGCGGCGTTGGCGAGTATGAGCATCTGCGCGAGCGGCATCACGAAGAGCATCGTGACGATGGTGCGATCGCGGAAGATCTGCAGGAATTCCTTCCGGAGGAGGAAGCGGAGCGCGCGCATGGTCAGGCCAGCCTCGGCTTGAAGCTGCGAATCGCGACGAGCATCAGGACCACGAGCATCACCGCGAGCACGGCGATCGGCTCCCAGAGGTACTGCACGCCCACGCCCTTCAGCATGATCCCGCGCGCGATGATGATGAACCAGCGCGCCGGGATCACGAGAGTTACCGGCTGGAGCCAGCCGGGAAGGCTCGCGATCGGGAAGATCATCCCGGAGAGGAGCGTGGTCGGCAACATGGTACCAGCCATCGCTCCGAGCATCGCGGCCCGCTGCGAGTTGGTGCGCGCAGCGATGAAAACGCCGAGCGCCAGGCCCACCATCGCGTAGAGCGTGGAGGTGAGGAGCAGCAATGTGATGCTCCCGCGGAAGGGGATGTCGAAGATGATCCACGCCGCGAGCAGCGCTGTGAGGACGTTGGCGAAGGCGAGCCCGAGATACGGAAGAACTTTCCCCACGATGATCTGCCAGGGGCGCAACGGCGAGACGAGCAGGATCTCGAGGGTGCCGCGCTCCTTCTCGCGCGAGAGCGAGATGGCAGTCATGAGCGCGGTCACCAGAGTGAGCACGAGCGCTATCAGCCCCGGCACGAAGAGGTTCACGCTCTCGAGCGAAGGGTTGAAGCGCATGCGCGTCTGCGTCACTATCCGCACCCCGCCTCCAGCCGAGCCCAGCTCGGCCTGGTAGCTCGCGGTCACGGCGCGGGCATACGCCTGCATCCTGCTTCCCGTGTTGGGATCGGAGGCATCGCTGATGATGAGAACTTGCGCCGGCATCCCCGCGGCGACGCGGCTCGCGAAGCCCGGCTCGAACACCACCGCCACGTCGGCGTCGCCGCGCCTGAAGAGCGGCTCGACCGCCGCGACAGTGGCGGCATCGGCCACCAGGTCGAAGCGGCCGTTGCCCAGGAAGCGATTGCGCAGAGCGGTGGTGGCGTAGTCGGGCACCGGATCCACGAAGACGGTACGGATGTCGTTAACCTCGGTCCGCAGCGCGAAACCGAAGAGCACCACCATCGCCAGCGGGAGGAGGAGAAGGATCACGAGCGTCTGGCGGTCGCGGAGGATATGCCGGAGCTCCTTCGCCATGAACGCGGAGAGCGCGGAAGTGCGGAGTGCCATGAGCTCCTCTCCTCAGCTCCGCCCCGGAGCGGCCGACGGACCGGCCGTGGCGCCCGAGCCATCATCCGGGCGCGCCAGCCGCACGAACAACTCATCGAGCGTGGCCACGTCATTCCCTCGCTTCAATTCGTCGGGAGTACCCATCGCCGCGATCCGCCCGTCCACCATGATCGAGACGCGGTCGCAGTACTCGGCTTCGTCGAGATAGTGCGTGGTGACGAACACCGTGGTCCCGCGCGCGGCGGCGGCGTAGATCATCTCCCAGAACTGCCTGCGAGTGATCGGGTCCACGCCACCGGTGGGCTCGTCCAGGAATACCACCGCGGGCTGGTGGAGGACGGCCACCGAGAAGGCGAGCTTCTGCTTCCAGCCGAGTGGGAGCGCGGAGACCCGCTCGTCGGCGGCCTTGCCGAGCTGCAGGTCGCGAATGAGCGCGTCTCCCCGCTCGCGGATCTGCGCATCGCTCAGTCCGTAGATCCCGCCGTAGAGCGTGATGTTCTCGCGCACCGTGAGATCGTCGTAGAGAGAGAAACGCTGGCTCATGTAGCCGATGTGCCGGCGGACCTGCTCCGCCTGCGTGAGCACGTCGAAACCCGCCACGCTCGCCCTGCCGGATGTGGGCGCGAGAAGCCCGATGAGCATCTTGATGGCGGTGGTCTTCCCCGCCCCGTTCGCGCCGAGGAACCCGAAGACCTCGCCCTCATCCACGTGGAAGGTGATCGAATCCACCGCCGTGAAGCTGCCGAAGCGGCGAGTGAGCTCGTGCACGTCGATGGCCAGCGTCACGCAGCCGCCTCCGGCGCGCCCATCAGCGCCATGAAGGTGTCCTCGATCCCCGCCGCTATCGGTGCCACCTCGGCATCGGCGAAACCCTTCGAGCGGAGGAAGCCCCGCACTTCGCTCGCTGTCGCATCCGGGTCGGCCTCTGTGCGCGAGTCGCTGTAGTGCAGCTCGTCTCCAAAGGGAAATGTGGACACCGCGTGCGGGTAGCCGCGCAGCGCCTGAAGCATCGCGTAGCGGTCACGCCCGCGGATCGCGAAGAGCCGGTCCGGGAAGCGCGCACCAATCGCCCCGGGTGCGTCGATGGCCAGGATGCGCCCCTGCTGCATGAGCGCTACCCGGTCGCAACGGCTCGCTTCATCCATGTAGGGAGTGGAGACCAGGATGGGCAGCCCCGAGTCCCGCAGCGAGTCGAGGAGATCCCAGAACTCGCGGCGAGAGACCGCGTCCACTCCGGTAGTGGGCTCGTCCAGGAAGAGGATGTCGGGACGGTGGACCAGCGCGCAGGAGAGCGCGAGCTTCTGCTTCATCCCGCCCGAGAGCGCGCCGGCGCGTCGGCCTCGGAAGGGCTCGATTTGCCGGTAGATGGGCGCTATGAGGTCGTATCCCTCTTCGAGCGTGGTGCCGAAGACCGACGCGAAGAAGCGGAGATTTTCCTCGACGCTGAGATCCGGATAGAGCGAGAAGCGGCCAGGCATGTAGCCCACGCGAGAGCGGATCGCCCACATGTCGCGCGCCACGTCGAGCCCCAGCACCGTAGCGCTCCCCGTATCGGGGAGGAGGAGCGTGGCGAGTATGCGGAAGAGGGTGGTCTTCCCTCCGCCGTCGGGTCCCACGAGGCCGAAGAGCTCCGAGCGCGCGACTTCGAGCGAGACATCATCGAGCGCGACGACACCGTCGAAGCACTTGCCCACGTCCCGCACGATGAGCGGTGGCGCCGCGGAGCTCACCGGCCGCTCTCCTCGACCGGAACGCGCGCGGTGTCGGTGGAAGCCGCGCCGAAGGTGACGTCGGCCGGCATCCCGATCTTGAGCGCGCCATCCGGGTTCGCCACGCGGATCTTCACCGCGTAGACGAGATCGGCGCGTTCGTCACGCGTCTGCACCGGCGTGGGCGTGAATTCAGCGGTGGACGAGACCCAGGTGACCGTGCCGGCGATGCTCGCCAGCTCACCGTCGCCGCGATCCACGTGCACCGCCACCCGCTCCCCCAGCCGCACGGATGCGAGCTGGTCGCCGGTGATGTACGCGCGGAGGTCGAGCGTGTCGAGGTCGGCGATCTTGTAGAGCGGCTGCCCCGGTTGTACCACCTCTCCCGCGCGCGCGTACACGGCGAGCACCGAGCCGGTGCTCGGGTTAACCACGCGGCTCTTCGCGAGCCGGTCGGCGATCTGCTCCACGCGTGCCTGGTTCGACGCCACGTCGAGCGTCACGCTCCTGCGCTGCGCCTCGAGGGCGTCGATCTGCGCGACGAGCGTTTTGTAATCACGCTCGGCCTGGTCGAGCTGCTGGGTAGTAGCCGCCTGCTGGGCGTGCAGCCGTTGCGCGCGCTCGTAGGCGCGCTTCGCTATGTCGCGTTGCACTCGCAGAACGCCGAGCTGCTCGCCCACCTCGGCACGACGCGCGCTCACGGCGGCGCGCTGCGCCACCAACTGTGCACGCTCGAGCGCGAGCTGCGTGGTGTCTATGAGCGCCACCACATCTCCCCGCTCGATGTGCATCCCCTCCACAGGGGTGAACTGCTGGATCTGGCCGCTCGTCTGTGCCGACACCACCACCTCGATCGACTCGAAGTTGCCGTACGCATCTGGCTCGGCAGCGTTGTTGCAGGCGACGAGCGCGGCTGCGATGGTCGCCGCCGCCGCGATGCGACCGAGCGGCGCGCGGCTGATGGTGGTCAGGCGCCGGTACGCGATGTCGATGGTTGGCATCACCGGACCTCGACTCCTGTGAGGGTGAGGAAACGGGCGCGGGCTCGCTCGAGCTCCACGCGATGGGTGGCGCGTGCGAGGCGCGCGTCGAGTGCATCGGTCTCGCGGTCCACGTACTCGGCCGAAGTCACCACTCCCTCGCCGAAACGGATTCGTGTCTCGTTCAGCACGCGCTCGCGGAGTGCGATGATCGTGTCGTCGGCGGCGAGGGTTTTCTCCAGCCGGTCCACGGCCGCCAGATCGCTCGCCACACCGCGGCGGATTCGCTCCGTGAACGCGCGCTCCTCGGTGGCCACTATCTGCCGCTGGAGCGCCAGCTCCTCCTGCGCACGCCGCGTGCTCCCCCAATTCCAGGGCGACCACTCCACGCGCACGCCGGCGAGCCAGTACTCGTCGAATTCGGTGCCGAGCGGGTTGAGCGCGGGACGACCGTAGCCGGCGCGCGCGAACGCCGAGACTCGTGGCTGGTTCTGCGCGGCGGCCGAACTCTCCTGCCGCTCGAGCAGGTCGCGGGTCCGCGCGAACTGCTCGTACTCCGGACGTGCGCGCAACGCGTGCAACGAGTCGCGCGCACGCTTCACTTCGTCCGCCAGATCGGGCATGGCTAGCGAATCGGACTCGGCGATGGTGCGGCCGGTGAGATCTCCCAGCACTTCCAACGCCGCACCACGGTTGGCATCCAGCTCGGCGAGCGACTGACGAGTCCGAAGGAGCTCCGCCTCGATCGTGGCCTCCTCGCTGGGGAGCGCGCTCCCCTCGCGCACGCGATCGCGCGCCTGCCGCAGCCGCGCCACGAGATCGGCCAGCGCGGTCTCGAGCTCCGAGCGCTGCGCGTGGAGGATGAGCGCAGTGAAGTACGCGTCGCTCACTTCCTGACGCAGCTGGTAGAGCGCCGTCCGCACGCGCGCCTGCGACTCGGCGAGTGTGGCGCGCTCCACCCCTCTTCTCGCACCGCGCGACGGATCGTACAGTGGCTCGCGCGCTTCGAGATGAGCATCGTAGCTGTCGTGCGGAGGGAGCGGCGGAGCCATTCCGCCCGGGAAGGCGAGCGGGATCTGCGGCACGTCCGACTGATACTGACCCTGCGCCATGAGCCCGAGCACCGGGAGGCGCTCGGCGTCGAGACTCTTCTCACGCAGGGACGACTGCGATGCGAGGAGGTCGAGCTGCCGCGAGCGAGGGTCGTGCTCCACGGCGGCGGCCTGCAGTGCTCCCAGGCTGAGCGTGTCGCGCGGCGGAACGGAGCGCTGCGCGCGAGCGTCGCCGTACGTAGCGAGCGTGAGCGCTGCTACGCCAATCGCGATTGGCCCGGCGCGAAGTGATCGTCTCATGGTTTGAGTCCACGGATGATGAAGCCGGGGAGCTCCGCGCGTCGCTCGTCCAGGAATCGGTCGAACGTCGCCGAGTCCATGCCGAGGAGCGCGTCGAGGAGCGGCCGCGCGAGAAAGGGCATCACGCAGAGCGCGACCATGTTGACGAAGAACTGCTCCGCCGTGATCGGTCTGATCGCGCCGGCGGCCGCCGCGTCGCGAAGCTGCGCCCCGAGTCGCTGGCGCACCGCTTCCACGGCCAGGCGCCCGGCCGGGCCCGCGGCATCGATGAGAGCGGTGAGTCGCTCCGGTTGCTGGTGGAGCTCTGACACCAGATAGCCGGGGACGAATGGGCTCTGACGCACTCCGTCGATATAGAGATGGACGAAGCCCTCGACTTTCTCTTCGATGGAGGCGTCGGAGCCGAGCAGCCCGGCAATGGCGGGGAGGAGTCTGGCCGCGGCCTCCTCGAAGACCACGGCGGCGAGCCGGTTCTTGGAGCGGAAGTAGTAGTGGAGAAGCGCCTGATTGACACCCGCTTCAGCGGCAATTTCCTGCATCCTTGCGCCGACGGTTCCGCGCCGTACGAAAACTCGGCGCGCCGCATCGAGGATCCGCTGTTCGGTATCGCCGTCTGCCCCTGTGGGCCTGCTGGACATTCTTTTATCAGTCA
>Ga0070679_100005406_pt1 | contig 11836 bp, 11 predicted proteins | sample KBSC63BmetaG_FD_65652 | JGI IMG/M metagenome (GOLD analysis project Ga0070679, IMG submission 65652) | Corn rhizosphere microbial communities from Kellogg Biological Station, Michigan, USA - KBS C6-3B metaG | ecosystem: Host-associated > Plants > Roots > Rhizosphere | place: USA: Michigan... | reverse complement strand
TCGCACCGTGACCGTAGGAGCACGGTGGGCATCCGGGATGGCCGGGGCATCCGAGCGAGTCGCGGACGCGATCGCGTCGCGTGCGCGTGCGTCATCGGCATCGCCCCAGACGGTGCACGCCGCGGTCGCGCCGGCGAGCAGCACGCAGGCGACGGCTGCGCGGCCCGCCGGAGCGGCGGGAAGGGAGGCAGCAGCAGCGCGGGCCGCGGAGCGCGCGAGACGCCCGGACCCGGAGAGGATTCTCGAGAAAAGCATCGGTCTGGAAAGCGGGATCGGTACCGGCTCCTATACGACGAGTCGGACGCGCCGGGGGGCACACCGCACTCCTGGCCACAATGCGAGTTCGCGCCCGGGAGAACTCTCCCGGGCGCGAACGTCCAAGGAACGTCGGACTGGCGCGGGACTTCAGAAAAATAGCATGAAGCCGCTGGCAATCTGGTTCGTCTTCACCTTGTGATCGGAGAACGACTCCGAAGTGGCCCAGGTGTAGTTGGCCACCCACTTGAGCGCCTTCGACCACTGGAAGGTGAGCAGGCCGTCGATGGAGCGGTTGCTCTCGACGAGATCGTTCAGGGCGTCGGCCGGATCGTTGTCGGTCGTCTTCAGCCGGCTGTCGCCATAGCTCGCACCGAGCATCCACCTCGAGCCGGTGGGCTGGAAGGTCGCCTGACCGATGTAGCCGTACGACTTCCGCTTCGCTCCCGTCGCATCGAGCGCGCCCGTACCCTGGCCGAACATGAAAGTCGTACCGACGCCGTCGGCGTAGTAGCCGGATCCCACCAGGGAGAGACCGGAGATGGCGAGCTTGATCCCGCCGCCCACGCCCGTGGAGGTGATGCTCGGGTTGTCGCCCGGCACGTCGGTCGCGAACTGATCTGTTTTCTGTACCATGCCGTTGGCCCAGAGGAGGAGGCTGTTGGCGCCCTTGTTGTCGGTGGCAGCGGCTGTCCCGCCACCGAAGGTGCTGGTCCAGGTGAGCTCCGCCTCCACGCGCGGGATCTTCGTCCCCGAGTAGGCGGCGCCGCTCGCGCTGCTGCAGCCATCCTGCGGGCAGACGACGCTCGGATCGAACATTCCGATCGAGAGCTGCGCCGGCTTCCCGGCGGGCGTGCTGTAGGTGATCTGGCCGTTGAAGTTCGGGTAGATGTATCCGAGCCCGATTCGCCCCAGCGTGGTACCGGCCGCGCCGACCACGCCGCCGCTCGCGCCGGTGCCGGAGAGCGTCATGTCGGTGAGGATGTTCTGCCGCTGGAAGAGTCCTATCTCACGGCCGGCGAGGATCTGCCCCCACTTGCCGCCCACGGTGAGATACACCTCGCGCATGTCTATCTGCGCACCGAAGTTGTCGTGCAGACTGTTGCTCTGGATCTGGGGCGCAAAGCTGAAGTGCACGCCCAGATCGAGACCGCCCTCTTTCCCGGTCGCGGACAGCGTGGCGTAGCCGGGGAGGAGGCCGGTCCGTATGCGGCTAGCCTTCTCCGCGGAAATCAGGCCGCCGGTGATGTTTCCACCCTGATCGACCTTCCCATCATTGTAGACCGCGAAGGCGTTGACGTTGCCCGAGAACGAGAACGTCCATCCATTGCTGGTCTGCATCGTCAGTCCCTGCGCTCCCAGTCCACCAGCCGTGGACACCAGCAGGGCGACACACCACAACGCGGATCGTTTCATATCTGCTCTCCAGTTCCAGAGGGGGGAAATTCCCCCGAGAAAGCACGGCTCCAACAGAGACTGCAGCGCGCGAGCAGATGGGTGTCGGTCAGTAGAACGGCGCCGGCAGACGCGCGCTACGGAAGCGTTGTCTCACCTCCCGGGATGGTTGCACAACACAAGAGATCGGCTGCTCCGCGAGGGCGCCGAGTAGCGATGACGACGGCAGCAAGATGTGAGCGAAAGCGACGCGCGAGCATCCGGAAACGAACGCTCGTGCCGCTGGGATCGAGAAGGATCGAGAGGGATCGAGAGGGGATCGAGCGGACTCAGCGCCTAGGTCGCCGCCGGCCGAGGCCGGCTCGCAGCGCGCCGGAGAGACGCGCAGCCATTTAGTAGCATATCGCTACTAAATGGCCGGGCCCCTCACTCCAGGCCGGGCTCGAAGAGCATGACCATCGGCACCTTCACCGACTCGGCCAGCACGTACTTGAGCTGCTCGAGCGGGCTCCGTGCTATCGGGCTCGTGCGCGTGGGAGATGTGAAGGGCTCCATGCCGAGCCGGCTCGCGAGGATCGAGAGGCGGAGCATGTGGAAGGGGTCGCTCACCAGGAGCACCGACCGACCGGGGAGCGCGTCCACCATAGTGCGCACCGCGTGCAGCGACTGGCTGGTGGTGAGCCCGCGCGCCTCCATCATGATGGCGCTGTCCGGCACGCCGTGCTTCGCGAGGTAGTTGCGGCTCACCCTGGCCTCGCTCGTGGTGTCGCCCACGCCGACTCCGCCGGTCACGATCACCACGGGCGCCAGGCCGCGCTGGTAGAGATCGAGGGCGTGATCGAGCCGGGCGCGAAGCACCGGGGATGGACGTCCCTCGTACTGCGCGGCGCCGAGCACCACTATGGCGTCGGCCCGTCGCGCTTCGTCGCGCCTGCCCATCAGCAGGACGGCTGCCACCATTCCTGCCCAGGCCAGGAGAACCAGTGCCGCGAGTCCGAAGATGAAGCGTCCTCGACGCCTCCGGCGGCGCTCCGTGGTGCGGGAGATGGCTATTCGGTGAGATTCAGGAGCGAGAGCCAGAAGACGTCGAATGACGCGCGCGCGTTGAAGTCGGAGTCGATTCCGGTCGCAACGGCGAGACCGTCGATGAAGGGAACGACCACGTCGGCAAGGAGACCGGCGGGGACGCGGGGGCGGAGAGTGAGGAGGGAGAAGAGCTGCTCGATCGATGCTTCTGCCGCATCGCGGCGCTCGAGGTTCGAGACATGGATGGCGCGCTTCACGAGGGCGCCTCGCCACTGGGTGAGCTCCATGAGCACGCGCACGTGACCGCGCTCGAGCTCCGCGGAGAGCCACGCCCAGAGGTCGTCTATGGCGTGCCTCGGCGTCGACTCGGCGAGTGCTGCCCGCTCGCGCGCCACGAGGCTGCGAGTCATCCACTCCACCACGCGCGCCAGGAGCGTCTCCTTGTCGTGGAAGTGGTAGTGGATGAGTCCCTTGCTCACCCCGGCCTCCTCGGCGACTTCGTGCATCGTGAGCGCGCTCGCACCGGAGGCTACGATGCAGCGCACCGCGGCGCGGAGGATTCGCTCCGCGGCCTCCACGCGTGGCCGGCGGTCCGACGCGGCCGCCGTGGTCACGGTCTTGGAGCCGAGCACCGTGCGCATGCGCACGACGCGATGTGGGTAGTCACTCTATACCCCCTGGCCACGGGAGCGGCCGCCTATTCTGGAAGGATGTGCACGTGAAGGGTGTCCGAGCGGAGGGGCTCAGTATCCACGCATGATCATGCGCTCAGGAGGGTACATTACTACTTTCGCCGCTGGGCATACGCTGGAACACGACCGTAAGTCGCTGGGCATCCTGCGACATCAGGGCGGGTTCCCACCCGGCGCGACTCCTTTCGTTCAGGAGATCGGTGAGCGCGTCCTCATCGTCCTGACTACGGCGCGAGAGCCGCAGCAGGACGGCCTGATATTCTTTCATGTGGCCGAAGATACTCCCTTCGGCACCGCGCCCACCACCCCTCGGTCTTTCTGTCCAGTCCGGCAGTCCTATATAGTACTACCCGAACCACTCCCTCGGGCAGTCGCGCTGCTGGCGCGCCGCCTCGAGAACCCACTGCTGGGCAGTGGGGTCGGTCACCTCCTCCTCCACCCGGTCGAACCACTCGGCGGCTCTCCGCACGTCGCCCACCCGGCGCCAGAGCTCGCCCACCAGGTAGGTGAGTACGGGCCGCTCGTCACGATCCACACCGTCGTACGATGCGAGCGACTGCTCGAAGGTCAGCGCCGCATCACGTCGGAAGTAGCGCTCCGCCTCCGTGTCCCCCTCGTCCACACAGCACCACGCCGCACGGAGCAGCAGGTCGGCCACGCGCCGGGGCTCGGCGCCCTGCCAGGTGGCTACCTTGGCCGCGAATTCGTACTTCTCGGATCCCGGTATCACACCGTCGGCCAGCTTCGGGGCCAGCTCGTCCCAGATGTGCTCCTTCAGAAGCGGGCTCACGTCCGCTTCGTCGCTGAAGTCACGCTCGCTGCCCGCATACCCGCAGCGGGAGCAGACATGGATGAAATAAGGCAGGGGCTGGGCGCCGGCAGCACGCTCATGGAAATCGGTACGCTTGCCACCGAAGGAGTTCGTGGACAGAACCGCCTGCGATGTGAAGCGGTTACAACATATCGGGCAGCTGAGCTCTATCTGTTTCAACGTGGTCATCATCGTCTCCTGCACCCTCCTCCGGAGGCGTACAGGGAAAGATGTGTGCCATGTCTTCACTTACCCACGCAGAAGTCGCTGAAGATCCGGTCGAGCACGTCCTCTACATCCACGCCACCGATGAGCGACTCGAGGGCGGTCGCTGCCGCGTGCAGGTGCACCGCCGCGACGGTCGCCGGGAGCGATCCCTCACGCCAGGCGCGCGCGAAGTCGGCCACCTCGCCACGCGAGTGCTCCACGGCCACGCGATGGCGCTCGCGCGTGAGCAGGGGCGTGGACCGGTCGCCGTGCACGTCGCCGCGCGTGCTTCCCCCGGCCGCGCCGTAACGCTCCGCCAGGAGCCGGGCCAGCGCATCGGCCAGCGCGCCGAGCCCCACGCCGGTAGCGGCGCTCACGGCTACCAGCGGCCCGGCCTCCCGGTCGCTCCCGGCGCCGGCGGCATCCCTCGACGATGAAGCGTAATAGTAGCGATTCGTTACTAATTCTTTCGCCACTCTGTCGCCGTGTGCGCTGACCACGGAGACGTTCGCCTGCGTCGGTTGGTAACTATCAGTTACTAAATCGGCCTTGGTTCGCACCATGATGACCGGCGCTTCCGTGAGCGCGCGGACGCGCGATGCGGTGAGCGCGAGCGACTCCTCCGTCTCACCACAGGCGAGCACGGCATCGGCGGTGCCGAGGTACCGCTCGCTCACCTCGATCCCGAGCCGCTCCACGACGTCGAGCGTCTCCCTGAGACCCGCCGTATCCACCAGCCGAACGGGCCAGGAGCCGACATCGGCCACCGCCTCGATCGCGTCGCGCGTGGTTCCGGGGATGTCGGTCACGATCGCCCGCGTACTGCCGAGAAGTGCGTTGAAGAGCGATGACTTCCCGGCGTTCGGCGCTCCCGCTATCACCACCAGCGCTCCTCTCCGCAGCATCTCGCCGGTGGCGGCGGTGGCGAGGAGTGCGTCGAGCGCCGCAAGGAGGTCGGCGATCCCCCGCTCCACCCGCTCTGCCGGGATGGGGCCGTCGTCTTCCTCGGGGAAGTCGATGTCGTAGGCGATGAGCGACTCCAGTCCGATCACCGCATCGCGCAGCGCGGCGATCCTGCGCGAGAGGCTCCCCTCGAGCTGACCGATCGCGGCATCGTGCATCGCGCGCGACTGCGCGTCTATCAGATCTCCCACGCCCTCGGCCTGCAGCACGTCCATCTTCCCGTTGGCCACGGCGCGGCGCGTGAATTCGCCGGGGAGCGCTTCGCGCGCGCCGGCGGCGAGGAGAGCACCGAGCGCGAGCACGGGCACCAGCTCTCCGCCATGCACACTCAGCTCCACGAGATCCTCGCCGGTGTACGAGCGCGGAGCGGCGTACACGGTGACGACCGGGTGATCGATCACCTTCCCGTTAGCGGGGTCGCGGAGGGTGGCGAGGTAAGTGGCGCGCGGCTCCGCTCTCCAGGGACTCACCACGCGCGACGCGACGGCGTGCGCATCGGGACCGCTCAGCCGGATCACGGCCAGCGCCCCGCGTCCCGCGGGAGTCGCGAGCGCGGCTATCGTGTCGCCCGCGCCAGGGAGGGGAAGGGGGAGGGGGGCAGCGTGCGGCAGATCGTTCGACGTCGAAGCACTTCCATGCGGGCTGCTGCCGTGCGTGCTCATGCCGCGCCATCCAGCTCGAAGGTGTTCCCCGGCTCGAGGATCTTCACGTCCGCGCGGCGATGGTGGCGCTCGAGATCGGCTCGCAGCTCGCGAATCGCCTGGTAAGGCCCCGAGGTAACGTGCCGAAATGTGCCCCAATGGTACGGGATGAAAAACTTAGCGCCGAGTGATTCGAAGAGCGTGAGCGCATCGCCCGGGGTGAGATGGCCGCGCCGGAAGGCTGCGCGCTTCCACCACGGCGCGTGCCCGATGGGAAGGAGCGCCACATCGAGCGATCGGTTCCCCGAGGGTGGGAATCGCTCTTCGACGATACGCCTGCCGTCGGCCGAGAGGGCGGTGTCGCCGGCGAAGAAGCAGGTGGAAGAGCGGTCGGCCATGAGGTACATGTTGGCGGCACTGCGCCAGCGGTCCACGGCGTAGCGAGCGCCCATGTGTCGCGCGGCGCCGGCTGTGATATCCACGGGGCCAACCTTCACGCTCTCATTCGGCGCGAGCGGTTGGGCGTTGTCGTAGCCGCGGTGCGCGAGCCAGTGCGCCACCGCCGGCGGGGCGTAGAGCGGCACCGCGCGCGGGAGCGCGTCTAGCGAAGCGAACGAGAGGTGGTCTGCGTGAGCGTGGGTAAGGAGGATCGCATCGAGCCGCGGCAGCTCCCCGAGCGCGATCCCGGGGGGTGAGACGCGCGGGAGAAGGCGCGCGAGCCGGGGGTCGAAGTTCGGGTCGGTCAAGATGCGTACTCCCGCCATCTCGAGCAGGAGCGTAGCGTGCCCCACGTAGGTGACACGCAGTCTCTCCTCTCCTCCTCCGCTTGCAGAGCCCACAGACAAAGCACTCCTCCCGGCAAGCGCCACCAGGCGAACGTCTATCCCGTCTTCGCGGCCACGGGCGTGGGTGGCCGTGAGGCGGGCGGTCCCACCTTGGCACGCTCGCGAGCAATGAGCCACTGCTGCGGAAGAGCCGCGATGTTCTGCACGGCGTAGTAGAGGTTCAGCCCGGCCGCCAGGTTGAAGAAGAATACCGTCATCATCACCGGGAAGACGTACGCCATCATCTTCGCCTGCGAGTTGGACGGCGAGGTCCGGAGCCCGATCCAGGAGAGCACGAACATCGAGATCCCCATGGCGATGGGGAGGATGTAGTACGGATCCTTGAGCGAGAGGTCGGTCATCCAGAGGAAGGGGACGCCGCGGAACTCGATGGTGTTCTGGAAGACGAAGTAGAGCGCAAAGAGCACCGGCATCGGGATGAGCATCGGGAGACACCCCATCAGGGGGCTCAACGGGCTCATACCGTGCTCCTTGTAGAGCTTCATCATCTCCGCCTGCTGCTTCTCGGGCTGGCTCTTGTACTTCTTCTGCAGCGCCTGCAGCTCGGGCTGGATGCGCTGCATCTTGAGGCTCGAGCGCATCGCCGTCTGGTTGAGTGGCCAGAGGATTACGCGCACGGCGATGCCGAAGATCACCAGCACCCAGCCGTAGTTGATCTTGAGCACGTCGTGCGCCCAGAGGAGGATGCGCATGACGATCGTCGCGAACGGCTGCACGACGCCCTGGAAGAAGCCGCCGTACGGGTTGACGTGATCGAAGTCGTCGCCCAGCGCGAGGAGACGCCGCCACTCCTGCGGGCCCGCGTAGATGGTGAAGGAGAACTCCCCCTGCGGCGTGACCGGCTCGAGCACGATGGCGCTGGCGTTCTTCTCCACCTTCCCGGTGTGCGGGAGTCCGCGGAGCATGGCTCCCCCGAAGCGGCCGGTGGTACTGTCGCTGAGGAGACCCAGGACGAAGTACTTGCTCTTGCTCGCCACCCAGTCGAGTGGTCCGCTCTCCACCTTCACCTCGGCCGTGTCGAGCTTGGAGAAGGGCGAGCTCTTCGCATCGCCGTCCGCCGGCTTCAGCACGTAGGCCATGTGACGCTGGTCGTCGACCGTGTCGGCCTCCTGCGAGTTGAGGCCGCGCTCGAGACGCGTGATGAGGTACTGGCCGCTCTCGGCACTCCCGGCAGTTCCCACGCTTCCCTTGACGCGCACCAGGTAGGAGTCCGGCGCGAAGGTATACGATATCGAAACCGGTACTCCGCGGGCCGTGGTGTGGAAGGTGAGTGCGGGCAGCCCGCCGGCCGAGCTCCGCGAGCTGTCTATGGTGAACGCCTGCTGGTCGAGCTGGATCGTATCGCCGGGTGCGCGCACCAGCTCGTAGCTGATGAGCGGAGTACCCTCATGCGCGAGCTCCACCGGACCGTTCTGGGCGGAGAGCGCCTTGTAGTCGTTGAGCTGGATGCCGATCGGAGCCGCGCCCACTGTGCTGAAGCGATAGACCGCCTTCGGCGTGGCCACGGTTATGGTGTCGGGTGCAGGGGCAGGCGCGGCCGCGATGGTGCTCTCGCTCACCACGGGCGGCGGTGCCGCAGCGCCAACCGTGGCCGGCGTGGTGTCCGGCGCGCTCGTGGTGGTGCTCTCCACGGCCGCCGCACTCCGAGCCGTGTCGGCGGCTGTACCGGCGGGCGTGGGTCGCTTGGCTGGCGGGAAGATCCTGGGCGTGACGACCAGTATCAGTGCCGCCAGTATGACGAAGATGATGAAGCGCTTGTCCATTAATCGCTTGCTGGGTCAGGGCACCGGGTCATAGCCACCCGGATGGAATGGGTGGCAGCGTCCGAGACGGCGTAACGTGAGCTTGGTCCCGCGCCACGCGCCGTGCCGCTCGAGAGCTTCCACGGCATAGGCCGAGCAGCTCGGGTAGAAACGGCAGGTGGAGGGGAGGAGTGGTGAGATCACCACCTGGTAGCCACGCACCAAGAAGATCAGCAGCCAGCGCATCACTTCGTGTCCAGCATGGCCGCGAGCCGCTCGCGTGAGCGGACGAGCTGCCCATGGAGCTCTGTGAACGAGGCCTCGTAAGCTTCGCGTCGAGCTCGGACGACCAGGTCCCCTGCGGGTAGATACGGGAGGAGCTCCGTGCGCACGATCTCGCGGAGTCTGCGCTTCAAGCGATTGCGTGCAACGCTCGTCCGAGAGTACTTCGGCACGATGAAGCCAGCCCGAGGGTGAGAAAAAGGGGAAGCGACAGCCCGGATCTCGAGAACCGGAGTCCGGATGCGCTTCCCTTCGCGCGCTACTCTGCGCAGGTCGGCATCCCGCGTCAGCCGTGAGGCGCGCGGGAAGCGCAGATCGTCAGGCGCCGGCGTACTTGGACGGGAGCTGCACCGTCAGCCGCTGGCGGCCCTTCTTGCGGCGGCGGCTCAGGACTGCACGTCCCCATCTGGTAGACATCCGCTCGCGGAATCCGTGGGTGCGAATGCGACGCTTGTTGCGGGGACGGTAGGTTGGCTTGCCCATATCTACTCCGAAAGCATTTCTGAAAGGCGATGAGGTACAGAACGGTAAAGGTAGTGAATACCGTCATATACGTCAACTTCTCAGAGACGTTTCAGCGTGGGTGGTCGCCGGCGCGTCGGACGCTCCACCCCCTGCTGCGCGATTGACTTTTCCACATTCGCTGTCTACCTTCGCGTCCCCGCCGTCTCTCCTCATCCCGCATGGAACTCACTCCTTCAGAAGTGTGGGCACGTCTCCTGGAGCGTGTACGCCCGGAGCTGCCCGAGCAGAGCTTTCGCACCTGGCTCGAGCCCACGGAGGCGCTCGAAGTAACCGGCGATACGCTCTTCGTCGGTACACCGGACCGCTTCGCCGCGGAGTGGAACGAGTCGAAGCACGCTGATCTGCTCGCCAGCGTCGCGCCAGTGGCACTGGGGCACCCCATCACTGTCGTGTTTAAAGTGACCGAGGAGCGACAGGCGCGGCCGCAGATGGACTTCTTCGTCGCGCCGGTCCCCGAGGACAAAAAGGAGAGCACCTCCTCCCCGGGTACTCCCGCATCGGATACCTCGAGCCTCAACTCGCGCTACACCTTCGACAACTTCGTCATCGGAAAGTCGAACGAGCTTGCCGCGGCCGCGGCACAGGCGGTGGCCGCCTCCCCGGGTAAAGTCTACAACCCGCTCTTCATCTACGGCGCCACCGGCCTCGGGAAAACTCACCTGATGCAGGCGGTGGCGCACGAGATCGCGCATCGCATACCGGGCACGCGGATCCGCTTCGTGAGCGGTGAGCAGTTCACCAACGAGATGGTCAGCTCGATCAGGAACCGCTCCCAACCCGAGTTTCGGCGGCGTTATCGTGAGACCGATCTTCTCCTGGCCGACGACGTTCACTTCCTGAAGGGGAAGGAGGCTACCCAGGAGGAGTTCTTTCACACCTTCAACGCGCTCTACGAGGCGGGCCGGCAGATCATCCTCACGAGCGATCGGCCGCCCTCCGAGATCCCCGGCCTGGAAGCACGACTCGTGAGCCGCTTCCAGTGGGGGATGGTCGCCGACGTGGAGCTCCCAGAGCTCGAGCACCGGATCGCGATCCTGCAGAACAAGGCGCGCCAGGACTACGTGAAGCTCGAGATCCCCGACGAGGTGATCCAATTCATCGCCGAGCATGTACGATCGAGCGTGCGGGAGCTCGAAGGGGCGATCAACAAGCTCCTCGCGGTGTCTTCGCTCAGGCGCCGCGGGATCACCGTAGAGCTGGCCCGTGAAGCACTTCGCGACAAGCTGCGCTCGAACGGTGATGCTGAATCGCCAGAGAAGCTCACACTATCTGCGACGAGTATACAAGAGGCGGTAGCGAGGGACTGGGAAGTGACGGTAGATGGTCTCCGATCGAAGAGCCGCACCAAGCAGCTCGCCGTTCCGCGCCAGGTAGCGATGTACCTCATCCGCGACCTCCTCGGAACGCAGCTCGTCGAGATCGGGAACGTCTTCGGTGGGAGAGACCATTCGACGGTCATCCACAGCCTCGAGAAGGTGGAGCTCATGATGAAGGAAGATGAGCTCTTCACGCAGCGTGTCGTAAACCTGAAAACCACTCTGGAAAAGTTGAGGTCGTAACGTGGAAAGGCGTGGATAACCCCGAGCTATCCCCAATTCCCCACGCCCGACCAGGACGAGCTGTTGACCGGCAGGCGAAGCTCCGACTCACCCACAGTCCCTAGCTATCTGTAAGCTCAGCGAGTATCGTAACTTCCGCGACTTACCCGCATTTCCACACGCTCTACTACTGCTTCTATCTTTTTAATTCTTATAGAAAGCAGAAGTACAGGCCGGCAAAGAGTCAACAACGAGGACCTCGAATGCGCTTCACCATCGCTCGCGAGAAGTTGCAGGACGGACTTACCGCGGTGACGGCAACTGTACCGGCAAAGACCACGCTTCCCGTCCTGGCCAACATCCTGGTCGAGACTACCGACCGTGGGATCCGTCTCTCGGGCACGGATCTGGACATGGCGGTAAGCACCGATCTGACGGCGGATGTCGAGGGCGAAGGTGCCATCACCATCCCGGCGAAGAAACTCGCTGAGATCGTGCGCGAGCTCCCGTCGGCGCCGGTGAAGATCAGCACTAGTGGGGAGCAGCGTGTATCGCTCGAGTGCAGCCGGTCGCGTTTCCGGCTACTGGGCCTGCCGCGCGACGAGTTTCCGGCTTTCCCGGCGGTGAAGTTCACCGACAGCTGGCGAATTCGCTCTGGCGAGCTGCAGAAGCTCATCTCGCATACGGCATTCGCTGTATCGACCGAGGAAAGCCGGCCCATCCTGAACGGTGTGCTCTGGGAGCTCAAGTCGGATCAGATGCGGATGGTGGCGACGAACGGCCACCGCCTGGCGAAGATGGAGTTGCCGTTGAGCAGCGACTCCGGCTCCCTCTCCGGCGACATGATCGTGCCGCCAAAGGCGCTCGAGCAGATCCGCCGGCTTTTTCCAGCGGAGGAGGAGCTAGAGATTGCA
>Ga0070679_100005405_pt1 | contig 11836 bp, 7 predicted proteins | sample KBSC63BmetaG_FD_65652 | JGI IMG/M metagenome (GOLD analysis project Ga0070679, IMG submission 65652) | Corn rhizosphere microbial communities from Kellogg Biological Station, Michigan, USA - KBS C6-3B metaG | ecosystem: Host-associated > Plants > Roots > Rhizosphere | place: USA: Michigan... | reverse complement strand
CCCGGAGCGCATGGCCGGCACCCGGCTCTTGCTGCTCCAGGGCATGCGCAACTACATCTTCCACCCGGTCGGCTCGTTCCGGACCTGGCGCTGGCTCAGGTCGCAGAACCCGCGGGGCGACTACGAGCGGAAGGAACTTCCCGGGTACGCGCATCTCGACGCGATCGTCGGTGCACGGGCGGCAGTAGACGTGTTCCCGCTGGTCACGGAGTTCCTCGGCCGACCGTAGCGCGGCCGCTTCAACCAGCGGCAGTGCTAATGGCGAAAGGGTGCGGTCAGCCCCGCAGCCGGCGCCGGTCCGTGATCGCCACCAGACCGAGTTCGTCGGCCGTGCGCATCGCGGACGCCGTGAGCTCGCGGGCCCGCTCGGCGTCCGCGGCCTGTCCGCGCGTGGCCAGCAGGTGGCCGTAGGCCTCCTCGGTGAGGGCCGTCAGCGGCCGGGACCCCATGTCGCGGTGCCGGGCCAGCGCGGCCTCCAGGTGCCCGGCGGCCTCGGTGGGGCGGCCGGCCGTCCCCGCGAGCACGCCGAGCCAGTGGTCGGCGGCGCCGAGGAAGGTGGCCACGCCGAGCGTGCAGTTGTGCCCGGCGTAGGGAGCGGCGAGATCGTACAGGATCTCCGCCCATTTCCGGTCGTCTACGAGCTCGACCGCGCCGGAGAAGCCGACGATCACGGTCCACCAGTGGTAGTTCTTGTCCGCCGCGGCGGCCGCGCCGGGTTCGGTCCGGTTGAGCAGGGCGGCCGCCTGGTCGCGGGCGCCGGTCTCGGCCAGGCACCACGCGGAGATCGCGGGCCAGGCGATGTTCCCGGGTTCGTACGCGGCGAACTCCTCGAGCATCGGCAGGTGCCGTGCCGCGCGCCCGCGCAGCACCCACCACGGGAAGGTCTGCGCCGCGGGGATGAGCTGGGCCTGGGAATGGCCGATGCGCACCAGCCGCCGGGCGAGCTCGTCGGCCAGCTCCTTGGCGTCGGCGAACCGTCCCTCCAGGTTGGCGACGGTGATGTCCCACATCGCGGCCAGGCGCATGAACTCCGGGTGCCGCACCTCCTCCGCCAGCTGCCGCAGCGCGAGCGCCGTCCGCACGGCGGCGGGATGCTCGCCCTGCTCGAACTGGGCGGCCAGCTGGATCCGCAGCCCCTCAAGCGTCAGCTCCTGGTCGCCAAGCTCGGCGCCGATGCCGAGGATCTCGCCGGCCACCGCGAGGGCGTCGGTGACGTCGTCCGGTCCGTCGAGCGCCCAGCCCCGGTGCGTCAGCACCGTGGCGAGCGTCCGCCGGTCGCCCGCGCCGCGGGCCATCGCCAGCGACCGTTCGCTGAGCGCGAGCCGCTCCTGGTAAGGACGCTCGTTGTGCAGCCAGTGGGCCAGCCGGGCCAGGACAGTGGCCCGGGCGGCGCTGTCGGTCTCGCCGAGCCGCTCGAGCGCTTCCTCGAGGAGCGCCTGCGCCCGCTGGTCGGGGGTCACCGTCGCCGGAAGGATGCCGCCGTACCCGAGTGCCGCCCGCAGGAACAGGTCGGTGTTGCCGAGGAAGCGGGCGGCCTCCGTCGCTTCGGCGAAGCGCTCGTCCCGCGACGCGTACTCCCCGGCCCGGTTATGGGCGCCCGCCAGCTCCAACAGCAGCTCGCAGCGCAGCGCCGGGTCCCGCGGTCCGAACCGGTCGAGCAGTTGCAGCCCCCGGCGCAGGTGACGGACCGCGACCTCGGCCGCGACCTCGGCCAGCGCGCGCCGCGCGGCCAGGCGCTCGTAGCCGACCGCTTTTTCGGCGGAGCCGATGCTCGCGGCCGCGCCGAAGTGGTGCGCGAGTTCGGCCGGCGAGGCGCCGAAGCGGGATTCGAGTGTCTCGCCGATCCGCTGGTGCAGCCGGGCCCGGCGCCCCCTGCTCAGCCGTTCCGCGGTCACCCGCCTGATCAGCGAGTGCGAGAACCGCCAGGAGTCCGGCTCGTCGTCGATCTCCGCGATCAGGCCAGCCCGCGCGGCCTCGTCGAGCAGGTCGACGGTCGCGGCGTCGTCCGGCGTGGCCGGCCCGTCCGGTGCGGCCGCCGACGCCACCAGGGCGGCGTCGAACCGCTCGCCGATCACCGCCGCGATCTCGAGGACCTCGGCGCACACGTCCGGCACCCGCTGCAACCGCCACAGCAGCATGTCGCGGACCGACTCGGGGATCCCCGCCGGGGTCTGGCCGAGTCGGATCCCTTCCCGGTCGAACGCGCCGAGGTCAGACAGGTGCCTGGCCATCTCGAGCAGGAAGAAGGGGTTGCCGCCGGTGTCCCGCTCAAGTTCCCTGGCCATCGGTGACTCGCGTTCACCGAGGACCCGGCCGACCGCGCCCTCGAGCAGCGCGGTGACCGCGCCGCGGTCGAGCCCGCGCAGCGTAAGGCGCCGGCAGTCGGTGTCGCGGGCCAGTGAGTACAGCACGCCCGACAGGTCGTTCCGCTCCGGTTCGATGTCGCGGTACATCGCCACCGCGAGCAGCGGCGTGGCCCGCCTGGCCTGCATCAGGTGGGAGAGCAGCAGGACCGAGGGCAGGTCCGCCCACTGCAGGTCATCCAGGACGAGCAGCGCGGGACGGCGGGTCCCGATCCGTGCGATCCAGCTGTCAAGCGACTCGAAAAGCCGGAAGCGCTCGGCTTCGGCCGCGGCCAGCGGCTCAGCGGCGGCGACCCCGATCCGCTGCGCTGGCTCCGGGCACACCCGGGCGATCTCCCCGGCCAGGCCGCGCAGGTCCTGCCGCAGCAGCGTCTCCGGGCAGGCGCGCGCGTAATCGGCCAGCGCCTCACGGAACGCCTGGTACGGGGCGAGGACGTCCTCGTCCCAGCGCCCGTACAGCACCAGGCCGCCGTCGTCGCGCACCTGTCGCGCCAGTTCGCCCGCCAGCGCCGTCTTCCCGATCCCCGGCTCGCCGCCGAGCAGCGCCAGGACGCGGTGCCCCGCCGTCGCGCGCGCCCACGCCTCGGTCAAGACGCCGAACTCCTGCTGGCGTCCCACGAAGTTCCCGCTCACCGCGGAGTCAAGCCACCCCAGGTTGGAGGCATCCGCGTCGTCATCCGCCCCGGCCGCCGAGGAGTCACCCGGCGCGGTGCCCAGCCCCGCGGAAGAAGCGGAAGCCGCCGCCCGCTCGGCCGGCGTCAGCTTCCCGCGGGCCGCCGCGAGGAACCGCTCCCGGTCGTCCCCGGTCAGGCTCATGGCGTCGGCCAGCAGCCCGGCGGTATCCCTGCGGGCGGTCTTGTTGATCCCGCGCTCCAGGTCACTCACCGTCCGCGGACTTACCTCCGCGGCCCTGGCCAGCTCCTCCTGGGTCATTCCCGCTTGTGTGCGCAGCCGCTGGAGCAATCCCGCGAACCCGCTCACAGGCTGCCTCGCCATGGTCGGCATCCCTTCGCAGACCCTTCTGCTTCCGCCCCCCATTGCAGGCCTCGGATCACGCCGCACAGACATTGGGCGCAATGCGTCAGGATCCGGACTCAGGGTACCGATGCGAGCGTGCCCGCACCAAGGACTGCCGCAGAACGGCCGCACACATCCGGTCCAGCGATCCGGTGTGGTCCGCAGAGCTTATATAGAGGTATACCCCGCGCCCGGTTTGTGGCGGCATCCGGCTCCCGCCAACCCGGCCTTGTCGTCCCCGCCGACGGGGGGTGACAGTGAGCGCACGGGCATGGCACGCTGCCTCGCAAGGCACAAGGTGCCAGCTACACCGGGCCAGCTACACAAGGCGACGCAAGGGGTTCACATGTCAGCGAGGACAGTGCCGCCGTTCCGTGCCGATCACGTCGGCAGCTTTCTCCGGCCCGCCAAGCTGCACGCGGCGCGGAAACAGCACGCCGACGGCGCGATCTCGGCCGAGCGGCTGCGGGCGGTGGAGGACGAGGCGGTCCGCGAGGTCGTCGCCCTGCAGCAGGAGGCCGGGCTGCGGTCGGTGACCGACGGGGAGTTCCGCCGGGCGACCTGGCACATGGACTTCGTGTACCAGATCGGCGGCATCTCCAAGATCCCCGGCAGCCTGCTGTCCACCTTCCACAGCGCGCAGGGCGACATCACCTACACGCCGGACGCGATCCACGTGACCAGGCGGCTGTCGGTGGACAAGACGATCTTCGGCGCGGACTTCGCGTTCCTCCAGTCGGCCGCCGGCGCCCTGCGCTCCCGGGCGGGCACCCCGCTGGTGCCGAAGCTGACGATCCCCGCGCCGTCGATGGTGCATTACCGGTCCGGCATCAGGGCCGTGGTCGACGAGTCCGTGTACCCGGACACCGAGGAGTTCTGGAGCGACCTCGGGGCCGCGTATAACGACGAGGTCGGGCGGCTCGCCGCCCAGGGCTGCCGGTACCTGCAGCTCGATGACACGTCGCTCGCCTACGTGAACGACCCGGCGCAGCGCGAGTACATCGCCGAGCGCGGTGAGGACGCCGAGCACATGCACCTGCGGTACATCGCGCTGACCAACGCCGCCGTGGCGGGCCGCCCCGCGGACATGACGATCACCACGCACCTGTGCCGCGGCAACTTCCGCTCCTCCTGGGTCGCGTCCGGCGGCTACGACTTCGTCGCCGAGGCGCTTTTCAACCAGCTCGACGTGGACGGGTTCTTCCTTGAGTACGACGACGAGCGCTCCGGCGGCTTCGAGCCGCTGCGGTTCGTGCCAAAGGGCAAACAGGTCGTTCTCGGCCTGGTCACCACCAAGCGGCCGGAGCTCGAGTCCAAGGACGACCTCAAGCGGCGCATCGACGAGGCCGCCAAGCACGTGCCGCTCGATCAGCTGTGCCTGTCCGGCCAGTGCGGCTTCGCCTCCACCGAGCAGGGCAACGCGCTGACGGCCGACGACCAGAAGGCGAAGCTGGAGCTGGTCGTGGAAACCGCCGCCGAGGTCTGGGGCTAGTGTCTCCGGAGTCCCTTCCGTCACCGAGGTTTCTGGCGTCTAGCACATTTCTCTCTCATCGCCTTGGGTGCGTGCCATATAGACGGCGCCTGCGGGCGCCGCCGGAAGACCCTGTGGGCAGGCCTGACTCCGGGTTGCCGGGGCGGCCTACGACCCGCTGGCGGGCTTTGTGGGATGACACAACGCTGGGACGTGACCGGCAGGGGACGGATACAAGCTAACTCGCGATCCGCTAGACCCCGATTATTCCTTCTTGCGGGGTTCCCGGTCGGGTGAGAGTATCCAAGACAAATCTCCGGACGATCGACTCTCTATTTGTCACCAACCAGCGTACGATTAATCACGAGTAGGTGAATGCCGATGAGATTTCGGCTTTTGTCGGTGAGGACCGCCTGCCTCGCTGGGGCGACCGCACTCGCACTGACCGCTGCCGCGTGCAGCAGCAGCTCATCCTCGTCGGGCACTAGCAGCGCGACCGGGTCCGCACTACCGTCCACCGCCCTCAAGACGGGCGGCTCGATCACGGTCCTCGAAAGCAGCGGGTACTCCGGTGCATGGTCGACCCTCGACCCGGCGCAGAACAAGGAAGGCGCCGCCACCCAGGACTTCATGACCGCGATCTACGGGGAGCTCTTCCACCTCGGCACGGGCGGGAAGATCACTCCCGACCTGGCCACCGGCTACACGTTCAGCCCGGACGCCAAGACCGTCACGATCACGCTGCGACAGGGCGTGAAATTCACCGACGGCACCCCGTTCAACGCACAGGCGGTCTACACCAACTGGATGCGGGACCTCGGCACGGTCGGTATCAAGAACGGTCTCAACCCGCCGTGGAACATCAAGGAACTGCCGGCCCCCAAGGGCAGCCCGCCCGGCACGGCAATGCCACCGGCCGCAGGAGCCATCCAGGTCACCGGGCCGTACACGATCGTCGTTAACCAGAGCATCCCGAACGGCGCCTTCGTCGACCAGCTCTTCGACTCCATCGCCAACTGGATCGCCTCGCCTACCGCCCTGACGAAGGAAGGCGCGTCGTTCGGCCAGAACCCGGTCGGCGCCGGGCCGTTCACGGTAGCGAGCAACACGCCCAACAACCAGCTCGTCGTCAAGAAGAACCCGGGCTACTGGGAAAAGGGCAAGCCGTACCTCGACCAGATCACGTTCAAGACCGTCGGCAGCGACGAGGCGGCCTACGAGGCGCTGCTCGCCGGGCAGGGCCAGGTCTACGAGAACATGTCCACCAATGCGCTGATCGACCAGTCGAAGCAGCACTTCCAGGTGGAGAACAACCTCGGTACCTCGCCGTACGACCTGCAGCTGAATACCGCGGTCCCGCCGTTCAACAACCCCAAGGCACGCCAGGCGATCTACGCGGCGACCGACTTCCAGCCGATTCTGCAGCACCTGTTCGGCGGCAAGTACCCGGTCGTCCAGGGCTTCACCGGGCCCGGCGGCATCTGCTACCAGCCGAAGGTGCCTGGCTACCAGGGATATGACCCGACGCTGGCCAAGCAGCTGATCAAGGAATCCGGCCTTGACAAGGTGACGATCCAGCTCGGCACGATCGCCCTGAAGACCGCGCAGGATTCAACGAACGCGCTGGCCAGCGAATGGGAGGCGATCGGGCTCAAGGTCAAGCAGACGTCCTGGCCGCTGTCCGGGCTGATCGCCGCCTTCGAGGCGAACAAGGGCAAGAACTGGCAGGCAATGGTGCAGACCGCGGGCGCTTACGACCCGGCGGGCGGCATCGGCGTCGGCTTCCGGTTCTCGTCTCTCTCGCCGTTCAGCGGTGTGCACGACCCGCAGCTGGACAAGCTGCTCCAGCAGGCACAGGGCTCCACGAGCCTGTCAACCCGGTGCTCCTTCTACGACCAGGCGGCCGCGTACATCGCCAAGAACTACTACGGGCCGTTCTACTTCGCGTTCTCCCCGGCGAACATCTCGGTGCACGGCATCGGCGGACCAGGCCTTTCCACGCCGTTGTCCTCCGTCGCGGTCGTGCCGACGATCCCCTGGGAGAGCGTGTACTACAACCCGTCCGGCTCCTGACGGCTGACTCGGCAAATTACTGGAGGACACAAGAATCATGGCGCTGGCTCAGCAAATCCAGCTCCAGACTGGCGGGTCCGGCGCGCGCGGCAGCGCGCGCCGGATCGCCGGGTCGCCCGCGCTGCGGGTCGCGGGCCGGCGATTGCTCTCCGCCATACCGGTACTCATCGGCGTCACGTTCCTGACCTTCGTGGTCATGAGCACGCTGCCCAACACCACCGCTCAGGCCATACTCGGGCTGAACGCCAGCCCGTCAGCGGTGATCGCGCTCAACCACTCGCTTGGCCTGGACCAGCCATTCTGGGTGCAGTACTGGCACTGGCTCAGCAACGTGCTGCACGGTAACTTCGGGACGTCCATTCAAGGCCAGAGCATCAACCACGAACTGGCCAGCCGGGTGCCGACCACCCTGATGCTGCTGCTCTACGCGCTGGTCGTCTCGGTCGTGCTCGCGATCATCGTGGCGGCGCTCGCGGCGCGCCGGCCGAACGGCATCGCGGACCGGCTCAGCCTCGCGGTCAGCGTGCTCGGGCTGTCCATCGCGCCCTACGCGTTCGCGTTGGTGCTCATCATCGTCTTCGCGGTCAAGCTGGCGTGGTTCCCGGTCCTGTCCGGCCCCGTCACCGACCCCTCCTCGTTCTTTAGGAACCTGACGCTGCCCGCCGCCTCGATCGGGTTCGGACTGTTCGCGATCTACACCCGGCTGCTGCGGGCCGACGTCGTCGAGCAGATGCAGCGCGAAGACTACATCGTCACCGCCAAGGCCAAGGGCGTCGCGCCCTGGCGGGTCCTCATCCGGCACGCGCTGCGCAACTCCATGTTCAACCTCATCACGGTCATCGGGCTGAACCTGGGGGGACTGATCGGCGCGGCGGCCATCATCGAGACGATCTTCCAGGTACAGGGCATCGGCAACGACCTGCTGAACGGCATCAGCCAACACGACGAACCCCTTGTCGAGGGGATCGTGCTGGTGTTCGCGCTCGTGACCGTTTTCGGCAACCTGCTCGCCGACCTGGCGTACGCGGTACTCGACCCAAGGATCCGGTATGGCCGCTCCACTTCCTGACGTACAGCTCGCGACCCCCACGCCGCCGCCGCTGCCTTCCCTGATCAACGCGCGGCAGCTGCGGGCGCAGCGGATGGGCCGCGCGCTCCGGCTCTGGGTGCCCGCCGGGATCCTCATCATCCTGCTCGCCATCTGCTTCCTGCTGCCGCTGGTCACCACACTGCCCTCGGCGACCAGGGGGAACATCATCTACAACAACGAGCCGCCGTTCTCGCAGGGGCACCTGCTTGGCACCGACGTGCAGGGCGTCGACATCTTCTCCCAGCTCGTATACGGCGGCCAGGTAGCCTTCGAGATCAGCCTGGCCGTCACCGCCATCGGCATCGCGATCGGCGGCACGCTCGGCGTGGTCGCCGGCTACGCCAGCGGCTGGGTGGACGCGCTGGTCTCACGGATCCTCGACATCCTGATCGCGTTCCCCGCGCTCGTGCTCGCGCTGGTCATCGCCCAGGGGCTGGGACCGAGCGAGTTCCACCTCATCCTGGCGCTGTCGGTGTTCGGCATTCCGGCGGTCGGGCGCATCGCGCGCGGCGCCACGCTGGTGATACGCGGGCTGCCGTACATCACCGCCGCCGAACTGGCCGGCACCCGCCGCTGGCGGATCATCGCCCGCCACATCGTGCCTAACATCGTTCCGGGAATCGTGACGTTCAGCCTGCTCGGCATCGGCGTCGTGATCATCTTGGAAGGTGCCCTGGACTTCCTCGGCTACGGCATCCAGGCGCCACAGCCGAGCTGGGGCAACATGATCGCCAACGGCCAGCAAATCTTGTCGGCCCAGCCGGAGTACGTGCTGATCCCGTCGATCGCACTGCTGATCACCGTGGCCGCACTGAACATGCTCGGCGACGCGCTGCGCGAGCGATGGGGAGTCCAGTGAACAGCGTTCCACCGAATGGGGCACTGCTAGAAGTCGAGGACCTGCAGGTCACCTTCGCGGCCGGCGGACGGGAGATCCGCGCCGTCGCCGGCGTCAACTACGCGGTCGAGCCCGGCCGGACACTCGCCATCATCGGCGAGTCCGGGTCCGGCAAGACCGTCGGCTGCCGGGCCATCATGGGCCTGCTGCCTGCCGGCACCCTGATCAGCGGCTCAGCCCGGCTGCGCGGCACCGAGCTGATCGGCCTGTCCGACAGCCAGCTGCGCAAGTACCGCGGCAGCGACATGGCCATGGTGTTTCAGGACCCCGCGCGCTCGCTTAACCCGACGATGCGGGTCGGCAAGCAGATCACCGAAGCGATCATGACGCACCGCAAGGTCACCAAGGCGGAGGCACACGAGCAGGCCGTCGAGCTGCTCCGCCTTGTCCGCATCCCCGCGGCCGAGCGGCGGTTCTTCGAGTACCCGCACCAGCTGTCCGGCGGCATGCGGCAGCGCGTCGTGATCGCCATCGCCCTCGCCTGCCGGCCCAAGCTGCTGTTCGCCGACGAGGCCACCACGGCCCTCGACGTGACCACCCAGGCGCAGATCATGGAGCTGCTGCTCGAGCTCCAGCAGGAACTGGGCATGGCCCTGGTCTTCATCAGTCACGACCTGGGCCTGGCCGCGTCCTACGCCGACGAGGTCGTCGTCATGTACGCGGGCAAGATCGTGGAGCAGGCGCCGGCGAAGCGGCTGTTCGGCGCGGGCGGAACGGTCAAGATGCGGTACACGCGGGCCCTGCTCGACGCGATCCCGCATCTGGAGCGCCCCGCGCACACCGAACTGCCCGTGGTCAGCGGCCGTCCGCCGGACCCGGCCGCGCTCCCGCCCGGCTGCTCGTTCGCGCCGCGCTGCCCCAGCGCCGCCGACGACTGCAGGGCGAAGGAGCCGGCGCTGACCGAGCACGCACCGGGACATCGGTGGGCCTGCTGGCATCCATGCGAGAACGGAGGTGCGGCATGAGCCCATCGCTGGACACCACAGCACCAACGGACAACACCGGTGGCGCGCCCGAGGACGGCAAGAAGCCGCTGCTGGCAGCACGCGACCTCGTGCAGGAGTTCACCGTGCGCGAGGCCGGCGGCGTCAAGGGCGGCGTCGTCCAGGCGGTATCCGGCGTGTCGTTCGACATCATGCCGGGTGAGTCCCTGGGCATCGTGGGCGAGACCGGGTCAGGTAAGTCGACCCTCGCCCGCGCGGTCCTGCAGGCGCCACGGCCGATGGCCGGCTCCGTCCACTTCCGCGGGCAGGACCTCACGAAGCTGCACGGCCGCGGGCTGCTCTCCGCGCGGCAGCACATGCAGTTCGTGTGGCAGGACCCGTTCGGTTCGCTCAACCCGAAGTGGAAGGTGCGGTCCATCGTCGAGGAGCCGCTCATCGCCTACCACGCCGGAGACCGCGTCCGCCGCCGCAAGCGCGTGGAGGAACTGCTTGACCTCGTCGGCCTCGACCCCGCCAGGTACGCCAAGCGGCACCCCCGGGAGCTGTCCGGCGGCCAGGCGCAGCGCGTCGCGATCGCGCGCGCCGTCGCCCTGGAGCCGAGCCTGCTCATCTGCGACGAGGCCGTCTCCTCGCTGGACGTGCTGATCCAGGCGCAGGTGCTCAACCTCTTCGAGCGGCTTCGCGGCGAGCTGGGCCTGTCCTACCTGTTCATCGCCCACGACCTGGCCCTGGTCAAGCAGGTCAGCGACCGGGTCGCGGTGATGTACCTAGGGAAGTTCTGCGAGGTCGGGCCGGGCGAGGCGGTCTACAAGACGCCGCTGCACCCGTACACGAAGGCGCTCCTCGACTCGATCCCGTCGACCGAGCCGGGCGCGGCGCGGGCCACCGCGACGCTGCGCGGCGAGCCGCCGTCGCCGATCAACCCGCCGTCCGGCTGTCGCTTCCGCACCCGCTGCCCCCGCGCCGCCGACAAATGTGCGCAGGAGGTACCGCAGCCTCGGGAACTCGCCCCCGGCCACCTCGTGGCCTGCCACTTCCCGCTCACGGAAGAGCCTGCGGCGGACTCGGCGGCCGCGGTCCCGGCCCAGACCGAGGTCCCCAAGGCCCCGAGCACCGCCCAGGTCAAGGGCTAGATCACAAGAGGATCCCGAACGAGTTCTTGCTCCGCGCCCCCGCCAGCCCTCATAGCGGGAAGCGCAGAGCAAGAACCCGTTCGGCCCCGTTAAAGCCGACCCGCCCCGGACCTGCACCTGCCCCGGATCTGGGTTTTGACTTTGATTTTGAATTTGACTCTCGCTTTAAAGCGAACCATCGTCGAAAGGAACCGGCCGATGCGCCTGCGGATCCTGCTCGAACCGCACCACGGGGCCACGTACGCGCAGCTCCTCGCCCTCGCCAAGGCGGCGGAAGAGGGCGGTTTCGACGCGTTCTTCCGCTCCGACCACTACCTCGGCATCGACGCCAACGACGTCACCTACCAGCCGACCGACTCGTGGACCACGCTCGCCGGCCTCGGCCGGGAGACCAAGCGGATCCAGCTGGGCACCCTCGTCAACGCGTCGACGTTCCGGCTGCCCGGGCAGCTCGCCGTCGAGGTCGCCACCGTCGACCAGATGAGCGGCGGGCGCGCCGAGCTCGGCATCGGCGCGGCCTGGTACGAACGGGAGCACGAGTACTTCGGCATCCCGTTCCCGCCCCTAGGAGAGCGGTTCGACCGGCTTGAAGAGCAGCTCGCGATCCTGAGCGGGATCTGGGATACCAAGCCGGGGGAGCGGTTCAGCTACGACGGCAAGCACTACCAGCTGAAGGACTGCACGTCGATCCCCCGCTGGGTGTCCCGGCCGAAGATCATCATCGGCGGCGCGGGCGCGAAGCGCACCCCGACGCTGGCCGCGAAGTACGCCGACGAGTTCAACGGCGCGCTCGGCCTGGACCTCCGCGAGCGGTACGCGAACTTCAAGCGGATCTGCGAGGACGTCG
>Ga0070679_100005403_pt1 | contig 11838 bp, 9 predicted proteins | sample KBSC63BmetaG_FD_65652 | JGI IMG/M metagenome (GOLD analysis project Ga0070679, IMG submission 65652) | Corn rhizosphere microbial communities from Kellogg Biological Station, Michigan, USA - KBS C6-3B metaG | ecosystem: Host-associated > Plants > Roots > Rhizosphere | place: USA: Michigan... | reverse complement strand
GCGTATACAGCGTGTCGTCCGTGAGCATCCGTCCCACGGTGCTGTGGGGGGAGTGCAGCTGCGCGAGCACCGTGTCCATCTGCGCGGTGACCATCACGAGGTGGTTGTACAGCGCCGGATCGTCGATCATGCGACCGAACGTGCCGTTGGGACGGTCGAGCCGGGCGAGGACGGAGTTCAGATGCGTGAGCGTGCCGTTGAGCTGATCGTACAGCGTCCGGCTGTTGATGAGCTGTCCCATCGTGCCGTCGCCGTGGGCGATGCCGCCGGTGATCGAGCGCAGGTCGTGGGTGAGCTGCACGACGTCGGCGAGCGCACCGTTCGCCTGCGTCAGCATCGCCTCGTAATCGAGCGAGGGGAGACTCTGAATCGTGTCACCCGGCGGAAGCACCGCGAAGCGCGGCGTGCCGGGGGAGATGTCGAGCACCTTGTCGCCGAGCAGTCCGAGCGACTTGAGCTTGATGCGCGAGTCCTCGCGAATGAGGTGCGAGAGCCGCGTCTCGACCTCGAGCGTGACGCGCAGGTTGCGCGTCGTGTCGCCCGATGGCGGAAGAAAGTCGATGCGCTTTACCGTGCCGGCCAGCTGTCCGGCAAGTGTGACGGTACCGCCCTTCTGCAGGCCGTTCGAGTTCGACAGGAAGGTGACCAGCGTGTACCGCTTGGTGAAGAGGTCGGCCGCCTCGCCGAGCTTCACGATCGCGATCGTGAGGATCGCGATCGCCGCGAGAATGAGCGCGCCGACCTTGAGCTGGTCCCAGGTGATGAACTTGGATCGTTTCATGGCGACCTCAGACTCCTCCGAGAAAGTCCTGCACGTACCGATCCTGGCTGGCGGTCATGTCCTCCGGCGTGCCCTGAAACACGATCCTGTGCTCGGCGAGCAGCGCGACGCGAGTGGCCATGCGGAAGGCAGAGCGAATGTCGTGCGTGACCACGACGCTCGTGACCTTGAGCTCGCGCTGGAGCTTGATGATCAGGCGCGTGATCGTGCCCGTGGTGAGCGGATCGAGGCCGGACGTGGGCTCGTCGTAGAGCATGATCGCCGGATTCGCCGCCATCCCGCGCGCGATCCCGACGCGCTTTTTCATGCCGCCGGACAGCTGCGCCGGCAGCTGATCCATTACACGGTCCGGCTCCAGATCCACGAACTCCAGCTTCTCGCGCACACGCGCCTCGATCTCCTCGTCGGTGAGCTGCGTGTGTTCGCGCAGCGGGAAGGCGACGTTCTCGAACACGGACATCGAATCGAATAGCGCGGCGCCCTGGAACACCATTCCCATCTTCTGGCGGACGACCAGCGCCTCCTCGAAGGTGAGGTCGTTGATCACCTCTCCATCCACGAGCACGCGGCCCGAATCCGGCTCCAGCAAACGGAGAATGAGCTTGAGGATGGTGGACTTTCCCGTGCCGGATTCGCCCGCGATCACGACTGTCTCGCCGCGCCGCGCGACGAGCGAGACGTTTTCGAGAATCGGGCGGTCAAAGGCGAGCGACACGTGGTCGAGCTCCACGATCGCCTCGCGCGATGAGACGACGCGCTCCTGTGCCTCCTCTCCTTCCTCGAGCTCCTCGCTGAACCGCGCCCGCAGCTCATCCTCGGCGCGGCGCAGCCGCGGGGCGCCGTCGTCCGGATCGCGGCGGCGCTCCTCCTCCGGGATAGACGACGTCGGCGCGTCGGCGGGCTTCTTCGGGGCGTCCGTCATCCGAACAAAAAGAGCAGAACCTGCGTGAGAAAATAATCGACCACGAGAATGAGCACCGACGCGACCACCACCGTGCGCGTCGTCGCGATGCCGACCCCCTCGGTGCCGCCCTTCGTGTTGAGCCCGAAGAAGCAGCCGGTGATGGCGATGATGCCCCCGAACACGAACGGCTTGATGAGCCCCTGCACGAAGTCGGTGGGAATGTAGTGCAGCACGAATCCGCCGGAGGCCACCTGCTCCCACACCGTGCGCCAGTACAGCGTGGTGGGGATGCCGACGTAGGCGGACGCGATCACGTTGCCGCCGGCGATGCCAACGGTGTCGCTCAGAATCGTGAGCACGGGCATCATGACGAGCGCCGCGACGAGGCGCGGCGTGACGAGCTTCTTGATCGGATCGACCCCGAGCGTGTTGAGCGCGTCGATCTGCTCGGTGACGCGCATGGATCCGATCTGGGCCGCGATGCCCGAGCCCACCCGGCCAGCGACGAGGATCGCGGCGAGCACGGGCCCCAGCTCCCGCACCATCGACGCGGTGACCAGCCGGCCGATGTACATCGTCGCGCCGAACTGCGCCATCTGCACGGACGTCTGCAGCGCGAGCACCATGCCGGTGAAGAATCCGGTGAGCAGCACGATGCCGAGCGACTCGACACCGATGGCATCCATTTGCTGGACGACGTCGCCGCCGTAGAACGGCCGGGAGACGATGAACCGGATGGCGTTGCCGGCGAGTCCGAAGTACTGCTGGACCGCCAGCACCCGCATCTTCGCGCCTTCGTTGATGCCCGCGAGAAATCCAGTCAATCGCCGATCGTGCGAGGGGAGCTCCGTTGTGGAGTGATCATCGTCCGGTGCCTCAAAGGCAAGGGACGTGCCCGAGTCCGGTGCGTTCGCGCCTAGTGATCGCTCCAGCGTCCGCATAGCTTATCCGCGCATGCAACCCACGCTCGCGCGCGGCCGCCTCTCCGAACTGCTCCAAGCTAGCGCCGGGCGCCGCATTGCGGTGATCGGCGACGCGATGCTCGACGTCTACCTGCGGGGCGACGTCGACCGCATCTCCCCCGAGGCACCGGTGCCCGTGGTCCGCGTCCGCGATCGCCACACCGCGCTCGGGGGCGCGGCCAACGTCGTGCAGAACGTCGTCGCGCTCGGCGCCACCTGCGATCTGGTGTGCGTGGTGGGCGGCGATGCGAACGCATCGGCGCTCCGCGAAAAGCTCGTCGCGCTCGGCGCGCCGGATCATGCGCTCGTCGAGACGACGCGTCCCACCACCACGAAGACACGCGTGGTCGCGCGCGCGCAGCAGGTGGTGCGCGTGGATGAGGAGGACGACGGCGAGCTCGCGGAAGCCGACGTGTCGCGACTGCTCGCGGCCGTGCGGATCGTTGTCGAAAACGCCGACGCGGTGGTACTCGAGGACTACAACAAAGGCGTGCTGGTGATCCCGGTGATCGAAGAGGCGCTGGCCATCGCGAAGCGGCGGACGATCCCGGTGGTGGTGGATCCCAAGTACCGGAATTTTTTCGCGTACCGCGGCGCCACGATCTTCAAGCCGAATCGCCGGGAGCTCGAGGCGGCGCTCGGCGCGACGATGGACGTCGACAAGCCCGAGACGCTCCCCGCGCTCGTGCAGCGGCTCGGCGTTGCGAACGTGCTGCTCACGCTCGGCGAGCGCGGCATGGTGCTGGTGGGCGAGCATGGCGAGACGGTACGCGTGCCGACGACCGCGCGCGAGGTCTACGACGTGGTTGGCGCGGGTGACACGGTGACGGCGTATCTCGCCACGATGCTCGCCGCGGGAGCGACGGTGGCAGAGGCCGCGGTGATCGCGAACTTCGCGGCCGGGGTGGAGGTCGGGAAGCTCGGCGCGGCGACGGTGAGTGGCGCGGAGGTGCTCGGCGCGTACGACGAGGTGGCATCGCGACGGTGAGTGCATCGCGCTTTGTCATCTCGGCAGAGCGAAGTAGTTTGGTAGTCGACCGGGCCCTTAGCTCAGCCGGTTAGAGCAGCGGACTCATAATCCGACGGTCGCAGGTTCGATCCCTGCAGGGCCCATTTTTTTCCCCGCTCGTGCACTCCGCATGCGTGTCGATCCGCGCGCAGCCGCATCTTCGATCACGGCGCTACTATTTGAACAGCGCCACCGACTTGACGAGCGTCTGCGTCACTCCCCACACCAGCGGCACGAGCACGACCAGCCACGCGAACGCCACGCGCACGCCGCCGCCGTTCGCCGGCGTCGTACCGGCGACTCCCTGATCTCCGCGATCATTAGCCATTGCTGCGCTCCGGTGCTGGGGTGGGATTGGGCATCAGCCGGTGACCGGCGCATCGATCTCGTGATGCTTCGCGTCCACGGGGCGCACCAGCAGATCGCAAATGAGGCCGATGAGCAGCAGTCCCGCCATGATGTACATCGTGAGATCGTACTGGTGCGCCTTGGGAACGCCGTGATTCGTCTGATATTGGCCGATGTAGCTCACTAGCGCGGGGCCGACGATGCCGGCAGCCGACCACGCAGTGAGCAACCGCCCGTGAATCGCTCCCACCTGCCGCGTTCCGAACAGGTCGCGCAGATACGCGGGGATCGTCGCGAATCCGCCGCCGTACATGGATAGAATCACGAAGCAGGCAAAGGCGAACAGCGCGACGCTCTGCGTGCGCCCGCTCGCCGGTATCGCGACGTAGAGCAGAGGGCCGAGCAGAAAGAACACGAGGTACGTCGCCTTGCGGCCGATGAAGTCGGAGAACGACGACCAGCCAAAGCGTCCGAGCATGTTCGCGATGCTCAGCAATCCCACGAATCCACCCGCGATCCCCGCGGTGATGCGCCCCGGGAAGAGATCCTGGCTCATCGGCGACGCCTGGCTCAACACGCCGATGCCGGCGGTGACGTTCACCAGCAGCATCACCCAAAGGAGCCAGAACTGCGGCGTCTTCGACGCCGTGTTCACAGACACGTTGTACGCGGACACCAGCTTCTTCTGATGCGCCGCCGGCACGAAACCCTGCGGCAGCCATCCCGGCGCGGGAATGCGCACGGTGAAGACGCCGAACATCATGTACACGAGGTAGATCACGCCGAGCGCAAGGAACGTGTCCGAGACACCGAGCGACGCGTTGTGCGCGGCATGGAAGTGTTCCATCAGCTTCACGGACATCGGCGCGGCGATCATCGCGCCTCCTCCGAACCCCATGATCGCGAGACCGGTCGCCATTCCCGGCTTGTCTGGGAACCACTTGATGAGCGTCGACACCGGGGAGATGTACCCGAGGCCCAGCCCAATGCCGCCGAGCACGCCGTAGCCGCCGAGCAGCAGCCAAAACTGATGCGTGTGGATTCCAATCGAGCCGAAGATGAAGCCGAAGCCGAAGCAGAGCGCCGAGGCGAACATCGCCTTCCGAGGCCCGACCCGATCGAGCCATGCGCCGAAGACGGCCGCCGAGAGGCCGAGGAACACGATCGCGATGCTGAACACCCAGCCGATCGTCGGAATCGACCAATCGGTGGGCGCCGCCTTTACCGCGTCCACCAGCTTCGATTGCGATAGCGCCAGCAGCGTGTCGTTCGGCGCGAGCTGCGACACCGCGACGAGCTTGGTGAGCGGTTTGTTGAACACGCTGAACGCGTACGCCTGCCCGATCGACAGATGAATCGCGAGCGCCGCTGGGGGAACGAGCCACCGGTTGAATCCCGGCTTCGCGAGCGTTCGCTCACGATCGAGAAATGACAGGAGGGCCATTCATGTGTCCGGGTTCGAGGAAGTCGCGAACAGCGTCGATACAGTATCCCATGGTGCACGGTGTCGCCACTACCCGCTCATCCCCGCGCGCGTTAGATTTTTCGCTTCGCAGCGTACGGTCGCGTAGCTCAGCTGGTTAGAGCGCTGGTCTCACATACCAGAGGTCCGGGGTTCGAGTCCCTGCGCGACCATGATGCACGACGAGCCCCCGGAGCCTCACGGCGCCGGGGGCTCGTCGCATCCTGCGTCGAGACTCAGAGCACGGAGATCGGGACGATCCCCTCCCCGCCGCCGGCGTACCGGGCGCCGCACGCCGCGCACTCCACCCGCGCCCCTTCGGGCACGCGCGCGAGCAGCGGCAGTTTCTCCCCGCACTGGCACACCCACCCCACGAGCCGCGCCGGCACGCCCACCACCATCGCGTAGGCGGGCACGTCGCGCGTCACCACCGCGCCCGCGCCCACGAACGCGTACTCACCGAGCGTGTTGCCACACACGATGGTCGCGTTCGCGCCGATCGACGCTCCGCGCCGCACGAGCGTCTCCCGGTATTCGTGCTTGCGCGAGATGTGGCTGCGCGGATTGTAGACGTTGGTGAACACCATCGACGGGCCGAGGAACACATCGTCCTCGCAGATCACGCCCTCGTACAGGCTCACGTTGTTCTGCACCTTCACGTTTCGCCCGAGCCTCACTTTCGGCATCACGACGACGTTCTGGCCGAGGCTGCACTCGGGGCCGATCTCGCAGCCGCCCATCACGTGACAGAAGTGCCACACCCGCGTACCGGCACCGATCACCGCGCCGTCATCGACGTACGCGGATTCGTGCACGAACGCTCCCGATGGGGTCTCGCGCATCGCCGACTCCGCGCCGCGCGATGCGCGCTCCGTCATGCCCGCTGTCCCTCACGGGAGAAGGCGCGCAGCGGCAGCGCGATCTCCGCCTCCGAGCGCGCCGATTCGTAGATCGCGAGGATCAGCTCGAGCGACTTGCGCCCTTCCCGCCCGTCCGTTCCCGCCGCCGCCTCGCCGCGCAGCACGCTCACCACGTTCTCGTAGTACGGCCGGTGCCCCGAGCCGTACACCGAGAGCGGGTTCGGCGCGGCGCGCAGCAGCTCCGCCTCGCGATCGATGTCGTCGTACTCCGAGAATTCCCAGTGCTCGATGCGGTTGAGCGCCGTCCCGCCCACCTTCACCGTGCCGCGCTCGCCGATCACGGTGATCGACCCTTCCATGTTTCTCGGATACGCGAGCATCGTGACCTCGATCGTACCGAGCGCGCCGTTGCGGAAGCGCAGGATCGCGACGCCCGTATCCTCGCTCTCGATGCGGCGCGCGAGCGTGGCCGTCTTGGCGGTGACCGTCTCGACCTGACCCACGAGCCACTGGATCATGTCCACGTAGTGGCTCGCCTGGTTCATGAACGCGCCGCCGTCGAACTCCCACGTGCCGCGCCACGGCGCCATGTCGTAGTACGACTGCGGGCGATTCCAGCGTACCGTCGTGTTGGCGAGATAGATGCGGCCGAACCGACCCGCATCGATCGACCGCTTGAGCAGCTGGATCGACGGGTTGAGCCGGTTCTGTTTCACCACGAACAGGTGCACGCACGCATCGTCGCACGCGCGCACGAGCGCATCGGCCTCTTCGAGCCGCGTCGCCATCGGCTTCTCGCAGATGACGTGGAGCTTTCGCTCGGCCGCGAGAATCCCCTGCTTTGGATGGAGGCCGCTCGGCGTGCAGATCGCGGCGACGTCCGCCGGAACTGCATCGAGCATCTCCACGTAGCTCGAGAACGCCGGCACGCCGGCCTTCTCGGCGGTGGTACGCGCCCGGTCGAGAATCTCGTCGCACACGGCGACGAGCTCGAGATGCGGATTCGCCTGGATGGCTTCGATGTGGCGCTCGCTGATGCGTCCACATCCCACCAGCACGATCCGAAACGGGCGATCGCTCACGTGACGCTCCTTGGTGCGGGGTACGCGCTCAGGCGTGCGCGCTCAGGCGTGCGCGACGATCGCGCGCTCGGGGTGTGTGGCGTCGTGCTTCGCGCAGGCGTTGCGCGTGTCGATCACCAGCTGCGCGTGATCGCACACGCGCTGATAATCGATGGACGAGTGGTCCGTCACCACCATCACCGCGTCGGCCTCGCGAAGCGCCTTGTCGGTGAGCGCCACCGACCGCCCGACCGCGCCCGCCGGCGTGTGGCCGTCGGCCACGATCTCCTTCACGAACGGATCGTGGTACGTCACGACGACGCCCTTCTGCGACAGCAGATCCAGAATCTCGAGCGCCGGCGACTCGCGCAGATCGTCGATGTCCTTCTTGTACGCGACGCCGAGCACGAGCACCCTGGATCCCTTGAGCGGCTTCCCCGCTTCGTTGAGCGCGTCCTGCAGCTTCCCGACCCAGAACGCGGGCATCTCGGTGTTGATCTCGCCCGCCAGCTCGATCATTCGCGTCTTGTAGTGGAGCGTGCGCATCTTCCACGCGAGGTAGTGCGGATCGAGCGGGATGCAGTGCCCGCCCAGGCCGGGGCCCGGCGTGAACTTCATGTAGCCGAAGGGCTTCGTCGCCGCCGCCTCGATCACTTCCCACACGTCCACGCCGAGCCGGTCGCAGATCATCGCCATCTCGTTCACGAGACCGATGTTGATCATGCGGAAGGTGTTCTCGAGCAGCTTCGCGAGCTCCGCCGACTCCGGCGACGACACTTCGATCACGCGATCGATGAACAGCTGGTACACGCGCCCACCCAGCTCCGTGCACTTCGCGGTGACGCCGCCCAGCACCTTGGGCGTGTTGCGCGTGTGCCAGGTGGGGTTTCCGGGATCCACGCGCTCGGGCGAGAAGCACAGAAAGAAATCCTCGCCCACGGTGAGCCCGCCGGACTCGAATCGCGGGAGCATCAGCTCGCGGGTCGTCCCCGGATACGTCGTGGACTCGAGCACCACGAGCTGCCCGGGGCGAAGCCGCTCGACGATCCCCTCGGTCGCGGCGACGATGAAGGACATGTCGGGGTCCTTCGTCTTGCCGAGCGGGGTCGGCACGCACACGGAAATCACGTCGCATTCGCCGAGGCGCGACATGTCGGTGGTGGCCTCGAGGTTCCCCGACCGACGCAGCGCGGCGACATCCTCGCCGCGAACGTCCTTGATGTGGCTCTCGCCGGCATTCACGAGCGCGGCGACGCGCTCGGACACCTCGAATCCGATCACCTTGAGCCCCGCCTGCGCCATTTCGACGGCTAGCGGCAGCCCCACGTAGCCGAGTCCCATCACGCCACAGACCAGCTCGCGGCGGTCGATTTTGCCCGACAGCGATTCGAAAGTGCCCACAGACTCTTGGGTTGGGAGTGACACCGGAATGTCCGGAGGACGCACCCTGTGCGAGGCCGGTAACCTGGCCGGGGCGTCGGCAGTCTAATGATTGAGCGCCGCGCTCTCGCTTCACGGCCCGCACCCGGCGGCGGACGCACGCAATGCCGGTGAACTTAACGGAAGCAATTTGAGCGATCAAGCGAAACGCTATCCCCTTCCGCTGGCCGCCACCGCGCTTCCAGCGCTCGTTCCCTGCTCGCACAATGGGTGCCCGCTCGGCGTCGACGCGTCCGCCATCGCGGCCGCCCTCCTCGCCGGCGACCATCCGCGCGCCTATCTCCTCGCGCGGGGGCCAAACCCGTTCGCGAGCGCGTGCGGACACGGCTGTCACGCGCCATGCGAGACGGCGTGCCACCGGCGCTCGTTCGGCGCTCCCGTGGCGATCGCCGCGCTTGAGGCCTACGCGGGCGGATTCTCCACCCCGGCCACGCTCGCGTCACCCGAGCCGTGCACGAGCGCCCACGACGCGCGGTCGGTGTCCGCGCTCGTCGGGCTGACGCCCGAGGGTGCCTTTCACGCGCCGCGCAGCGGGAAGCGCGTGGCGGTGATCGGTGCGGGCGCCGCCGGCATGGGGTGCGCCCACGACCTCGCGCTGCTGGGCCACGAGTGCACGATCTTCGACGAACGGAGCGAGCCGGGCGGCGTGCTCACCGGCGCGATCCCCTCCTTTCGATTTCCCGTCGCGAGCGCGCGCGCCGAATGCTCGGCCATCCTCGCCACGCACGCGCAGTTCGCGCCGGGCTCGCCCGTGATGGGCATCGAGACGCTGCGCGCGATGCTCGCGACGGAGTTCGACGCGATCTTCCTCGCGACCGGCGCGTCGTCCCCGGCGGAGTCGATGTTTCCCGATCAGCCGCCGCACCCGCGCGTCGTCGATGCGATGACGGTGCTCGCCGCGCGGGTGGCGCTGAGTGGGCGCGTCGTCGTGATCGGCGACGGCGATCTCGCGCTCGACGCCGCGCGCGTCGCGCTCCGGCGTCCGCGGAGCGAGGAGGCGCGCAGCGTCGCGACGGCGCACGTGATCCTGCCGCAGCCGCTGGAGTCATCGGCGGCGAGCCCGGCCGCACTCGCGGCCGCCCTGCAGGATGGCGTGGTGCTGCACGGGGGATGGTACGCGATGCGCTATCTCGCCGACGACCGCGGCACGCTCACCGGCGTCGAGATCGCGCACCCCACGGAGGGAATCACGAAGGTGCTCGCGTGCGACTCGCTGGTGACGGCGCCCGCGCGCGTCCCCGCGCGGCAATTCGGATCGGAGCTCAGGCACGACGACTACGGCTACATCGCCGTCGATCCGGCAACGCTGCAGACATCGCTCCGCGGCGTGTGGGCCGGCGGCGCTTGCGCGTTCGGCCACCGATCGATCGCGCACGCGGTCGCCGACGGCAAGCGTGCGGCCTGGCAGATCCACGCGGCGCTCACGCGCACGGTGGTGCGCACCGTCGTGAGCTCCGCATGGATCGAGATCGAGGACTGGGATGGCGAGCGCGCCGCGCGCGCCATTGCGGCCCGGCGCATCGACGTCGCCGCATCCAGCGCGCCCCCCGCCGATCCGTTCTCGAGCAGCGCGCTCCGCGACGTGCAGGAGATCGTGCGCGAGGCCAGCCGGTGCTTCGACTGCACCGTGCTGCCGGTGGTGGGCGAGGGGTGCACGCACTGCGGCAAGTGCATCAGCGGCTGCCCGGAGCGTGCGCTGTCGTTCACGGGCGGCGACGTGCCGGAGGTGATGGTCGACGCCACGCAGTGCACGCGCTGCGGCGCGTGCGTATCAATGTGCCCGCCCGGCGTGATCACGATGGCTCGCGCGATCTGGGAGGAGCGCCTCGCCGCCGAGGCCGCGCCCGTGCCAGAGCGCCGGCGCCCCCTGCACCGCCGCGGTCCGAGCTACACGCCGCCCGACATCGGTGGACTGCCCGCGGTACGGATCTAGCGAATTTCGCGATAGCCTAGGGCTGAGAGGCAACTGCTCGACGCAGAGACGCGGAGAACGGCAGGCAGAGACGCAGAGGCGACGAAACGTCGAACGGATACGTTAGACCAAGGACAAGATCTTTCTTTCGTCTTTCTCCGCGTCTCTGCGGTGTCTCCGCGTCTCTGCGTCGAGCAGTTGCTTTCCCGGTGCCGCGAACAACGAGCTAGCTGACGGTCGCACCCGCCTGGCGCAGCCGGCCGATGAGTGCCTGCGTTGCCCGCACGTGCAGCACGAGCACCGAATCCTCGCTCCGCTGGTCGATCACCTCGCCATCACGATGCAGCTCGGCCAACAGGCGTCCATCGCCCGCCGAAATGCGCACCTCGGCCACCGGGCGAAGCATGCGCACGCGTGCGACCAGCGCGCGGCGCAGCGGCTCCAGGCCATCCTCCGCCAGCGCGGAGACGAAGATCGAGTCGGGCAGCGAGTCGCGTACGCGCAGCTGCAGCCCGAGCAGCTCATCGTGCTCGAGGCGGTCGATCTTGTTGAAGACGTGCAGCACCGGCGTCTCGCCGGCTCCGAGCTCGCCCAGCACCTGATCCACCACGTGCAGCTGGTCTTCCCAGGTCGGACGGCTCGCGTCGATCACGTGCAGCAGCAGATCCGATTCCGCCACCTCCTCGAGCGTCGCACGAAACGATGCCACCAGATGGTGCGGCAGCTTGCGAATGAATCCGACGGTATCGGTGACGAGCGCCTTCTGGTGCTCGCCGAGCTTCACCTCGCGCGTGAGCGGGTCGAGCGTGGCGAACAGACGATCCTCCACGAAGACGTGCGAGTCGCCGGCGAGCGCGCGCAACACGGATGACTTGCCGGCGTTCGTGTAGCCCACCAGCGAGACCCTGAACTCGTTGCGGCGCGACTGCCGCTGCACCGCGCGCGCGCGCAGCACGTCGCCGAGGCGCTCCTTGAGCAGCTTGATGCGGTTGTTGATCAGCCGGCGGTCCGTTTCCAGCTGCGTTTCACCCGGGCCGCGCACGCCGATACCGCCGCGGAACTTCTCGAGGTGGGTCCACATCCGCGTCAGTCGCGGCAG
>Ga0070679_100005395_pt1 | contig 11845 bp, 9 predicted proteins | sample KBSC63BmetaG_FD_65652 | JGI IMG/M metagenome (GOLD analysis project Ga0070679, IMG submission 65652) | Corn rhizosphere microbial communities from Kellogg Biological Station, Michigan, USA - KBS C6-3B metaG | ecosystem: Host-associated > Plants > Roots > Rhizosphere | place: USA: Michigan... | reverse complement strand
CGTGACGCGCGACGCGGTGCTCGCATTCGCGCGCGAGTTCGACCCGCAGCCCTTTCACCTCGACGACGCGGCGGCCGAAGCATCGCTGTTCGGCCGTCTCGCGGCGAGCGGCTGGCACACCTGTGCGATGGCGATGCGGATGATGTGCGACGCCTATCTGCTCGACGCCGCGAGCCTCGGCTCGCCGGGGCTCGAGACGCTGCGCTGGACGCGACCCGTCTATCCCGGCGACACGCTGCACGTCCGGCTCGAGGTGCTCGAGTCGCGCCCGCTCGCGAGTCGTCCCGGCGTCGGCATGATCCGCTCGCGCTGGGACGTGATGAACCAGGCCGACGAGATCGTGCTCACGATGGAAGGATTCGGCATGTTTCGCCGGCGTGACGGCGCCGTTGCGTGACGTGCGCCGCAGCCGCTGCGCGAGCGTCGCGATGACGTGACTTTGTTGCGCAGCCGGCGGCGCCGCGGGCACGGTGCGGCTGCTTGCCGGGCGCGACAATGCCGGGCCGCCGCGCAGCGCAGCGCAGTCGTCCAGACGCATCGCGGCGCCCCCGCCAACACCTGATCGAATGTCGATGTCCCCGGTCCACGAAGCCGCCGCGGTGCGCGCGCCGGCCGCCATGCCCGGGCACACGCTCGCGCCCGGCACGCGGCTGCGCGAGTACGAGATCAAGGGCCTGATCGGCGAGGGCACGTGCAGCATCGTCTATCTCGGCTGGGACCATGCGCTCGAGCGCAAGGTGGCGATCAAGGAGTACATGCCGGCGGGGATCGCCGGCCGGCTGCAAGGCTCGGCGAGCGTCGTCGTCGCCTCGGCGCGCCACGTCGAAGCGGTGCGTGCGGGGATGCGCGGCTTTCTCAACGAAGCGCGCGTGCTCGCGCGCTTCGACCATCCGGCGCTGGTCAAGGTCTACCGCTTCTGGGAAGAGAACGGCACCGCGTACATGGTGATGCCGTGCTACGAAGGGCCGACTCTGAAGGCGACCCTCGCCGAGCTCGGGCATGTGCCGAGCGAGACCGAGATCCGCGCCTGGCTGAAGCCGATCCTCGACGCCGTCACGCTGCTGCACGAGAGCGCGACGTGGCACCAGAACATCGGTCCGGACGAGATCGTCATGACGCCATTCGGCCCGGTCCTGCTCGGCCTCGCCGGCGCGGCGCACGCGATCGAGGCCGTGCACCACACGCCGGCGGCCGCGCTCAAGGCCGGCTACGCGGCGATCGAGCAGTACGGCAGCGCGGCCGGCTCGACGCGCGGACCGTGGACCGATCTCTATGCGCTCGGCGCCCTCGTCTACGCGGCGATCACCGGCAGCGAGCCGTCGCCGGCAGCGGACCGGCTGACGGAGGACAAGCTGCGGCCGCTTTCGATCGTCGCCGCCGGCCTCTACAGCAAGCGCTTCCTCGCCGCGATCGACGCGGCGATGGCCGTGCAGCCACGCCGCCGACCTGCCCATCACGCGGAGTTCCGCGCCTTGATGGGCGACATGGAGGCGCCCGAAGCCGCGCCGTCGGCGCCTGCTCCCGACCTCATGCAGGAGCCGTTCGCGGCGGCGCTGCCCAAGATGCGCGAGATCGCCGTCACCGAGCGAGCCGAAGCCGCGGGGCCGACGAGCGTCGCGCCAGCGAGCGTGCCGGCGAGACTCGCGAGCGACCCATCCATGCCGGCGCCGGTCGCGGTCGCCGCAGCGTCGCCGCCGGCACGCGCCGACGCTGCCGACGACGAGCGCGCCGCGCCTTCGTGGATGCCTGCAACGCGGGTTCCCGGCATCGGCAAGCGTGCGCTCTACAGCGTGATCGCCGGAACATGCGCCCTGATCGGCATCGCGGCGCTCGTCGTGCAATTCGCGACCCGCCCTGCGGCGCGCGTCGCCGTCCCTTCGCCGACGACTTCGACCCCCCTGGTGCGCTCGCAGGCGATGCCGCCGGTACCGGCCCCCACCGTCGCGCCGGCGACGCCGGCCGCGACGAACGCCGCCGCGACGACCAGCACGCCGACAAGTACCGCGACGACCAGCGCCGCGACAACGACCGCTTCCGCACGCTCGCCAGCCACACCGGCGCCGCACGCGGCGTCAACGAAAGCGCGAACGACGCCGGTCGCCGCCGCTCCGGCGGCACCGACCCTGGCCGCGACGCAGCTCGAGCGCGAGGCGCGCTGCACCGAAATCCTGCAAAAGGCGTCGCTCGAGAAGATCACGTCCGCAGAAACCGACTTCTTCAAGCGCGAATGCAAATGAGCCCGACCGTTGCCCGCGTTGCCGCCTTCGCCGTCGGCCTGGCGCTGCTCGTGAGCGGCTGCACCTCGTCGGAGCCGCAGACCTTCGAGAAGGCCGCCGCCGACGCGACCGACCGCCTGCTCGCGCAGACCGGGAAGCTGCCGGCGTTTCTCGCCAAGATCGAATCGACGCTCGCCAAGCCCGATCCGAAGGCGCCGCGGCGCACCGTGACCATCGATCCGATGATCGACACGGTCACCGGTCAGCAGACCGAGACCACGATGCTGTTCGAGCGGCGCGTCGTGCAGCGGATGGGCAACCTCTATCCGCAGTTCGAGTTCCTGCCGTTCCAGGCCGCCAATCTCGCGCGCGCGCAGTACCTGCTGACGGGAACGATGGCGCGGGTGCCGACCGCGCCGCTCGGCAAGCCCACGGTCCGCCTCAATCTCGCGCTCACCGAGCTGCGCACGGGGATCGTCGTCGCGCAGGCGTGGTCGCTGGCGCGCGAGGAGAACCTCGACGCGACGCCGTCGCGCTACTACCGCGACCTCCCGGTGCTCATCAAGGACAAGGTGATCGAAGGCTATGCGCGGACGACGACGACGACGCCGGGCCAGCGCGCCGATTCCTACTACCTCGAGCGTGTCGCCGCCGCGAGCGTGATCAGCGAGGCGACGACGCTCTACAACGCCGAGAAGTACCAGGACGCGCTCGGCACCTACCGCAGCGCCCTCACGTCGCCGCAGGGCGAGCAGCTGCGCGCCGAGAGCGGCATCTATCTGGCGAGCATCAAGCTCGGCAACCAGGCCGACGCCGAGCAGGCGTTCGGCCGCATCGTCGCGCTCGGCATCGCCTACAACGAGCTCGGCGTGAAGTTCCTGTTCAACCCGTCGAGCGTCGACTTCTGGTCCGACCCGAAGATCAGCGGCGCCTACGGCATGTGGCTGCGCCAGATCGCGCGCGAGGCGATGGCCGCGCGCAGCTGCATGGCGGTCGTCGGCCACACCAGCCGCAGCGGCACGGGGCCGGCCAACGACACGCTGTCGCTGAAGCGCGCGCAGTACGTGCGCCAGCGGCTGATCGCCGAAGCGCCCGAGCTCGCCGGCCGCACGCGCGCCGAAGGCATGGGGTTTCGCCAGAACATCGTCGGCAGCGGCAGCGACGACAGCTTCGACGTCCTCGATCGGCGGGTCGAGTTCAAGATCGTGCCCTGCGCCTGAGCGGGCGCACGGCGCGCCGACCCGGCCACCCGCCGGCCTGAACGCCGTGCCCCGGAAGCGATCGCATCGCTATCACGTCTACGTCGTCGAGCTCTCCGATCGGGTCTGGAACGTCGCTGCGTTCCGGCGCGCCAATCCGGACCACGAACTCGGCAAGCCCTTCGTCTACGTCGGCATGACCGGGCTCGATCCCGACCTGCGCTTCGACCGCCACATGGCGGGCATCCAGTCGAATCGCTTCGTGCGCGAGTTCGGCGTGCGTCTGCTGCCGGCGCTCTACGAGGTCTACAACCCGATGCCGTACGCCGCGGCGCGCGAGATGGAGGTCGAGCTCGGCATCGCCCTGCGGGAAGTTGGATACGGCGTCTGGCAGGCCTAGCAGAGGGTCAGGTGTCCGCCCGCCGCTTCGCGAGCAGCGACTCGAGCCGCTGCTCGCGGATGCCGTAGAACTGCTTCAGGTCGGCGAGCTCGCCGCGCGCGCGCTCGCGCGGACCCGCGGCGCTGCCCAGGCGACGCGCGAGGATCATCTTGTTCTTGCTCGTGTGCTCGAGCGAGACGAACTCGAAGACGCGCGCCTCGTAGCCGCAGGTCTCGAGCAGCAGCGCGCGCATGCTGTCGGTGACCATCTCCGCCTCCTGGCCGAGGTGGACACCGTGGCGCAGCAGCCCGGAAAGCAGGCGCGGACGCGCGATCTGCGGGCGCAGCTCCCGGTGGCAGCAAGGTGCGCAGACGAGGATCGCCGCGCCCGCGCGGACGCCGAGATCGATCGCGTGGTCGGTCGCGGTGTCGCACGCGTGCAGCGCGATCATCACGTCCATCTCGGCGGGTGCGACGCTTTGCAGGTCGCCCTGCACGAACGACAGGCCGGTGCAGCCGGCGCGCGCGGCGACGCCGTTGCAGAAGTCGACCAGCTCGCCGCGCAGCTCGACCCCCGTGACCTCGGGCGCAACGCCGAAGCGGCGGCGCAGGTGCTCGTGGACCGCGAACGTCAGATAGCCCTTGCCGGCGCCGTAGTCGACGACGCGGAGCGGCCGCACGGCATCCGGCCGATGAGGCAGCTCGTCGAGCGCGTGGTCGAGGACCTCGAGGAACTTGTCGATCTGCCGCCACTTGCGCGCCATCGCCGGCACGAGGCGGTGGTTGGCGTCGGTCAGGCCGAGCTCGACGAGCCAGGGCAGATCGAGCGGCAGGCGGCGCACGCGGGCGCGGTCGTGCGACGCCGGCGCGACCGGCTCGCCCGGGCCGGCCGGGCCGGCCGAGCCGGGGCGGTCTCCGCCGTCGGCAGCCGCGGCGTCGCGAGCGTGCCGGCGCAGCGTCGCGCGTCCTTTCTTGCTGACGAGCAGTTGCAGCTCGACGCGCGTCGTGCGCAGCGTCGCGTGCGCAAACGACGTGCTGCGCGAGGCATCGAGCGCGTCGGCGACGGCGGCGAGGCCGTCCTCGACGGAGTGATTGCGCGTGACGTCGCGCGTCGCGTAGGCGGCGACGAACGAGAGCATCGGCCGGCCCTTCAGCGCGATGCGGCGGACGCGGATCGTTCGCGGTGCGTCACCGGCTCGGCGCGGCTTCGAGAGAACGAGCGTCTCGAACGAGCCGTCGTCAAACGCCACGCGCACGTCGGCGAGGAATGCGTCCACGTCCGAGGCTGTGGACGCGGACGCGGACGCGGCAGCTGCACTGGAAGGGAGGTCGCTGGTCACGGACAGCGATTGTCTGTCGCGCCGGCGCGCGACAATGGCGTGCACCCAAGCCGTCCTCGCCTCGATGTTCGCGATTGCCGACTACCCCTCGTTCGTCGTCGCCGTGATCGTCTTCCTGATGATCCCCGGCCCGGGCAACCTCGCGCTGATCACGTCGACCGGCAAGGGCGGGCTGCGCGGCGGTCTGGCGGCGACCCTCGGCGTCATCGCCGGCGACCAGGTGCTCATGTGGCTCGCGGTCGCCGGCGTCGCGGCGCTGCTCGCCGCGTACCCGGCAGCGTTTCGCGGCGTCCAGTGGTTCGGCGCCGCCTATCTCGCCTGGCTCGGCCTGCGCATGCTGCTCGCCCGGCCCGGCGATGCGCCCGTGCTGACGATCAGGGCCGGCCACTACCTTCGCCAGGCGTTCGCGATCACGCTCCTGAATCCGAAGGCGATCGTCTTCTACATGGCCTTCTTCCCGCTCTTCGTCGACCCGGCGCGACCCGCCGGCATCGAGACCTTCGCGGCGATGGCGGCGACGATCGCCGCGCTGACGTTCTGCTACGGCGCCATCGTCACGGTGCTCACCCACCGTCTCGCCGCGCGGCTGCGCGCAGACCCGCGCGTCGGTCGACTGTTCGGACGCGCGGCCGGCGTCTTCATGATCGGCTTCGGACTGAAGCTCGCCCTCTCGCGTTAGCGCGAGGGTCGACCGCGCGCAGGAACCGATGGCGAGCGCAGGCTGCTATGCCGTCTTCCCGACCGCGATCGGCGACTGCGCGATCGCCTGGAACGACGCCGGCCTGAGCGCCGTCTGGCTGCCCGAAGCGTCGCGCGAAGCGCTGCGCCGGCGCGTGCAACGCCGGACTCCGGATGCGATCGAGGCGCAGCCGTCCGGCGCGATCGCGGGCATCGTCGATGCGATCGCTCGCCTGCTCGCAGGCGAGCACGTCGATTTCGACGGCGCGACGCTCGACCTCGCGCACACCGACGACTTCGACCGCCGGGTCTATGCCGCGACGCGCACGATCCGTGCGGGGCAGGTGCTCACATACGGCGAGCTCGCGGCGCAGATCGGCGCGGCCGCGTCGGCGCGCGCGGTCGGCCAGTCGCTCGGCCGCAACCCGTGGCCGATCGTCGTTCCGTGCCACCGCGTCGTCGCCGCCGGCAGCGCGCTCGGCGGCTTCTCCGCGCCCGGCGGCACGGCGACCAAGCGGCGACTGCTCGCGATCGAACGGGCCCGGCGCGGCGACGCGCCCGACCTCTTCGATGCGCTCGGCAGCGCGCCTCCGGTGCCAGGCTCCGAGAGAGCGTCAGGCGGCGAGCCCGCCAGCGGGCACTGAGGACACGGCCTCGGCGTCGGCGGGCGCCCGGATCGACCCGTCGGGCCGCTCGTAGGTGCCGATCAGACAGCCGCTCGCGAGGCCGTGCTCGCGGATCGCTTCGAGCACGTCGTCGCGGCCGGGCGTGCCTTCGAACGAGCCGCCGGCCAGCGCGAACACCTGGAACGCGTAGCGATGCGTGCCGTGCCCGGGCGGCGGATCGGGCGGCAGCCAGGCTGCCTGCAGGTACGAGTTGCGGCCGACCCGCAGCCCGCTGCCGTCGTGGTCCTTGCTCGGCAACGCGCCCTCGGCGAGCGCGCCGTCTTCGGCCGCGAGGTCGACGACGATCGCGTGGACGAGCGGATGCGGCGTCGGCGAATCGGCATCCTCGACGATCACGAGCAGCGACGCCGCCGAGGCAGGAACGCCGCTCCACTGCAGCGGCGGCGACTCGCCGGCGCCGTCCGCCGTGTAGCGAGCCGGGATCGGCGCATGGTCGGCGAACGCGAGGCTCGTCACCGCGATCTGCGCCATGCCGGCACGCAGGTCGATCGCCTGGTAGGCGATGTTGTCGAGCCCCGCGCGGGTCTCGCGCAGGGCGTGGCCGATCGCATCGGGCAGCTTCTCGAGCATGCAGGTCTCCGTCGAGCGTTCCGCCGAGCATCCGTCGTGCCCGACGGCGGCGCGACGGTTCAGACGTCGATGTTCGCGACGCGCAGCGCGTTGCTCTCGATGAAGTTGCGGCGCGGCTCGACTTCGTCGCCCATCAGCATCGTGAACACGCGGTCGGCCTCGATCGCGTCGTCGAGCTGCACGCGCAGCAGTCGGCGCACGGCCGGATCCATCGTCGTCTCCCAGAGCTGCTCGGGATTCATCTCGCCGAGGCCCTTGTAGCGCTGGCGGCCGACCGCCGCCTCGGCCTGCTGCAGCAGCCACGACATCGCCTCGCGGAAATCGGCGACGTGCGCCTCCTTCTGGCGCTCGCCCTCGCCGCGCTTGACGACCGCGTCCTCGCCGACCAGGCCGCGGAACGTGCGCCCGGCGCTGCTCAGCGCCTCGTAGTCGGCACCGTGGACGAAGTCGGCGCTGATGACGCTCGACTTGATGTTGCCGTGCTGAAGACGGCTGATGCGCAGCACGTGCTTGTCGGTGCGCGCGTCGAACTCGGCCGCGACCTCGGCATCGTGCAGCGCCGCCTGCAGCGCCGCCGCCGAGCGCTCCGCCGCGACCAGCGAATCGAGGTCGAGCGCGAGCCCGTTGGCGATCGCGCGCAGCGCGTCGACGTCCATCCAGCTCGAGAGCCGCTCGACGACGTTCTTGGCCATCACGTACTTCTTGGCCAGCGCCTCGAGCGTCTCGCCCTCGAGCACCGGCGCCGTCTCGTCGCCCGGCGCGTGGCGGCCGGTCTCGAGGCGCGCGTCCTTGAGCGCGACCTTCATCAGGTAGGCGTCGAGCTCCTGGCCGTCCTTCAGGTACTGCTCGTCCTTGCCGAACTTCACCTTGTAGAGCGGCGGCTGGGCGATGTAGATGTGGCCGCGCTCGACCAGCTCGGGCATCTGCCGGAACAGGAACGTCAGCAGGAGCGTGCGGATGTGCGCGCCGTCGACGTCGGCGTCGGTCATGATGATGATGCGGTGGTAGCGCAGCTTGGCGACGTCGAAGTCGTCGCCGCCGGTGCCCTTGCCGATGCCGGTGCCGAGCGCCGTGATGAGCGTCAGGATCTCGTTGCTCGTGATGAGCTTCTCGTAGCGCGCCTTCTCGACGTTGAGGATCTTGCCGCGCAGCGGCAGGATCGCCTGGAACTTGCGGTCGCGGCCCTGCTTCGCCGAGCCGCCCGCCGAGTCGCCCTCGACGATGTAGATCTCGCAGAGCGCCGGGTCCTTTTCCTGGCAGTCGGCGAGCTTGCCCGGCAGCCCCATGCCGTCGAGGACGCCCTTTCGGCGCGTCATCTCGCGGGCCTTGCGCGCCGCCTCGCGCGCGCGCGCGGCGTCGACGATCTTGCCGCAGATGATCTTCGCGTCGGCGGGATGTTCCTCGAGGTAGTCGCCGAGCGCCTTGCCGACCACGTCCTCGACCGGGCCGCGCACTTCGCTCGAGACCAGCTTGTCCTTGGTCTGGCTCGAGAACTTCGGCTCCGGCACCTTGACCGAGAGCACGCACGTGAGGCCCTCGCGCATGTCGTCGCCGGTGACCTCGACCTTGGCCTTCTTCGCCAGCTCGTTGTCCTCGATGTACTTGTTGATGACGCGCGTCATCGCTGCGCGCAGGCCCGTGAGATGGGTGCCGCCGTCGCGCTGCGGGATGTTGTTGGTGAAGCAGAGGACGTTCTCGCTGTAGCCGTCGTTCCACTGCATCGCGACCTCGGTCGTGATGGTCGAGTGCTGGTCGCTGTCCTTCTTGCCGGTGGCGTAGAAGACGTTCGGGTGCAGCACCTTCTTGCCGGTGTTGATGAACTCGACGAAGCCCTTGACGCCTCCGGCGAACGCGAAGTCGTCGGACTTGTTGTTGCGCTCGTCGATCAGCCGGATGCGCACGCCGTTGTTGAGAAAGCTCAGCTCGCGCAGGCGCTTGGAGAGGATGTCGTAGTGGAAATCGATGTTCGAGAAGATCTCGAGGTCGGGCAGGAAGTGCACCTCGGTGCCGCGCCGCTCGGTCTCGCCCGTGATCTTCATCGGCGAGACGAGGACGCCGTTGCGCTCCTCGATCTCGCGGTCCTGGGGCACCCCTTGGCGGAATTCCATGAAGTGCACCTTGCCGCCCTGGCGCACGGTGAGCCGCAGCCATTTCGACAGGCCGTTGACGCACGACACGCCCACGCCGTGCAGGCCGCCCGAGACCTTGTAGCTGTTCTGGTTGAACTTGCCGCCCGCGTGCAACTCGGTGAGCGCGATCTCGGCCGCCGAGCGCTTCGGCTCGTGCTTGTCGTCCATCTTCACGCCGGGAGGAATGCCGCGGCCGTTGTCGACCACCGAGATCGAGTTGTCGGTGTGGATCGTGACAACGATGTCGTCGCAGAAGCCCGCCAGCGCTTCGTCGATCGAGTTGTCGACCACCTCGAAGACGAGGTGGTGCAAGCCGGTGCCGTCGGACGTGTCGCCGATGTACATGCCCGGGCGCTTGCGCACTGCTTCGAGGCCCTCGAGGATCTGGATCGAGCCCTCGCCGTAGGTGTCGTTGCTGCCGTCGCCGTTTGCGCCGTCGCGCAGCATGCCGTCGCCGAGACCGAGCGCTTCGGGCGTCAGCGGGCTGCTGGTCGAGCGGCTCGCCATGTCGCCATGCGTGCCCGCGACCTCGGGGGTGGCGTCTTCCTGTTTTTCTTTGGAGGTCATCGAAGGTTCTTGGGTTCTCACGCTCAGATCCGCATCGGCATGACGACGTACTTGAATCCGGCCTGGTCCGGCACGGTGATGAGCGCGCTCGAGTTGGTGTCCTGCAGCTCGACGGTGACCATCTCCTGGCCCATGTTGGCGAGCGCGTCGATCAGGTAGGTGACGTTGAAGCCGATCTCGATCGCATCGCCGCCGTAGTCGATCTCGAGCTCCTCCATCGCCTCTTCCTGCTCGGCGTTCGACGACGCGATGCGCAGGGTGCCCGGCTCGATGTTGACGCGCACGCCCTTGAACTTCTCGCTGGTGAGGATCGCCGCGCGCTGCAGGCTCTGCAGCAGGGGCGAACGTCCGAGCGTGACGCGGTTCTTGTGGTTCTTCGGGATGACGCGGTTGTAGTCGGGAAACTTGCCTTCGACGAGCTTCGAGACGAACTCCATGCCGCCGAACGAGAACTTCGCCTGGTTGGGCGCGAAGCGCATCTCGATCGGCGTCTCCTCGTCCTTGAGCAGTCGCTGCAGCTCGAGGACGGTCTTCCTCGGCAGGATCACCTCCTGCTTCGGGATCTCCTTGTCGAGCGTCGACTGGGCGAGCGCGAGCCGGTGTCCGTCGGTCGCGACGAGCGTCAGGCTGCTGCCCTCGGCGACGAACAGGATGCCGTTCAGGTAGTAGCGGATGTCGTGCACCGCCATCGCGAAGTGGACCTGCGCGACGAGGTTCTTCAAGGTCTTCTGCGGCACGCTGAACATCGGCCCGAAGTCGGCCGATTCCTGCACCAGCGGGAAGTCGTCCGCCGGCATCGTCTGCAGCGTGAAGCGGCTCTTGCCGCCAGCGAGCGTGAGCTTGGTCTGCGTCGACGAGAGCGTGACGGTCTGGTCGGGCGGCAGCGAGCGCAGGATGTCGATCAGCTTCCTCGCGCCGACCGTCGTCGCGAAGGTGCCGCCGTCGCCGCCGAGCTCGGCGCTCGTGCGCACCTGGATCTCGAGGTCCGAGGTCGTGAACTCGATCTCGGGGCCGTTCTTGCGGATCAGCACGTTGGCCAGGATCGGCAAGGTGTGACGACGCTCGACGATGCCCGAGACCGCCTGCAGCGCACCCAGGATTTTTTCTTGTGCTGCTTTCAAGACAATCATGTCAACCTCTTGAACTGGTCGTGGTAGTAGGTGCGGGCCGCAACTGTGGACAAGCGCATTTTCCTTCCTTCGGACAGTCACTTAGGCCGCAGCAAAGCCTGTCGAGCGCGCACCTGCGCTGCACTGCTCGAAAGAGAACAAGTCGGACCGGAACGGCTTCGCTGTGGACAGCTCGCACATCCGGGCGCCGTTGTCCCCAGCGTTGTCCCTTGACACGAAAGCGATTGGCTGCTGCACGTCAGCCCTTGAGCGTCTGCTCGAGCACGTGCAGCTGGTGGTTGAGGTCGGTGTTCTTCTGGCGTTCGGCGGCGATCTTCCTCACCGCGTGCAGCACCGTCGTGTGGTCGCGCCCGCCGAACAGCTCGCCGATCTCGGGCAGGCTCTTTTGCGTCATCTCCTTGGCGATGTACATCGCGATCTGGCGCGGCCTGGCGATCGACGCCGGGCGCTTCTTCGAGTACATGTCGGCGACCTTGATCTTGTAGAAGTCGGCGACGGTCTTCTGGATGTTCTCGACGCCGACCTGCCGGTTCTGGATCGAGAGCAGGTCCTTCAGCGCCTCGCGCGCGAGCTGGATGTTGATGTCCTTGTGGCTGAAGCGCGAGTAGGCGAGGATCTTGCGAAGCGCCCCTTCCAGCTCGCGCACGTTGGCGCGCACGTTCTTGGCGACGAAGAAGGCGACGTCCTCCGGCATCGTCGTCGCCTCCTGCTCGGCCTTCTTCATGAGGATCGCCACCCGCATCTCGAGCTCGGGCGGCTCGATCGCGACGGTGAGCCCCGCGTCGAAGCGCGACGTCAGCCGCTCGTCGATGTCGACCAGGCCCTTGGGATAGGTGTCGCTGGTCATGATGATGTGCGCGCGCTTGGCGAGCAGCGCCTCGAAGGCGTTGAAGAACTCCTCCTGCGTGCGCTCCTTGCCGGCGAAGAACTGCACGTCGTCGATCAGCAGCAG
>Ga0070679_100005393_pt1 | contig 11846 bp, 8 predicted proteins | sample KBSC63BmetaG_FD_65652 | JGI IMG/M metagenome (GOLD analysis project Ga0070679, IMG submission 65652) | Corn rhizosphere microbial communities from Kellogg Biological Station, Michigan, USA - KBS C6-3B metaG | ecosystem: Host-associated > Plants > Roots > Rhizosphere | place: USA: Michigan... | reverse complement strand
GACACCACCGAGACGCCGGAGCGGGACGCTTCGGTGCGAGTCGCGGCCGACGACCTCGACCTGATGATGGGCCACAGCGCGGCCGTGCTGATCGCGCGGCAGCGCCTGACGGATCCGATTCGGGTGCTAGGCGAGCTGGACAGCGAGCTCTCCCAACGCCGAACCGTTTCGCCCGCCCAGCTCGCCAGCACGAGTCGCAGGTTGGCATCCGTTCATCGCGACCTGTCTCGTGCGCTGTCACGTGTCGATTCGACGTCGGCGAGGCTCGACGAGCACGTCCGGCGAATTCGGCTGCGCTCGATCGGCGACGCGTGCCGTGGCTGCGAGCGCATTGTCCACGACACCGCCGTCGCTACCGGCAAGCACGCCGAGCTGTTCGTCCACGGCGGCGACGTCCGGGTCGATCGCGCCCAGATCGACGTATTGCGCGACGTCCTGATCCAGCTCGTTCGCAACTCCGTTGCCCACGGGATCGAGGCGCCGGAGGCGCGCGCACTTGCGGGCAAGCCCGAGCTCGGCCGCATCGCGATCGAAGCGACCATCGAGGGCGACGCCGTGCGGATCACGGTCTCCGACGACGGTGGCGGTCTCGACCTCGATGCGATCGCAGCCCAGAGCGCGCGACGTGGCGTCCGGACCGATTCGATCGCGGATACGCAGCGCGCGATCTTCGCGCCCGGGCTGTCCACCGCCGCGTCCGTGACCGAGCTTGCCGGCCGCGGGGTCGGGCTCGATGTCGCGAAGCAGCGGATCGAAGCGATGCATGGCTCGATCAGCGTGACGTCAGCGCGAGGGATCCACACGACGTTCACGCTCGAGCTACCGACCACCGTCGCGACGATCACGGCGTTGGTGGTCTCGTGCGGGGGCGTCGCCTATGCGGTGCCGTCGGCGAGTGTCGATCGCGCGGTGCGGATCGAGCGCGCGAAGATCCGCCACGCCGAGGGCAGATCGATGGTCCGCCTCGGTGAGACCTGGATGCCACTCGGGATCCTGGCGACGGTACTCGGCAAGCCAACACCGCCGATGGCCGAGCGCGCCGCCGCGATCGTGCTGATTCAAGGCGGCCGGCGGGCTGCGCTCGCGGTCGATGGGCTGGTTGGAATCTTTGATCTCGTGGTCGGCACCATCGATGCCCGACTCGGCCGCATCCGTCACATCACGGGGCAGGCGCGGCTCGCGAGTGGCAACGTCGCCCTCGTGGTCAACGCGAGCGACTTGATCGACGACGTGCTCGGCATGACCGTCCCCGTACCCGCGTCGAGTGCGGCTCCGGCCAAGCGGCCCAAGATCTTGGTGGTCGATGACTCTGCGACCACCCGCGCCCTCGAGGCCAATATCTTGCGCACCGCCGGGTACGACGTGATCGTCGCGATCGACGGCGAGGCCGCGCTTCGCCAGCTCGCCGAACACCCCCACGTCGATCTGATCGTGGCGGACATCGACATGCCGAACCTCGACGGCTTCGGGCTGACGCAAGCCGTTCGCGGGAACGATCGGATCGCGACGCTCCCCGTGGTCCTCGTCACGGCGCGAGGCACCGACGAGGATCGTGCGCGCGGTCTGCGAGTCGGTGCGAATGCGTATCTCGTGAAGAGCAGCTTCGACCAGACCGTGCTGCTCCAGACGATCGCGAGGCTGCTCTAGATGGCGAAGCTCCGCGTACTCGTCGCAGAGGACTCGGTGACCGCCCGCCGGTTGCTGGTGATGCTGCTCGGCGCCGACCCCGAGCTCGAGGTGGTAGGTGAAGCGAGCAACGGTCTCGAAGCGGTCGAGCGATGCAAGAAGCTCCGGCCCGATCTGGTCACGATGGACATCAAGATGCCGGTGATGGACGGCGTCGAGGCGACCCGCCGGATCATGATCGAGTCGGCCACGCCGGTGGTGATGGTGTCGAGCCTCGACGCCAACGACGTCCGGAGCTCGATGCAGGCGCTCGAGGCCGGTGCGCTCGCCGTGCTCGCGAAGCCCGCGGGCCCGGGGTCTCCGCACTTCGCTCGCGATAGTCGCGAGCTGGTCACGACGATCAAGGGGATGGCCCAGGTCAAGCTCGTGCGACGCTGGCCGACGATCCCGCCGTATCGAGAGGTTCCTGCGCGTCTCGAGGTTCCCGACGCGCGGGATATCGCGGTCGTCGGCCTGGTGTCATCGACCGGCGGCCCGAACGCACTGCGCAGCGTGCTGAGCGCCCTGCCCGCCGACTTCGCACCGCCGATCTTGATCGTCCAGCACATCGCAGCAGGATTTGCAGAGGGGCTCGCCGAGTGGCTGACGTCGACGACGAAGCGCAGGGTGACGCTCGCATCCGATGGCGAGACGTTCGTAGCCGGCGCGGTCTACATCGCACCCGATGATCGCCACCTCGAGGTCACGCGCGATCGACTCCACGTGACGGCGTCCGTGCCGATCGACGGGTTTCGTCCATCCGGGACGCGCTTGTTCAGCTCGCTCGCAGCGGTGTTCGGGCCGCGGGCGATCGGCGTGATCATGACGGGGATGGGTCGCGATGGCGTCGCGGGACTGCTCGAGATGCGCGGGGCCGGCAGCGCGGTGCTCGCGCAGGACGAAGCGAGTTGCGACATCTTCGGCATGCCAGGTGCGGCCGTCGCGGCGGGCGCGGTCACGACGACGACGCCGCTCTCCGAGATTCCGACCCGGCTGGTCGAGCTCGTCGCGAAGGACTAGCGTCAGCGCTTCGTCTCGGGGGTGCCGGCCACGAGGTTCGCGAGCCGATGCGAGATCTCTGCGAGCGGCGTGAGCCTCGCGACGATGCCAGCAGCGTGAGCGGCACGCGGCGTTTCGGGGGTCGTGCAGCTCGTCTCGTCCTGCGCGTAGACCGCGCCACCCGCGTCGCGGATTTCGCGAAGACCCTCGACGCCGTCGAGCCCAGCGCCGGTGAGCAACACGCCGGCAGCCGCAGCGCCGTAGCTCGTCGCGAGCGATGCGAGCATCACGGTGCCGGACGATCGTGTCACGTCGCCGGCCTCGTTCGGCGTCACCGACAGCACCCGACCGGCGACCGCGAGTTGATGATCGTCGGGCGCGAGGTAGACGGTGCCTGCCACGACGTTCTCGCGATCTTCGGCAACCTTGACCGGACGGTCCGTCACCTCGTGCAGCCACGACGAAAACGCGACCGAGAACCCTGCCGCGATATGCGGGACCACGAAGATCGGCGGTGCGCACTTGGCTGGCAACGCCTTGAAGAACGTGCGCAACGCGATCGGTCCACCGGTCGAGGAGACCACTCCGATCGCCTCGATCTTGGGCGCAGACGCCGACCTTTCGACCGCCACCGTCGGGGCGACAGATGGTGCAGCCGAAGATGCAGCAGGCGCGACCACGGCCGCGGCCGCCGCACCAGCGGGGCGGACCTCCGACAATGCTTTGACGGTGGCGATCAGCTCTCGGCAGTCTTTTTCGAACCTCGGAGTCCCCGGCCCCGCCGGCTTCGCGAGGACGGCGAGTGCCCCTGCGTTGAACGCGAGCATCGACTTGCTCACGTCCGCGGGGTCGAGACTCGAGACCATGATCACCGGGGTCGATGCCGCGGCTACGATCTTGCGCGTCGCCTCGAGCCCATCCATGACGGGCATCTGGATATCCATCGTGATGACATCCGGGTGGAGCTGCGACGCGAGTGCAACCGCTTCCTCGCCATTGCGCGCCTGACCGACGACGGTGATGTCGGGATCCGACGACAGCAACGAAACGATCAGCAAGCGAGCGGTTGCGGAGTCTTCTGCGACGAGCACGCGAAGCATGACTCACTGTAGTCGTAAATCCCCGATCGCGCGCTGCCGACGAGGGAGCGCCTCGCCGCTATTGTGGTGCTGACGACTTCGCTCACGTGCGCATGCGCTCGGTCCCCGGGCGACGTGGAACCAACACCGCGCACGACCGCCGCCGTATACTGGACCGTGGCGATTGCGGCGTTCGACGTGCGGCCCGGCGAGTACCCGCGCGTGTTGCGCGCAGGTGGCGCGATGTTCGCGATCCTCGCCGGCTTCACGATCTCCGAGACCGCGCGCGATTCGTTGTTCCTCGGCTCGAATGGCGCGGGGAAACTTTCGGTCGCGTACTTGCTCCTCGCCGGGATCGCGGTCGTCGCGCTCGCGGCGAACGCCTGGCTCGTACGCAGCGTCGGACGGCGGGTCGCGCTCGTGGTCACGCTCGTCGCGGCGGCAATCGGCACCGCGCTGTTCTACCTGGCTCCGCGCGGTCCGAAGATCGCGCTCGCGCTCTATCTGTGGACCGGCCTGATCGGCACGGTCGTCGTCATCCAGTTCTGGTTGCTCGCCGGCACGCGGTTCACGACGGCGGAGGCGAAGCGTCTCTATGGACCGATCGCAGCGAGTGGAGCGGTTGGAACCCTCGCCGGCGCCATCTTCGCCTGGGCGCTGTTGCATGCGTTCGAGATCGAGACCCTCCTCTTGGCCGCCGCAGTGTTCTATCTGGTCGGTGCCGCCCTCCTCGCTCGCGACAAGGACAGCGTGGAGCCGCGCTTGCACGCCGCGCACATCAAGCGACGGTTCGTGGCGGCGCCCTCGAAGCTGCGCGGCCAGGGCTACGCCGCACGCCTCGCGATCCTCACGCTGTGTGCGACCGCCGCGGCACTCCTCGCCGACTACATGTTGAAGTCGGCAGCCGCGGCCGCGTATCGGACCGACGATCTGGCGCGGTTCATCGCCCGCTACAACGGCGCCGTCGCCGCACTCTCCCTCGTGTTCCAGGTGGTCGGCACCGCATGGCTGGTCCGCAAGATCGGCGTGCTCGGGATGATCATGGCGCTGCCCGCGCTGATGCTCCTCGGCGGCGCCGCCTCGATCGTCACCGCCGGTTCGTTCGTCGCCGTCGGGTTCACGAAGGGCGCAGATGCATCGCTGCGCTACTCCGTGACGCGCGTCGCGACGGAGCTGCTTTGGATGCCGGTCGCCGAGAATGTTCGCGTCGGGATCCGAGAGCCGCTCGAGAGCGTCGTCACACGCCTCGTCCAAGCGCTCACCGCGGCGGTGCTGCTGGCGCTGGTCGCGCTGCACCTCGCGAACCTCACGGTCATTGCAGGGATCATCACGGCCATCGCGCTGGTGTGGACGCTCACCGCGGCGGGACTCCGCACTCGCTATCTGGCGCAGCTGCGGAGCTCGCTCGGACGCAAGCTGTTCGATACGAATCACGAGCTCGACAGTGAGGCCGTCGCGACCGTGGTCGACGCGTTATCGAGTGGCGACGATCGGCGCGTCATCGCTGCGATCCAGACCCTGGTGTCACGCCAGCACGCCCGCTCCATCCCCGCGTTGATCCTCCGCCACGATTCGGTCGAGGTGCTCGCGGTGGCGCTGGCGGCGTTGGCGACGCCCGGTCGCACCGATTGGATCCCGATGACCAAACGGCTGCTCAAGAACGTCGACCCGCGCGCTCGGATCCTCGCGCTGAAGGCGCTCGGAAGAATCGGCGATCAGACCGCGATCTTCGATGGCCTGTGCGACGACGACGCGGGCGTGAGCGCGCACGGTGTGTTCTGGAGCCTGCAGAGCACGCCGCCGATCGCCGTGCAGGACAACTCTGCCGTGGTCGCACTCCTCGCAGAACCCGGCGCCCGTGGTACGACGGCCCGGCGCGAATTGCTCGATGCGATTCGCACGGATGGGGATCGCCGCTGGGCGGAGGTGCTGCTCCTGCTCGCGTTCGCGGGCGATGAAGCGACCGTCGAACCGCTCGCCCTCGCGATCGCGCACATTCCCGACGAGCGCTTCATTCCGTTTCTGGTCACTCGGCTCGGCGCGCGGGGCGGACGCGCCAGTGTCAGGGCCGCACTCCTGGCGATCGCCGAGCCTGCCCTCGCGGCGCTCGAAGCCGCGCTCGCGGATTCGAACACACCCTCACGCATCCGGCTCCACGTGCCGAGTGCGATCGCGGTGTTCGGAACGGATCGTGCGGCGAACGCGCTGGCCACCTCGCTCGCGAGCGAGCACTCCGGGGCGGTCCGCTATCGCATCCTGCGTGCGCTCGCGCGGATCGCGACCCAGGCCGAGGCGATGGTCGATGCACGGCTGCTGCTCGCCGAGCTGCGGCTCCACCTGCGCGAGCACGCGCGCTTGCTCGCGCTCGAGATCCCATTGGCGGTCGAGCCCGATCCTCGGGAGAGCGCGGTCCTGGTACGCGGACTGTTGCGCGACAAGATCACGCAAGCTCTCGATCGCGCATTTCTCGCGCTGCAAGCACTCCACCCACGCGAAGATGTTCGCGAGATCGAGCGCGCGATCTCCGGAACCGACCAACGGGCCCGGGCGCATGCGGTCGAGTTTCTCGATACGCTCACGCGGACGGCGCTCTACAAGGCCGTGGGCGCCGAAGAGATCCGCGGGCTCCTCCTCGTGATCGGCGAAGACCTCGATCACCGCGAGCGTCTGACCCGCAGTGGCTGGGCGGACCAGATCCCAGCCACTGCCGAGGCAGCGATCACCCGGCTCCTTCGCGAGAGCGACACCTTGCTGGCGGCTTGCGCGGGCTACTACGCCCTCGAGCTGCGCACGCCGGAGCTCGCGCGCGTCGTCGATGAAGTGATCGCCGAGCGCCCGCTGTTCTCGCCACTCGGCATCGTCCATGCGAGCTTGCGTGTCGTCTGATCCGGATACCGAGGACGAAGGTCGCCGCGAGCTCGATGTTCGCGTCGGGTTCGGCTTGTTCGCCTCGGAGGACCAGCTCGGCTCCTTGCTCTCGATCGCGCATCGGGTCGATGTCGAGGCCGGGCAAGTGCTGTACAACCGTGGCGCCCCGGCAACGACGCTGTTCCAGGTCGTCGCCGGCACGGTCGAGCTTCGGGCGTCCGATGTGCCGACCTGGCTCGTCGAAGCCGGCGGCGCGCTCGGGTTGATCGACTTCGCGCACCGTCGCTCGCATGCACGAACAGCGGTCGCAACCGGGCCGTCGCGATTGCTCGCGCTGGACGCTGCCGAGTATCGCGACTACCTCGAGGACAACTACGAGGTGGGGCATCGAATCCTGACCCAGATGAGCGCCAGGTTGGTCGCAGACGTGATCGCGAGCGCTGACCCGGCGCAATTTCTCGCGCGCACCAATGATCACGAGCGGAGCTGGGTGAGCGCAGTCGAGATTCCGCTGGTCGAGCGCTTGATCATCTTGTCGCGGATGCCGGCGTTCGTCGGGACCTCGATGCAAGCGCTCGCGAACCTGGCCCAGGCCGCCACCGAGCGACGGTTCGCGCCAGGCGATGTGATCGCGAGCGCGGGGACAGACCCGGGGTTGATCTCCCTGCTCGTCGAAGGCACGGTCGAGCTCGAGTTTCCGAACGGGCGAGTCCAGCGCAGCGGCCGCGACTTCGTCGCTCATCTCGAGGAGCTCACCGTCGGACCGCGCTTGACCACGTCGACCAGCCTGACCGAAGCGATCGTCCTGCAGCTCGTTCGCGATGATCTGATCGACCGCATCGAGGAGCACTTCGATCTGGCGATGACGTTGCTCGCATTCGTCGCGAGCGTTCAGGAACGCGTGAATGATGCGACCTCGCCAGGTCGGTGCCGGGTCGCATAGCTACGGGGATCGAACGACGACATTGCTGGGAGGCCCAGCACATCCGCCTGGATCACGCGCGATGGTCTCGACCCAGGCATCTCGAATGCGGGTGGAAGACCTCGCGTGCGCGGTGCAAACCACTCCGTCGAGGAACCCATCACCGCCGTCGAGGATGAAGTCAGGGACTGCCAGCCAGAGCGGCGAATCGTTGTCGGGCGCGAGGTTCCGATCGATCGTGAATCCGACCAGCGATGGGGTCCCGTCATGACCGATCTCGATGGTCGCCGTCGCGCCGGCCAGCGCGAACGGAAACTTTCTCCACGCCGAGGGACCGCTCAGTGCATTCCGCAGAATGCGGGCGAGTCCGGCGCGTGTGGTGCCGCAGACCGCGACCGTCGTCTCGAAAGGGAACGCGCTGAACAGGTCTTCATAGCGCACGGGTCCTCGACGCAGTGGGGAACGGATGGCACCCGCATTCATCACGGCGACGACGGGTACTCCCTTCGCTGCCGCACTCGCGTCGGACGCATGCAGCAAGATCGCGATCGCGACCTGCTCTGCTCCGGCGGTGCCGCGTACGCCTTGCATCGGACAGTCGCGCCGGAGCGTAGCTACGAGTTGGTCACCCTTGGCGGCGACCGCACTGACCCACGGCGCCGTGACACGGTCCACGTCCCGGCCGAGGGCGGTCCTGGGTGGCGACGCAGCGAGAACCGCCAGGCGCTCGATCGACTGCAGCTCGACTCGATCGCGGTCGCGACAGAAGCGAAGTCGCGCGAGACCGACGCCATGCTGATCGCTCGACACGATTGGAATGCCGTCGAGCCGGCCTAACATCCACGCGTGGCGATGACCGGCGATGATCACATCGGGCCGATCCTCACCGAGTGTCGCGATCAGCGTGGCGAGCTCGCCACCGCGGGGCTCGTTGGTCGGTTCGTCGAGGCTCTGCGGGAGGGCGCCGTCGAGGCTCGCATGCGCGAGGAGGACCACGGGCGATGCTCCGGACGCACGGAGCGCGCGAATCTCCGCTGCGATCGACGCGCCGGCGTTCGTCGAGAAGTCGAGGCCGACGACGTTGGCTCGCGATGTCGTGCTCGGAGTCGTTTGCGTCGTGTAACCAACGACCCCGACGTCGAAACCGCCACGACGGATGTGAACCGACGCAGCGAAGTTCGGCCAACCAGGCGATGCACCGTCCGCCACGTGAATGTTGGCAGACAGAAAGGGAAAGCTCGCAGAGGCCATCCGCGCGACCAGTGCACCGCGAGGGCCTCGCGCACCCGCTGCATCACCCGCGTCTGGCTGCGCGTACACGACGTCGTACCCGACCGGACCGAAATCGAACTCGTGATTACCGATCGCGGCAGCGTCGACACCGATGACTCGATACGCCTCGATGATCGGCGCGCCCTCGGCGACCGTCGACGCGAGCGGGCCCGTGAACAGGTCGCCAGCGTCGAGCAGGACCACGGTGTCCTTCGTTGCACGGAGATCGGAGATCGCGTCTGCGAGCGCGACGACCCCGCCCGCCGGGATAGCGCCGGTATCGACGATCGGTTCGTCGGCGCCGATCTGTCCGTGCAGATCATTCCATGCCCCGATCGACAAGCAGGTCGGAGCGACCTGGCGCGGTTGTGGTCCCACCGGCGTTGAAGGACCAGGACCCGCGCACGCAGCGAGGTAGAGCAGCACACTGCAACCCGAACAGCATGCGTGCATGGGAGCAACGTACCAGGCGCGACCACGAACCGCTGCCGGTTTAGGGCTCCGTGCGAGCACGGGCCGACGAGAGCGAGCATGCTACGTTGTTGCTTGCATGTACCGCGGTGAAATGCAGAAGCTCGAGGGTGTGTGGACGGGGACCGAACGCGTCAACGTCGATGGCGCTCGCTACGACGCGGCCGGCCGTTGGGAGTTCCACACGGTGTTCGATGGGCGATTCTTGCTCGCCGACTACATCCAAACCGCTGCCGACCGGCCGACCTCCGTCGGACACGGCGTGTTTCGCAAGGATGACAGGACCGGGGTCCTCACCGTGACGTGGTTTCGCAGCCCGGAACCAACGACCACGCAACAGACCGATGGTGCTTCGGAGGGCGACCGCCTCGTGTTCATCGAGAAGATCGGCGACATCTCTACGCGTACAACCTACGCCGTCGCGCTCAATCAGCTAAGCGTGATCACGGAGCGATCGACGAACGGCAGCGAGTGGAACGTCGTGCTCGAGGGTTCGTACAAGCGTCCGCGGGGCTGACGACGCGAAAGCGCACTGCCTCGCACCCACGGCTTGGGATGCTGGCCCACGCGTAGTCGACATCAGCGCCAGCCGCGTCACTCGCCTTCCCAGAAGTCGACGTGGTCGCGATCTCGGCCGATCACGATCACACGACGACCGCCGCCGTATTGATGATCTGGTGTGCCGTCTCCGCGCCACCCGGGGCAGGCGATCACGTCGCCCGTGCAGATCGGATAGCGATCACTCCCGATGCGAACCTCACCGCGGCCGTGGAGTACGAGGAACATCTCCTCCTTCGCGGGGTGGTTGTGAAACGGCCACGCGCGCTTCCCCGGCGGCACCGCGGTGACGTTGTAGCCGAGGTCGCGCGCGCCGATACGGCTACCGATTGCGGCGGTCGTCGCTTCGAAGCGTTCGGCCGCGGGACCCGTGGCGCGATCTTTGATTGCATGGGCTCGAACGTCAGGTCGGCGAGGTTGAGGATGGGTCTGAGCATTCAGGGGCTTCAGCGTCGCACGACTCGCTCTGAGCCCGCACCTGTCCCGTCTGTCAGGTCTCATCCTGCACAGCGATCATCGACGCCGCCTCGCAGATCTTGGTCGCATTCGGATACGACAAGATGACCACTGCGCGAGTGGCGCGGCGTGCGGGGGGCAGCGTCGGCTCGCTATATCAGTACTTCCCGAACAAGGAGGCGCTCGTCGCGGCGCGCGACACTGGGAGAATGCGTCAGGGCCGCGATCGATGCGACGACCACCACTCACCGGGTCGATCCGCGTCTCCACAAGATCGTTCATGAACAGATCCCGCGCGTCGGCCAGCTCGGCCGCGCGATGCGCGCGAACGAGGACATCACGAGTCTTGGCCGGTCGGGCGCAACAGAAAAGACAACGCCGTGACGTGTGTGATCATCAGCAGGGGCACGTAGATGATCGGGATCACGTACATGGCGCCGAGCTCGCCGGCGTGTGCTGGAAGGCCGGCCCGGACCGCGTGGAAGTAGGCGAAGATGAGGTCCGCCATTCCGACGAGATTGAACGCGACAACGAATGCCCAGAAGACGAGGCGTCTCTTGATCGTGAGGAGTGCCAGGATTGCTAGCACGCCCGTTGCGAAGTCACCATAAGCGGCGGTGGTGGCGAAGCTCGAAGGCAAGTTCGCGCCGACGACGCCTGGCATGATGAACGCGAGCCCGAAGAACCGGAAGCTGTGCAGCGTTGCGATCACGCGATGCGCGGCCACTCGGTCCATCGCCTTGAGCCGTGGCAAGAGGTACGCGCCGAAGCACAGCAGCCAGGCGACGTAGCCCATGATGAGGTGGATCTGGAAGAGACGTTCCGTGGTCATGGCCCGGATATACGGCCGATCCTGCGAGCGACTATCCGCGATAACGTCGTTGCACTATGAAGCAGAACTTCACAGTCCGCCAAGGCGCGCTCGACGGAGTCGAGACGTTTCTTGCGGTCGCGAAGTACCGGAGCTTTCGTCGCGCGGCCGCGGCGCTCGGCGTCACGCCGTCGGCGGTGAGTCAGGCAGTGCGAGCGATCGAGGCACGCGTCGGCGCCGCCCTGCTCGCTCGCACCACCCGCAGCGTAGGGTTGACCGAGGCTGGCGCACGGTTCTTCGAGCGCGCCGCGCCCGCGTTCGAAGAGCTCGTCGCCGCGAGTGAAGCTGCACGTGGTCTCGGCCAACGCCCGGCGGGCCTCTTGCGCCTCTCGGTCCCGCGGTCGGTCGTGTCGCTGATTCTGGAGCCGGTGATCACTTCGTTCTGCCAGGCCTACCCCGAGATCGAGCTCGAGATCGCTGCGAGCGAGGAGATGGTCGATCTCGCGAAGGCTGGCTTCGACGCGGGTATCCGCCTTGGCGAGCTGATCGCTTCCGATATGGTCGCTGTCCGGCTAACGAAGCCGTTCGAGTACGTCGTCGTCGGCAGCGCCAGTTATCTGCGCGGGCGGAAGCGGCCGACTCGGATCGACGATTTGCGCGAGCACGCTTGCCTGCGTCTGCGCCGCTCCGGCGGATCGATCGCACCATGGATCTTCGTCGACGGCAGCAAGCCGATCGAGGCGAT
>Ga0070679_100005387_pt1 | contig 11848 bp, 4 predicted proteins | sample KBSC63BmetaG_FD_65652 | JGI IMG/M metagenome (GOLD analysis project Ga0070679, IMG submission 65652) | Corn rhizosphere microbial communities from Kellogg Biological Station, Michigan, USA - KBS C6-3B metaG | ecosystem: Host-associated > Plants > Roots > Rhizosphere | place: USA: Michigan... | reverse complement strand
TGCCCATCAACTTGTTGTCGAAGAACTGCTGCATGCGCATCGCGATGTCCTTCTGGTTCGCGCGGCTCGCCGGGTTATGCACGTCGTTGTTGTAGGTGATCATGTACACCTCCTTCCCGAGCCGGCGCATGCCCACGAACATCTCGATGCCCTGATACCACGGCACCGCATCGTCCATGTCGTTCGACATGATGAAGAGCGGCGTCGTGACGCGGTCCAGCCAGAACAGCGGCGAGTTCTCGATGTACAGCTGCTGCCCTTCCCAGATTGATTTGCCGATTCGGCTCTGCGTCGCTTCGTACTGGAACGCGCGCGCCAGACCCGAGCCCCAGCGGATACCGCCGTACGCGCTCGTCATGTTCGCGACCGGCGCGCCCGCCATCGCCGCTGAGAACATGTGGGTCTGAGTAATCAGAAACGCGGTTTGATATCCACCCCACGATTGACCCTGAAGTCCAAGCCCCTTCGGGTCGACGTAGCCGCGCTGGAGGAGCATCTGCACGCCCGGCACGATCGACTTCACCGCGCTCGGTCCGGGATAGCCATTCTCGTAGTGAATGTCCGGCTCGAAGACGAGATACCCGTTCGACACATAGTGCGTCGGGTTGATCACGTTGCGGCCATTCGGCGCGACGTAGCCATTCAAGCCCTGCGAGAGCTGCTCGTAGAAGTACGCGATCATCGGGTACTTCTTGTTCGGATCGAAGTTCTCCGGCTTGTAGAGCAGACCCTTGAGCGGGAAGCCGTCGGAGCTCGTCCAGTGCACGAGCTCCACCGTGCCCCAGTTGTAGTCCTTCTGCTGCGGATTCGCGTCCGAGATCTTCGTGAGGTTCGTGAGCGACGGACCAACCCAGAGATTCGGGAAGTCGACGAACGTGCTCTTCGTCGTCATCCAGACGTCCGCGTTCGCCGCCTTCGTTGCCGCACCGTACGCGACGTCGGCCATCACGATCTTCTCGGGCGCCTGACGCGAGCCGACGCGCGTGCGATAGAAGCCGCTCGCCATCGTTTCGGTATTCGTCGCGCGCAGCATCTGCGGCTCGTTCGGATCGAGACCGCGATCCTCATCGCCGGCGCGAGCGCCTCCGCGACCACCGCCACGTCCGCCGCCGCCACGACCGCCACCACCGCCTTCAGCGAGACGGAACTGAATGGTGTTCTTGCGGCCAACCGAATCGGTGACGACGAAGGCGGGCTTCACGCCGCTGGGATCGACATTCCAGAGGTCGTAGCGATCGTAGATCAGCACCGACTGATCGCCCTTCGTCCACCCAGCGATGCCCCACGCGGGCGCCGCGTTCGGCGTGTCGTGCGTCTCCTGCGCGAAGCTCACGCCCTTTGCCGTCGCGCTCAGGTCCGCAATCTTGCCCGTCGCCACGGTGTACGAGTACCAGTGCTCCTTGTCGAAAAAGAGCACGTACTTCGCGTCGGGCGAGAGCTGGCCGTTTCCTTCGATATGCTCCTTGACGACCTTGTGCTGGCCGGTGGTCGCGTCGACGAGATAGACGTCCGTCGCGCCGTCGCCCCACATCGACTCGACCATGTAGCGCTCGCGCGAGTTCGCGACGCCGAGCTTCGAGTCCTCGGAGAGCGCGACGTTCGGAATCGAGTCGTTCGTGAGCTTCACAACTTTCTTATTTGCCGTGAAGTAGACTGCTTGATACGTCTTGTTCCGATCGCGCTGCGCCGAGAGCTTCTGCGCCGGCTGCAGTGTAGGGTCCTTGTAGTTCCAGAGATCGAACACGGCCTTGCCGACGAGTGAATCGGCTGGCACCGAATCGATCGGCGGCGGCGCAATCGAGAACGTGATGGCCGTGGCGCCGCGATTGAACGCCACCGCCGCGTTGTCGGCGATGTGAAGTCCCGCCGGCAGCGCGCCAGGCGTCACGATCGCCTGCGCTGCACCGCCCTTCGCGGATGCCTGGTACATCGTGTAGCGCGGCTTCGGCCGGCCGAACTCATCGCGGTCCGAGAGGAACAGGATCTGCGCGCCCGTGCGATCGAACACGAGATCCTTGTAGTCACCGTGTCCCGCCAGGAGCGTCGAGGTCGTGCCGTTCGACAGCGTGCGGAGATACGCGCCATCCTTCGTGGAATCGCGCGACACCACCGTGAACGCGAGCGCCTTGGCGCTGTCGTCGAACGCGAATGCGTTCACGTCGCTCATGCGTTCTTCGGCGCCTGTCGCGAGATTGCGTAACACGAGTGGGTTGCCGAACTGCCGGCGCCCACCAGGTGCGCCGCCGCCGCGTCCACCACGACCTCCTCGGCCACCACCCGCGCCCTGCACCGGTGCTCGGTCTGATTCGCCGGCCGCCGCGGAATCTTCCGCGACATAGGCGAGCCACGTTCCATTGTCTCGCGCCAGTCTGAACGACCGCACACCGGCGATGGTCGTCGTCTTTCCATCGGGGAGGCTCATGATGACGAGCGACTGGCGATTCGCCGCTGCCGCGCCGCGTCCACGGCCGGCGCGCTCGACGTCAGCCTGAGGCGGCTGCGTCTGCACGATCACGAATCGGCTGTCCGACGTGATCTGTGCGGGCGTCGCCGTCGGTCCCGCTGGCCCGCCTTCTTCCGGGCCGCCCGCACCGGCCGGACCACGGAGCCCGCCCGGCGTGTTGTTCGGCCGGCCGATGTAGCCGCGCGGCACGTGATACTCGGTCGATCCCGTCGTCGACCGGACGACGAGCTCACCATCGCCGACCTGCGGAATGAGCGTGTAGACGGCCCACTTGCCGTCGGGGGACAGCGTGGGAGCGTTGATCGATTTCCATTTGTCCCAGTCGGCCTGCGTCAGGACTTTCTTCTGCGCCTGAGCCGCGATCGGGAGAGCGAGCAGGACCGTGAGGAGAGCGCGCTTTCGCATTGTTGGGGGCGGTTTTTGGGGGGACTTTCGACTCCTTAAGCATACGCCCTAAGTGGATCGGTCGCTGAGCCGTTCACCACGGATCGGCACGGTCACAGGCGGACGGTCGCGGATCACAGTTCGGTCATCCCGAGCGCAGCGAGGGATCTGCACTTTGCTTTTCCGCTGTCGCTGTGAAAAGCAGAAGTGCAGATCCCTCGCCTGTGGCTCGGGATGACTGGTTTCCGTTTCGATCCGCCGTCGCCCGTCGCCCGTCGCCCGTCGCCCGTGCCCGTGCCCCTAAGGAGTAATTCGGCCAGCCGGAACAGGCGCGATCTGATCCTTCCCCTTATCGACATACGGAATGCCGTGCACCATCCAATCCGGCGCCGGCGCTCCTTTGAGCTTCGTATCGAAGAACTGCTGCATGCGCATCGCGATGTCGCGCTGATTCGCGCGGCTCGCCGGGCTGTGGAGGTCGTTGTTGTAGTCGATCATATACACCTCTTTGCCTAGCCGCCGCATGCCGACGAAGAGCTCGATGCCTTGATACCACGGCACCGCGTCGTCCATATCGTCGGCGAGAATGAACAGCGGCGTCGTCACGCGATCGAGCCAGAAGAGCGGCGAGTTCTTGACGTACAGATCCGGCGCCTCGATGAGCGGCTTGCCGATGCGGCTTTGCCCGCCCTCGTACTGCGTCGACCGGTTGATGCCAGTCCCCCACCGAATGCCGCCGTACGCACTCGTCATGTTCGCGACCGGCGCTCCCGCCATCGCCGCCGAGAAGAGGTGCGACTGCGTGATGATGTACGCCGTCTGGTAGCCGCCCCATGAGTGTCCTTGAATACCAAGCCCCTTGGGATCGATATAGCCGCGAGCGAGCAGCATCTCCACGCCGGGCACCACCGCTTTCACTGAGCTCGGTCCCGGGTAGCCGACCTCGTACACGATGTCGGGCACGAACACCAGATAGCCGTTCGACACGTAGTGCGTGTAGTTGATCGAGTTGCGCCCGTTCGGTGGCACGTAGCTGTTGAGCGTGTTCGAGTTGATCTCGTAGAAGTACGTGATCATCGGATACTTCTTCTTTGGATCGAAGTTCTCCGGCTTGAAGAGCATTCCCTTGAGCGGGATGCCGTCGCTGCTCGTCCAATGCACCAACTCCACGCTGCCCCAGTTGTATTCCTTCTGCTGCGGATTCGCGTCCGAGATCTTCGTGAGGTTCGTGAGTGATGGTCCAACCCACAGATTCGGGAAGTCGACGAACGTGCTCTTGGTGAGCATGTATTCGTCGGCGTGCGCGGCCTTCACCGGCGTGCCGTAGGCGACATCCGACATCACCACCTTCTCGGGATCCTTCCTGCTGCCGAGCTGTTCGCGATAGAATCCGCTCGCCATCGTCTCCGTATTTGTCGCGCGGAGCAGCAACGTTGCGTTGGCGTCGATCACGCCGCGCTCTTCACCGCCTGCGGCGCCGCCCCGTCCACCACCACGCCCCCCACCGCCTCGGCCACCACCGCCGCCTTCCGCCAGGCGGAACTGGATCGAGCTCTTTCGACCGACCGAATCCGTGACGACGACCGCCGGCCGTGCGCCGGTCGGATCCATTTCCCAGATGTCGAAGCGATCGTAGATGAGCATCGACCGATCATCCTTCGTCCAACTGGCAATACCCCAGGCAGGCGGCGCGGCGGGGTGATCGTCGGTCTCGTTGTCGAACCGAACGCCTTTGAGCGCACCCGTCACATCAGTCAGCTTGCCGGTCGCGATCGCGTACGTATACCAGTGTGCGTGGTCGTAGAAGTAGATGTACTTCGCGTCGGGCGAGAGTTGCCCGTTCCCGTTGATCTTCTCTTTGATCAGCTTGCGCGCACCCGTCGTGGGATCGACGTAGTAGACGTCCGTGCCGCCGTCACCCCACATCTGCTCGACCATGTACTTCTCGCGCGAGTTCGCGACGCCGGCGCGGCCGTCGTCCGACACGGCCACCGTCGGGACGTCATCGTCCGCGAGGCGCGTGACAGTCTTCGTCGCCGGGAAATAGATCGCCGCATACGTCTTGTTCCGGTCGCGTGCGGCGTTGATGCGCTGCGTCGGCTGAAGCGTTGGGTCCTTGTAGTGCCACAGATCGAACACGGCTTTGCCGACCAACGAGTCTGCTGGAACGGAATCGATCGGCGGGTAGGCGATCGCGAAGGTGATCGCAGTGCCCGAGCGCGTGAACGCGATCGGCCCGTTCTCGGCAACGTGTAAACCGGCGGGCAGCTTGGAGGGCGGAACGATTGCGTCAGCGCTCGTGCCGCTCACCGCGGCTTGATAGATCGTGTATCGCGGTCGCGCGCCACGGCCGAATTCGTCGCGATCTGATACGAAAAGAAGCTGTGTGCCAGCTCGGTTGAAGACGACGCCCTTGTAGTCGCCATGTCCGGCGAGCAGCGTCGCCGTTGTGCCGCTGTTCAGGTTGCGAACGAACGCGCCGTCCTTCGTCGAGTCGCGCGACACGACGGTGTACGCGAGCACCTTGGCGCTGTCGTCGAACGCGAACGCGAGCACGTCGCTGAGCTTTTCTTCGGCACCCGTTGCCAGATTTCGCACCACGAGCGGCGAACCGAACTGACGACGCCCGCCCGGCGCGCCTCCTCCTCCACCTCGGCCGCCGCGACCGCGTCCACCACCGCCACCGGCTGCTGGCGCTGCTTCCGCCGAACCCGAGTCCGGCTCCGGCACGTACGCGACCCACTTGCCGTTGTCTCGCGGTAAGCGGAACGAGCGAACGCCCGAGAGCGTCGTCTGCTTGCCGTCGGGCAGGCTCACGATGACGAGCGATTGCCGATTCGCCGCAGTACCGCGTCCGCGCGGCATTCGCTCGACTTCGGCGCGGCTCGCCTGCGTGCTCACGAGCACGAACCGACTATCCGACGTGATCTGCGCTGGCGATGCGGTCGGACCTGCCGGCTCTTCTTCGCCATTCGTCGCAGCGGTGCCACGCAGTCCGCCCGGTGTGTTGTTCGCGCGACTCAGGTAACCGCGCGGCACACGAAATTCCGTGTTGCCTGATGTCGCGCGAATCACCAGCTCGCCGTCGCCGAGTTGCGGCAGGAGCGTGTAGACAGCCCATTTGCCGTCGCTCGACAGCGCGGGCGCGTTGATGGACTTCCACTGATCCCAATCGGCCGGTGTGATCACTTTCTTCTGCGCATGCAGAGCGACGGGAAGCGCGAGCACGATCAGCGCGCTGGCGAGCTTTCGCATTGGAACGCCTTCTGTTGAAAGAGAGGACGAGCGCCGCCGGACGCTACTAGCGTACGCTCGGGCTGCCTGGTCGTCTAGATGCCGTCGTCCTGAGCGCACCGAAGGACCTGCTGTGCCGTCTGAGTGAGCGCCGAGCAAAGAACCTGCTTCCTGATCGTTGCATCCCACGCCACGGCAAATCATTCTCCGAGATGCTCCTCGAACGCTTCTACAACGACCTCCTCGCGCAAGCCAGCTACCTCGTCGCGGACCAGAACGCGCACGTCGCGATGGTCGTCGACCCAAATCGCGACGTCGATCGCTACATCGAGGCCGCCGCGCGCGACAAGCTTCGCATCGCGTACGTGGCAGAGACGCACATCCACGCCGACTTCGTGTCTGGCGCGCGAGAGCTCGCGGCGAGAACCGGCGCACAGCTGCTCCTCTCCGGCGAGGGAGGCCGTGACTGGCAATACAAGTTCGCCAATTCCGATGGTGCTCGACTGCTGCTCGACGGCGATCAGATCGAGCTCGGTGAAGTGCGGATCGACGTCCGCCACACGCCCGGACATACGCCCGAGCACGTGTGCTACATCGTGACCGATACGGCCACGAGCGAGCGACCCGTCGGAATGTTCAGCGGCGATTTCATTTTCGTCGGCGACGTCGGCCGGCCGGACCTGCTCGAGCGCGCCGCAAACGTTGCGGGCACGATGGACGCGCTCGCCCGCGACCTCTACCGATCGTTGAACGCGACGAAGGATCTGCCGGACTATCTCCAGATCTGGCCCGGGCACGGCGCCGGTTCGGCGTGCGGCAAAGCGCTCGGCGCGCTTCCGTCGTCGACGCTCGGCTATGAGCGCCTCGCCGGCTGGGCCTTCAACGTCTCGAGTGAAGACGAGTTCGTTCGGCAGGTGCTCGAAGATCAGCCGGAGCCACCCGGCTATTTCGCGATGATGAAAAAGATCAATCGCGACGGACCTTCGCCGGTCCCCGAACAGAAGCCGCTGCCGGAGCTCACGCTCGGCGCGCTGGATCGCGCGATCGCAACGGGAAATCCGCGCGTGGTGGACGTGCGATCGACCGCGGACTTCGCTTCAGGACATATTCCGAAGACGCTCAACCTGCCCGTGGGTAGCTCCTTCGCGACATGGGCCGGTTCGCTGCTCTCCTATGATCAGGACATCGTTCTGCTCGCAGACGATCCCAAGCGGATCGCGAGAGCGCGTCACGGCCTGCTGTTGATTGGCCTCGATCGCGCAGTTGGCGCCGGTGGAAAGGCGCTGCGCGACGCGTGGCGAGCGAAGCACGGCCCATTGGCGAAGGTGCGACAGGTCGACGTCCAGCACCTTTCGACCGACAATCACCGTCGCGTGCTGGATGTCCGCCGCTCGACGGAGTGGAAGGAAGGTCACATGCCCGACGCCGAGCATTTCTATCTTGGCAACCTCGTGGACGAGAGCCGGGACCTTCCGCGCGATACGCCGATCGCGGTCCACTGCCAGGGCGGTACGAGATCGGCGATCGCCGCCAGCCTGCTCCAGGCCGAGGGCTTCACGAATGTCGCAAACGTGTCGGGCGGCATTCAGGCGTGGACGGACGCCGGACTGCCCATAAAGAGAGATTAGGGTCGCCGGGTGGCACGTTCGAGGCTATTGTCATCCCGAGCGTAGCGAGGGATGACGGATCCGCGGAGGAAAACGGAAAAGAGGACTGTGTGCGGAGGAGGTGAATAGCGATGAGTGTCGAGGCGCGGGGATATCCGCACTCATGCTCTTCTCTCGTTGTCATCTCCGCACGCCGTGCTCGTCTCCATTCACCTCCTCCGCACTCCGTCGTCTTCTCCCGCTCAGTCCCGTTCCCCTGAGAGCCGCTAGGATGACACGAATCTCCCTTCAGCTCATGCATAAGACTTCTCTCATTGCCCTTGTAATCGCGGCGCTTCCGGCGCTCGCCGTCGCCCAGGGCCGCGGCGGTGGTCGCGGCGGAGCGCCGGCAACACCCGCCGGCCCGCCAATCCTTCTCGTCCCCGATCGCGTCTGGGACGGCTCCGATGGACCGCCGCACGACGGCTGGGTCGTCCTCGTGCACGGCGACAAGATCGAAGCCGTAGGCAAGAAGTCCGACGTGAACGCTCCGCCGGAGACGCAAACGATCACGCTCGCGGGGACGACGCTCATCCCCGGTTTGATCGAGGGACACTCGCATCTGTTGCTGCACCCGTATAACGAGACCTCGTGGAACGATCAGGTGCTGCATGAGCCGCTTGCGCTGCGAGTCGCGCGAGCGACGAATCACGCTCGAGCGGCGCTCCTAGCGGGCTTCACATCCTCGCGCGACCTCGGGACCGAGGGCGCTGCCTATGCCGACGTCGGCCTGCGCGACGCGATCAATCAGGGAATCATTCCAGGCCCGCGAATGCAGGTGGCGACGCGAGCGATCGTCGTCACGGGCGAGTACGCGCCAAAGGGCTTCGCAACCGAGTACGCCGATGCCATTCCGCAGGGCGCGGAAGAAGCCGACGGTCCGGACAAGATCTCGCACGTCGTGCGCGACCAGATCAAGCACGGCGCGGACTGGGTCAAGATCTACGCGGACTATCGCTGGGGTCCGAATGGCGAAGCGATGCCCGGTCCGACCCAGGACGAGTTCAACCTGATCGTGAACATCGCGAAGAGCTCCGGCCGCGGCGTCGCCGCCCATGCATCGACGGCCGAGGGAATGAAGCGCGCGGCGCTCGCCGGCGTCGAGACGATCGAGCACGGCGACAACGGCACGCCCGAGGTGTTCAAGCTGATGGCCGAGCGCGGCGTCTGCTACGTGCCAACGGTCTCAGTCGGCGGAAGAAACAAGAAAGCGGTGATCCAGATGGCGCTGTCCGCGGGCGTGACGATCTGCAACGGCGCCGACTCCGGACCGCTCGCTCACGGCGATAACGCGCACGAAGTGGAAGGGCTCGTGACGAACGGCCTGACGCCGATTCAAGCACTTCGCGCTGCAACGGTCAACGACGCGAAGATGATGCACTGGGCCGACCGCCTCGGCATGGTGAAAACTGGAATGCTCGCGGACCTCGTCGCAGTGACTGGCGATCCGACGAAGGACATCAATGCTTTGAGCAGCGTGCAGATGGTGATGAAGGGAGGAGTGGTGTATAAGAAGCCGTGATACTACCGGGGACGGGCGACGGGCCGTGATACTACCGGGGACGGGCGACGGGCGACGGGCGACGGGCGACGGGCGACGGAAGACCTCAACGCATTCGCGACTCTTCGGCGTCAGCCGTCAGCCGCGTAGTCATCAGCCGTCAGCCGCGTAGTCATCAGCCGTCGCCCGTCGCCCGTCGCCCGTCGCCGGTCCCCGGTAGTTACGTCGGCACCGCCGCTCTCTTCCGCGCGGCGAATCCAAACGCAACAACGCCGATCGCCATTCCAATCGCCGATCCCACCAGCGCCGGCAAGCCGTATTCTCCATCGCGGAATGACAGCACCACGAGGGTTCCGAGAATCGACAGGGGCACGAGCGCCAACACGATCACGCCTCGCCGGTCGAGTGGAATGCGGAAGGCGCCGCGCAGACTCGGCTCGGTTTTCCGAAGCTGAATGAGCGCCGCAAACTCGAGCGACAGCGCGAACGCGTACAGCAGCGCATCCGCAACGACGAGACTGCCAAGCGGTACCAGTACGAACACGGAATAGAACAGCGCCGAGACGAGCACCGAGTTGCGCGGCGTGCCACGCTCGTCGATGAACGCGATCGCGCGCGGCAGCAGGCGATCGCCCGCCATCACGAACGGAATTCGCGAATACGCGAGCAGCAGCGCGTTGAACAACGCGAGCGCGCTCACCATGCCGCCCATTGCGATCCATGGCGCGAGATACCGACCGGCCGTGCCGCTTGCCGCGGCGGCGATCTGCGGCCAGCTGCCGTCGCGCCACGTCGTCCAATCGGTCGAGCCAAGCGTCGTGAGCAGCGGAAGGAAGTAGCCTACCGTCACGAGCGGCAGCGTGATCGCGAGCGCTTTCGGATAGTTGCGCGACGCGTCCTTCACTTCCCCTTCCACCGTCGACGCGTTGTCCCACCCGATGTAGTTCCACAGCGCGATCGAGAGGCCAACGGCAAGTCCGCTCGGAATTCCCTGCCCTGGCGCAAGGAACGGCTTCCATGGCGCGTGGTTGATGTGCGGTATGGCGGTGATCGACACCGCCACAAAGCCGATGATGATGAACAGGCCCGCCACAATCGACACGCGGCCGACGGGAAGCGCGCCGCGCAGATTGACCGCGGTCGCAACCCAGATCACCGCGAGCATGATCGCATACTTCTCCGGGCCGTCGAGCCCCGGAAAGAAGTAGCCGAGATACTGCATGAACAGCACGGGATAGATCGCCATGTCGACGAGCGAGTACAGCCACGTCAACCAACCGTTCTGGAATGCCCAGAAGTCGCCGAAGGCGCGCTGCACCCAGCGGTAGTATCCCCCTTCCTCGGGCAGCATGCTCGCCAGCTCGCCGACGATGAGCACTTCTGGAATCGACCAGAGAATCGGAACGGCGAGCAGCACGAGTAGCGCGAGGCCCGGCCCTACTTCGTGCACGAGCGTCTCGGTGGTGTGCGGGCCACCGGACGTCGAGAAGTAGAGAATGAAAACGAGGGAGAGTGTGCCGAGGGAGCGCTTGAGCTTCACGCTACTTCGTCCAGATGGCGACCAAGCCGCACCACTTGTTCGAGCCCATGCCGCCGTATTGCGGAGGAATGCTCGCCGGTCCGGCGAAGACTTCCATTCCGTGGATCTCGTTGGGCTTTGGTAGCAGCCGAAGGTCTAATCCTTTGTCGCCCGGCATCGGCGGAATGATCATTCCATCGACCATTATCTGCATGTAGCACTTCGACTGGCTCAGGTCCGGATTCATGACGTTCGACCGCGTCGACTCGATCGTGACTTTGCCACTATCTACGACGCGCATCGACGGCACGTTGGTCAACATCTGCCACGCGTCGACCACGTTGCGTTTCTTGATTTCGTCCTCAGTGAAGCTAACAGTCGACTGGTGCATCTGTCGCCGCATCTCGAATTCATCGTTCCGCCGAATGCCGACGAGCCGATTGTTGCCGACGACCCGCACGGTGTCGAGCGTCGGCATGTCGACGTTGCTGAGCAAGATCGGGATCGTGTTCCGCCCGGCTTCGACGCGCACGGCCAGCTCGCCCTGCTTGAATCCGATGCGACGCGCTCTCACGGTGAGAACGCCAGGCGTCACGTCCGGGATCAGCGCGCGCCCCGTTGCTCCGGTGACGACTCGACGTGTTCGGCCCGATGCCGTGATCTCCACCGTCACGTCCGACAACGGTGGCCCCATCCACTGATTCACGCTGATCTCGACCAACGCTCTGCCGTTCGACGCGGCGGCCGCTCCCGCCGCATCAGCCACCATTCGATGCGCAACGAGATCCGCCGCCGCGAACGCGTGCTCGTCGTCGAGCCGAAGCTCGCGCGCGTCCGTGCCCGAGTCCGTCACGAGTCGGAGCGCGAGTGGCAGGCCGCGAGGAACGCCGCAGATCCGCCAGTACCCGTCGTCGTTGGTCAGCGCACCGAGAGTGCTCTCGCTATACGCATCGCGACTCGCGCGCGCGTCCGTCGACGGCCAAGTCGCCGTGACCGCGGCGCCGCGCACGAACGCCGACCGCTCGTCTCGCACTCGCCCGTACAACATGCCGTCGCCCGTCTTCAACGAATCACGCGGACATGCGGCCACCACGACGTCG
>Ga0070679_100005386_pt1 | contig 11849 bp, 10 predicted proteins | sample KBSC63BmetaG_FD_65652 | JGI IMG/M metagenome (GOLD analysis project Ga0070679, IMG submission 65652) | Corn rhizosphere microbial communities from Kellogg Biological Station, Michigan, USA - KBS C6-3B metaG | ecosystem: Host-associated > Plants > Roots > Rhizosphere | place: USA: Michigan... | reverse complement strand
ACTCCTCCTGATACGCATGGGCGCGTGAGCACCGAGTCCGTCGACCGGGTGACGGTGCGGCGGATGCTGTCGCTGGCCCTCTCGGCCTTCCTGGTGCTCGCGGCCGAGCCGCTCTACCTCCTCGTCGACACCGCCGTCGTCGGCCATCTGGGCGCCCACGCGTTGGGGGCCCTCGCCGTCGGCACCACCCTGATGGCGCTGCTGGCAATCGTGGGCACCTTCGTCGAGTACGGCACCACCTCGCGATCGGCGCGGTGGTTCGGCCTCGGGGACCGTGGGCGGGCGATCGACGAGGGCGTGCAGGCGTCGTACCTCGCGGTCACGATCGGGATCGCGGTCGTCCTCCTCGGCCAGGTCTTCGCCGGGCCGCTGGTGCGCCTGCTGACCGGGTCGTCGACCGAGCTGCAGGCCCCGGCGGAGCAGTGGTTCCGGATCGCGGTGTGCGGCATGCCGATGGTGCTGCTGGTGCTGGCCGGCAACGGCTGGATGCGCGGCATCCAGCTCACCCGGGCACCGGTGGCCATCGTGCTGGTGGCCAACGGGCTGTCCGCGGCGGCCTCTCCCCTGCTCGTCTACCCGCTCGGGATGGGTCTGGTCGGCTCTGCCTGGGCCAACCTCGGCGCCCAGGTCGTCGCCGCGCTCCTGTTCTGCCGTCGGCTGCGGACCGAGGCGACGCGGCCCGGGCGGCTGGGTCTGCGGCCACGCCCGGCAGTGATGCGGGCCCAGCTGGTGCTGGGCCGCGACCTGATCGTCCGTGCGGCGGCGTTCCAGGTGGCGTTCATGGTGGCGGCCGGTGTCGCGGCGCGCATGGGGGCCGCGCAGATCGCGGCGCACCAGATCGGGATGCAGCTGTGGGAGTTCACGGCGCTGCTGCTCGACTCCTTCGCGATCGCGGCGCAGTCGCTGGTGGGCGCCGCCCTCGGCGCCAGCGACGCCCGTGCGGCCCGCCACCTCGCCGCCCAGGTCGCGCGGTGGAGCCTCGGCGCGGGCACCCTCTTCGCGGCGGTGTACGCCGCAGGATGGTGGCTGATCCCCCGCCTCTTCACGTCGTCGCCGGCCGTGTGGCACCAGGCCCACGTGCTGTGGCCGTGGTTCGTCGTCATGCTGCCGGCGGCCGGGATCGTCTTCGGGTTGGACGGGGTGCTGATCGGCGCCGGCGACGTCGCGTTCCTGCGGACGATCACCATCGTCGCGGCCCTGGGCGGCTTCGTCCCGCTCACCCTGGCCGCGTCGTACTGGCACTGGGGCATCGGCGGCGTCTGGGCCGGGCTGACGGCGTTCATCGTGGTGCGTCTGGTCGGGATGATCTGGCGAGCGCGGACCGACCGCTGGGTCGTGCTCGGCTCGGCGTGAGCGGGCCTGCCAGGATGTCGGCCATGACGGGGCGACGCGACATCCTGGGGCCGCCGTACACCGCCGAGACTCTCGAGCTGCCCGACGACGACGAGGGCACGGTCGTCGCGACGTTGGTGCGGCGGCCCGCCGGACGGCGTACCCGCAGAGCGGTGCTGCACGTCCACGGCTTCGCCGACTACTTCTTCCAGACGGCGTACGCCGCGTGGTGGACCGAGCGCGGGTACGACTTCTACGCGCTCGACCTGCGCAAGCACGGGCGGTCGATCCTGCCGCACCAGACGCCGAACTACGTCGCGGACCTGGCCGAGTACCACCCTGAGCTGGACCTGGCGTGGGACCGGGTTTCCACTGGCCATCGGCACGTCGTGCTGAGCGGTCACTCCACCGGCGGCCTGATCGTGCCCCTCTGGGCGGAGGGGCGCGGCCTCACCACGGACGGGATCGTCCTCAACGCGCCGTGGCTCGACCTGCAGGGCAAGGCGTGGATGCGGCTCGGCCTGACACCGCTGGTCGAGCAGGTCGCCAGACGGCAGCCGAGGCGGATCGTCCCCCGCACCGTGACCGGGCTCTACGCCCGCTCCCTGCACCGCGACCACGAGGGCGAGTGGGACTTCGACCTGGCCTGGAAGCCGATCGAGTCGTGGCCGGCGTACGCCGGATGGCTGGCCGCGATCCGGCGCGGCCACGCCGCGCTCCACCGCGGACTGTCGCTGCCCTTCCCGGCGCTCGTGCTCTCGAGCTCGCGCTCCACGTCGCCCACCGAGCTCGGCGAGGACGTCCACTCCACCGACATCGTCCTCGACGTCGACCAGATCCGCCGGTGGGCACCGTACGTCGGCCGGCACGTCACCTACGTCGGCATCGAGGGTGCCCGGCACGACGTCTTCCTCTCCCGCGAGGCTGCTCGGGAGCGGGCCTTCGCCGAGCTCCGGCGCTGGGTCGCGGCGTACGTCGAGGCGTAGCCGGTCCGGCTGCGCCGGCGACGCCGTGGGGCGGTGAGACAGGACCGATCCGGCGCTCCCGAACCCGTCCTGAGTCACCGCTAACCGGGTGGGGTCGCCGTGGGCGGTGAGACCGGACCGATCCGGCGCTCGCGCACCCGTCCTGAGTCACCGCTAACCGGGCGGCGTCGCCGTGGGCGGTGAGACCGGACCGACCCGGCGCTCCCGCACCCGCCCTGAGTCACCGCTAACCGGGCGGCGTCGCCGTGGGCGGTGAGACCGGACCGACCCGGCGCTCCCGCACCCGCCCTGAGTCACCGCTACCCGGGTGGGGTCGCCGTGGGCGGTGAGACCGGACCGATCCGGCGCTCCCGAACCGCCCTGAGTCACCGCTAACCGGGCGGCGTCGCCGTGGGCGGTGAGACCGGACCGATCCGGCGCTCCCGAACCGCCCTGAGTCACCGCTACCCGGGCGGCGTCGCCGTGGGCGGTGAGACAGGACCGATCCGGCGCTCCCGCACCCGTCCTAAGTCACCGCCACCCGGGTGCGGGTCACTTCAGCAGGAACGTCGCGAGGGCGACGAGCCCGACGATCACGATCACCACGCGGAGGACGACCGGCGACAGGCGGCGTCCCACGGTGGCGCCGACCTGACCACCCACGACCGACCCGGCGGCGATCAGCGCCACCACCGTCCAGTCCACGTGGGCGACGACGATGAAGAGGACCCCGGCGACGCCGTTCACGAGCCCGGCGAGGACGTTCTTCAGGCCGTTGAGTCGCTGGAGCGAGTCGGCGATGCCGATGCCCAGCACCCCCATCAGGATCACGCCCTGCGCGGCGCCGAAGTAGCCGCCGTACACCCCGGTGACGAAGACGGCCGGCCACACCCACCACGGGCCGAACTCGCCGAGCGCCCCCTCGTGCCGGGCGTCGACCCACCGGGAGATGCGCGGCTGCAGGACGACCAGGACGAGCCCGACCAGGATCAGCGCCGGGACGATGGCCCCGAAGGCGCCGTCGGGCAGCACCAGGAGGAGGACGGCGCCGAGTACGCCGCCGAGCAGCGACGCGCTGCCGAGCCGCAGGATCCGGGCGCGCTGCCCGACGAGCTCACGCCGGTAGCCGACGACGCCCGAGGCCACCCCGGGCACCAGGCCGATGGTGTTGGAGACGTTCGCCGTCACGGGCGGGACCCCGAAGGCGAGGAGGGTGGGGAAGGTGATCAGGGTTCCCGACCCCACGACCACGTTGATGGTGCCGGCGGCCATGCCCGCGAGGAGCACGACCGCCATCTCGAGGAGGGTCACTGGGCGGGCGGGACCTCCGGCGTACCACCGTCGGAGCCGTCACTGCGGTGCGCCGGAGGCTCGACCGACTGCTCCGACGACGGGTCGATCGCCGGGTCGATCGCCGGGTCGATCGCCGGGTCGATCGACGGGTCGATCGACGGGTCGATCGACGGGGCCACCTCGGAGTTGCGTCCCGGGTTGGCCGAGCGCTCGGCCTCGGCGATCGCGTCCTGGACCGCCTTGTCGGCACTCGACAGCGCGGCGTCGGTGGTGGCCTCGAGCCCGGACGGCTCAGTGGTCCCCATGTCCACCCGGGTGCGGGGACCTCCCGACTGCTTCGGGATGCCGGCGATCTCGTGGACCGACGACCCCAGGCCCTCCAGGGCCTTGGTGATCTCCGAGGGGATGACCCACACCTTGTTGGCCTCGCCCTGAGCGATCTTCGGCATCATCTGGAGGTACTGGTAGGCCAGCAGCGCCTGGTCGGGCTGCCCGTCGTGGATCGCCTGGAAGACGGTCTGGATGGCCTGCCCCTCGCCCTGCGCCCGAAGGATCGCGGCCTCCCGGTCGGCCTGCGCACGCAGGATCTGGGACTCGCGGGCGCCCTCGGCCGAGAGGATCGCGGACTGCTTCTCGCCCTCGGCGGTCAGGATCGCGGCCTGCCGGCCGCCCTCGGCCGTCAGGATGGTGGCGCGCTTCTCACGGTCGGCCCGCATCTGCTTCTCCATCGAGTCCTTGATCGACGGCGGCGGGTCGATGCCCTTCAGCTCGACGCGGTTGACCCGGATGCCCCACTTGCCGGTGGCCTCGTCGAGGACGCCGCGCAGGCCCGAGTTGATCTGGTCGCGGCTGGTCAGGGTCTCCTCGAGATCCATGCCGCCGACGATGTTGCGCAGCGTGGTCATCGTCAGCTGCTCGATCGCCTGGATGTAGTTGGCGATCTCGTACGTCGCCGCGATCGGGTCGGTGACCTGGAAGTAGATGACGGTGTCGATCGACACCACCAGGTTGTCCTCGGTGATCACCGGCTGCGGCGGGAAGCTCACGACCTGCTCACGCAGGTCGATCAGGTAGCGCACCTTGTCGACGAAGGGGACGACGATGTTCAGGCCGGCCGGCAGCGTCTCCTTGTACTTGCCGAAGCGCTCGACGATCCCGGCTCGCGCCTGCGGGATGATCCGCACGGTGCGCGCCAGCATCACGATCACGAACAGCACCACCACGATGAGCAGTGCGTAGACGACCGGCATGGTCGCTCCTTCCCCGTTGAGGGCTCTGGATACTTGAGTGGATCAGGGCATCAGCTCGCCGACCGGGTGGACGTACGCCGTGGCGCCGCGGATCGCGAACACCTCGACGGTCGCACCGGCCGGGATCGTCGACATCTCGTCGTACGGGCAGGCTGACCAGATCTCACCGGCCAGCTTGACCCGACCCGGATGGTGGGCGGTGAGCTCCTCGGTGACCACGGCCTGACGACCGACCAGCTTGTCGGCGCCGGTGACCAGGTCAGGTCCCGTGTGGAGCTTCTTGATCAGGTTGGGGCGCACCAGACCGATCATCGCGGCCGACGCGCCGGCGGCCAGCAGCACCTGGAGCGCGACCGGGAAGGACGCGATCGCAGCCAGCGTGCCCACCAGGGCACCGACCGCCAGCATCAGCAGGATCAGGTCGAGGCTCACCATCTCGGCAGCCGCGAGCGCCACCGCCAGCGCGAGCCAGGCGGCCCAGAGGTGATCTCCCAGCCACTCCACGACGAGAGCCTATCCCGCGCCACCTGCGGAAACCCGGCATCGGGCGTGGCGGCCCGGGTCAGCCCTGGCTGCGCCTGCGGGTACGACGTCGTGCGGTCCAGCGGCCGCCCTCGAACGACAGCACCAGGGGCATGTCGAAGGCCTCGGTGAGGTGCTCCTCGGTGATCACCTGGCGGATCGGCCCGGCCGCCACCACGGAGCCCTGCCGCAGCAGCATCGCGTGGCTGAAACCGGGCGGGATCTCCTCGACGTGGTGCGAGACCAGGACGGTCGCGGGCGACGCCGGGTCGAGGGCCAGGGTCGAGAGCGTCACCACGAGGTCCTCGCGACCACCGAGGTCGAGCCCCGCGGCGGGCTCGTCGAGGAGCAGCAGCTCGGGGTCGGTCATCAGGGCCCGGGCGATCTGCACGCGCTTGCGCTCCCCCTCGCTGAGGGTGCCGAAGGTCCGGTCGAGGAGGTGTTCGGCGCGGACGGAGGCCAGCAGCTCGTACGCCCGGTCGTGGTCGAGCTCGTCGTAGTCCTCGCGCCAGCGCCCGATCACGGCGTACGACGCGCTGACGACGACGTCGCGGACCAGCTCGTGCCGTGGGATGCGCTCGGCCAGCGCGGCGCTGGTCAGGCCGATGCGCGGCCGCAGCTCGAAGACGTCCACCGTCCCGAGGACCTCGTCGAGGATCCCGGCCACACCGTCGGTGGGGTGCATCTGGGCGGACGCGACCTGGAGCAGCGTCGTCTTCCCGGCGCCGTTCGGCCCGAGGATCACCCAGCGCTCTCCCTCGGCCACGCGCCAGTTGATCCTGTCCAGCAGCGTCGCCTGGCCCCGTCGCACGGTGACGTCGGCGAACTCGATCACCGCGACCATGCCCGCCACCCTATCGAGCAGCTCTCGGCCCCGAAGTAGGGTGACCGGCCGTGTCCCCCGACCTTCCCGTGTCTGCGGTGCTGGCGTGGTGGGCGACCGCCTGGATGCGCGGGCGGGTCGTCCTCGACCTCGTCCTGGACGCCGTGCTGGGCGACGACGCGACGCACGTGGTCGCGGGCCTGCCCGGCACCGACGGAGCCGTCTCGTTGGGGCGGGCGCTGGCCGAGCTGCGCCTGGCCGGCCACACGTCGTACGGGCTGGCCCTGCCCGAACCCGGGGACCCCGTCGGCCTCGGTGGCCCGGCCGACTTCAGCGCCGCCGCCCTCGAGGCCGGCGAGGCGCTCGTCGCCGGACGGGTGGGACTGGTGCCCCGGCGGGTGGGTGCGGCGGTGGAGTGGACGGCGTACGCCGCCGCACCGCGGCAGCTCGCCGACGTCGGCGAGGCCGACCGCTCGCTGCGCCGGGCACTGCAGGAGTCCGCGACCGCACTGGCCGACCTTGACGTGGCTCGGTGGCGCCCGGAGGCCGCCGACGCGCTGATGAACCTCCACCACGCCCCCCGGCTGAGGCCACCGGACGGCACGCCGGAGCGCTGCGTCGACCTCGCGGCCCGCTCGTTGCAGGCCCGGGCCATCGTCGAGCTCGCGCTCGAGAACGACGGCGGGGCGGTGAGCGTGGCGGAGAGCAACGCACGCCGCGCCGCGCTGCACCCCTTGGGGGCCGCTGCGCGGCGCGGTCTCGTGGCTGCCTGCTCGCCCGAGGTCTGGCCCGAGTGAGGAACCGTTCGGCGGCGACGTTGCCGCGCCCACGGCCCGCAACGAGCGGCGGCGCGAGCCTGCTCCGGCCGACCGGCCGACCTGGCGGCGACTACTGGTTGGTGGGCGGCGGCGGGGGCGGCTGGCCGTAGTCGGGACCGCTGGGGGGAGGGGGCGCCTCGCCGTACCCGCCCTGGCCGTAGCCGGCCGGCGGCTGGCTGTAGCCCTGCTGACCGTAGCCCGGCTGGCCGTAGCCGCCCTGGTCGTAGCCCGGCTGTCCGTACGCCGGCTGGCCGTAGCCGCCGGCGCCGCCCTTCGGCGAGGGGCCGTACTTGTTGTCGCCGTGGCTGTCCTGGCAGTAGAAGACGATCAGGATGATCCAGCCGACGATCGGGATCAGGCCGATCAGGACCCACCAGCCGGAACGCGACGTGTCGTGCAGGCGGCGGATCGCGACCGCCAGGCTGGGCAGGAACAGGGCGAGGGCGGCCAGCAGCGAGATCGCGGTGGTCCCGACGGCCGCGTCGATGATGTTCGCGACGATCGAGACGATGACGTTGAACAGGAAGAAGAACCAGTACTCCGACCGGCGTGCGCGCCCGTTGAAGTCGACGTACTTGGTCAGACAGGTTCTGACCGCGTCCTGGAAGTTCATGGGGCCTCCTGGCCTCGACCCGGGCCCGCCGACCGGTCCCGGTGCGCCGCACGCTACCGGTGCGTCACCGGCAGGTCACGCCTCCCGCGCGTGTGTCCGCGGTCGACACCACGCCGTACGCCGAGCGCCTCACAGTGCGGACGCCCGTCGACGGGCCCGGCGTGCTCGCTAGCCTGCGTTGCGTCATGGGAAACGATCTCCAGTCCGGCGTGCGGCCCGAGACCCTGCTGATCACCGTCTCCGGCACCGACCGGCCGGGTGTCACCTCGGCGATGTTCGAGACCCTGCGGCGCGCCGGAGTCGAGGTCGTCGACATCGAGCAGATCGTCCTCCGCCGCCGCCTCGTCCTCGGCATCCTGGTGACGGCGCCGCGCGACTGGAAGAAGCTGCGGGACGCCGTGCAGGCCACGGCCGCCGGGCTCGGGATGGGCGTGGAGGTCGAGCGGGGCACGGGTGACAACCGGGGACGCCGCGAGGGGCGTTCCCACGTGACCGTCATCGGCACACCCCTGAAGGCGTCCGCCATGGCCGCCGTCGCCGGCCGGATCGCCGACAGCGGCGCCAACATCGACCGCATCGAGCGCATGGCGCGCTACCCGGTCACCGCGATCGACCTCCACGTGTCCGGCGTGGACCCCGAACGCCTGCGGACCCTGCTCAGCGCCGAGGCGGCCGCCCAGGGCGTCGACATCGCCGTGCAGCCCTCCAGCCTGCTGCGGCGCGCCATGCGGCTGATCGTGATGGACGTCGACTCGACCCTGATCCAGGGCGAGGTCATCGAGCTCCTCGCCGCGCACAGCGGCCACCTCGACCGCGTCGCCGACGTGACCGACCGCGCGATGCGGGGCGAGCTGGACTTCGAGCAGTCGCTGCGCGAGCGGGTCGCGTTGCTGCGCGGCGTACCGGCGTCCGCTCTCGACGAGGTGTACGACGAGCTGGTCCTGGCTCCGGGCGCCCGGACCCTGGTGCGGATCCTGCGCCGCCTCGGGTACCGCTTCGCGCTGGTCTCGGGCGGCTTCAGCCAGATCACCGACCGCCTGGCGGTCGACCTCGGCATCCACTACTCCCGCGCCAACGAGCTCGAGATCGTCGACGGGGTCCTCACCGGGGCCATCCGGGGTCCGGTCGTCGACCGCATCGGCAAGGCCGAGGCGCTGCGCCACTTCGCGGCCGAGGTCGGCGTCCCCGTCGAGGCCGTGGTGGCCATCGGCGACGGCGCGAACGACCTCGACATGCTCGAGATCGCCGGCCTCGGCATCGCCTACAACGCCAAGCCGCTCGTCCAGGAGGCCGCCGACACCACCGTGAACGTGCCCTACCTCGACACCATCCTGTACCTGCTCGGCATCAGTCGTGAGGAGATCGAGGCTCTCGACCTCGCGCACGGGCTGGTCACGCCGGCGCCGCCGGTCCGGTAAGTGGTTGCGGATCGACGGCTGTGGAGAACGGTCAGCGGTGGAAGGCCAGCAACCGGGCGGAGGCGAGGTCGAGGTCGGCCCAGGGACCGGGTACGCCGAAGACCGCGAGCGCGCAGGTCGGGAAGCCCACCGCCATGGCGCGGCCCGCGGCCTCGTCGCCGGTGCCGTCGTCGAGGAGCTGGGCGAGGTAGGCCATGGTCGGGTTGTGGCCGACGAGGACCAGCGTCGAGACCTCCGCGGAGGTCTCGCGCACGAGGTCGAGCGCGGTCTCGGGGCCGGCGCTGTAGAGGCTGTCCGAGTACGTCGCGGGGGCGTCGAACGAGCCGCCCTCCGCGACGGCGAGCCAGGTCGACGTCGTACGCCGCGCCGACGAGACCAGCGCCGCGTCGGGCACCACGTCACCTCCGGCGAGCCAGCGTCCGGCGGCCACGGCGTCGTCCCAGCCGCGCTGAGCCAGCTCACGCAGCGCGTCGGTCTCGCCGGCCGGCTCGGCCTTCGCATGGCGCATCACCACGAGCCGGCGGGGCCCCGGTTCGGACTGCTCCCTCACACCGGCACTCTGGCACCGGCTAGCCTTCCCTGTCATGCCGCCCGTGATGCCGGAGGCCGCCGACGAGGCGGGCCACCCGTCGGCCGGCCACCGACCGGGAGCAGAGCCCAGCCCCGGCCCGCTGATGATCATCGGCGGCGCCGAGGACAAGCTGCGACGACCCACGATCCTCAAGGACTTCGTCACCGCGAGCGGCGGTCCCGACGCGCGGATCGTGGTGATCCCCACGGCGTCCAGCCTCGGTGACGAGGTGGTCGAGGTGTACGACGCCCTGTTCCGTAGGCTGGGCGCCGGGGAGGTCACCGCCTGCCGGCCGGAGAGCCGCGAGGAGGCCCACGACCCCGACCTGGTCAAGGTGATCGACGAGGCCAGTGGGGTGTTCATGACCGGCGGCAACCAGCTCAAGCTCTCGGCCGTCATCTGCGGCACGCCGGTCGGCAAGGCTGTCGTCCGCGCCCACCTGCGAGGGGCGGTCGTCGGCGGTACGTCGGCGGGCGCCAGCATCCAGTCGTCGCACATGGTGGCGTTCGGCACGGGCGGCACGACGCCGAAGCAGCGGATGACCCAGCTGGCGGCCGGGCTGGGACTGCTCAGCACCACGGTGATCGACCAGCACTTCGAGCAGCGCAACCGCTACGGGCGGCTGCTGATGATCATCGCCCAGTCACCGCAGCTGCTGGGGATCGGGGTCGACGAGGACACCTGCGCGACGGTCACGTTCGAGGACGACCACGAGGTGCTCCGCGTCTCGGGCCGGGGTGTGGTCACGATCCTGGACCCCGCCCAGCTGGTGACCAACGCCTACGAGGCCAAGCGCTCCACCCCGCTGCTCGCCAGCGGCGTCGTGCTCCATGTGCTGCCCGCCGGAGCGGCGTACGACCTGACCGACCGGGCACTCATCCGCCCCGTCCCCGAGGTGTCGGGGAAGGACGCGGCCGAGCTGGCCGGAGCGCGGGCCGATCTGCGCCGGATGGCCAGCGACATCGCCGCCGGAGACGTGGGCCCGTCGTACCTGCGCCGACGACTGGCTCGCAAGCGCGCGACCCGTACGACGGCTGGACGGCCCGCACCCGGAGAGCAGGACGGAGACACAAGGTGAGCGAACGCCCGACCGCCGACCTCGAGATCGTCGAGACCCGCGTCTACCGCGGTCCCAACATCTGGTCCTACGACAAGGCGATCCACCTCGTGGTGGACCTGGGCGGGCTCGAGCAGTACCCCACCGACAAGCTGCCCGGCTTCACCGAGCACCTCCTCGCGGCGCTCCCCGGCCTGGCCCAGCACTCCTGCTCGCGCGGCCGCAAGGGGGGCTTCGTCGAGCGGCTGCAGGAAGGGACCTGGCTCGGTCACGTCGCCGAGCACTGCGCCTTGGCGCTGCAGCAGGTGGTGGGCCACGACCTGCGCCGAGGAAAGACCCGCGGCGTCAAGGGCGAGCCGGGGCGCTACAACGTCATCTACGCCTACATCGACGAGACCGTCGGGCTCGCAGCCGGTCGGCTCGCCGTACGTCTGGTCAACCACCTGGTGCAGGCCGATCCGGAGTTCGACTGGGACGACGAGCTCGAGCGGTTCATTCTCCGGGCCGAGCGCAGCGCCTTCGGGCCCTCGACCCAGGCGCTCGTCGACGAGGCCGTCAGCCGGGACATCCCGTGGATCCGGCTCAACCAGTACTCCCTGGTGCAGCTCGGTCAGGGCGTGCACGCCAAGCGGATCCGCGCGACGATGACCTCGGAGACCAGCTCGATCGCCGTCGACGTGGCCTCCGACAAGGACCTGACCACCACGCTCCTCGGGGCGGCCGGCCTGCCCGTGCCCAAGCAGGAGTCGGTGCGCAGCGTCGACGGAGCGGTCGCCGCCGCACGGCGGATCGGCTTCCCGGTCGTGGTGAAGCCGCTCGACGGCAACCACGGCCGTGGGGTGTGCCTGAACCTCCAGAACGACGACGACGTGCGCGAGGCCTTCGAGATCGCCCAGGAGCAGTCACGCCGCGGCGTGTGCATCGTCGAGTCGTTCGTCACCGGCAAGGACTACCGCTGCCTGATCATCGACGGCCGGATGGCCGCGATCGCCGAGCGCGTCCCGGCGTCGGTGACCGGCGACGGGCGGGCCAGCGTGCGTGAGCTGGTCGACCTGACGAACGCCGACCCCCGCCGTGGCGTCGGCCATGAGAAGGTGCTGACCCGGATCAAGGTCGACGCCGCCGCGGAGGAGGTGCTGGCCGCCCAGGGGCACACCCTCGACTCGGTTCCGGCCGAGGGCGAGATG
>Ga0070679_100005384_pt1 | contig 11853 bp, 9 predicted proteins | sample KBSC63BmetaG_FD_65652 | JGI IMG/M metagenome (GOLD analysis project Ga0070679, IMG submission 65652) | Corn rhizosphere microbial communities from Kellogg Biological Station, Michigan, USA - KBS C6-3B metaG | ecosystem: Host-associated > Plants > Roots > Rhizosphere | place: USA: Michigan... | reverse complement strand
ACCGCGCTCATCGCCGCGCTGCGCCGTTACGAGCGAGCCAGGTCCGCGCTGAAGGGCCCGGACCTGAGTCCGCTGGCGAGCGAGATCGGGAGCCGCCTCGACCCGGCGGCCCGCGGCGCGAGTCGGCGGAGAATGCTCTTCACGTTTTCCGGGCAGAAGAAGCAGGAAGCCCGTGATGCCCTCACCGGGCTGGATGCCATCCTCACCTCCAAGCCGGTCACCACGGCACGCAAGCGGCTGTCCAGGGCAGAAGCCGAGCTGGAGAAAGCCGGCAAGGAACAGCGGGTCGCCCGGCTGTGGAACGATTACCTCGCCCGCCCCGTCACCTACAACGGCCTGCTCATCGAGGTCGCGGAACTCGGCCCGTCCAGGGATGCCAGTCAGGGCTTCCTCCCCGCGGACATCGCCGAGCAGGTTCGCGTACTGCCCCTTGACCAGTCCCTCCTGAAGACATCGCTGCGCGGCTACCAGGCGTTCGGCGCGAAGTTCGCCCTGGTCCAGGAGCGAGTGATCCTTGGCGACGAGATGGGCCTGGGCAAGACGATGCAGTCGCTCGCTGCGATGTGTCACTTGGCGGCCCAGGGCGCGACGCACTTCCTGGTCGTCTGCCCGGCGAGCGTGGTCATCAACTGGACGCGCGAGGTGGAGCGGCACACGTTGCTAGAGGCCCGCCGGCTCCACCTGCCGGGCCCGAAGCGGGACGCGGCCACGCAAGAGTGGGCGGCCAACGGTGGCGTAGCGGTCACGACGTTCGAGGCGCTGCGCGCCATGCCCGCGGACCTGGACGTCTCGGTGGCGATGATGGTCGTCGATGAGGCGCACTACGCGAAGAACCCGAACGCGCTGCGCACCCAGGCAGTCAGCGAGTGGGCGGGGCGGAGCAGGCGGGTGCTGTTCCTGACCGGAACGCCGATGGAGAACAAGGTGCAGGAGTTCCGGGTGCTGGTCGGACATCTGCGCCCGGAGGTCGCCGAGAACCTGGACATCGCGGACGAGGCGCTGGACGGCACCAGGTTCCGGGAACAGGTGGCACCCGTCTACCTGCGGCGCAACGCCGAAGACGTGCTTAGCGAGCTGCCGGCCCGGCTGGAGACGCAGGAATGGGTGGCGCTCGAGGGAGCGGCGCTGCGCGCGTACCGGAAGGCGGTCCTGGAAGGAAACTTCATGGCCATGCGTCGGGCCGCGTTCGGCCCGGGAACGGCCAAAGGATCGCCGAAGCTCCGGCGGCTGGTGGAGATCGTCAGCGAGGCAGCCGACGGCGGGCGCAAGGTCATCGTGTTCTCGTACTTCCGCGACGTGCTGGAGACGGTGATCGAGGTCCTGAACGGGCGTGACGGCGTCCCGGGCATGCCCGTCATCGGCCCGCTGACCGGGGACATCCCGCCGGCCCACCGCCAGGCGATGGTGGACGAGCTCGCGAACGCCAAAGGGCCAGCGGTGTTGGTCTCCCAGATCCAGGCGGGCGGCGTGGGCCTGAACGTCCAGGCGGCGTCGGTGATTATCATCGCCGAACCACAGCTGACCCCGTCGAGCGAGGAGCAGGCGATCGCCCGCGCGCACCGGATGGGCCAGGTGCGCCCAGTGGACGTGCACCGGTTGCTGTGCGAGGACAGCGTCGACCAGCGGGTTCTCGAACTGTTGGAGGACAAGCGTGAAGCGTTCGACGAGTACGCACGCCGCAGCGATATGGCGAACGCGGTGCCGGACGCGGTAGACACCAGCTCGGAGGCCGAACTGCGGCACGCGATCGTGGCGGCGGAACGCAAGCGTCTCCAGGCAGCGTGACCCGTAAGTACGTGCTTCACAGCGTTCCGAGGGAGCTTCAAGACGGTCACACTCACCGTTGGGGGTCTGTACGTTGCCACGCATTCAGTGGCCGTGACGCTTATCGGGACGGCGGGCCGGGCGCAACGGGGCCGTCAGGATCCGGCGAGCAAGTCCAGCACCTGCTGGTGCAGGGCGGGTACGTGCTCTTCGGTTTCGGGTTTCATCAAGACGCTGCGCAGGATGCGCCCGCGCGCCACGTCAGTCGCTACCCGGTGCCCGCGGGCGGCCAGGCTGGCCCCGTCCACGGTGTAGGTGGCAACGAACAGTGACTGCGCGGCTGGCAGGTGCATGCCGGCGTTGAGGACGTGCGCGCTGGCGCGGTCGATCTCCGAAAGGCTCCGCCGGGTGGGGAAGTAGCTCAGGATGTCCAGGTGCGGGCGCTGGAACAGGGTGAGCTCGTCGCTGGTGTCGATGAGGTCGGCCCAGGCCAGGGCCGCGCGCCGCCCGGGGCGCAGTACGGCGCCCAGTCCGTCGGGGGTCAGGGGGAGCAGCTGCAAGGTGAGCCACAGCGCCGCGGCGGCCGCGCCGGCGCGAGAGCATTCCAGGGAGATCTCGCCCAGGTGCAGCTCATCGGAGGTGAAGTAGGTGTAGGGCGAGTCGTGCAGGTAGTGCCGGGCCACGCCAGGGTCACGGAAGATCACCGCGCCGCAGCCGTAGGGCTGCAGGCCGTGCTTGTGCGGGTCGACGACGACGGAGTCGCACTCGGCGATGGCACCGAACGGTTCGGTCGCTACCCCCTCGGCGGTACCGTCGGCGATGAGGCGGAAGAAGCCCCCGTAGGCCGCGTCCACGTGGACCCGGGCTCCGTAGCGGCGGCAGAGCGCGACGATCTCGTGCACCGGGTCGACCGCTCCCAGCCCGGTGGTGCCGGGGGTGGCCACCACCGTGCCGATGCGCCCGCCACGCAGCGTCTCCTCCAGCGCCTGCAGGTCCATGGTGCCGTCGGCGGCGGTGGGCACGGCCACTGCTTCGACGCCCAGCACATGACACATGCGCCCATGCGTGTAATGGGCATCGGCGCTGTGCGCGACCGTCTTACCCGGGTGGATCTGGCGGGCGACGAAGAGCGCTTCCAGGTTGGCGATGGTCCCGCTGCTGGTCAGGTGCCCCAGGTGCTCGGGGAAACCGAACATCGCGGCCAGTTGCGCCACGACCTCCTTCTCCATGCGGGCGGTGGCCGGCCCGCCGTCCAAGGCGTGGTTGTTGGGGTTGATCAGCATGGCACTGACATAGCCGATTACCGCCGCCGGGTGCGGCGGCTTGAGCATCTGCCCGACATAGCGGGGATGGAAGAACGGGTAGTTCTCCCGCAGCCGCTCGTGCAGCGCGCCGGTGGCCCGCTCAAGCTGCTCCAGCGGCACGTCTAGCGAGGGGTGCGGTGCGAAATCGCCGTACTCGGCCATCCAGCCGCTCATCTTCTCGACTGCCTGGCGCAGTTGCTCGGCAAGCTTGCCGTATCCTGCCGGGCCAGCGTGCAGCACGTCGGCCCGTGCCGCGGCACCCGGCGTCGCGCTGCCGGCGGAATCGGTGGTCCTGCCGGGGATGGCTGAGTTGCTGGCCACGTCGGCGCTCCCTTCAGGTCGGTCCGGGTAAAGGCGGGTCACGCCCCCATCCCGGCGTTGACGATACCCATCGACGCTGACAGCGACCGCGGATCCCGGGTCGGCCATGTGCCGGCTTCGGCGGCACCGGCCAGGGTGCGGATCAAGTCATTGAACAGCCCGGGCTCCTCCAGGTTGAGGGCATGCCCCGAGTTCGGCACGACGGCGAGCCCGGCCGCCGGGATCGTGCGCTTGAGCAGCAGGCCTGGCTCCAGGCAGGCCTCGTCCTCGTCGCCGTTGACCACGAGCGTAGGCGCGGTGATGCCGGCCAGCTGGTCGGTGATGTCGTACAAGGACGGCCGGGATCGCTGGATCCCGATGACAGTGAGGGCCATGCCTTCGGCGGAGTGCTCGGCTAGCTGCCCGGCGAACTCTTCCCAGACACGGCGGTTCTTGCGGCGCAGCTGGATCCGGTTTGGCCCCATGGCCTGCTTAGCGCTGACGGCCGTCATGCCGTCGGCGCGCAAGGCGGCCGCCATCAGCTCGGTCTCGGCTAGGAAGGCGGCTCGGCCACCGGGGCTGGCCCCGCTGCCCGCGCTCGCCACCAGCAGCGACGAGACCCGGTCGGGGTAGCGGATGCCGAGCTGCAGCGCGCAGAACCCGCCCATGGACAGTCCCACGACATGCGCGCGGGCAATGCCGAACGTATCGAGAACGTCGATCGCGTCGTCGGCCTGCCGGAGGTAGTTGTAGCGTTCCTGCTCCGGTGGGACTTCCGACGGCGGGTAGCCGCGGGAGGCGTAGGTGATACAGCGGAACGTGCCGGACAGCGCGTCGACCTGCCGGGACCAGGTCCGGTGGTCGGCGGCGAACTCGTGGATAAACAGCACCGGCAGGCCGGACCCGTTCGCCTCGGCGTAGAGGCGCACCCCGTCCGATGTGACTACGGCGGTCATGGGCGTTCCTATCTGTTGTGTCGCTGGGGGAGGACTACCGTACCTGCCGGATGGTGTCGCGGATGGCGAGGAGCGTCGGCATGTCCGCCGCGCGCAGCGCGTTCAGGAAGCCCGCCAGTTCGGCGTCGAGATCATCGGTGAGGATGTCGACGAGGCCGGTCTCCGCCGCCCGTGCCGCGTCAATGCGCCCGGCCGTGAACAGCAGGTGACTGGCCCGGCCAGAGCCCATCAGCTCGACCAGGCGGGTGACGGTCGGGCGATCGTAGACGATGCCGTGCCGCACCGCCGGGATGGCGAAGCTCGCGCGCGGGCTCGCCAGCCTGATGTCACAGGCCAGGGCCAGATTGTTGCCGCCCCCGATGCACAGGCCGTCGATCACGGCGATGGTCGGGAGTGAGAAGTCCCGGACGGCGTCATAGCCGCGCAGCGAGATTTCGCGGTACCGGGCGGCGGCCTCCCGGTCGTCGCTCCTCAGCGCGGTGAGGTCCGCGCCCGCGCAGAAGACCTCGGGCAGGCCAGTGAAGACGAACGCCCTGACGTCGGGGCGGGTCGCGGCCTCGGCGAGCGCCGCGCGGATCGCCTCCCACATGGCCTGGGACAGGGCGTTGCGCTTGGCCGGGCGGTTGAGCTGCAAGATGGCCGCGCCGCCGTCAACCCGGAAGATGATGTCGCCGCCCGCCCGCACCTCGGCGTCCAGGTCAGGCATCGGTGCCGCCGGCCGGCCGGGGCGGGGGCGGGGAAGCCGGCGGAGGGAGCGCCGGGTCGTACGCCGCGCCGGCCGCCTGCAGGGCGCTGACATCCTCGGCCGAGTAGCCGAGAGATCCGAGCACCTGCGCGGTGTGCTCGCCGAACACGGGCGCGCCGCGGCGGACCTGCGGTGGTGTCTTCGACAAGCGCAGCGGAGAGCTGAGCGCGCGCACCGGACCCAGAACCGAGTGCTCCACGATGGTCGTGATGCCGCGCGCGGTCAGGTGCGGGTCGGCGATCATCTGGTCGTAGGTGTTCACCGGCCCGGCCGGTACTCCGGCGGCCAGCATCGCGGTGACCCAGTGGTCGGTCGTGCCGGTGACGAGTACCGACTGGATATCCCGCTCGAGTTCGTCGCTGTGGGCGAGCCGGTCCTGGGCGGTGGCGTACTCGGGGCGCGACGTCCAGTCCGGCCGGCCGAGCACCTTGGTACACAGCGCCTGCCACATGCGCTGGGTGTTGCCGCCGACAGTGACGTACCCGTCCTTAGTCCGGTAGGCCTGGTACGGCGCGTTGCGCCGATGCCGCGTCCCAGTTGGCGCGGCCACCTCGCCGCTGCCGAAGTAAGCGGCCGCCTCCCAGACCGTCCAGGCAATGCCCGACTCCACCAGCGACGTGTCGATGTACTGCCCGCCCTCGCCCCGCAGCCGCGCGATGTACGCGGCGAGGATGGCCTGGACTGCGGTCACTCCGCCGGCGATGTCGTTGAGGGCGATCCCGGATTTCGTCGGCGGCCCGCCCGGATGACCCGTCATGCTGAGGAACCCGCTGATGCCCTGGGCGATGATGTCGTAGGCCGGACGTTGCGCGTAGGGGCCGGTCTGGCCGAAGCCCGAGATCGAGCAGTAGATGACGTCCGGGCGGACCGCGCGGACCGCGTCGTAGCCGCAGCCGAGCCGCTCCGCGGTGCCGGGCCGGAAGTTCTCCACTACGACGTCACTCCGGGCGGCCAGGGCAAGCAGGGCCCTGAGGCCGTCCGGGTGCTTGAGGTCTAGCGCGACACCGCGCTTGTTTCGGTTGACTTGGGCGAAGCAGTAGCTCTCGCCGTCGCGGAACGGCCCCATGGCTCGTGAGTCGTCGCCGCCAGGCAGCCGTTCTACCTTGATCACATCCGCCCCGAGGTCGCCCAGAACCATGGTCGCGTACGGGCCGGCCAGCACCCGGGTAAGGTCAAGGACGGTAACGCCGGTGAGTGGCAGGGACACGTGCGGTCCTCCATTTCCATCACCGTGATTGTCATGCGACACGGCAGGCTGCGCCAGTTCCCGCGGACCACCGTGGCGTCGATCAGGACGGCGGCGCGGCGATAGCGCTCGTCCACGGCGGTCAGCACGGTGTCGCCGCCTTCCGCCCGGGCCTGAGTAAGAGCCCATCTGCTGGATGAGTTCACCAGGTGTGGCCTTTCGGCGAAGCGGTCCCGGTGGACCTGGGCCATTTTTTCGCCGATCCGCGGGTCCGGGTCGTCTGTGATGTCGTAGGAGGCCTGGTTGGAGACGATCGGCAGGCCCGCGTTGTCGGTCTGCTCGTGAATCGGGTCGAACATGTACGTCCGGTACGCGTCGATGTCCTTCAGCGCGTACACCGCCCCGACTCCGAACTCTCCGTCGAGGTCCTGGCCGACGCAGTACGACTCGACCACGTCCAGTTCCTCGCCGATCCTGCGCAGGTACTGCAGCGCCACCTCGAGCTGGTCTTTCGGCGCATCCTTGGCGTTGGATCATGACCGAGGTCGAACCGCTACCGGAACATGGACCGGGACTGGGAGGCCCTCCGCGGATTCGACGGCGCTCCTGTCACCGGAGACAACCTCGCGATGGCAGCGGCATCGGCCGCGACAGTCGGCACCGCCCGTCCCGGGTTTAAGGATTTCAATACTTCCGAACGGCTGGTGGCGCATCCCTTGGGTGCCAGTGAGCACCTCGCTCGGTTCCCTTGTCCTGCTGCTCCGCGCCGTCATGCCGTTCTTGATCGTCGGGTCTTAGGCGACCACGCCACTGCGCAAGAGCGGCAGCGCACGCATGTCAGCGCGGTGTGTCGTCGCTGCCGGTTGCGGGGTCCAGGCGGTACCAGATGGCGGCCAGGCAACGGAGGTCGCCCTCGTCGAGCCGGCTGAAGAACAGCGTGCGCAGGTCGTTTCGGTGCTGGCGCCACGCTCTGCGCAGGAGCGCCCTGCCGTCCCTCGTCAGGACCGCGTCCACGCTGCGGCCATCGACTGCGGACCGTCGCCGTTCGATCAGCCCGCGTTTCTCGAGCCGCTCGGCGAGACGGGTGAACCCGCCGCTGGACATCAGGCGCTGTTCGGCGAGATCCGACATGCGCATGCCCTTCGGCCCCGCCTCGCCGAGCAGGGCGAGCACGCTGTACTCGGCCATGCTCACGTTCAGCGGCACGAGCCCCGCCTCCAGCGCGCGCCAGAGCCGCTCATGGGTCAGCAGGAATCCTCGCCAGGCTTCCCGCTCGATGTCTCGCAGGCCGTCAGTGGGCATGACGGCACCGTATCCGCATGCCGCCGCCGCAACAAGCTGCTTGCACAGGCAAATTCGCGTCGGCGGGGCACGGCCCAACCCGGAATATTTGCTTGCGCAGACAAGTTATTAGCCCGTGTACCGCACAGGAACGGAGTTGAAAATGGCGTTCGAGATCGGGATCATGACGTTCGGAGAGATCACCAGGGACCCGGTCACCGGTGACCTCCCATCCCCGCGGCAGCGCGTCCGCGAGACGATAGAGCAGGCACGAGTCGCCGACCAGGCCGGCCTGGACGTGTTCGGCGTCGGGGAGCACCATCGCGGCGACTTCGTCGGCTCGGCGCCGACGATACTGCTCGCCGCCGCGGCGGCGGTGACCGAGCAGATCCGGCTGACGAGTTCGGTGACGGTACTGTCCTCCGAGGATCCGGTGCGCGTCTGGGAGCAGTTCGCGACGATCGACCTGCTATCCGCCGGGCGGGCCGAGATCATCGCGGGACGCGGCTCCTACACCGAGTCCTTCCCCCTGTTCGGGTACGACCTGGCCGACTACGCGGACCTGTTCCGTGAAAAGCTCGACCTGCTGCTCAAGGTCCGCGAGCAGAGCCCGCTCACCTGGCGCGGGCACTTCCGGGCCCCCTTGACCGACGCCGACATCGCGCCCCGCGCCAACGGCACCACGATCCCGGTTTGGGTAGCAGTCGGCGGGTCCCCGGCGTCCGCGATCAGCACCGGCCGGCTGGGGCTGCCGATGGCCCTGGCGCTGCTGCTCGGGCCGATCACCTCCCACGAGCAGACCGTCGAGTTGTACCGCGCGGCCGCCGAGAAGGCGGGGCACGACGCCTCCGCGCTGCCGGTCAGCATCAACGTCCACGGCTACGTCGGGCGCACCAGCCAGCAGGCGCGGGAGACCATGTACCCCTACTTCGCGCAGGGGATGATGGAGAACAACCACCAGCGGGGCGCGGGGTTCCCGCTCTCGCGGCTCGCGTTCGACGCTCAGGCCTCACCCGGGTCCGGCCTGCTGATAGGCAGCCCGCAGGAGGTCATCGACAAGCTGCTCACCTACCACGAGTTGTACGGCATCAACCGCGCCATCATCCAGATGGGCTTCGGCGGGATGCCGCAGAAGGAGCACCTCGAAGCGATCGAGCGCCTCGGCACCGATGTCGCGCCCGTGGTACGACGCGAAGTCGCGGCGCGTGCGGGGGTGGCGGCATGACCGCCGCGCCGGCCCTCGCCGGCGCCGCGCCTGCTGCACCCGCTGCCGGAGCGGCCCTCCGGGTGGTCGTGGTCAACGGCAGCCCGAACCGTCAGTCCAAGACCATGGGGCTGGTCGACGCCGTCCTGTCGACCCTGACCGAGATGGTCCCCTTCGAGGCCTCCCGGGTCGACGTCTACCGGCTTGGCCCGGGATTCACCGGCGCGGTCGAGCGCGACGACGTAACCCCGGAGGTCGAACAAGCGCTCAAGCGCGCCGAGCAAGCCGACCTGCTGATCGCGGCGACACCCGTCTTCCGCGGCTCCTACCCTGGCATGTTCAAGCACTTCTTCGACCTCATCGACCAGTACGCCCTGGCCAACAAGCTCGTCCTGCTCGCCGCGACCGGCGGGGGAGAGCACCACGCGCTCGTTCTCGAGCACGCCCTACGGCCGCTGTTCGGCTTCTTCCAGGCGATGACCGTGCCGGTCGCGCTGTTCGCGTCCAGCGGCGACTTCGACGGCACCATGCTGCTCAACCCCCGCGTCCACGGACGCATCCAGGTGGCCCTCACCGACGTGGCCGACCTGCTCGGGGCCCGTGCGGGAAACGCACGAACAGCGGGTGCCTGACCACCATCACCGGATGTGTGGGGTGACGCAGAACGGCGCGTCTAAACGTCCAGCTCGTACCCAGCGGCTGAGCAGGTCAGCCAGGGTGACGATGGTGGCGGCGCCAGCGGGCGGCGGGAAGACGGTGCTGCTGCGGTCGTGGATCAGCCAGGAGGGTTTGGCGGGGCGAGCGGCGTGGGTGGCGGCCGGACGGGAAGAGCAGGATCCGCGGTGGTTCTGGCTGTCTGTCGTGGGCGCGCTGCGCCGGACCACTGCGGGGGCTGGGCTGGTGCGGGCAGTTTCAGCGGCGCCGGATCTGGATGGGTGGGCGGTCACCGAGCGGCTGCTGACCGATCTCGCGCCGCTGCCGGACCGGCTGTGGCTGGAGGGCGAGCTGGCTGAGATCCGCGCGGAAGACCTGAAGCTCACCGTGGCCGAGGCGGGGGAGCTGTTCGCCGCGGCGGGGGTGGAGCTGCCCGGCCCGGAGCGGGTCGGCGGGGAACTGGCGGATCTGCTGGCCGGAGACGAAGGTGCCGAGCGGGTGCTGCAGGACCTGGAGACCGCGAATGCCTTCGTGGTGTCGCTGAACGCGGACCGGTCGTGGTTCCGCTACCACCAGCTGTTCGCCGGGCTGCTGCAGCTGGAGCTGCGGCGCACCGCGCCTGGTGAGGTCGCCGGCCTGCACCAGGCGGCAGCCGCCTGGGTTCGCCGGGCACCAGCACCCGGTGGAGGCGATCCGGCACGCCCAGGCCGTCCGAGACTGGGGCGTAGCCGCCCGTCTGCTCGCCGATCACTGGCCTGGCCTGCACCTGGACGGGCAGGCCGCGACCGTCCATGAGCTGCTCGCCGGGTTCCCCGCCGAGGTCCGCGCGGCAGATGCCGAACTGGCAGTACTGGCGGTGGCGGATGAGTTGGCCCAGGGGTTACTGGAGGCGGCGGAACGGTATCTGAGGCTGGCGGAGCGTGAGCCGGTGCCGGACAGCCGGCGCGGGCAGTTCCGGGTTCTGTTCGGCGTCGCCCGGCTGCTGCACGCGTGCTGCGTTATCTGCCGACCAACCTGACCGCGCCGGAAATCGCCGGCGAACTTTACGTCTCGCGCAACACGGTTAAGACCCACATGCGCCGCCTGTACGCCAAGCTCGGCACCCACCGCCGCGCCGAGGCCGTCACCCGGGCCCGCGACCTGGGCCTCCTCGCACCCTCCGCCCGCGGCGCCCGCTGACGCTGCGGGCCTGAGGGCGGCCGGAGCCAGTCGCCCGCTCCGTTCGGAATCTGAATTGCAGTTCCATAATGGCGGTGGCGGTCGCTCGGTTCAGTGCCCTTCGTCGAATAGGCATACGAAAACGGTGGAGCTTAGGGGACTCGTACCCCTGACCCTCTGCCTGCCATCCTGTAGATCGGCAGGTCGGCCAGGGCGCCGACTGTCCTGCTGCGCGGCTCCTACGCGATGCCCGACCCAGAGGTCACGCCAGACCAAGGCGCGGGCAGGGACTGCTCGGTCCAGATGACCTTCCCGGTCGTCACATTCCGGGTCCCCCAGCGGTCACAGAGCGCGGCGATCAGCTGCAGGCCGCGCCCGCCCTCGTCAGTCCAGGACGCCCGGCGGGGGCGCGGCGTGGTCAGGCTGCCGTCGAAGACCTCGCAGACAAGGCTCCGGCTGCGCAGGAGCCGGAGCCGGTACGGACCCCGCGCATGCCGGACCACGTTCGCGACCAGCTCGCTGACGACCAACTCAGTGGTCATAGTCAGTTCCTCCAGCTGCCAGGCGGCGAGCTGGTCGCGCACGTAACGGCGGGCAGCGCCGGCCGCCCGCGGGTCCTCAGGCAGCGGCCAGCTGGCGACGGCGTCTCCTGCCGTGGCCCGGACCCTGGCCACGAGCAGAGCGGCGTCGTCGGCTTGTTGCTGGTCATCCGGCAAGAGTGCCCGTGTGAGGCTGTCGCACATCCCGTCCAGGCCCTCGGCCGGAAGTGTCCGGAGCAGCCCAGCCATGCGGTCCATGCCTACAGCCGGGTCGCAGCTGGTCGCGTCGATCAGGCCGTCGGTGTACAGCACAAGTAGGGCGCCGTCCGGAACCTGCAGCTCCGACACCTCGAACGGGGGCCCGGCCACGCCCAGCGGAGGATCACCTTCGGCCTGCGCGAACTGCACAGTACCGTCCGGGCAGACGATGGCGGGCGGAGGGTGGCCCGCTCTGGCAACCGTGCAGCTGCTGGTCGTCGGATCGTAGATCGCGTAAAGGCATGTGACGAATGAGTCGTCACCGAGGCCGCAGACCAGGTCGTTGAGGTGTGCCAGGACCTCGTCGGGCGGCAGCTCAAGGTCGGACAAGGTCTGCAGCGCGGTGCGTACGCGCCCCATGATGACCGCTTCTGGCAGCCCGTGTCCCATGACGTCACCGATGACCAGGGCAACCCGGTCGGCCGACAGCGGGATGACGTCATACCAGTCGCCCCCTACGTCCATACCCCGTCCGGCGGGGAGATACTTGGCCGCCGCGGTAAC
>Ga0070679_100005383_pt1 | contig 11854 bp, 12 predicted proteins | sample KBSC63BmetaG_FD_65652 | JGI IMG/M metagenome (GOLD analysis project Ga0070679, IMG submission 65652) | Corn rhizosphere microbial communities from Kellogg Biological Station, Michigan, USA - KBS C6-3B metaG | ecosystem: Host-associated > Plants > Roots > Rhizosphere | place: USA: Michigan... | reverse complement strand
GAGATCCGCGCCGCGCTGACCCGCCTGGACGAATCGAACTATCCCAAGGAACTGGAGAGCCGCGCCGGCCTGCGCGCCGGTGAGCCCCCGTTGCACATCGGAAAGATCGAGGAAGTGCGGCGTGACAAGTAGGCGCGTCCTGTTGGCGGGCGCGCTGCTGCTTGCGGCGTGCGGTCACCGCGCCCCACCACCGACGGCGGCGCCGAAGCCGATCGCCGCGGCGGCGCTGCCGCCGGTGGTGCTGGAGGCGAAGACCGAGTTCCAGACCGCCATGCGCGTGCTGAAGCAAGGCCGCCGCGCCCAGCCCGAGGCGCGCGCCCACCTGCGCCGCGCCACCGAGCTGGATCCGAAGTTCTTCGAGGCCTGGCACGATCTGGGCTGGCTGGACGCCAGCCGGGGCAACTTCGCGAAGGCCGCCGCGTCGTTTCAGCGCGCGCTCGAGATCCAGCCCGGCTCGCGCGAGACGGCGCTGGCGCTGGGCGAGACCTGGCGGCGCGCCGGCTTCTTCAAGAAGGCGGCCGCGTTGTACGGCGAGCGGTTGGCGGCGCAACCAGCCGACACCGAGTTGCGCAACCGCTACATTCAAGTGTTGCGCGACGGTGGTGAGCTGCAGGAGGCGCTGGCGCAAACGAAGATCGCGCTGGGACAAGCGGGCGAAAACGTCGCGCAGAGCGTATTTGCCTATAACTCGCTGGGGCTCATTTACTATAAAATGAACAAGCTGGACCTGGCCGAGACCGCTTTGCGCAAGGCGGTCGAGCTCGACGGACAGAGCGCGTTCGTCTGGAACAACATGGGTCTCGTCGCCTTCGCGCGGGGACGTGATCAGGAGGCCTTCTTGAACTTCCAAAAGGCGTCTGAGCTCGACCCCAAGTACGTCGAGGCGCGCCTGAACAAAGCCGTCATCTTCATGGATTGCGGCGACTACAAGCACGCGCGCGGCGAACTGCAGCGCGCGGTCGAGGCCAGCCCGGGCGACGCCGACGCGTACGTCGCGCTGGGCGTGGCCGCGCGCGGCGACAACAAGCTGGACGACGCGCGCCGCGCCTACGAGGCGGCGCTGGAGATCGAGCCCGAGCACCCGGCGGCGCTGTACGACCTGGGCATCTTCTACATGGAGTTCGACAAAGATCCCGCGAAGGCCAGCGCGTACTTCACGCAGTTCCTGGACGCCGCCGATCCCGATGATCCGCGCCACAAGGACGCGACCCAGCGCCTGAAGGATCTCGAAGCGCAAGCGAAGGCCGAGCGCGCCAGGGCCGACAAAGCAGACCACGCCGGCCAGGCAGCCAAGAAGAGCTCGACCAAGCCCGCCGCCGCCCCGAAGCCGGCAGGGGCGAAGCAGAAATGATGTTGTCAGGCGCGCTCCTGTCCGCGGCGCTGGCGCTGGTCGCCGCGCAGGGCGGTCACGCGTCCGGCAAGCGCAAGGCGCACAAGCCCGCGCCGGCCACGCACGCCCCCGCCGAGCGCCACGTGCAGTCCGCGCCCGTGCGCGCCGTCGCACCCACACCTGCCACACCTGCCCCCGCCCCCAAGCGCGCAGAGACGACCGCGGCCGAGCCGGAAGAGGCCGCCGCCGCCGCGCCGGGCGCCAAGACCGCCAAGACGAAGGTCTACACGTTCGGCGCCATGGACGTGGAAGGCAAGCTGAAGACCCCGCAACTCCTCTACTTTCTGAACCGCATCAAGCTGGAACTGGAGATGTCGGCCCCCGATCACCGCTCCTTCATGAAGGAGTTGGAGCGGACCGCCGATGATCCCGCTCTCTGATTGCCATGAAGTCCACCACGGTGTTGCAGGTCGCGATGGTTTGGCAGGGGCGGATCCTTGCCTATCGCTTGATCGCGCCCGGTCAGAAGGTGACGGTCGGTCCCTCGCCGGACGCGACGTTCGCCACGCCGCCGGCGCGCGGGCAGGACCAGCGGTTCGTGCTGCTGGCGCCCCAGCGCAAGCCGCGCGGTCGGTTCCGCCTGCGCCTGACGTCCAATCTGGGAGGCGATCTGTTCGTTCGTGGCGAGAACAAGCAGATCGCCGAGGTGCTGCTGACGGGCACGCCGTCGAAGCGCGACGCGGCCATCCGCGAGATCGATCTGGATCCGGGCGATCGCGCGCGCATCTCGTTCAACGGCATGGCGGATACGCCGCGGCTGGAGCTGCGCTTCGTCGACGCGCCGGCGGTCCTGCCGCGCGCGGGCATCACGAACCGCGAGCCGTTCCTGGTTCGCGTCGCGTCCGTCACGTCGCTGCTGCTGGCCATGCTGGTGGGCGGCGCGCTGATCTTCGCGCCCAATGAACCGCCGAAGGGCCTGGCGCTGACCGCCGAGCGCATCGCCAAGCTGCTGCCGCCCGCGCCGCCGCCCCCCGCCGACAAGGGGACGAAAAAGAAGGCGGAAGAGAAGGTCAAGGAAGAGTCCGGCCAGATGAAGAAGGCCAAGGACGAGCGCGGCAAGCTGGGCCGGCACGACGCCCCCGCCAAGGACACCATCATTCCCAAGGGCGAAAAGGACGTGCTGCGCGACAAGGTCTCGAAGGTCGGCCTGCTGGGCATCATCGGGAAGGAACGGCCATCCGGCTCGGGTCTGGCGAAGCTGTTCGCCGACAACACCATGGACGTGGAGCAGGCCGTGGCCGGCATGGCCGGCGCGCGCATGGTCGCCGGGCGCGGCGCGGGCGGCCTGTCGACGTCCGGCAGCGGCGTGGGGGGCGGAGGCACCGGTCAGGGACACCTGTACGGCGCGGGCGACATGGACACCGGCGGGCGGGCCAGCCGCGGCCGCGGCCGCGGGCCCACCCTGGCCAGCCGCAAGGAGCACGAGGTGAAGCTGGACATCGCCACCGGCAACGTCGACGACGGCGGCGGCCTGACCAAGGAGCAGGTGGCCCGCGTGGTGCGCGCCCACTCGAACGCGGTGAAGTTCTGCTACGAGAAGGAGCTGCAGCGCAAACCGACGCTGGCCGGCAAGATCGAGGTCTACTGGGTGATCGTCCCCGATGGCTCGGTCGAGAAGTCGAAGATCGCCTCGACCACCATGGAGGACAACGCGGTCGAGGGGTGCGTGGCGCGGCAGGTGAAGCAGTGGGTCTTCCCCAAGTCCGACGGCCGCACCGTCGTGCAGAGCTATCCCTTCCTGTTCAAGGGCGGGGTATAGGGCCGTGAAGCTGGCCCTGGGCGCTGCCGTCGCGTGCGCGCTGGTGGCCGGCTGCATGAACGACCCGTCGTATTTCCCGGGGCCGGCGTCGTTGGAGGTGGATGGGAAAGGCATGGAGGCGAAGCAGACGTTGTCGCTGTTCTTCCGGACGCCGAGCGCCAGCGAGCAGTCCTCGCTCGACAACCTGTCGTCGCAGCGCGGTTATCCCGTCCCCTGGCTGCGCGAGGACCGCGTCCACATCGAGCTGCGCTACACCATCACGAACCTGGACGACACCGAGGCGTCGTTCCTGCTGAACGTCGACGGCGCGTCCGAGTTCGCGCGCTACGACGAGGACGCGGTGGCCGCGGCGTTCGTCGCCGCCGACATGGATGCCCCCTCGCCGCGTGGCCTGTTCCAGGTCCGCCCGCCCGCGCAAGCACTGGCCCCCCAGCAGGTCCTGCAGGGAGCCATCCTGGAGGATGACTTCCGCGAGATGGAGCTGGACCTGGACGCCATGGGGCGCTGGATGGCGCCCAACTTCCCCGCCGTGCTGCTGTACCGCTCGGACGCCGGCGGCGCGCAGACCGCGGCCACGAACGCCGTCGAGTATGCGACCACGCCGCCCGACCTGATCCGCCCCGCCCTGTGGGAGATCACGCCACGGTTCAATTCGACGCAGCACATGCGCTGCGATTTTTTGGTGCGGGTCCGCGACGACGAAGGCCGTTTGTGGGAAAATGGCGACGCCCAGTTCATGCCCGCGCCGACGACGTACACGCCGACCATCACCAAGATGTAGCCCCTCCCCCAACGTGGAAGTTGCCCACCGGCGCTCACCAATCGAGGGTCCGTCCTGAATCTCCGCCTGCGCTACCTCTTCATCCTTGGCCTGGTCGTCGCGATGGGCGCGGCGCGGCCGGCGCGCGCGCAGGTGACGGCGCCCCCCAAGGCCGAGCTGTTCCCCGATCCCAGCAAGTTCGCGTACGGCCTGTACACGGAGGGGGCGCTGGGCGCGGTCACCGTGCTGGGCGGCGCCGCCGGCAGCCACCTGAGCCCGGGGTGGGCGCTCGGGCTGACGGCCGGTTATGACCTGACCCGCTGGCTGGCGGTCGAGGCGCGCGGCGTGGGGTCCACGCACACCACCGAATTCGCCGACGCCCCCGAGGACGGCGAGCTGCTGCAGCTGTATCACCTGATGGGCGCGCTGCGCTTCAACATCCGCTACCGGTACCTGATCGTGTCGGGTGACGGGACCATGGGGGTCGTGCGCACCTCGAACAACGTGCTGGCGGCGGTAGGCTTGAATCTTCGCCGCACCTCGATCGCTTACGGCGGCGGGCTGGGCGTCGACTACCACACGCTGTCGCGGCACTTCGCGTTCGGCGTGCACGCGGGGCTGCAACACATCGTGGGCCTAGCGCAAAGCAACGCGCTGACCACCACCGCCGGGGTGAGGTACACGTTTTGAGGCGGGCCATCATCGCGCTAGGTGTGGCGTGGCTGGGCGCCTGCGGCGTCGTCGACGTCGGCGCGCCGCCGGCCGACATCAACGCCTGCCGGCCGGACCAGCGTTATTTCGTCGAGAACGTGTGGCCCAATTTCCTGACCGCCGACTACGGCGGAAAGACTTGCGCGGACGCCACCTGCCACGGCGCCATGTCGGGCAACGGCTTGCACCTGCTGACGCCGACCTCGACCCCCAGCTACCCGCTGCTGGCGGGGACGGACTGGTACGCGGCGTATCTGTCAGCCTCGCAAGAGATGACCTGCACCGACGTCAACGGCTCGAAGCTGTACGAGTATCCGTCGGGGCTGATCTCCAGCCATGGCGGGGGCATGCTGTTCGCGCCCGGTGGGCCGGAGTTCACGCTGCTGATGCAATGGGTGATGCCCGGACCATGACCCGCGCGCGGGCGTTGAGCGGGATCCGGGTCGCCCTGGTGGCGGCGCTGCTGGCGCTGGTCGCGACGCCGGCGCACGCGGCCGACGAGGCCCTGGTGCGCGTGATGGCCGAGCAGGCGCAGGTCCACACCGGCCCGGGCTTCGCGTTCCGGGTCGTCTACCTGGCCGCGCGCGGCGAGGTGTTCCCCGTCGTCGAGCGGGCCACGCGCGCCCACTGGTTCCGGGTGCGGCTGCCCGACGGCACCAACGGCTGGATCCTGGGGGACGAAGTGTTTCCCCTGGATCTGGAGGAATCCGACGCGCACCGCGGGCCGTCGTTGTGGCACCGCCTGAGCGAGGCGATGTTCTCGCCCTCGCCGCTGCTGGAAGGCCGCATCGGGCTGTCATTCTCGGCGGGCGTGATCGGCGGCGATTCGGCGTTTCTGTTCCGGCCCGCCTATATCCTGGAGCCCCACTTCACGCTGGAGGGCTTCTTCGGCGAGACCGTTGGCAACCAGGTCGACGTCATCTATTACGGCGCCGGACCGAACGTCTTTTTGTTCCCCGCATCGCCGGTCACGCCTTTCCTGGGCGCCGGCATGGGCGGCGCCACCAGCCGCACCAAGGCCGATCAGTTCACCGTCCCGACGGGGACGTACAAGGTCCTGAACGTGGGCGGTGGCCTGCTGGTCGCGCTGAAGCAGCGGATCACGCTGCGGGGCGACGCGCGCCACTACGTCCTGTTCGACCCCAACCACACCCAACGAATCCAGGAGTTCAGCGGTGCGCTCACCATCATTTTTTAAAGTGGGGATCGTCATGCTCCTGGCGTCCCTGGCCGGCGGGTGCGGGCACTTCGGCGTGAAGGCGCACCAGCGCGAACTGCTCGCCGACCGCATCATGTCGTTCGAGGGCAACGCGCAGGAGCGCGCCGCCGACGAACACGTCCTGTCCAACCGCGAGGGCGCGGTCGGTGCGACGGGAACGTCTGGGGGAGGCTGCGGCTGCAACTGATGCCGACGGGGAGGCCAATATCCGGCAGCCGAACGGTCGCGACGTGGCTGGCGCTGGCGTGCCTGGTTGCGGGCGCCAGCCGCGCGGGCGCCGCCGAGGTCGAGGCGGCCCAGCGCGGGACGCTGTTCCTCGAGCCGTCGAACATCAAGGGGAACGCCGGCATCACCGTGTTCCATCCGCAGACGGACGTCAGCGCCACGTTCGCGTCGGGCCTGGGGATCGCCGCCGGATACGCGGTCGACGTGGTCAGCGGCGCCACGCCGCGCGTGTTCGGTGTGCGCAACGACGCCACCGGGCGCCCGGTGGATGCCATCTCGGGCGCCACCAAGTTCTCGGACGTGCGGCAGCAGGTGCACGGCGGACTCAGCTACGCGCGGCCGGTGGGCGACGTGGCCGCCTCGTACAGCTATGGCTGGGAGCATGACTACCGGTCGCACGCGGTGACCGTGAATACGCGCACCGACGTGCTGGATCACGCGCTGACCATCAACCTGTCCTACACGCACAACTTCGACAGCGTCTGCGATGCCGCGAACGTCGACACGGGGGGGATTCCTCTGGCTCGCCAGGCGCTCGCCAACTCGAACAACTGCTTCAAGGGGACGCCGGACGTCGCCACCCGCTCGCTGAACATCGACGCCGTCGAACCGTCGCTCACCTGGGCGCTCACGCCCCGCCTGGACCTGCAGGGCGGCGGCACGGCCCTGGTGCTGGACGGCTTCCAGTCGAACCCGTACCGGCAGGTGGATCTGGGCCGCGCCGGCGCGCGTCCGCAAGAGACCCTGCCGCAGTTCCGGCAGCGCTACGCCCTGTTCCTGCGCAGCGCTTACGCGGTGCCCGCCGCGCGCGCCTCGATCCAGGCCATGGCGCGCGTCTACCGCGACTCGTGGGGTGTGCGCGCCGCCACCGCCGAGGTGCTGCTGCAAAGCTACGTGACCCGCTTCCTGCTGTGGTCGCTGCGCGGCCGCGCCACCGCCCAGGGCGGCGCCGTCTTCTACGAGGACGCGCAGACTTACTTCCTGCACGGCCCCAACGGCAAGTACTGGACCGGCGACCGTGAACTGTCGCCCATGCAGAACCTGCTCACGGGCAGCCAGCTCACCTACCTGCACATTCCCGAGGCCGGCCAGCACCACTTCATCAGCGAGCTGGACGCCTCGCTGAAGTTCGAGCTGCTCTTCTACCGCCTCGATTCCGTCTACGCCCCCAACGCAGACCGAAAATTCGCCGGCATTCTACAGCTCGCGGTCTCCGCCCGCTTCTAGCGCGATCACGTGCCGCAGACGTCGACAGGAAGCAACCCGGACCGCTAGCCAACCGTCATTTTCGCCAGCGCAGCGTCACGCTGCCGTCCGTGTCCGCGCCCCGCGCAGGAAATGAGTGAAAGCGGTCCGCCCAAGCCAAGTGTTCGTCCTCGCCCCGCGCCAGCGGGGAGAGGATGGAGGAGAGGGGACGTCCCGATCGGTGACACCGCGCCCCCTCCCGGCGCTGCCGCGCCGACGGGGTCCCGCTTCGCGGCGCGACGTGACGGACCGGAAGCGGGTCGCAAAACAATTTCATAGGGTCGAAGGTGAAGGCAACGCCGATCCGTCACGTCGCCCGCGTCACCACGCGCTCGGCGACGAGAAGCTCGCCCGGCCGGCCTACTGATACACGCGCAGCGACGGCGCCACCCCGGACGGAACGTTACCGGAGACGCTGATGGTCAACGGGCCGGGGCTAGGGCCGGTCGCCAGCAACTGGGCGCAGGTGTGTGCCGGGCCAGGATCGGCCGGCACCATGCTGGTGCCGACGGGGGAGCCATCCGCATTGAACACGGTGAACGAGATCGGCCCGGCCGAAGCTGCACCAGCACACTCGTCCAGCTCGACGTGCAAGGGTCTGGCGACGTCGTCCAGGAACACCTGGAAGAGGGAGCCCGGCGCGCCGCTGGCGACCGCGTCGAAGCAACGCGCGTCGAGCGGCACCGCGTCCATCTGTCGCAGCCCGACCCTGATGAACGGACACGCCACGGCGTCAAGGAACGGCTTCAGCGCTGAAAACGCTACGTGTTCCTGCGAAGAAGGCAGGCACCAGCCATCTTCTTCGGCGGCGAAGACCTGTTCGGTCCCGTCGGCCTGCCGCACCGTGACCTGACAGCTCATCCCGTCAAGGATGCAGCTCGAGCTCATGCTCACGGTGCGCAGGCCGGCCAGCAGCGCCAGCTGATCACCGGTCAACTGATCGCGAGAGGCCTGCAGTTGCATGGCGCCGCTGTAGTAACCACTGCAACTGACCTGGATGCTCTGGCTGGCGTCGGTCCAGATGGGCGTGTCGACGGGCGGCGCGCCGCCGGGGCTCCCGCTGGAGTCGTCCTGATAGACGCGCAGCCAGAAAGCGGCGGCCTGCGTGGCACCGCTGACGGAGACCACCACGGTCGCCGTCTCGGGGAGCGGGACGAGCGTCGCCAGCGCGGCGCATGTGTGATTCGGCCCCGGATCGGCCGGTGCCGTGCTGGTCCCCAGCGTGGTCCCGTCGGCGTTGAGCAGCTTGAAGCTCAACGCCCCGACCGGCCCCGGATTGCAGTCGTCCAGCTCGACGTGTAGCGCAGTCCGCACATCCGTGAGCGAGATCGAGCGCGTGAGATCCCCCGTGCCGGAGGTCAACAGCTGTTGGTAGCAGCGCGCGTCGGGAGCGATCGTGTCGTCGGCCGACGAGAGCCGCAAGGGTCCCTGGGCGGAGGGGCACGGCCACGTGTCCGCGAACGGTTTGAAAGACGCGTACGACACCACCGGCTGCGACTGCTGGCAAGTGAGGTCGTCCTCGACGCTGCGGATCGAGAGCGAGGTGCCGTCCCCTTGGACGATGGTGATCGAGCATGCGAAGCCGTCCGCGAGGCACGGACCACCCGAATCGACCACGACCAGCTTCGAGAGCAATGCCAGCTGCTCCTCCGTCATTTGCGCGCGGCTGGCCACGAAGCGCGTGGAGCCTGTCCAGTAGCTGCTGCACGTGACGTCGATGCTCTGACTGCTGTCGTTCCAAACCGTCGCGGGCACGACCGGGGTCGAGCCACCTGCGCCGCCCAGGCCAGCATCGCCCCCTGGACCGGAAGGCGCCGGCGTCGGCGCCTTCTCGCCGCAGCCAGCGCCCCCCACGACCAGGGCCACCAGTGCCAGCATAGCCGCCCGTCCGCCCCCGCATGCCTGAAAGACCGACCGCCTCACGCGTGCCATGCGGGTCGTCGTAGCAATGGCTGCGCCAGCCTCACCAACCAGCCCGGACGGGCCCGTCGCCCGGCGCATGCCGCAACCCAGCGACACCAATGTCCTGATCCGGTCGCCCCCTCAGGAGCGCGAGGGACCGAACGTGACGCGCGGGAACGGGCGCTCCGGCTTCGCGAAGAAGTAGCCCTGGCACAGGTCCCCGCCCAGGCGGATCAGCGCGTCGCGCTCCTCGACCGTCTCGATCCCCTCGGCGACGATCTGGATCTTCAGGTCCCGGCACAGCTCGACGATCGACCGGATCAGCTTCTGCTTCGTCTGCGACAGGTGAATGCCGCGCACCAGCGACATGTCGACCTTGACGATCTCCGGCTCCAGCTGCGCGAAGCTGGTCAACCCCGCGTAGCCCGCGCCCAGGTCGTCCACCGCGATCCGGTAGCCCATGGCGCGCAGGCGCTTCATGCGCAGCATCGGCTCGTCGATCCGGTCCAGCGCGGCGCGCTCGGTGATCTCCAGGACCACGCGCGACGCGAACGCCGACAGCGGCGCCGCGGGGGAGAACAGGTCCTCGTCCGCCAGATCCTCGGTGTGCAGGTTGACGAACAGCAGCCCCTCCAGGGCCGGGTGCTCGCGCAGCGTCTGCGCGGCACGTGCCCGGATGGTGCGCCCCAGATCCCGCAGCCGGCCCAGCCGCTCGGCCGCGTCCAGCAGATCGTCCGGCCGCCGCAACGTCGCCTCGTCCGTGCGGACCAGCGCCTCATGCGCGTACACGCAGCGGGCCGACCAGGACACGATGGGCTGGTAGGCCATCCACAGCTTGTCCAGCGCGTTCGAGAACCGGCTCTCCAGACCGGCCCGATCGCTGATCGCGTGGCCGCCGCGCGACAGCTCCTGCAGCGCCTCGCGGCGCACGCGCGCCATCTGATGCAGGCGGGCGGCCCGGCTCACCACGTCCGTCAATTCGGCCAGCGGCACCGGCTTCGCCAGGTAGCGAAAGGCCCCGTACTCCATGGCCTTGATGGCGTCCTTCACGTCCGGACCGCCCGTCATCAGCACCACGGGCAGATCCAGGTCGTGCTCGCGCACGGCGCGCAGCAGCTCGAGCCCGCTCATCCCGGGCATGGTCACGTCGCTGACCACCACGTCGAAGGCGCGGGTCCGGACCAGCTCGGCGGCCGCCACCGAGTCGGTGGCCACCTCGACGGTCATCCCGTGCTTGCGCAGCTGACGGGCGTACACGGCGGTGATGTTCGCCTCGTCATCGACCAGCAGCACCATCCCCTTTTCAGCCGACTTCGGGCCCTTTTCCCCCGTGTCGGAGGCCACTTCGTCCCGGTGGTGCATGGTCACGTGCATGCCCTCTCCGCATCGACATTTTCGATGGCGGATTGAGCACCTTTCGGCATGGGGCCTAAACCGGGGGCCGAAAGGTGTCGAAACGGCATGGCAAGGGACATGGTGTGCACGATCTGTCGATGAGTGAAGGGGGCCCCCCTCGTCTGTACACGGACGGCGGGCCGCCCGACCCCAAGGAGCAGAACCGCGCCCGCCGCGCCTCGGACCTGATCTTCGCGGTCATCGCGATCCTGTACCCGGCCTGGCACTGGGTGTTCAGGGCGTTGATGGCCAGCCCTCGCGATTCGCTGGGCGAGCGGCTGCTGGTGGCGGCGGCCGGGCTACTGGCCATGCTGTTCTCGCGCCTGCGCGCGCTCTCTCGCGCCATGCCCGCGGTCGAACAGGTGGTGTTGGCGCTGCTGACGGGCCACTACCTGTCGTTGGTGTGGCGCAACGACTTCGCCCCGCCGTACCTGGCCGGTCTGTACATCGTGTTCGCCTCGGTGGGGGCGGTCATGTCTCGCCTGAGCGTCGCCATCGCCTACGCGGTGATGGCGATGTCGGCGGTCACCACGATGACCGTGCTGCGTCAGCGGGCCGCCGACGACCTGGAGGTCTTGCTGGGCCTGGCCACGATGCTGATCGCGATGTGTGTGGGTGTTTACCGGACCACCGTGACCCGGCGGATGGCGATGCACGGCTTGCTGCGCGAGCGCCAGCTGATGAAGCAGATCATCGAAACCATCCCCGACCCGGTGTTCGTACGCACCGCCGAGCGCGACCTGGTGCTGACGAACGAGGCGGGCCGGCAATTCGAGAACGCCACCGGTTACGACACCGAACCGATCGTGCGGCAAGAGCTGATCACGCTGGCTGATGGGCAGGCGCTGACCCGGGACTCGGCCGTCAGCACGCGTTTTGGCCAGATCGCCATGTCGGTGAAGACGGCCCGCGCCGAATCGTTGAACCGGCAGCTGATGGTGGTCACCGTGATGCGCGATGTCACCGACCGCCGCGCGCTGGAGGATTCCCTGCGTTCCAAGATTCGTGAGCTGGAGCAGGCGCAGGAGCGCGTTCGCCAGTTGCAGGGTATGTTGCCGATCTGCATGCACTGCAGCCGCATCCGCACCGGCGCGGACGACTGGCAGACCTTGGAGAAGTACGTCGCCCGACATACAGAGGCGAGCTTCACCCACACGCTTTGTACGACCTGCCTGGAACAGCACTATCCAGAGGAGGGAATCGCATGAGCCAAGCACCAGGCCCCGTCAAGCCAGCCCAGGGACGCGT
>Ga0070679_100005382_pt1 | contig 11854 bp, 10 predicted proteins | sample KBSC63BmetaG_FD_65652 | JGI IMG/M metagenome (GOLD analysis project Ga0070679, IMG submission 65652) | Corn rhizosphere microbial communities from Kellogg Biological Station, Michigan, USA - KBS C6-3B metaG | ecosystem: Host-associated > Plants > Roots > Rhizosphere | place: USA: Michigan... | reverse complement strand
GCGTTGCCGCCGTCGGCGAGCACCCGGGCTCCCACCTGGGAGACGGCGGGGTGGCTCGAGGTGACCGCGCCACGGACCCCGAGGGCCGCGCTGCGGGCACCGACCTCCTGGGGAGGGGCCACGCGGATCAGTCCCGCCGCAGGCGCCGCCGACGGGGGCCGCCGGCGGCCACGTCGGCCTCGCTCACGCCGACATAGACCTCGCCGTCCTCCTCGCGGGTCGGGTACACCTGGATGGGCTCGGTCGCCGGCGGATAGATCGGGTCGCCGTTGTCGAGGTCGAAGACGCTGCCGTGGCAGGAGCACCGGATCCCGTCGTCGATGATCTTGCCGCTGCTGAGCAGACAGTCGAGATGGGTGCAGTAGTTGCTGGTGGCGTAGACCGACCCGCGCAGCCGGGCGACCGCGCACTCCAGGTCGCCGACGTAGAACCGCCGGATGTAGCCCTCGGGCACCTGCCCCGAGCGGGCCACCCGATGGAAGACCACCTCGGTCGACGGGGCCGGGTCGTCGCCCGGCTTCTCGGTCGGCTCGTTGTCCGCTGCAGTGGTCACTGGTCCTCCGGGGTCACGTAGAGAGTCTTCTCGCGCGTGTAGAACGCCATCATCGAGTCGCCGCCCTGCTCGCGCGACGTCTGGGTGCTCGACTGCTTGAGCCCGCCGAAGGGCGCGTTCATCGCCACTCCGGTCGTCGGTTGGTTGACCTTCACCACGCCGGCCTCGAGGTCGTGGGTGAAGCGGAGCGCCGTGCCGATGCTCGAGGTGGAGATCCCGACTGACAGCCCGTACGGCGTGCCGTTGACCACCTCGACCGCCTCGTCGTACGACGCGACGCTGAGGAAGGCCAGCATCGGGGTGAACACCTCCTCCTGGGCGACGCGGTGCTCGGGACGCACGCCGGTGAGGATCGTGGGGCGCACGAAGTACCCGCCCTCGGGGGCGCAGCCGTGCGTCGGCGTCTCGAGGTGGGCGCCGTCGGCGCGGGCGGTCGCGAGGTACGTCCCGTGCTTCTCCAGCTGGGCGGCGTTGGCCAGCGGACCCATCGTGACGCCGTCGCCGAGACCGTCGCCGACCACGGTGCCCTGGGCCGCCTCCATCACGCGGTCGAGCAACCCGTTGGCGACGCTCTCGTGGACCACGACCCGCGAGGTGCCGGTGCAGGCCTGGCCGGCGAGGCCGAAGGCCCCCTTGGCAACCAGCGCGGCAGCCCGGTCCAGGTCGGCGTCGTCCCAGACGACGACGGCATTCTTGCCGCCCATCTCGAGCTGGGAGCGGACCCACGGTGCCAGGCCGCTGTGGATGGCCCTGCCCACCGCGGTCGACCCGGTGAACGTCACCGCCGAGATCCGGGGATCGGTGACCAGGGCCCTGCCGACCTCGGCATGGCCGTGGACCAGGGCCAGCGCGGAGCCGGGGACCCCGGCGTCGAGCAGAGCCTCGACCAGCCGCTGACCGAGCAGGGGGGTCAGCTCGCTCGGCTTGAAGACGACGCCGTTGCCGGCCGCCAGCGCGGGCCCGAGCTTGCGCGAGGGGATGTTGAGCGGGAAGTTCCACGGGGTGATCGCGGCGACGACCCCGACCGGCTCCCGCACGGTGAGCACCAGGTCGGTGCCCTTGGTCGGGAAGCTCTGTCCGGTCAGCCGCAGGCTCTCCCCGGCGAACATCCGCAGATTCTGCGGGGTACGACGCGTCTCCATGCGCGCCTCGGCCAGGGTCTTGCCCTCCTCGCGGACCAGCTCGACCGCGAGCTGGTCGGCACGCTCGGCGAGCAGGTCCGCGGCGCGGAAGAGCACGTCCGCGCGGTCCTCGGGCGCGCGGCTCGACCACTCGTGCCGGCCCTCGGCGACGAAGGCGACCGCGGCGGCGACGTCCCCGGCCTCGGAGTCCGGCGCCTCGAGCACGATCTCGTCGACATGCGCGGGGTTCTCGCGGGTATAGGTCCGACCGGACGCTGCGCCCACCCACTGTCCGCCCACGAAGTTGCGGACCTCCGCGTCCGGGCTCACAGCCACTCCTCGCACGCCTCGAAGAGATCGGCGTCGCGGTCGACCAGCACCTCGTCGGGCAGCGTCGTGCGCGCGGAGATCAGCTCCCGGGCGACCGCGATGTCCTCGCCTGCGTCGAGTGCGAACGCCGCGGTGACTCGCCCCTCACCGACGAAGAACGCGGTCCACTGGTCGCCCTCGAGGTCTCCGCGGACGACAAGTCGATCCTCGCGGCCGGCGTGCCCCACGTACTGGAGGTTGTGACCGAACTGGTCGGACCAGAACCAGTGGGACTCCTCGTAGGCCACGGACTCGCCGAGCATGTTGCGCGAGGCGGTCGCGCCGTGCCGCGAGGCGTGATCGAAGTGCTCGACGCGGACGTGCTCACCGACGCCGCGGTGGAGGTGCCGGGCGACGTCGCCCGCGGCGAAGACCCGGTCCATGCTGGTGCGGCACAGCTCGTCCACGAGGATGCCGCCGCCCGGGCCTGAGCCGACGTCGATGCCGGAGTCGACGGCGATGTCGACGTTGGGCACGGCGCCCACGCCGACCACCACCACGTCGGCGGGCACGTCCCCACGCGACGTGGTCACGACGATCCGCCCGCCCTCGCGACGTAGCCCCTCGACCATGATGTCCACGCGTACGTCGACGCCGGCCGCACGGGGGATCCGCACGTACGCCGCGCCGAGCTCGGCGCCGACCGCCTGCGCCAGGGGCACCGGGCCCGCCTCGAGCATGGTCACCCGGGCGCCCAGCTCGTGCGCGGCCGAGGCGACCTCGCCGCCGATGAAGCCGCCGCCGACCAGCACCACGCGGGCGCCGGGCACGAGCGCCTCGCGCAGCGCGACGGCGTCGTCGCGGGTGCGCAGGTAGTGGACACCCTCGCCGTCGAGCATCGGCAGCCGTCGGGGTCGCGAGCCGGTGGCCAGCAGCACCGCGTCCGCGCCCACCGTGGTGCCGTCGTCGAGCAGCACAGCACCGTCGGCGGCGCTGATCTTCAAGGCCCGCACGCCGGTCCGGACCTGGATGTCGTTCTCCTCGGCCCAGGCCTCGGGCAGGAGCTCGAGCGCGGACTCGTCGCCTGCGGTGAGGAACTCCTTGGAGAGCGGCGGTCGCTGGTACGGGCGGTGCCGCTCGTCGCCCACGACGACCACGCGGCCGTCGTACCCCTGGCGGCGCAAGGTGCGCGCGGCGACCGCCGACGCCTGGCCGCCACCGACGAGCACCATGCTCGCGCGGGTCATGCGGTGACCCCCGCCCGGTCGAGGCTGACCGACACGATCCCGTCCTCGCTGACCCGCACCGGGAAGACGGGAGCACACCGGCCCTGGCCCTCGGCCTCACCGGTCGCCGGGTCGAACTTCCACTGGTGCCCCGGGCAGACCACCTTGCCGAACAGGATCGCGCCCTTGCTCAACTGTCGTTGCTCGTGGATGCAGGTGTCCGCCAGGGCGTAGACCGTGCCCTTGATCCAGAACAGGGCGATCGTGGTGCCCTCGACGGTCACCGCCGTCTTCTTGCGCAGCTCCAGATCGCGGACCTTCGCCACGTCGTGCCACTGGGTCACGGCGTCTCCTTGTCGTGCGGCACCGCGCGTGCGGCGCTGGGTGGGGCTCGTCGGGCCGGCAGTGGCAGCCGGGTCGGTCCGGTCGGTCAGGCCGACCCGAGCAGCTCGTCGACGAGGACGTCGCCCGACTGCTCCGAGGGACCCAGGTCGGGGGCGACGTAGGTGTCGTAGAGGGCGCGGGTGTAGCTGAAGCGCATCTCGGCACCCCAGCGGACGTACTGCAGCGAGCGCTGCTGGAGCTCCGGGGTGTTCGCGCACTCGAGCACGATCTGGTAGCCGCGCTCACCGTGCACCTCGTCGGAGGTGATGTGGAGGTCGAAGAACTCGATCTCGTCCTCGGTGAAGCCGTAGGACTCGCGCAGCGGGACGATCTGCTTCTTGTAGATGGTGGGCACCTGCGACTCCAGGCCGACCACGAGCGCCGCGGTCGCGACCGCGAAGTGCTCACGCATCGCGGTGGCGTAGCACCAGCTCTGCAGCCCGCGCGTCACCGCGTTGCAGTTGTTGGGGTCCTCGATCCGCTCCCGCGTCGTGCCGCACGCCTCGCCGAACCGGATCAGCAGGTCGGTGTGCCGGATGTCGGCCAGCTCCTCCTCGTACATGTTCTGGAGCAGGAAGTCCTTGGCCTCGGTGAAGTGGTCCGGGGTGTTGCCGTAGATGTAACCGAGGTAGTCGGCGAAGGGCCCCACGTAGTGGTAGTGGTTCTCGGCCCAGCGCGCGAAGTGGTGCCGCTGGAGCTTGCCGTCGGCCCACGCCTGCGAGAACGACGCGTTGGCGGCCTCGCGGCCCTTGATCGCGTCCTTCAGCGCTGCGCGGAAGTCCTCGGGGGAGAGCAGTTCGGTCATCTCGTGGTGCCTTTCTGGAACGGGTTCGCGCACGGGTGCTGGTCGTGCCACGTCTGCGGCCGTGCGGGCCGGCAGACCCGCGCACGGTCCTGGGACTCTCGAAACTAGGCGCCGGTGCCGCGCAACCACATGGCTGTTGTGCACGGACTTCACTCCCTCTTCTCGTGCATGATGACCCACGAGCCGGACGCTCCGACCTGGCAGCATGCCTGCGGTGACCTTGCCCCCCGATCGGGCCGCCCCCGGCGGCTCCGCCCGACCGGCCGCCCCCGTCCCGTCCTGCTCCCTCCCGCCCGGACCGTCGGCGGCCCCGGACCCGACCCTGGCGGCTCTGATACGGCGCCACGACGGTGCCGTCATCCGGCTCGCGATGCTCAGCGGGGCCACCGATGCGGTCGGGTTCTTGGCTCTGGGCAGCGCGTTCACGTCGGTGATGACCGGGAACATGGTCCTCGTGGGCCTCGCCGCGGGGACCCGGGACGCGTCCGCGCTCGGCCTGATCGCTACCGCGATCGCGGCGTACGTCGTCGGCGTCGCGGCGGGCACCCGGCTGGCGGGTCAGCCGCACCCGGACGACGGCGTGTGGCCGCCGGCAGTCACGCGGGCGCTGGGTCTGGAACTCGCCCTGCTCACGACGTACGCCGTCATCTGGTGGTCGCTGGGGAGCGACCCTGCGCACGGCTGGTTCGCGCCGCTGCTGGCGCTCTGCGCGGCGGCCCTGGGCGTCCAGAGCAGCGCGATCCTGCGCTTCGGGGTCAACGGCCTGTCCACGACGTACCTGACGGGCACCTTGACCTCGGTGATCGTCAGGCTCGCGTCCGGGCAGCCACGCCAGACCATCGGCCATCCAGCCCGGATCCTGGCCGCCCTGATCGTGGGCGCCGGCGTGGGCGCCGGGCTCGTCGACGTGGCCCGGCCCGCGGCACCGGCCTTCCAGCTCGTGCTGCTGACCACGACCCTGGCGACCGGGATCCGGGTCGCCCGGGCCGAGAGGCAGCGATGAGCGGCGGCGTGCCGGCCGTGGTCTGGGCGCTGACGATCGCGGGCTTCGTGGCCGTGGTCGTCTTCGACCTCGCCGTGGTCGCGCGGCGGCGCGAGCGGGTCGGCGTCCGCAGCGCCGTCGGCTGGCTGGCGGTGTACGTCGCGCTGGCCTGCCTGTTCGGCGTCGCCCTGCTGGTCTGGGGTCCGCATCGCACCGGGGGCGAGTTCTTCGCCGGCTACGTGACCGAGTACAGCCTCAGCGTCGACAACCTGTTCGTCTTCCTCGTGGTGATCTCGCGAATGCGCGTGCCCGAGCGCGCCCAGGACCGGGTGCTCTTCATCGGGATCGTGCTCTCGATGCTCCTGCGCGCGGTCTTCATCGTGGTTGGGGCCGCGGCGGTGTCGGCGGCGTCGTGGACGTTCTACGTGATGGGCGGCTTCCTCCTCTACACCGCGGTCGCCCTCGCGCTGGAGGGCGAGGAGGACGAGGACTCCTACCAGGACCATCGTCTCGTCACGATGCTCCGCCGGGTGCTGCCGCTCACCGAGAGCTACGTCGACGAGCGCTTCTCGGTGCGGACGCCGTCGGGCCGGCGCTTCACCCCGCTGGTCCTGGCGGTCGCCGCGATCGCGATCGCGAACGTGGTCTTCGCCGTCGACTCGATCCCGGCGATCTTCGGTCTCACGACCAACCCCTACGTGGTGCTGTCGGCCAACGCGTTCGCGCTGCTCGGCCTGCGCCAGCTCTACTTCGTCGTCGAGGTCCTGCTGAGCCGCCTGTGCTACCTCAAGATCGGCCTGGTGATGATCCTCGGCTTCATCGGGGTCAAGCTGGTCTTCGAGGCGATGGTCGCGACCGGGGCGGGCCACCTGGGCGGCATCGAGGTCCCGGAGATCTCCACGAACACCTCGTTGCTCACCATCGTCGGAGTGCTCGCCACCGTGAGTGCCGCCAGCCTGCTCGCCACCTCCCGCACCGCCAGCGACCTGGATCCCGCCGACGTCGTCGCCGACACCGAAGCCACCTGACCTCCGAGAGGTCGCGGATCGAGTCTGGTCTAGACCGCTGGGCCAGGTAGCACGTCAGCCCATCATCACCGCTCTCCTCGGGACTAGCGTGCAAGGCGGCCCGTCCGGCCAACCACGGGAACCACAACTCAAGAAGGACACACACGCATGGCACAGAGGAGACTCATGTCTTCGCTCGCAGTCGTGGCGAGCGGAGCGATCATCACCGGTGCGGGGCTTGCCCTGACCGCGCTACCGGCCACAGCGGCCACCACCTCAGGCACAGCCACCCATGACGCTCACCCCCACCCCCGAGGCGTGACCGCCAAGCCACTCACCCGCACGCAGCTCCAGCAGGTGCACGTCCGGCAGAGCCGGATGCTCGAGCAGAGCCGCACCGCGCCTGCCTTCCGCAAGGCTGCCGCAAAGACGTTCACGGTCAACACGACCCAGGACACGCCGCTCGCCAACCCGGCCGGCACCCGGTGCCTCGACGCGGCCGGAAAGTGCTCGCTGCGGGCAGCGGTCGACGCGGCGAACAACCGGTTGGTGCCGGTCCGGGTCCTGCTCGGCAAGCACACCTACACGCTGTCCTCGGCGACCGAGCTGACAGTGACCAACCCCGCCGGCACGTCGATCGTCGGACAGGGCTCGAGCAAGACGGTCATCAAGGGCGCAGGCTCCCGGGTCTTCTACGTCGACGGCCTCACCGGCTCGGCCGGCGGTCTGCTGTACCTCAGCGACGCCAAGGTCACCGGTGGCACCTCGAGCGACGGAGCGGGCATCTACCTCTACGAGAACAGCGGTGCACCGTCGCTGGTCCTCGACGGCGTCGTGGTCTCCGGGAACACGGCCACCGGCTCCGGTGGCGCTCTGTACGCAGACGCGTACAACTCGGTCTACGCCACCAACACCCGGTTCGTGAACAACGTCGCTGCGAACGGCGGCGCCATGTACAGCGACTGGTCCAACCTGGCCTTCCGCAACGTCACGATGACCGGCAACCACACCGCAGTGGGAGCGAGCGGTGACGGCGGCGCTCTCTACAACTACTACGGCGTCATCCGCATGCAGGGCGGGTCCATCTCGGACAACACCGCCGGTGACGCCGCCAACGCCGGCGACGGCGGCGGCATCTGGGACGAGTACGGCAACATCTCGTTGACCGGCGTCCACCTGGACCGCAACACCGCCAACAGCAGCGGCCAGGGCGGCGCCCTGTACGTCTACTTCGACCTGATCTCGGTCGAGGGCGGCACCATGTCGCAGAACCACGCCCACGGGACGTACAGCTCCGGCGGGGCCCTCTACATGGAGGAAGGCGCCCAGGTCGACCTGCACCGGCTGACCATGAAGGGCAACCGCATGGACGCCCCCTACGGCGACGGCTACGGCGGCGGCGCGATCTTCGACGCCGCGGAGTACTACGCGAACCAGCTGACGATCGACCGGTCCTCCATCACCGGCTCGAACGGCAGCGCCGTCTACGCCGAGGCCTACTCCGGAGAGGCCGACCTGAGCATCACCCGATCCACCCTGTCCGGCAACCACAACAACGCCCACAACGGCATGGACGGCTACGGATGCGGTGGCGCGGTGTGCGCCTACAACGACGAGTACGCCGGCGTGAACCTGACCATGTCCGGCAACAAGGTCGAGCACAACTCCGGCGTGGGCGACTACGGTGCCGGCGCGGTGATGGTCTACGGCTACTACTACGGAGGGACCACGGTCGTCCTGCGCGGCAACCTGTTCGCGAGCAACGTCGCGGGCGCGGGCGGCTACGGCGGTGCCGTGGGCGTGTACAACGACGACGAGTACAACGCGATCTCGGTGCGGTCGCAGTCGAACAGGTTCGTCGCGAACACCGCAGGCACCAGTGCCGACGAAGGCTACGGCGGCGCACTCTCGCTGTACTACTACGCGACCCTCACCGACCACGGCTCGACGTTCTCCAAGAACGTGGCGGTCGGCGACGGTGCCTACGGTGGCGCGGTCAGCAACCAGAGCTACCAGTCGGCCCGGTTCACCGGCACGAGGTTCACCGGCAACCGCGCGGGCCAGAAGGGCAGCGGCGAGGGGTACGGCGGCGCTCTCTACACCGAGGACGAGGCTGGGACGACGCTCACCGCGGTGACCATGTCGGGCAACCGGGCCGCGTCGTACGGCGGTGGCCTCTACGCCGACGACTACGGCACCTCGATCGACCGGTCGACGATCTCCGGCAACACCGCCGGCACGTCGCACTCGGCCGGCTACGGCGGCGGCATCTACAACGAGGGACCGATGGCGATCGACAACTCCACGATCGCCAACAACCGTGTCCTCTCCGTCAGCGGCACCCCCGGCCAGGGCGGTGGCGTCTTCCAGGACGAGGCCCCGTTCGACATTCGCTACACCACGGTGTCGGGCAACCTCGCCAAGCAGGGGGGAGGGCTCTACCTCGGCGCCCAGGGCGGCAACGTCGTGAGCAGCATCGTGGCGGGCAACCGGAAGTCCACCCATGGCTCGGAGAGCGACTGCACCACGGGCAGCTCGGCGTACCGGCTGCACTCGCTGGGCGGCAACGTCGTCGGTCAGCAGGCCTGCGTGGTCGCCACCCAGGGCTCGGACAAGGTGACCAAGCACCCGGGCCTGAAGAAGCTCGCCCACAACGGCGGTCCCACCGAGACCATGGCGCTCTCGGCGAAGAGTCCGGCCGTCGGGCGCGCGACGTTCCAGGTGCCGTCGACCGACCAGCGCGGGCACAAGCGCCCGAGCCGGCACGCCGACGCGGGAGCCTTCGAGCTGCCGAAGAAGCACTGATCCATCGCTCCACTCAGACGGCCCCTCGCCTCCGGCGAGGGGCCGTCGTCGCGTGGCATCAGCGACCGAGGAGGTGGTCCTCCAGGAAGGCCACGGCGGCCGGGTATGCGTCGACGCGGTTGGCGCGCTTGACCAGCCCGTGTCCCTCGTCGCGGTAGACCCGCAGCTCGCACGGCACACCCTTGTCGTCCAAGGCGGCCTTGATCTGCTCGGCCTCGCTCAGCGGCACCCGCGGGTCGTTGGCGCCGTGGATGACGAACAGCGGCGCCACGATCCGGTCGAGATGGGTGATCGGTGAGGCGCGCACCAGGAACTCCCGGTCGTCGGCGAGGGTTCCGTACTCACGCTCGCGGACGGCCCGTCGGTACTCCGAGGTGTTCTCCAGGAAAGTGACCAGCGAGGACATCCCGACGATGTCGACGCCCGCGGCCCAGAGCTCCGGTTGCATCGAGACGCCCGCCAGCACCATGTAGCCGCCGTACGAGCCTCCCCACAGCGCCGAGCGAGCGGGGTCGAGGCCGATCGTGGGCAGCCAGGCGTGGATGGCGGCCAGGTCGGCCACCGAGTCCAGCCGCAGCTCGACGTCGTCGAGGGAGACCCAGCGCTTGCCGTACCCCGCCGAGCCCCGGACGTTGGGCACGAGGACGTCGAATCCGGCGAGGGCGAGGGCCTGCAGCACCGGGCTGAAGAGCCGCGTGGCCTCCGCCTCCGGTCCGCCGTGGACGTGCACCACCGACGCACCCGTGCCGGCGGGCGCGGCGTACCGGAAGCACGGCACCTCCTCGCCGTCCGGTGTCGGGATCCGGTGGACGGTCGGGGTGACCAGACGGTCGCGGACGTCGGCCGGTACGCCGTCGCGGCCGTCCACCAGGACGGTCGCCGCCCCGGTGCTCGCGTCCACGCGCACGATCGAGCCCGGGTCGGTGGGCGTGACCGCGGTGACCGCGAACGCCGAGGAGTCCGGTGCCCAGACCAGGCTCATCGGCACGCACGGCTCGGTCGCCACGGCGACGAGGTGACGACCCTCGACGTCGTGCACCGCCAGCCGGTCGAGCCCGTCGACGTGGTGGGCCACGACCATCAGGCGCCCGTCGGGCGAGAGCTGTGCCTGGACGTCGTGGTCGTCCGCACCGGCCAGGACCGTCCAGGTGCGGTCGCGGTCGAGCCGGTGGACCGCCTGGAACTCCCGGTCGTGGTCGGAGAACAGCACCAGGGCGTCGTCGGCTGCGGTCCAGCCGGCCACGTGGTGCCCGGCGTGCTCGGCGGGATCGGTGAGATCGCGCGCGCCGCTGCCGTCGGCGAGGACGACGTACGTCGAGCTCGGCCGGAGGCTCAGCATCGTCACCGCGACCGACTTCTCGTCGTGCGACACCCGGGTGCCGCCGACGTACCCGCCGCCGTCGTAGACGACGCGCTCCTCTCCGGTGGCGAGGTCGCGCACCACGACGTCCATGTCGACCTCGTTGCGCCGGTTGGTGGAGTAGACGAGCGACGTCCCGGTGACGTCGAGCAGGGCGTTCATGTGCGACTCGTCGTGCACCAACGTCGTCAGGCCGTCGAGGCCGACGGGCTCCGCGGGGAGCTCGGTGATGTCGAGCAGCGAGAGCTGGTAGTTCTCGTCGCCGCCCTGGTCGTGCTGGACGACGACCGCGCGCCGGCCGGGCACGTAGCGGCCGACGCATCGCGAGGGCAGCGCGGTCAGCGGCGTCGGCGTGCCGTCGACGGCGATCTCGACCAGCTGCTGGCTGCCGAGGTCGTCGTACCCCGCCAGGACCCGGCCGTCGGGGTCGAGGTCGAGCGCCAGCCAGGTGCGGGTGTCGAGCAGTCCGAGCAGGGCTGAGTGGTCCGAGGATGAGGTCACCTCGCCGAGGCTAGACCGCCGTCTGCGCCGCGTCAGTCAGCGGGCTGACGGACCCAGGCGAGCACCTCGGCGGCGACGTCCTCGGGACTGCGGCCGGTGTTGTCGATGCGCAGGTGCGGGTAGGTCGCGATCAGCTCGTCGGCGGGTGTCGGGCGCTCCCCGGTGTTCAGGACGTGCCGCTCGAGCTCGCGGACGTTGCCGTCGGACCACTCGAGGTCGCGCTTCGACTTCTTCTCCGCCAGCCGGTACGGCGTGCGGTTGCGCGCCAACCGGGTCTCGAGCCCGGCATGGAGCTCGACGAAGGCGATCCGCTGCCCGGCCTCCACGAACGGGCGGAGGTGCCGGCGCAGGTAGGCGCTGTCCTCGGGCAGGTCCAGTGCCCAGACCAGCGTGTAGACCAGGTCGGTGCTGGACGTGGACGCCTCCTGGAGCACCCGCAGCCGGAACTCCTCCAGCAGGCGGTTGAACGGCGGGGTCCCGTAGTCGAACACGTCCAGCAGAGGCTCGAGAAGGTGGTGGTTGTGGAAGAGCCGGAAGTCGCTCGCCTCGGCGATGGCACGACCCACGGTCATCTTGCCGACCGCAGGTGGCCCGAAGACGAACAGCAGCATCCCGCCAGGATGGCCGAGCGGCCACCAGTTCGCGGGGATCTCGTGGCGCGACATCGCCGGGGTGAGGGGCTGAGGGACCAGGCTCGACGCGTGTGCCGGTTCATCACGCTGGGTAGGTGAAGGGGCACTGGGCCAGTGGAACTCCGCTGGCCCAGTGCTGGTTCATCCACTCAGCGTGATGAACCGGCCT
>Ga0070679_100005380_pt1 | contig 11856 bp, 10 predicted proteins | sample KBSC63BmetaG_FD_65652 | JGI IMG/M metagenome (GOLD analysis project Ga0070679, IMG submission 65652) | Corn rhizosphere microbial communities from Kellogg Biological Station, Michigan, USA - KBS C6-3B metaG | ecosystem: Host-associated > Plants > Roots > Rhizosphere | place: USA: Michigan... | reverse complement strand
GGCGGCGATTGGATCGCTGGCCGCGCTACGCCGCAGCCTGCTAGAGGCGCTGACCCATACACGCGGGCGCGTCGTCTTTGGGCGGACCTTGATCGAACAACCCTTGATGCGCCGCCAGCTCGTAGAACTGGTCGTCGAAACTGAAGGATGCGCAGCCCTGGCTTTCGAGACGGCAGCAGTGCTTGAGCGCGTCGATCAACATGGGGTTGAGGCCGATCGCCGCCTGTTGCGTATCCTGACCCCATTGGGCAAATACTATATTCCCAAGCATGCCGAACACCTGGTGCTGGAGGCCCTGGAAATGCGCGGCGGCAATGGCTACATCGAGGATTGGCCGAATGCGCGCATGTTGCGCGATTGTATCGTCAACTCCATCTGGGAAGGTTCCAGCAACGTGATCGTCCTCGATGTCATGCGCGCCTTTGAACGCGAGGGCGCGGGCAGCGCGCTCTTCGGCATGTTGCACCAGCGTCTCCAGGCTCTGGAACATCCTCTGGTTCTACCACTGGCACAGCAAACCCTTGGGCATGTACGCGCATTGAGCGGGCGTCTTCAGAGTTTATTGGCGTTGGGTGCCGAACAGGCGCAGTTACCCATGCGCGGCCTGGTTGAGCGCATGGCACAGCTAACCATCCTCACCCTGTTGTTGGATGAGGCAGAGTACGAACTGGGGCGTGGCCCAGCCGGGACCGGTCGCCGCAAGCTTGTCATCGCGCAGCTTTTCTGCAAACGCCATATCCAGGTGCATCCCGATGGTTGGGCTGCCGACGACGATACCAGCGCACTCGACCACTTCGACGCGCTGGCCGATTGGGGAGCGATCCCGGTGGAAGAACCAGCAAATCGCTAAGGTATCAACCTTGCTGTTTCTTCTGTTCCTGTTCCGCGCGGTAACGAACCATGACCGCCTGGTGTTCGGGCGATTCCAGGCATTCTTCCTGGGCGTCGATAAATTCGGCCATGAGCGTACCTGCATCGACCTCGAAGGCCGAGTCGATCTGTCGCTTGGTGTGCTTTAGCGCGGTAAAAGGGATCTCCAGCAGTTCGCGAGCGATGGCCAGCGCCCGCTCTTCGAGTTGTTCGGGCGGGACAACCTCGCTGAGCAGGTGCAGCGCCATACCTTCCTCTGGCGTGAAACGATGGCCGAGCAGACAAAGCCGTTTCGCGGGGCCAGATCCGATCAGGCGGGCCAGGCGCATCGGGCCGAGCGCGGCAATCACTCCTTCGCGCACAGCAGGAATGCTCAGCACCGCGTTATTGGCCGCGATGAGCAGATCACACGCCAGGGCCACTTGCAAGCCACCGCCCAGACAATAACCCTGGATCGCGGCAATCGTGATCGCGTCCAGCTCTGCCAGGCCCATCACGCCACGCTCCCAGGTCGCAAACCAATCAGGGGTCAGATTACCGTGAGACAGTTCCTTGACGTCAAGCCCGCTACAAAACGATTTTCCTTCGCCGCTGACAATCACCACCTGGATCTCGCTCCGTTGCTCCAGATACTCCGTGGCGGTCACCAGGTCGTTGACCCAGGCCCAGTTGGCCGCGTTATGCACCTCTGGCCGGTTCATGCGGAGGCGCGCCAACGGACCATCGAGTTCACAAAGCATCGTTTCCAGTTCAAGTTTCTCCATGTGTTTCTCCTGAAAAAAGAACAAAATTCAGCAATACTCTCCTTGTCCAAAAACGCATTCTTATTGTACATTGCAAATGTGTCGCGTGTCTCCGGCGAAAACTCAATCACCCTCATTCTAGCTCCTCTCTTTGTCATGATATGAAACGAGGCTCTGAACGTTTTAGTAGAGAGATGGACAGATACTTACTGGCATTGCAGGAGAGAATGATTTATGGCTGAATTGGAAGGCAGGACGCTTGACCGCTATGAGTTGCGCCGGCTGATTGGCAGAGGTGGGATGGCCAACGTTTACGAGGGCTACGATCCCAGTTTCCAGCGCGTGGTGGCGATCAAGGTTTTTAAGCGCGACGACGACGATATGTTGCGCCGTTTTATCCGTGAGGCGCACGTGATGGCAGGTCTCCATCACCCCCATCTGGTTGAGGTCTTCGACACCGGTGAGTGCCTGCTGGATGGCGTGATGCGTTACTATATTGTAATGCCCATGTTGACTGGCGGGACATTGCGCGCGCGCCTTCGCCGCTCACCGTTAAGTCTGTCCGAGGTTTGTCAGTGCTTGAGCGATATCGCGGGCGCACTCGATTATATCCACAACGAAGGCATTATTCATCGCGATATCAAAGCCTCTAATGTTCTGCTCAACGATGAGGGACGCTGTTATCTGACCGACTTCGGCATTGCCCGCGTTACCACCGATATCACGCAACTCACCAGTAGCGGCAACGTGCTGGGAACGGTCGATTACGTCGCGCCAGAGCTGTTCGAGGTGCATCGCCGGGCCGACGCGCGCAGCGATCTTTATTCATTGGGCGTGCTGCTCTACGAGATGGTCACGGGCCGTCTGCCTTTCAGCGCCGAAAACCAGCTCGCTCTGATCTCCATGCACGTGAATAAGCAACCGCCCTCGCCACGTCTCTATGTGCCAGATTTGTCAACTTCGATCGAATCCGTCATCAAGCGCGCATTGGAGAAGCAGCCACAACTCCGCTATCCTACCGCGACCGCGCTGGCCGAGGCTTTTTGCCAGACAGTTAAACAAGGAAAAACCAGCGGCGCTGAGTTAATGCAGCCTGAGCACGAACCGGCAATTGCTGTCATGGAGCCGCTGGCCGCGCCAGGGCAGAAGGCGGGCGCGGCGAATTTGCCCGCTGTACATCCCTCGCCGCTGGCCATGAAAACCGAGGGCTTCGTTTTGCCGCCAGTGGTATCAGAGACGCCGCCGCCGCTGAAGTTGCCGGTTCAGCACGAGCCACAGCGCACGCGCGCGAAACGAGCCTTTTTCCTGACCATCCTGGCTCTGATCGCGCTGCTCATCGTCTCAATACCCGTTGGTTATACGATCCTCAACCATCCGATGAGCCAGCCAACGCCTACTGCACAGACGACACCAACCACGAGCGGCACTCAGGGAACCACCACGGGCCAATCTTCGGCCAGCGCAACAGCCACCGCGCACGCTCAAGCCACCGCCGCAGTGCAGGCCACCGCAAACGCCCAGGCCAGCGCGACCGTGGGACCGATTCAGACCGCGACCGCTGGCAAAGCCGTCTACCAGGACACATTGACTAACGCAAATAACGCCGCGACGGCAGCCGCCAATTGGGACCAGAACAGCCAGTGCAATTTCGCCAGCGACGGTTATCATGTTTCCCAACCAGCCAGCTTTCCCTACTTCAAGGGCTGCCGCGAAATCAGCAATACCTACGGCAATCTGGCGCTCACCGTCAATGTCAAGCTTCTGAGCGGCCACTCTGGGGGTGTCTTTTTCCGCCTGGGTGCCAATTTTATTGGCAACTACGACGGCTATCTGTTCGAGATCGATAGCGAGGGGCATTATAAAATTTCCAGGGAACAGGGGTCCACCGTTGAACCACTCAAAAATTGGAGTGTGGCCTCAGCTCTGCATACCGGCTATCGTGTGAGCAACCTTCTGGAACTGATCGCGCGTGGCAACTCCTTCCTCTTCTACGCGAACGGGCAATTTCTAGCCCAGGTGCAGAACAGCTACTATACAAATGGGAATATCGGCTTTCTCACCACGTCGCTCTCTGGCGAGAGTGATGCCGAGGTGGTGTACAGCAATCTGAAGGTATACAGCCTTTCATGAGCCATTTCCGCGCAAGGTCAAAGAGGTATAAGCAAGCGCACGGCTTTAGAGTGTGGGCGCTTTGAATTGTGTACGAGCGGGATAGTAGCCGCTCTGAACATTGGCGAGCGGGCGCACAGCGCAGCGTGGACCGAGCAACGTGCCAGGATTGCAGACGCAATTGCAGCCGAGCTGGCAGCCATCGCCGAGGATCGCGCCGAACTTGTTGCGCCCGGTCGAAATTGGTTTGCCATCCACGCGCAACTTAATCAGGCCACCGCCCAGGCGATAATTGGCCAGCTTTGTACCCGCGCCGAGGTTGACGCCGGTGCCGAGAATGCTATCCCCCACATAGGCAAAATGAGCCGCCTTGCTGCCGGGCAGGAAGAGCGTATTTTTTGTTTCAGTCGCGTGCCCGATCAGGCTACCCGCGCTGGCCAGCGTCGAGCCGCGTATATACGCGCCGTGACGCACAACCGCGCCACGCCCGATGATGCATGGCCCTTCAATATAGGCCCCAGGCTCAACGACCGCCTCTTCCTCAATCAGAATATGCTCGCCAAGCAGATACGCGCCAGGATGCACGGTTCCACGCACGCTGTTCTCGCGTGGCGTATGCTCAAGCAGGTAGGTTTCCAGGCGCGAAAGGACTTCCCACACGTACTCTACGCCGTCAAAAAGATCGGCGTACTCGAACGCGCTCAAATCGAAAAAATCAGTGGGCTGAAACATGCTCTCCTCACTCTCCGGTCAAGGTGCGCGCCGGTGACACATTGGGCGGCGTCTGTGGCAATTCCTGAGCACATGTCGGAGCCGACGCATCCATTGGCATTAGCGGGCTGCTCACAAACGTGGTCTGCTGACTGGACAACACGGGTATGGGCTGGTTGGCCGGCGTTGCCAGTTGCACCGGGGTGGTATCGAAAATCGTCTCGCGCAAGGTCTTCTGAATAAAGGGCAAGACGAACCACATATTCGCCAGGCCGAAGAGTGTACCGGTAAGCACACGCAACTCCCAGGTGCTCTCGCGCAAGCCGAACATTTGCGTAAGGCCATCATAGGCCATGGGCAGGATCAGCAAAGCCCAGAACCACCAGGGAATACCGCGCAGGCGTTTCTTGCTCAGAATGAAGATCAATCCGCCGGCAAACATCGAACCATAAATGGACATGTTGCGCGCGCACATACCAAACTGATGCCCTAGAACATAGAAAGAGTGCGAGGGAATTTGCGCACAGATAAAGTGCAATGAGTAGAAAATGGGCTTGGCAAGACTATCCAGGCCAAGATAGGTCAGCAACGGCACGCTCAACGCCAGCAGCACGATCACCCCGAAGACGCCGGTAATCATGTGTGCCCAATATTCCAGCGCGAAATCGCCAAGTTTGTGCAGCCAACGGCTGAGCCGCGTGGGTTGTGGCGCACCTGTTTGTGCATGGGCAATTGATCCAATAGCCATAGCAATCTACGCTTCCTTCGCTTCCTGGAAAGCGCGCGCTAATTCATCGGCCTCGATGCGTCCTTCCAGTAGCGTATCCTGATTAATGATAATCACCGGGATGCGATAACGATACTCTTCAAAAACTACCAGATCGCTACGAATGTCGATCTCGTCGAGCGTATACGCGGTTTCTTCCGCGACCTCCTCCAACAACTCACGCGCATCTTCGCAGAGATGACACCCTGCCTTTGTATAGAAGGTCACGCTGATCTTTGCTTGCTGTCCCACAAATAACTCCAAACTGGCATCAAATAGGTCAGATTTATTATAGCATAGTCACGAAGCAACAGCCGTTCAGCTATTCTTCCGGTGGTTCGGTGTGGATCACCACCGAGCCGAGCGCGGGATAGGCAAGACGGAGCGCGCGCTGGATCTCTTCAGCCTGTAGATGGGCCTGGCTCAAGGGAATGTGTGGTTCGCAGATCGTATGCAGCACAAGATCCAGCTCTTCCGGCTTCTTACGCGCGGCTGGATTGCTGACAGCCAGCGAGAAATAGGGCTGGTAAAGGTGGATATCGTGCGCGCTGTCCTTGCCCGCGATTCTATCAGCAATCTCGCTAATCCGCCTGGCCATAGCGGGATGCTGGCTGGTCACATCCAGGCGGCGTTCAATGGCCACACTGGGAGCTTCAAGGTGCGTGGTGACACGGCGTAAGAGCGGATTATCCTTGAGAATCGTTTGCTCCAGACCGGTCGCGATCCGGTGGGCTTTTTGCAAATCCATATCCGCCTGCACCTCCAGATCGAAATCTGCTTCGAGCTTCCCGTTAACCTCGCGCACGTGGATATCATGCGCGTGAATGCCTTGACGTTCCGCCAGATAATAAATCTGCTCGATGATCGTCTCGCTCGCGACCTGAGTTGGCTCAACATGGACCAGCACATCGACCTCGTTGGTAGGGGAAATCAGGTGCACAGCTTTGAACGCGGCATCCTCCACACGCTCGCTGACTTCATGGATCTGCTCAAAGGTCAGCGTGCGCGGCGCGGTGATCACCACATCGGCGAAAAGCTTGTTGCCAGCACGACGGGCGCGCACCCGGCGCACTTCGCTCACATTTTTCACCCTCTGGATGGCCCTCTGCATCTGTTCATCAATATTTTCCGGCGCGTGATCGGTTAGAGCATCAATCGTCGCTTTGGCCAGGCGCAGACTAACCCAGATCACGATGAGCGAGACGCCAAGCGCGGCCACCGCGTCAGCCTGACCAAGCCACGCGGGTAGTTGAAAAGCGCGTCCAAGCGCCACGATCGCCAGGCCCGCGATGACCATCAGCGAACTCCAGATATCCGTCTTAAAATGCAGCGCGTCGGCCTCCAACGCCTGGCTGCCCAGCTTGCGCGCGACCCGCAGCAACGCCCGCGAGCGGGTATAGTCCACCACCACCGCGACTATCATCACGAGAAAGGCCCAGATATTTGCGTCTACAACATGCTCGCCCAGGGCCAGGCGCTGGATCGCCTCGTAGATAATCCAGACCGCAGTCACCAGGAGCAGACCAGCCTCCAGAAAAGCCGAGAGATTCTCGACCTTGTCATGCCCGTAGTTATGCGTGGCATCAGCCGGCTTATCAGCTACGCGCACCGCCAGCAGCGTCATCAGCGCCGCCACAAGATCCAGACCGGAGTGAGCAGCTTCAGCGAGAATACCCAGGCTACCGGTCAGCAGAGCCACCACAATTTTGATGGTCGTCAGACCGATCGCGGCCCCGACTGAGGCAAGGGCAACCATTCTCTTCTCCCGCTGTGCTTCATCGCTGACTGTCATCTCTCGCGCTACCTCTTTCTTAACGAATACGGCTGATAAATCGCCTTAGACATTTTATGAGATAGGTCGAGAGATGGCAAGGCAAGAAGAGGAACGACCTACTTGCTGGCTAGAAAATAAGACATCTTGAGCCAAAAACCTCACGCTGAAATGATCTTTTTGCCGCTCATTTATGTTATACTGGGATCTCGACTACGCATCAAAATGATGCACTCCATCTATTCTTCGTTGAAGGAGATGACCATGATTGACAAAATTCAAGATGTGATAGAGCGAGCAAAACGCCTTCCTCCATCTGAGCAGGAAGAACTGCTTACCCAAATAGAGGTACAGCTTGAGCGACTCGAAAAGCGGGTGAAAAATATCCCCTCTCAGAGTTGGAGAGATCTCGCTGGAGCCTGGGCTGATTTGCCAGACACTGTTGATGAGATGTTTGATGCCCTGGATACGATTCGCCATTCAAGTCCGCCCAGCCCACCTTTGGAGTTGCCATGAAAGAAGCGACAAACGGACGCTATCTTTTAGACGCCAATCTTCTTGCAGCTTTCTTTCGAGGAAAGAAAAACGCTCTTAGTTTAGTTACGCCCTGGATTGCCCAGAAAGAAGCAACAACAAGCATTCTGGTTTATGGGGAAATCATCGAATATCTCATGGGCTTCGCCGACTTTACCCGTCACCGAGCTGAATTGCTGGCGCTGCTTCGAGACATTCACGTCTATCCTCTTACCTATGCCGTTCTGGAAAGATATGCTCAAATACGGCGCACAATGCGTCCGCCTCACGGCCCAGGGCTGATAGGAGACGCTGATACGCTTATCGCGGCAACAGCTCTCGAACATGGACTCACCCTGGTGACAACGGATAGCGATTCCGCCCGCGTTCCTGGTCTTTTATGTCAAGTGTTGCCGCGTGAAGCGCTCAAATGAAGTTTCTACGCTAGATGTGCATTTCCCGCGAAACGCAAGATCGCATTGGTTGGTTTGCTCAATGCGTAACGCAGCAGCGTCATAATCATGGCCGCGATCAGTCCATCGATGGCACCACCGAGAATATCGCCGGGATAATGGACTCCTACGAAAACACGCGCAAAACCGATGATGCAACCCATCACCAGGGCCAGGAGGGTTAGCAGACCGGGATAGGCCAGGGCTTTGAGCAGCGAGGCATCGTGGGCCTGATCCGCGTGCTGCCGCGCTTTTCTCCAGGTAGGCAGGAGTTGGAACAAGAACATGCCGCCGACCGCGAAAGACCAGGCGGTATGATCGCTGGGGAACGAGGCATCAGCGGCGTGACTGACCAACTGGTGAACATGGTGCGTGATAAAGGGACGTGGCTCGAAAATGATATGTTCCAGGGTGAAGTTGAGGACATAGGCCCCGATACAGGCTATGACTATCCATAGTGCAGCCGCGCGGCGCTGCTGAAGAATCTCCTGCTCACCAGCCGAGAGCGCTTCTTTGCGCCAGCTTAGAGGTCGGCCCCACATCAAAAGCATAACCAGTGGAAATAAGAAGATCAGATAGTTCGCACAGAAAATCATCAGGACATCCAGCCAGTGGTGGGTACCCGCGTGGCTATTGATGGCCTGGAAAATGGCGTAATTGAGTTGCAACAACTGGGACATCACGCTATCCTCCCATATAATTTTGCTTTCTTGGATAGGCCTATTCTACTGCTAATGTCCCGGTTGAGCAAGAGAAATAAGAAAAGAGTCAGGTAGAAATACCGAGGCGCTCCTGATCCAACGTACCTGTTTGATACTCTCCGCCAGCATATTCATGCAGTAGCAGTTGCAGATCGTTCAGCGCGGCTTCGATATCATGGCGCACCGCTGCCTCAGCCGGGTGAGATCTTCTTTCTGGGCATCAGATGCGCTTACCCTGCCAATCTTTCCCATTTGTTTGACCTGCTTTAGCCTGGCATAGAATAATAGACTAGCCAAACTGTACCCAGGCAAAAAATATGTAGAGGAGCAAAGCCATAAATGAATTTTGAAGAAATATACTCTTCTGGTAAGTATTTGGACAAGCATCCAACCTGGCATGTTGAAATTTCTCAGCCAAAGGCCCAGAATATTTTAAAAATGATACAACGGGCCAATCTTCACCCGCAAACTATCTGCGAAGTAGGGTGTGGTGCAGGCGAAATTCTGGCACAATTGCAGAAAAATATGGATTCTACCTGTATCTTTCAGGGCTATGACATCTCTCCTCAAGCCGTAGAGCTTGCGCGTGCGCGAGGGAACGATAAACTTCAATTTATTGCAGCGGATTTTACGCAGAAAAATGCTTTTTTTGACCTCATCCTCATGATAGATATGATTGAACACGTTGAAAACTGCTTTGACTTTTTGCGAACGATAAAATCGATGGGTGAACATAAAATAATTCAGTTTGCCCTTGATCTTACAATAGAAACGTTGCTCATTAACCCCAATGCTCTGCTTGGTTTTCGTAGCACATACGGCCATATAGGTCATTTGCATTATTTCACTAAAAATATTGCCCTGGCTATGCTAGAGGATCTTGGGTATGAGGTGCTTGACTACAAATACGTTCCAATCCCCACCGAACAAGGAGAATCGCTCAGCCAAAAACTTCATCGACCTTTCATACAACTGCTCTACGCATTACACAAAGATCTGGCAGTGCGACTCCTGGGCGGATACAAGTTACTGGTTCTGGCGAGATGAGAGTATTGTAACCATATTTCAGATGTTTTGATCCCTCTCGCAAAGAAAAGAGCGCGGCAGCAACCGCGCTCTTTTCGTCCGCATTTCGCTATCTTACAATTTCCCCAACACGACCTCGACCGTGTAGCCTTCCAGCTTCTGCGCCTCGTCGGGTGCGATCTTTTCGCGATAGGCTTCGTTGATCGACGGAGCCTGCTCGGCGGAGGTGACAATGGCCAGGGTATCGGCCAGCGTCTCATCCTGCAAGGTCGCTTTGTGGCGCTTCAGCATGACAGCCAGTTCGGCATCGGTGTACAAGGCCAGCGCGATATGATCCTCAATCTTGAAGTCGGCCTTCTTACGCATGCCCTGGATATAGTGCGTCAGATCGCGCACCAGGCCCTCTTCGCGTAACTCCTGGGTGATCGTGGTCTCAAGGGCCACGACATAACCGCGCTCTTCAGCCGCTACAAAGCCTGGGCGCGCGGTCGAGACGACCTCGATCTCCTCAGCGGTCAACTCAACCTGCTGGCCCTCAACCGCTAGGCTGAGCGTTCCGGTCGTACTGAGATGGCGCGCCGCTTCGCTGGCCTCGTGCGCGCTCAACGATTTGCACTTCGCCAGGATCTTCTGCACCAACGGACCGTACTTCGGACCCAGGATCTTGACCTGCGGCCTGACCGTGTAGGCCAACATGTCATTATCGGCGCTAAGCAGGTTGAGTTGCTTGATGTTCAGCTCTTCCAATACCTGGCCTTTGAGACGCTGCAACGCCTCCTCCTCGTCCTGACTCGTGACGCGCACGTGCAGGGCGTTGAGAGGCTGGCGTACCTTGATCTGCGCCTTTTCGCGCGCGGCACGGCCCAGACCAACCACGAGCATGACCAGGTGCGTCTCGCGTGTCAGCTTCTCGTCGATCAGGCTCGCATCAGCCTGCGGCCAATCACAGAGATGGACGCTGAACGGCGCGTTGGCATCGACGCTACGCACGAGATTCTGGTACAGTTCTTCGGTTGTAAATGGCACGAATGGTGCGAGCAGCGTGATAAGCGTGGTCAAACACTCATAGAGCGTCAGATACGCCGCCAGTTTGTCATTATCCAGGCCGGATTTCCAGAAACGTTCGCGACTGCGCCGCAAGTACCAGTTTGAGAGGTCATCCAGGAACTCCTGGATAGCCTCGGCTGGCTTCTCGCTGTCATAGACCTCCAACCCCTCGGTGACATCGCGGATAGTCGAATGCAGTTCTGAGATGATCCAGCGATCGATCTCAGCGCGTTCGGCCACAGGCAATTTGTGCTGCGTCGGATCGAAGCCGTCGATATTCGCGTAGGTCACGAAGAACGAGTAGATGTTCCAGATCTTGTCCAGCGTGCGCCGCACCAGCATCCACTTCTCGCTCAGGCGCACCGGGCGACCAGTGCGAGCAGAGACTTCCATATCCTCTGGCGCGGGAATACGCGGAAAGTTCAGGTTCTGTTCTGGCGTGTGGTTGGTGAAAAGCCAGCGCATTGTATCAGAGCCGACGCGATCGGCAGCCTCGTCAAAAACGACCAGATTACCTTTCGATTTGTGCATCGGCGAGCCATCCTCGCCCATCAACGTGCCATAGCCGAAGAGCGTCTTGAACGGCGCGGTATTTTCCAGAACGGTACTCATGACCAGCATCGAATAGAACCAGTTCTTGAACTGGCCGGGGAACGATTCGGTCACGAAATCCGCCGGGAACCACTGCTTCCAATGTTCAGGATTGCTGCGATAGCCCATCGTGGAAAAAGGTACGATGCCCGCGTCGAGCCAGGGATTGCCCACGTCTTTGACGCGCGAGACTTCCGCGCCACAGCCCTTACAGGCGATTTTCACGTTATCAACCCAGGGTCGGTGCGGCGAATTGCCCTCGAACTCTTCCCAACCGCCGACCGCGCGCGCCTTCAGTTCCTCTTTGCTGCCAATCACCTCAAACGTGCCGCACTCCGGGCAATCATAGATGGGCAGCGCCAGGCCCCAGTAGCGTTTCTTCGAGATCATCCAGTCGTCCATGTTGGTCAACCAGTCCATCTCACGATCGAAACCGAACGCGGGAATCCACTTGATCTGCTTGACCACCTCCATGATCTCGAAGCGCAACTTCTCCATCGAGATGAACCATTCGTCAACCAGGCGGAAGATCAGCTCGGTTTTACAGCGCCAGCAG
>Ga0070679_100005376_pt1 | contig 11860 bp, 10 predicted proteins | sample KBSC63BmetaG_FD_65652 | JGI IMG/M metagenome (GOLD analysis project Ga0070679, IMG submission 65652) | Corn rhizosphere microbial communities from Kellogg Biological Station, Michigan, USA - KBS C6-3B metaG | ecosystem: Host-associated > Plants > Roots > Rhizosphere | place: USA: Michigan... | reverse complement strand
ATCGCGCTTCCACGCGTGGCGCGCCGCGGTCGCGACGACGATCCAGCGATCGAGATCCTCCGGCAGGATCGCGTCGAGCGCTTCGCGCAAGAGGCCGGCGAGCGCGGGTGCGAGCCCGCCTGTCGAGATCGCGATCTCGACCGCGCCGCGGCGAACGACGCCACCGAGGTACGCGGTCGCGGTCGCCGGCTCGTCGACGGCGTTCACGAACAGGCCACGCGCGGCCGCCGCGGACGCGACCTCGCGGTTGACCTCGGGCGTCGCCGCCGCGACGACCCAGCGCGCGCCATCGAGGTGCGCGGGCTGGAACTCGGAGAGCACGACGGTGACATCGCGCGCGAGGATCGGCTCGACGATCTCCGGCGCGACGACCGTGACGCGTGCGCCGGCGGCGAGCAGGCCGTCGAGCTTGGCCGCGGCGACCGGGCCTCCGCCGACGACGACGACCGGCAGACCTTCGAGCTTCAAGAACACCGGGTACAGCGCGCTCATTGGTTTCCTCTCGGATCGGCGACATGGATCCCGCACTCGCGCTTGTGGCCATCGCGCCAGCGTCCCGCGCGCAGGTTCTCGCCGGGGACGATCTGGGACGTGCACGGCTGGCAGCCGATCGACGGATAGCCTTGCGCGTGGAGCGGGTTGAACGGGACGTCGTGTGCGTAGAGATGGCCCCACACCTCGTCGTGCGTCCACGCGGCGAGCGGGTTGATCTTGATCAGGCCGAACTTCGCGTCGTGCTCGACGAGCTGCGCGGTCGCGCGCTCCGGCGTCTGATCGCGGCGGATCGCGGTGACCCATGCGGACAGGCCGGCGAGCGCGTCGCGCAGCGGCTTGACCTTGCGCTGCTCGCAGCAGCGATCCGGTTCGCGCGTCCACAGCGCGGGGCCGTCGTCGGCGGCTTGCTCGTCGACACTGCGCGCCGGGACGACTGCGCGGATCGCGATCCCGTAGCGCGCCTCGAGCTGCTTCCACAGCGCGTAGGTCTCGGGGAACAACAGGCCGGTATCGAGCGTGAACACGTCGATCGGGAGCTGTGCGCGCCCGATCAGGTCGATGATCACGCAGCCCTCGGCGCCGAATCCGGTCGCGAACGCGACGCGCGGTCCGGCGTGCTCTGCCGCCCACGCGAGCACCTCGAGCGGTGGCTTGCCCTCGAGCTCGCGCGACGCGCTGGTCACGTCGATCGTCACGCCGCGGCCTCGCCCGCCGCCGATAGCAGCGGGTCCGATTCGCGCAGCTCGTCGGCGGCAACCCGGCGCGCGCGCGCCCGGCTGCGGAAGAAGCTCCACAGGAGGTTCACGTCGACGATCGCGGTCGCGACGAGCAGCTGGTACGCGACGCCGGGGACGATGCCGAGATCGATCAGCGTGCGCGACAGGCCGAACGCGACGAGATAGGCGTCGAAGCTCATGCAGACGCGGCGGAACGTCTCGCTCGACACGCGGCGGATCAGCGCGTGGCCGATCGGGAACCCGATCAGCACGCCGGGAATGATGTAAGGCAGGATGCCCGACGACTCGCGCGTCAATAGGCCGAGCCAGGCATACGCGAGCAGTGCGCACAGCGATTCGATCGAGCGGACGATCGCGAGGCCGACCTTGAAGTCCTCCTTCGCGAGTCCCTGGTTGTTCCAGAACAGCGCGAGCGGCGGGCCCGAGATCGTCGTGAGGCCGTAGAGGATGCCGACGCCGGCGCCGAGCGGCACCGAGGCCTTGCGCTCGCCGCGGATCGGCCACCGCCGGCCCGACGCCTGGATCAGGATCAACGGCAGCAGGATGAGGTAGACCGCGAGCTTCGCGCTCGTCGGCGCGACGTGGCCGAGCAACAACGCACCGACCACGACACCGGGCACGAGTCCGACCGCGAGGGGGAGAACGCGGCCGAGCACGCGCCCGATGGCGTGGCGGTTCCACAACAATGCGTAGAGGTTGATCGCGACCTCGACGATGACGAGCGCGGGGTTGAGCACCCGCCCGGCGACGACGAGAAGCGCGATCGGGACCGAGATCGACGAGTAGCCGTATCCGAGTGCACCGTTGACGGTGGCGGCACCGAGGCTCGTCACCGCCAGAACGATCAGAATCAGGCCGTCCGCCATAACGGATACATGTCTATACCCGCAACGGATGGTCTGTCAACGATAGCGGATGCTAGTGCTTCAACTCGTTGATCGCGTTCAGGACGCGACCGCGGTCGGGGTCGTTCTTCGGCGCGTACTTCAGGAACAGCTCGTAGTTCTCGATCGCCTGCTTCGGCTTGCGCTTCGCCGCATAGACGACGCCGAGCGGCAGATAGTTCGCGGGGTTCTTGCCGTCGCGCCGCACCGCCTGGGTCAGCACGACCTCGGCCTCGTCGTACTGCTTGCGCTCCGCGAGCAAGAGGCCGAGCTTCGTCAGCGCCTTCGGATACGGCGGATCGAGATCGACCGCCTTCTTGTACGCGCTGATCGCCTCGTCGAAGCGCTCCGACAGCCGGAAGATCTCGCCGTACGCGTACCAGAACAGCGACTCGTTCGGCGACAGCTGGACCGAGCGCGCGAGCGCCTGCTCGGCCTCGCCTTGCTTCTTCTGCGCGTTCAACAGCAGGCCGAGCTCGAAGTACGCGCGGCCGTTGCGCGGGTCGAGCTTGATCGCCTTGTCGAGCTGCTCCTTCGACTCGTCGTTCTCGCCTTGCAGGCGGAGTGCGCTGCCGAGCAGCACGAACGGCTCCGCGTGATCGCTGCGGTCGTTCTTGATCGCCTCGCGATACTCGAGCGCGGCCTCGTCGACCTTGCCGAGCTTGATCAGCGCGTTGCCGAGGGAGATGTGATAGGTCGGGCTCTTCGAATCGAGGTGGACGGCCTTGCGCAACTCGTCGAGCCCGTCGTCGTTCTTGTCGAGCAACATCAACGCGCGGCCCTTCTTCTCGTGCGCCGCCGGATCGTCCTTGTTGACGTCGATCATCTCCTTCGCACGCTCGAGCGCCTCGCTGCCGTTGTCGGCGGCGAGCAGCGCGTCGGCGTAGACGCCGATGCCGCGCGTGTCGCTCACGTTCGCGTCGTAGTACGCCTTCGCCGCCTCGGTCGCCTTCGTCGCGCGGCCCGCGCGGATCAAGAACTGGACGCGCTCGTTGAGGATCTCGAACGTCTTGGTCTGGTTGTACGCCGCGAGATACTTCGCATCGGCGTCGTCGATCTCGCCGGCGGCGTCCGCCTCGCGCGCTTGCTCGAGCGACGACTTCTCGGCCGCCGGCTTGACGGTCTTGTGCGCGTGCTTCACCGGCTTCGCCGGGCTGCTGCACGCGGCGCTCGCCAGCGTCGAGGCGATAGCGAGCCGGATCCCGAGGCGAAACATCCGCGAAAGGTAGCTAAACCTTCGTGGTCGCGCCACTTCTGGGTGGGCGCACTGCGAGCATGACCGCCGTCACGATCAACACGTTAGCGATCACCGTCGTCCACCCGAGGGCCTCGCCTTTGACCGCAGACCCGAGCAAGACCGCGATGATGGGGTTCACGTACGCGTAGCTCGTCGCGACGACGGGCCGGGCGTTCGCGAGCAACCAGCCGTACGCGGTGAACCCGATCACCGAGCCGAACACGATCAGATAAGCGAGGCAGAGGTAGGCCTCGTGACTCGCATGCGCCGGCCAGTGCTCGCCGCGGACCAGCGCGACGGCGCACAGCGCGACGCTGCCCATCAACATCTGCAGCGCGGGCCGCACGAGCGTGCCGTGAGCGCCGCCCACATCCTGAGACCGCCGCGACAGCAGGCTGCCGAGCGCCCACGCGATCGGAGCGCAAATCAGCAGCACCACGTGACTGGTCTCACCCGCGAGTGATGGCCCGCCCATCAGGACGACGACTCCGACGAACCCGATCACGAGCGAGAACCACTCGCGCATGGTCGGGCGCGTTCCGAACAACCGGCCGAGCACGCCGATCCACAGCGGCATCGTCGCGGCGACCACGGCCGCGCCGCCCGACGACACGCTCTGCTCCGCGATCGCGATGAAGCCGTTGCCGCCGAGGAACAGCAGCGCACCGATCGGCAGCATCCGTAGCCAGTCGCGGCGCGGCGGCAGCTTCGCACCGGCGCGAAGCGCGAGCGCGAGCATCGCGGCACCGGCGATCGCGAACCGGACGCCCGCCATCAGCAACGGCGGAAGCTCGACGACGCAGATCCGCATCGCGAGGTACGTGCTGCCCCAGATCACGTAGACCGCCGCCATGCACAGGAGCAACTTCGTCTTCACGACTGCACATTGTGCACGCCGGCGAGGAGCCGACCAGTACAGATGGGCTGTACTGCTCGGTACCCTCGGAACTGTTCTGGTTCAGGGATGATCCCGCTGCCAGTCGGCGATGCGCTCGATCTGCGAAGCGTACGGCGCGCCACCGCTGGCAAACGCCTGGCGCGCCGCTGCGACGAGCGCACGGCCGCGCGCTCGCGTGGCGGCGTTCTCCCACAGTGCCCGACCCAGTACGTACTGCTCGTCGGCGAGCGCGAGGGCCGAAGCGTTGGCCGCCGTCGCGATCGCGAACGCGCGTTGCGCGAGCTCGGTCGCGCGTGCGACGTGGCCGAGATAGAGCTCGGTATCGGCCTCGCGGCCGAGCGGGTCGGCGAGCCTGCCATCGGTCGTGCCGACGAACTCCTCGAGTAACGCGATACCGCGCTTGTAGTGATCGATCGCGTCGACCGGGCGGTGAAGCTCGAGCAGGATCGCCCCCTCGTCATTCGAGCACTCGGCCATGTCGGCCGAGTGCTCGCGGCCGGCGCTCGCGAGCAAGTGCTCGCGCGCCTCGTCCTCGGCGAGCGCCGCGGGATAGTCGGCGGTCTTGTAGAGGCAGAAGCCGATGATCTTCGCGAGGAACAGCTGCTCCCACGAGGTCGGCGCGAGGCCGGTCAGCGCACTGCGCGCGTGGCGCGCCTCGGCGAGTGCGGTCGTCCACTCGAACATCGATGCGTGCCTCGCCGCGAGGTTGATCTGGTAGCGCACCGCGTTCGGATGCTCGGGGCCCCAGATCCGCGACGCGACCGCATAAGCCTCGGCCTCGTAGCGGAGCGCCTCGTCGTCGCGATGCAGATCGCCGAGCGCGATGCCGACCGGATAGATCAGCTCGGGCATCCGCGGGTCGTCGGGCGGGAACACGTCGCGCGCGGCGGCGAGCGCGTGCTCGAACGTCGCGAGCGCCGCCTCGGGCTGACCGACCGCGCGCTGGGCCGCGCCGAGCGATACGGCGAGCATGGGTCCGAGCGTCTGCTGCTTGTGCGCGCGCGCGACCGCGGCCTCTGCCATCGCGTGCAGTGCGAGCGCTTCGCGTTCGCGGCCCGACTGGCGAACGAGCGTCGCCATGTGGAACACCAGCGCCTCGCTGCGCACGGCATCGGCATGCGCAGCCTCGGCGAGCACGATCGCTTCGGCGAGCGCCGCGTCGATCCGAGGGTAGCCATCGGCGATCGCGGCGACCTGCGCGTAGGTCAGCAGCGCCTTCGCGAGCAACGCGCCGCCGAACGGGCGAGCGAGCGCGACCGCCGTGTGGCCGTGCTGCGCCGCCGCGACGTAGGCGCCGTTCGCCCGCGCGGAGGTCGCCGCGGCAAGCTCGGTCGCGATCGCGGCGCGACGGACGAGCGCTGCGGGCGTCGCGTGGGCATCGCGCTCCTCCGCGAGCGGCAGTGGATCGGCGCAATCGTCGACGGGCAGCAGGCCGTGAACATCGGACACGGTCGGATGGGCGAGCGCAGTGAACGCCGCGCGCCGATCGGCGAGGCAAGCCGCGGCGAGCGTGAACTCTTCGCGCGCCGCCGGCGTACTCGGTCGGCCGGAGCACAGCGCCTCGCCCGCGCGGACGAGCTGGTCGGCGTAGCCGCGCTCCGCGCGATCGAGCTGCGCGCCGTCGCGAGGCGCGACGATCAGCGGTGCGGTCGCACGCGCACAGGTCGCCGCGAACGGATCGGGCGAGCGCGCGAACGCGACACCCCCCGCGATCGCGAGCGCCGCGACGATGCCCGTCACCGCGATCGCATGTCGCCGCCGGCGCCGCACGGGATCGATCGCGGCCGCGAACGCGTCGAGCGAGGGGAATCGCGCCGCGGGAGCCAGCGCGGTCGCACGCGCGATCGCTCGCGCCACGGGCCGCGGTGCGCGATCGCCGAGCGTGCGGCCCAGTGCAGCTGCGAGGCTGAACTGATCGCTGGCCGCGGTCGCGGGCTCGCCGCGGCGCTGCTCGGGCGGCATGAACGACGGCGTGCCGACGACCTCCGCGCGCGCTTCGTCGGATGCGAGGCCGAAGTCGGCGACCTTCGGTTCGCCGTCGCGGCCGATCAGAACGTTCTCCGGCTTGACGTCGCGATGCACGATGCCCGCGCGATGGGCCGCGGCGAGCCCGCGCGCGGTCGCGACGAACTTCGCGAGCACGTCGCGCACCGGTCGAGCCTCGGCGAGCCACGCGGCGAGCGTCGTGCCCTCGACGAGCTCCATCGCGATGAACGCGTGCGCGCCGGCCGAGCCCGCGTCGTAGACCGCGATCACGTTCGGATGGGCGAGCTTCGCGAGCGCGCGGCCCTCGCCGATGATCCGCTCGGTGCGACCGAGCTCGGGGTGGAGCACCTTGATCGCGACCGCACGGGCGAGCTCGGGATCCCAGCCGGCGTATACGGTGCCCATGCCGCCTTCGCCGAGGCGCATGCGGATCTCGTAGCGACCGATCTGCGCCGGTTCGTGCGGCACCGCGATGATCACGCCGTCGCCGTCGCGCGCGATCGCTGCAAGCGCGCCACGACATGCAGGACAGCCATCGGCGTGCGCGTCGAGCTCGTCGCGTTCGCCGGGCGCGAGCCGGTGCGCGAGGTAGTCGAGCACGCGGTCCGGTACCGGGCATGACATACTCGCGCGGAGGATGGATCAGGCCGGCGACGGACTCCACACCGAAGATCTGGCGTGGGCACGCTCGCTCGCCGCGGGTGCGCAGGCCGCGCTCGACCGTTACGAGCGCGAGCTCGTCCCGCTGGTCGCGGCCCAGCTGCGCCGCCGCGGCTACGCCGGCGACGTGATCGTGGAGGTCCAGCAGGTGTTGCGCGTCCGCCTGCTCGTCGGGGATGGCGAGGGGCCCGCGATCGCGCGCTACGAGGGCAGGGCGGCGCTGCGCAGCTGGGTGCTGATCGCGGCGCTCCGCGAGGCGGCGCGCCAGCTGTCGTCGCGCGAGGTGCCCGGTGACGACGCGCTCGTCGAGCTAGCGACCCGAGCGGACCTCGACGGCGCCGACAAGCAGCGCTACGCGCAGATCTTCAAGGACGCGTTTCGCGCCGCGATCAAGACGCTCGCACCGCGGGACCGCCTGCTCCTCCGGATGCACCTGATCGACGCGCTCACGATCGATCAGATCGCGGCGGTCCAGGGCGTCCACCGCGCGACCGCCGCACGCTGGCTCGAGCGCGCACGCGAGACGTTGTCGCGCGCGACCCGCAAGGACTTCATGGCGCGGCTCGGCACCGATCCGTTCGAGGCCGACGAGATCCTGCGCTGGGTCCAGAGCCGCATCGAGCTGTCGCTCGGCGCGCTGGCTACTCCGGTAGCCACATGAATTCCTTAAAATAATCTGCGACCGCGTCGCCCGCTTCGTTCTTTGCGAGCATGACCAAGCTCGCCCTTCTCGCTCTCTTCCTCGCAGCGTGCACCGCGTCCATGGCCGACGATCCACCACCGTCTTGCACCGGCAAGTGCGACGGCGGCGGGGTCGATCAGACGTGCAGCGATCCGCGCTACGACAACGGCACGTGCGATCTCGATCTTTCGTGTGACGTGCCCGACATCGATTGCTTCCGCACGTTCGCGAGCGACGCCGAAGCGGGCACGTGGTGGGCCGCGACGGAGCGCTCGGTGCTGAACGAGTCGTACGCGATCATTCCGGAGAGCGATCCGCGGTTCGTGCGCGTGCGCGCCGCGCTCGACAAGGGCTGGGCCGCGTTCTCGCAGAACCGCCCGGTCGGCAAGCTCGCGACGGCGCGGCCGGCGCTCGTCGTCGTCGACCGCCCGTTCACGAACGCCGCGTTCGTGTTCGCGGATCGGATGGCGGGCAACCAGCCGTTCACCGTCATGGTCGAGACCGCCGCGCTCGAGAGCGGTGCGACCGACGACGCACTGCTCGGCGTGATGATGCACGAGCTCCAGCACGCGGTCGGCCTGCACAACCTCGGCGACAACGCGACGAAGATCCAGCGCTACTACGCGGCCCCCGCGGGCCAGGAGCCGATGGGCCGGACCCAGACCGACGACGCGAACCTCCGCGCGCTCGGACAAGCCTGGATCGAGGCCGCCTCGAGCGTCGGTCCGTACGCGCAGGTCGAGCTCGGCGGCTTGCCGCTCGCCGGCGACTTCCAGACGCTGCTGGGCGCCGCCATCGCGAGCGGCCAGCAAAACCACGCGGCGGCGTGCGCGCCGATCGCCACGCGGATCGATCAGATCACGCAGGCGGTGCTCGGTGCGAAGGATCCGCTCGATGGATCGCTGCCCGCGGATCTCTCCGGAGTCGACACCGCGATCGCGGACGTGCTCGATAGCCTCGCGAATGATTGCCTCGGCGACTTTCCGTACGGCGTGATCGAGGTCGGTGCCGCGGTCGCGGGCATCACGCCCGCACAGTTCGAGATGCAGCTCCAGCCGCACGATGTCGAGCTCGTGAAGGGGGTGCCGTTCGTGACCGGCCTCACCGCGCTCGTCGAAGATCGCCGCGCCACGATGCGCGCCGCCGCGGACTCGTTTGCCGATGCGACCGGCGATGACTGGTCGCGGCTTCGCTACTTCTCCGTCGAGGAGGATGCCGACGACGTCAGCACGATGGTGATGCACGGCGCGGGGCTCGATCCCACGAGCATCGCGAGCTTCTTCCGCACGGTTGGCTTGTCCGCCGAGGTCCGTGCCGCGTGCGACGCCGCGCTCCCGTTCCCCGGCTACGGCGTCGATCTCGGCGATCCGCACCATGCCGTGTGCTGGCGGATCGGTCACGTCCAGCGCGAATCTGCGACGTACCACGCGCGTACGCCGGTACAGCAGGTGATCCCTCGCGCCGTTCGCCGGCCGGGCAAGTGGCCGAAGCGCTTCGATCCGCGCTCGCAGATCATGGACTAGCAACCAGTACAGATCTTCTGTGCTGCTCGGGGTCTCTGTAACTGTGCTGGTCGAACAGAACAGTGACCGCTATGCTCGGCAGTGCCATGGAAGGATTCCTCTACGAGTCCCTCGCCTCCGAGCTCGGCCAGGCCATCGATCGCGGCTCGCTCCGCGCCGGTGATCGGCTGCCGTCCGTACGCCGCCTCGCCGAGGAGCGCAGCTGCAGCGTGTCGACGGTGCTCGAGGCCTATCTGCGCCTCGAGAACGCCGGCCTGATCGAGGTCCGGCCCAAGTCGGGTCACTTCGTTCGCCGGCGCGCGCACGAGGTCGTCGTCGAGCCGCGCGCTGCGCGAGCGTGCTCGCGGCCGTCGAAGGTCACGGTCAACGACGCGTACAGCGAGATCCTCGCCGCGATGCGCGACCCGGAGCTCGTGCCGTTCGGCTGCGCGACGGTCGACCCGTCGTACCTTCCGATCCAGCAGCTCAACCGGATCGTCACCCAGGTCACGCGCGAGATGACGACCGTCGGCGCGCGCTACGAAGCGGCACCGGGCCTGCTCACGCTGCGCCGCCAGATCGCGCGCCGGCTCGTCGAGACCGGCATCGCGCTCGCCGAGGACGAGCTGTGCACCACGATCGGCGCGACCGAGGCGCTCTCGCTGTCGTTCCGCGCGATCACCCGGCCGGGCGACGTCGTCGCGGTCGAGTCGCCGTCGTACTTCGGCATCCTCCAGAACATCCAGAGCCTCGGCCTGCGCGCGCTCGAGATCCCCGCGCACCCGCGCCACGGCTTCGACGTCGACGCGTTCGAGGAGGCGCTTCGCGGCCAGCCGGTGCGCGCGGTCGTGCTCGCGCCGACGATCTCGAATCCGCTCGGCTCGGTCATGCCGGACGATCAGCGCGAGCGCCTCGTGCGGCTGTGCAAGCGCGCGGACGTCGCGATCATCGAGGACGATGTCTACGGCGAGCTGATGTTCGACGGCTCGCGGCCGCGGCCGCTCCGCGCGTTCGCACCGGATGACTCGCACGTCATCCTCGTCGGCTCGGTCTCGAAGACGCTCGCGCCGGGCTATCGCGTCGGCTGGGTCGCCGGCGGCCGCTGGCACGATCAGATCGTGCGGATGAAGTACGGCCAGTCGCTCGCATGCCCCGCGCTGCTCGGCATGGCCGTCGCCGAGTTCCTCGCGTCGGGCGGCTACGACCGTCACCTCCGCCGGCTGCGCGCATCGCTCGAGACCAACGTCGAGCGCTACCGCGAGGCGATCATGGCCGAGTTCCCCGAGGGCACCCGGGTGTCGGCTCCGCGCGGCGGGTTCGTGCTGTGGGTCGAGCTACCGCCGCACGTCGACGCGCTGGCGCTGCACCAGCAGACGCTGCGGCGCGGGATCGTGATCGCGCCAGGGCCGCTGTTCTCGGCGCGCCCGCGGTTCCACAACTTCGTGCGGATCTCGGCGGGCTCGCCGTGGTCGGAGCGGATCGAGAACGGGCTGCGTACGGTCGCGAAGCTCGTGCGCTAGACTCGCGTCGTGCTCGACGACAACACGACGGTGGCGGTCCTGGCGGCGGTGGTGATCGGCATCGAGCTGTGGCGGCGCAGCCTGCGCAACCGCGCGGCCCGGTGGGTTCACGGCGCGACGCTCGCTCTCCTCGGCGTCGTCGCCATCGGGGTCATCTACAGTCGCGTCGAGATGCGGCACGTGGCGAGCGCGATCGAGGTCGCGCCCAGCATGAAAGCGAGCGCACTCGCGAGCGGAATCTCGGCGGCGATGTGGGGGTATCTCGTCGCGTTCGTCGCGATCGTGCTCGCCGCGGTCGTGCTCGCGGTCGCGAACTTGCGGGCTCGCAACTTGCCGACCGATGGACCGGTCGCCCAGCTCCGCTAGCTACATCGACATGCCGCCATCGACGTCGATGGTGCGGCCGTTGAAATAATCGCACTCGAGGACGAACTTGACGGCGATCCACAGATCCTCGGGCAGGCCGATCCGGCCGACCGGGATCGCGGCGACGAGCGCATCGCGCGCCTTCTGGTTCATGCCCTGGGTCATCGGGGTCTCGACCATGCCCGGCGCGACCGCGCCGACGCGGATGCCGTACGCAGCGAACTCGCGCGACCACGTCACCGTGTTCGCGGCGAGTGCGGCCTTCGCAGCGGAGTAGTTCGACTGGCCGCGGTTGCCGTGGCGCGCGACCGACGACATGTTGACGATCACGCCGGGCTTCTGCTCGGTCGCGACCATCTTCGCGACGGTGTCGCGGACCATGAACGTCGCGCCCGTCAGGTTGACGCCGATCACCGCGTCCCACTGATCCTTGGACAGCTTCGTGATCGCACCGGTCGTGCGGTCCTTCTTGACGAGCAGGCCGTCGCGGAGGATGCCGGCGTTGTTGATGAGGCCGTTGAGGCCGCCCATCGCGCCGTGCGCCCACTCGACGAACGCGCCGACCTCGGCCTCGTTCGAGACGTCGAGCTTCTTCGTGTGGACCTTGCCGGGCAGGCCCTTGGTCGATTCGGCGAGCTCGGCGAGCAGGTCCTCTTTGACGTCGCCCGCGGCGACCTGAGCACCGGCCTCGGCGAGGCGGCGAGCGAAGTGCGCGCCCATACCCTGGGCAGCGCCGGTGACGATGATCTTGAGTTGGGACAGCTGCATGGCTGTCCCTATATCACGTCAGTCGCACTTGTTAGGCATGCCCACGCCGCACGACGCGCTGTGGCAATCGGTCGGCGCCGAGCACGGGTCCCCTGCGCAGCCACCGCAGCTGCTGGTGCCGCCGC
>Ga0070679_100005375_pt1 | contig 11861 bp, 9 predicted proteins | sample KBSC63BmetaG_FD_65652 | JGI IMG/M metagenome (GOLD analysis project Ga0070679, IMG submission 65652) | Corn rhizosphere microbial communities from Kellogg Biological Station, Michigan, USA - KBS C6-3B metaG | ecosystem: Host-associated > Plants > Roots > Rhizosphere | place: USA: Michigan... | reverse complement strand
AATTATTTTTTTAAAAAGTAGTTACTATTTTATAGTGGCTCTAATTTAATTATTAACTCTCAATAATTCCTATGTCGCCAGTTATTTTAACCGTTTGCTTATTTACATTTATTACTGTAATCACTCATCTTGTAAATCTTTTTATTAAAAAAAGGAATAATAAAACAGAAGCACTTTTTTTACATTTAAGTAAAGAAGGGTCAGCTAACAATCTTGTTTTTTGCAGCCAGGAAATACTTGGCGACAAAGTTATGGGCATTGATGGCATACACAGGAAGGTGATGATATTAGAGAAGATTGATCGCAAATATAAAGCTTCAATATGGTGCCTTGATGAAGTGAAGAGTTGCGAATTGAAAAAGAGCTTTAGCCTTTCAAAAAATTTAAACAAGATAGAATTACAATTTGGCTTTAAGAATAATTCTACTCCGGCCTCTGTTACATTTTATGACCAGTTTGTTAATTCAAAAAGAGAAATCGTGCTGTTAAAAGCTAAAGCTGAGTATTGGAAAATTATGCTCTCGAAGATGCTTGTCTATCGCACTGAAGTAACCGTATAAAATATCTTAAAAAAATAATTCTGTTTCACGCTTATAGCGATTAATAAGCAAATCCGGAATTACTTTCATAAATTATTATTTAGTATTGTCTTTTGCAGCGAAACTATATTTTTGCAGGTCATAGAAATATGCTTTTGAAAAATATATTAATTCTTTTTGTTTTAATTTTTTCGCTTCAACGTGTCAGTTCTCAAACTTGCAGTACTATTGGCCAAAATCCATCAACGGCTTTTCCTGTATGTGGCACAGATACTTTTAGCCAAAGTACAGTGCCGTATTGTGGTGGAACGCAAATACCGGGTGTATGTAGTACTGATGGTGTTACAGATCTTAACCCTTTTTGGTATAAATTCACCTGCTTTAAATCGGGTACACTCGGTTTTGCAATAACGCCCAACGATTTAAATGATGATTATGACTGGGAAATATTTGATATTACCAATCATGACCCTAATGATATTTATAGCAACACTTCTTTGTTTGTTGCCTGTAACTGGTCAGGAAATACAGGTGTAACGGGAGCATCTTCGTCCGGAAAATCCCTTCAAAATTGTGCCGGTCCTGCTTTTCCCACTTTTAGTTCAATGCCAGCGCTTGTTGCCGGCCATAATTATCTTTTGCTTATCAGCCATTTTACTGTGTTTACTCCTTCTCAAAATGGATATAAATTATCTTTTGGCGGCGGCACGGCCAGCATAACAGATACGCTTCCTCCCACTCTTTTACAAGCTTCTTCCTCGTGCGATGCAACAAAAATTATTATAAAGCTGAATAAGAAAATGAAGTGCAACAGCCTTGCTTCCGATGGAAGTGATTTTGTTATTTCCCCATCTGTGGCAGGCATTACCGCCGCAATTGGTAGCGGCTGTAATGCAGGCTTTGATATGGATTCCCTAACGCTTAAGCTGAACAAACCATTACCGCCGGGAAGTTATACAATTAGCATAAAAAACGGGAACGATGGCAATACATTACTAGATTATTGTGACCGCAATATAACTTCCGGTGAAAATGTATCGTTTATAATTAATCCGCTGCAACCCACACCAATGGATAGTTTAACTGCTGCTGGCTGTGCTCCGCAAACATTGCAATTAGTTTTTAAAAAGAATATACAATGTAATTCTATTGCAGGTAATGGAAGCGACTTTATAGTTACAGGGCCATCGCCTGTTTCCATAGTTAGTGCACAAGGCAATTGCAGCAATGGGCTAAGCAATATTATAAACATTGTTTTATCCGGCCCAATTGTAAAGGGTGGCAATTATCAAATAAAGCTTGCGAGAGGGGATGATGGGAATACCGTTTTAGATGAGTGTGCGCAGGAAACACCCGCTGGCTCCCCTTTAAATTTTACAACAAAAGACACCGTTTCTGCAGATTTTACTTATAGAATATTCCAAAGCTGTTTCATAGATTCAATAGCCTTTTTTCACGATGGCAGAAATGGAGTGACTAAATGGTTCTGGAATTTAGATGATGCTGGTATTAGCCCTTTGAAAAATCCACTTGCCCGCTACACCATTTTTGGTACTAAACAAGTTCGTTTAGTTGTTTCTAACGGTGTTTGCAGTGATACAATAACAAAAGCCATTACGCTTGACAATACTTTAAAAGCTGCCTTTGAAACTAATAATTTGGTATGCCCTGAAGATACTGCTGTATTTATCAATAACAGCATTGGCAATATCACCAATTATTATTGGGATTTTGGAGATGGAAATACAAGCTTTTTAAAAACACCTCAACCTCATCATTATCCATTATTAAGCGCAGAGAAAATATATCCCATAAAGTTGATAGTTAAAAATGCAGCCGGTTGTGTTGATACAGCACTTAATAATATAAAGGTTTTGAAGAGTTGTTACATTGCTGTGCCAACAGCGTTTACGCCTAACGGTGATGGGCTAAACGATTATTTGTATCCTTTAAATGCCTATAAGGCTGATGGTCTTGAATTCAGTGTTTACAATCGCCCGGGCCAGCAAGTATTTTATACAACCGACTGGACAAAAAAATGGGATGGTAAAATAAAAGGACAACCGCAAGACTCCGGTATATATGTGTGGATGCTGAAATATACCAACCATGATACGGGAAAAAAGGTTTTTCAGAAGGGTTCCACTATGCTCATACGTTAATATTAATTCTTATTAATAGTGCAACCCAATTACACTTTAACAATCACCAGACTTTACTGCCGTTGCCTTTCCGGAGTTAATCCAATTCGGTTTATCCGGAAAAGCATTACAGTTTGTTATTATAGGGGACGGATTGTAAGGTTTTAACTAATGTGCGTCAGACATGCATAGAGTTCTCCTTTCTTAATCAAGAAGATTTAATGGATAAAATTAAATACTCCCGTTGAAGAATACGGTTATCGGCTTTGCTGATACCTGGGTAACATTACTAATTTCTTTTACTTCATTTTCCGGTACCTTTTTCGGATCACTGTGTGATATACCAAAAATGAAAAGGAATGGAATTGCCAGGCCAATTATAAGTACCTGGAAAGAATAAAAACTACGTTTAGCAAATTCAATCATTGAATTTCCGTTGCTATTAATTACTGTGTTCATTGTTTTATTTTTTTATATTAATGGTTAATTACATAACAAAGATATGGTTAAACTATGTACTATGCAACACATAGTACATGAAATGACATAATACCTACATTAACGGTAGATTTTGTAGGATAAATGGTGAATTCTTTAATGGGAAGCTAAGGGCAATAATGTTATATGAAAATAAAAAGTGCTGTTATTACAGCACTTGGGAAGTGGTTTTTCGTAATCAGGAATAAAAATTTATGATATATAAATTGTGTAACGTTTAAATATTAGTAATAATTTTCGTTTCTGTGTCAAGAAATCACTCAATATTGCCGTAATAAAGTATTACAGGCATTAATTTTAAATCATCGGTTAAAGGAATGGAAAAGATAGAAGGCGTTAAGCTTAGATGTAAGTGATTAAAAATATTAACACATTTTCATTCTGCAAAATTTATGACAAGTAAATTACAGATTAGTTACAATTATAAGAAGTGCGCTTGCGCTGATACATGAGTTTGATTAAAATGGATAATCAATGCCTATTGTAGCATTGAAGTTTTCATACCTCCAAATGCGGTCATCAAGTGTTGTTCCAAACAGATGTTTGAAAGAAACATCAGGAATTTGCCAGCCATCGTTTTTTATAATATCCGGCCTTTTGAAGCGGAAGCCAACATCGAACCGGATAAGGAAATAAGCAAAGTCAAAGCGGAAGCCTACCCCGGAGGCCACTCCTAACTGCTTATATAAATTTTGAAATTTAAATTGTGTGGTATCAGCGCTACCATCGGGTTTGGTATTTTTAAAATTCCAGATGTTACCTATATCCGTAAAAAGAGCCATTTTAAAAAGAATTGCATTTGAAAACAAGGGCGCAACATTAAATCGGTATTCAGCATTTCCTTCTAATTGAATATCGCCAGTCCTGTCATTAAATAACCCATTTGAATAAGGCGCCAGCCCCTGTCCGCCAACACCAATGCCCCTTACAGGCCACGCACGCATACTGTTTGGGCCGCCGCCGAAATATTGCTTAAAGAAAGGTAAAGTGGTATCGCTCCTGGAAAGAGGAATGCCCACACCGGCAAAAGCCCTAAAAGCTATTGCCGATTTTGGATGGTTAATTGTGAAGGTATATTCTGCATCAGTTTTTATAAACTCTTTTAAATATTTATTAAAGAAATTTCCATTCTGCGTATTCTTATTATTGATTTTCAATAATCCCCATATTAGTCCGGACTCTTCAAGATTAGCTTTTAAGCTGGTCACAAGCTTCGGATTTTTTGGATTTGTATGAGTATAAGAATAGCTTAGACTTTGCCCCATAACCAAGGCGGTATTGAATGAATAACGTAGAAAAGGATAGGCGGCCAGTGTTTTATTAAAGCTGTCTGACCTGTTATAAATGCGGTGATAATCAAAATTAAAAGGCTTGTAACTCCACAAATGATTTTCTTTATTTGTCCAGTTGTAACCTATTGCTATATTAAAAACCTGCTGATCAAAAAAATCAACCCTGTCAATTAAAGAAACGTTTGTATTAATGAAGGTTTGTTTTGTAAGAAGCTTTGTTCTGTTAAGGTTTTTAAAAGGTGTAACAAATTTGGGAAATAGAATATTGTTGGTATAGCTTATTTCTCTGGAATTAATAAACGTACCGCTGCTGTTGCGATGAGCCGTATTAAACTCTGCGCCCAGTCGAATGGCATTAGTCATACGGGCAGCCTGCTTCCATAGATTACGGTTTGTTATAGAAAGGTTTCCAGCTAACCCTAAAAGATTTCCGGAGTTAACAGCAGAAATAGTTGTAGTAGTATTTGCTGAATAACTAAGTTCAATATTTCCTTCAAACGCATATTTTTTTATAGGGTTCAGCTTCACTACCATATCGAGTAAATTGCTGTCTTTCTTTTCAATAATATCAATTGTAGGCGATTCCCAGGCTCCAAGCTTATACAAGCCATTAATCGATTTTAAATAATTTGTCTGGTTAAAGGCATCGCCTTTTTTCATGAAAATGTAATTGCCGGGTATATAAAACTTGTACAGCTTTTTATGATACCTGGTTATAAAATTTCGCGAAATATGCTCATTTAAAGAACTGTCTGTATATTGATCGCCAGGAAAAAAATCAGGTAACACATAAATATTATTTATATAATATTTCTCCAATTTCGAGCTATCCGGTAAATTATTTAATTGAAATCCCAGGCGAATGGTAGGCTTATTCCTTTTTTGATTTGCTTCTTCCAGCAAACGCAATTGTTCAAAGGGATCCTCCGCTACTGATGTAAGGGCTTCAATAGAAGTATCGCCAGTTGCCCTTATTTCATCACCCGTAAACTTATAATAGCCATTATCACGAAATAGATCAACCAGCCTGCCGGTTTCAAATTGTACCGCTGCTTTTGTAACCGGCGTATTTTTTTGCAGCAGCGATTTATCTTTTGTAGATACAGCAAGCTCCTGCAATTCCGGCGATGAAAAAAGATATGCCAGCGTATCAACCAACGTACGGTTACCCGCTACAACATTATAATTAATGATAATTCTCTTTTGCGATTTTGAATGCATTACAGTATCAAAAGTGTAAGTAACAGTTGGATTATAGTAGCCAAGGTTTCCCAACGCTATCTTCATGTTGCTTGCAGATTGAATAATTGCATTGGTATCAAAAGCAGGTGGCCTAGTTATATAATGCAAAATAAAAGCGACATCTTTTATACGAACTCTTGCGCTGTCATCAATCTGGGTATTAAGTTTTGAATTAGCAGTTACTTTATCATCGCTGCTTAGGCCAGGCGCAGTTAAACTTATATTATTTTTGAAAACAAAAGGTATATTTTTTTGATATTTACGCACGAATGTAAAGCCGGAGTATTTTTTAGAAGATGCGCAACCAGATAAAAATATTAAAGCAATATTAATAAGAAAAAAAGCAGGGAATATTTTAATACGGATCATTCCATTCATTTATACGCCATGTTGAGCAAAAAGATTGTCAAATATATTCAAAGTTTAAGCCACAAAAAATTAAGGGACGAAGAGGGCAGGTTTATTGCGGAAGGACCTAAAATAATTACAGAATTTTTAGCACATTCGAATTTTAATTGTGCAATTTTATGCGCTGAAGAAAACTGGCTTTTAGAAAATAAGAATTTATTAGAAAAGAATTTACCACAGAATATTTATGAAACAGATGAAGCGTCTTTGCAAAAAATATCTCTTTTAAAAACGCCTAATAAAGTTGTAGGAGTTTTTGTAAAAAAAGTAAATGCAGCACCGCCACACATTATCAATAAATTATCCTTAATGCTTGATGATATCCAGGATCCCGGAAACATGGGTACTCTCATTCGTATTGCAGACTGGTTCGGTATTGAAAATATTATTTGCAGTAAAAATTGTGTGGATTGCTATAATCCTAAAGTAGTTCAGGCAACTATGGGGAGCCTTGCGAGAGTGAATATTTACTATACGTCGTTACTTGATTTTTTAAGTGAAAATGAAAAAATAAGCGTTTATGCGGCAGCGTTAGATGGTGTGCCGATAACTAAACTAAAAAGTATTTCCGAAGGGATTATTATTATCGGTAACGAATCGAAAGGAATCAGTGAAGAATTATTAAGTATTGCAACTAATAAAATAACAATTCCAAAATACGGAAATGCAGAATCGCTAAATGCTGCAGTAGCAGCGGGAATTATTTTATCCCAATTAAAAACGCCTAGTTCCTAGAAAAAATTCCGTATTTGTGATAAGTTAATTTTTTTCCAGAGAAATTACAGGTGTATACTTTTCTATCTAAACTCAATTGCTTTTACCGGTTGTATTTTTTTTACTAATAAAGATGGAATTATCAGCATAATAAAGCAAACGAACAGTGTAGCACCATCAACGGCTAATACCTGCCACCACACCACATCCGCATGAGCTACTTTCATATAATACGCCTCTTCATCCAGTTTAATAAAACCGGTGGCTTCTTGTAAAAAACAAATGCCAAGCCCTAATAAAGTACCTGCAATGATTCCGGTAAATGCTATGATAGATGTGTTATATAAAAATATTTTCTGGATGGTAATATTCGGTGCACCAAGAGCTTTTAAAATTCCCGTCATATTAGTTCTTTCCAACACAAGAATAATGAGGCATGTAATTAAATTCACTACCGCAACAACCATCATTATCCCGAGTAAAATGCTTTTTATTCTACCCTGTAAATTAAGCCAGTCAAAAATATTAGGATAGATTTCTTCAATAGTTTTACTGAACCACCTGTCCGGTAAAGCTTCAGAATCATATAAAAAATTATTGACCGAATCAATTTGTTTGTAATCTTTTAAAAAAATTTCATAGCCACCTATTTCAGTAGAATCCCAATCGTTAAGGCGTTGTATTAATTTTAAATCTCCAAGGCAAAAATTCTGGTCATATTCATCAATACCGGTTTTAAAAATTCCGGCTATTTTTAATCTGCGTGCCCGCTGGCTTCCATCACTTTGTATAAAAAGAATGATAACACTATCACCAATGTTTGCTTCAAGTTGGTTGGCTGTGTATGCCGAAATATCAATGTCTTTACTGTAACCGCTGTCGGCAAAAGAAAGCCAGTTACCTTTTTCAAGAAATGAATTAATTCTGCTGAAATGAAAGCTGCTGTCGATTCCTTTCATCAATACGCTTTCAATGTTGTCTTTATATCTTATGATCGCCGATTTTGTTGCATATCTTTCTACGCTTTTTACCTGCGGCAATTTGTATAAAAAATTTTCAAGCGTATCGTCTTTTTCAATTGGTATTTCTTCAGCAATATTTGCCTGAGACATTACATTTTGCTGTACTCTTATGTGGCCCCAAAAACTAAATACTTTATTGCTGATTACATTTTGAAAACCATTAACAAAGCTCAATGCAACTATCATCACGGCCACGCTTATCGTAGTAGCAGTAATAGCCAGACCGATTATAAATTTTGAAAAAGTTTTTTGCTTGTTGAAAGCAATCCGCTTTGCTATAAAAGAAGAAACATTCAAACTCCTAAATTTGGTATCTTGTAAAACTAATTTTTTTTAAAACATTTTAATGAAATCAAAAAAGATTGCCCCATATATTCTTTTATATTTTATCTTTTTATTTTCTTTTGAAAATACAAACGCCCAGGCTCCGGATAGCATTTATTTAAATAATATAAAAACTGTCCGTTTGTATAATTCTGGAAACCAGTTAAGCATACCCGTTATAAACTTAAATAGTAACGATCAGGTGGAACTTCATTTTGACGATCTTGATGCTGACGTGAAATATTATTATTATACATACCAACTTTGCAACAGCGATTGGACTCCTGTAAACATAAACCAGTTTGATTATCTGAAAGGATTTACACAAATGAAAATCTCAACATATAGGTTTTCATCAATAGCACTTACAAGATATACCCATTACCAGGCTGTAATACCCGACAGGAGCGGCTATCCAGTAAAGTCCGGTAATTATATTTTAAAAGTATTTTTGAATGGTGATACATCGCAATTGGCTTTCACAAAACGATTAATGGTTGTTGAAAATAAAGCATCTGTTTTGGCAAAAGTAATTCAACCTTACAATCCCGATCTTTTCCAAACCCACCAAAGGCTTCAGTTTACAGTTGGCATAAAAGGCCTTGATGCATTTAATGCAGCGCAGCAGGTGAAGGTTGTAATTTTGCAGAATTACCGCTGGGACGATGCGTTAAAAAATTTTCCGCCAACATTCGTTAGGGGCTCAACCCTTGAATATAATTCAGAGAACATTGGTGTTTTTCCTGCGGGAAAAGAATGGCGCTGGCTTGATATAACCGATTTTCATTTACAAAGCGACCGGGTGCTTACCGCAGATTACAATAAAAATTCTACGGAAGTTTATGTGAAGCCTGATGGGCCGCGGGATGCACAACGATATGTTTACTACCGGGATTATAACGGCATGTATCTCTCTTCGGCTCTTCGTGGCGTAAATCCGTTGTGGCAGAGTGATTATGCCACAGTTCATTTTTCTTTTGTGCCACCTAACGGTAACGCATACCCGCAAGAAGATATTTATCTATACGGGCTGTTAACCAATTATGAATATACTGACAGTCTTAAAATGATTTTTAATCCCGATAAAAAAATTTATGAAACCCATCTTTTTTTAAAAGAAGGCTATTATGATTATACGTACGTAGCAGTTGATAAAAGCAATCCGGCTCTACATGCAGAATTAGATGGAAATTACTATGAAACGGAAAATTTATATACTATTCTTGTCTATTATAAATCGTTCACAGACCGATCAGACCAATTGATTGGCATTGCAACATTTGATTCGAGAACAGACAGGCCCGGATTAAGTTTTTAAAATAATTTGGTTTTTGAACCTAAATGAACACGTAGTTATTTTAATAATTTATTCGATAACGCTAATCAATTTCTTAATACAACAATTTATTTATATTTGCAGCCGGCAAGTCTTATACGGCCAGCTCCTGCAGAACTCCCCCAGGATCGGAAGATAGCAAGGGTATGTGGTTGAGCGGTGCGATGTAAGTAACTTGCCGGTTTTTTTTGCCCTCATCCAATACATTTTAAACTATCCGAAGTTTAACAAGTTAGTTGACAGACTTTTCAAAAGATTTGCTTTCTTAAACTTCTTTAATAAAGAAATATCTTTGCATTAATAATAATTAAAACAATTAATCATGAAATTTTTTATTGATACCGCAAATCTTGATGAAATTAAGGAAGCAAATGATCTCGGTATTTTAGATGGCGTAACTACTAATCCATCATTGATGGCAAAAGTCGGTATTAAAGGTAGCGACGCTGTGGTAAATCATTACAAAACAATTTGTGAAATGGTTGATGGCGATATAAGCGCCGAAGTATTGACTACGGAATTTAAAACTATTATTGAGGAAGGACAAAAGCTCGCAGCAATCCATAAAAATATAGTGGTAAAAGTGCCTATGATACCAGATGGCGTTAAAGCCATCAAATGGTTTACTGATAATGGAATACGAACCAATTGCACTTTGATATTCAGCGCAGGACAGGCAATGCTTGCTGCAAAAGCTGGCGCAGCCTATGTTTCGCCTTTTATTGGACGCATCGATGATACTGGCTGGGATGGCATGGAATTAATTAAGCAGATTTCACATATTTTCCAGGTGCAGGGGTTTACATCTCAAATTCTGGCTGCGTCTATTCGTAATTCACTTCATATTGTTAAGTGCGCAGAAGCTGGCGCTAATGTTTGCACGTGTCCATTGGAATCTATCATTGGCCTTACAAAACATCCGTTAACTGATATTGGCCTTGCAAAGTTTGTAGCCGATGGAAAGAAATTTCAATAAAGCGACTTAAAAAAAATCCCTGGAGATATAAATATCAACAGGGATTTTCAATCCGTGTTTTCAAGGGATTAGTTCTTTTTTCTTTGTGATTTATTGTTAGGGGGTTTCGGCTCATTCATAATATCATTCAGCGTTTTTAGCTTTCCGTCGGACCTCGTCTTAACATACATTGTAAATTTTTTAGATATTAACGGATTTGACTTTAATGCGGTTTTAATCCATACTTTATCTTTACTAAAATTTGCATTGATCCATAAGCTGTTACCAAAAAATTTTCCATCTGAAGAAGTGAAAGTGAGCTCGTTTGTATCAAGAGGCAGAAATCTTCCATTAGTTAACTTTCCATCTATATTTATATAATTGTACGTGCCCTTTTTGAGGCTATCGGTATATAAATGAACATAAATGCTGTCAATATTCTGGGCGGTCGTACTCAAAGAAAAAGCAAGCAGAAAAATAAAAAAGAATGTCTTCAAAAAAAATATTTTCAGATAGATTGAAAAATTCATGCCAGAGTTGCATTTATGTGAGGGCGCTAACAAACATTAACTTGAAAGGAAAATAAAATTTGTCAAATAAAAAAAATCATTACATATTTGCAATCACAAATGAAATTTCAAAATACATATAATAGCTGGTGGCAGGCAATCTGATGATTGTGCCGCTTGCTTATTTGTATTTTATAAATATATAACGCCCCGGCACATCGCCGGGGCTTTTTTATGTATGCGTGTAATTACTTTAAAATAAATGATCTGGGATTTTAATTAAAAAGCGAACAACAAATAATTTTATAACCGATGAACAAAATAGAATTTACTACTTCATTCAAAAAACTGTTGGCTGATATTTATACGCCTGTAGGCATTTATTTGCGGATCCGGGATCGTTTTCGTGATACTATTTTATTGGAAAGCACTGACTTTCATGTTGGAGAAAATAGCTACTCAATTATCGGTATCAATGCAATCGCAGGAATTGAAATACGTAATTATGAAGAGATTGAATTTAAACTACCACAAAGCAATATTCAAAAAATTAAGATTGATAAAACAACAAAGGTTGCTGATGAACTTTTGAAATTCATGCAGCATTTTAATGTTAAAAATCCTGGCGGTATTCCTATAAGTAAGGCCCAGGGTTTATTCGGCTACACCACGTTTGATGCTGTTCAGTTTTTTGAGGAGATAAAATTTAAAGAACAGGAAAGTAGTTATGAAAAAAAAGCCGGGGAAATTGTTATTCCTTTAATGCGTTATCGATTATACCAGTATGTTATAGTCATTAATCATTTTAAAGATGAATTACTTATTTGTGAAAATCAGATAAAGGGTATTGAAAGCGAAATAGAAATAATTGAAAGCCTGAT
>Ga0070679_100005372_pt1 | contig 11862 bp, 9 predicted proteins | sample KBSC63BmetaG_FD_65652 | JGI IMG/M metagenome (GOLD analysis project Ga0070679, IMG submission 65652) | Corn rhizosphere microbial communities from Kellogg Biological Station, Michigan, USA - KBS C6-3B metaG | ecosystem: Host-associated > Plants > Roots > Rhizosphere | place: USA: Michigan... | reverse complement strand
TAAAAAACAAATTTTAAAAGTGTAAAGCTATTCATAAACAAGTTGTAACACAAATTTTTTTCTGTTTTAACAATTTCTGAAATGTGTTAGCAAAAAATAAGCCATTTAATTTTATATATACACACCATGCGAAACAATGGTATAAATTTTGCAAAATCACGCGCCTCTTTTAAAGGTGGGTAAAAATAAATTTTCGCAAAAATAAGCAAAGCTTTCTTTATTTATAAAAATGCTTTAGAGAGAATGATTTAATTTCGCGCGGGTTTTTTAATCCTGAAACAAGTTGCTTATATGATCGGTATTAATTATTTTAAGAGTAATGAATATCTCATTCCTTATGTGACTGAGAGTGGCGAAGCCGCGTAAAAATTGAAAATCCGCATTTTTGTTTGTTTACTAGCAAGAATGATCTTCTGATGATCTTAATTTTAATAAATGAATACGTACAAGACTCCCCAAACTATCACTTTCTTTGTAAGTGGATGTTTACTCTTTATAATGCTTATCACCGCTTCCTGTACATCAACACGTAAAGTTGCGTATTTTAGTGATGTACAGGATTCTTTGAGAATTGTATCGAAAGGGGGTTTGGAACCTGTGATTCAAAAAAAAGATATTCTAAGTATTATGGTCAGCAGTTTAAGTAATGAAGCTACTCTTATCTTTAATACGCCCAATCTGCCGATAACACCCAGTGCTACGATTACACCAAACGCACCCCAGACTGCAGGTTATCTCGTAGCGGATGACGGCACTATTAAATTTCCTGTATTAGGAAATATTGTTGCGGCTGGACTTACGCAAAAACAACTGGAAAATAACATCACACGTCAATTGATAGAAAAAAAATTATTATTTGAGCCGATCGTCAGTTCGCGATTTTTGAATTTCCGGGTTACTGTATTAGGTGAGGTAAATCGTCCCGGAGTGATCACAGTTCCCAGTGAGCAAATTAGCGTCCTCGAAGCTATTGGAGATGCTGGAGATCTGACCATTTACGGGTTGCGTGACAATGTAATATTAATAAGGCAGGAAGGACAGGACAAATTGATCACGAGGCTGGATCTGAATTCTTCCAAATTGCTTCAATCGCCTTATTATTATTTAAAATCTAACGATATTATTTATGTAGAGCCTGCCCAGGACAAAATTGCAAGCACTAGTTTGTTTCAGCAAAGGTTACCCATTATTTTGAGCGGCTTGTCGTTGATAATTATTTTATTAACAAATGTGTTTAAATAGTAAAGTAAAACTTATAAAATATTTTATAATAGCTCGATGACGCAAGATATCCATACTACCGATAATGAAAACAGCGATAACGCTTCGATTGGCGATTTATTCTATCAATTCGTTCCTTATTGGCCTTATTTTGTTGGGTTGCTGATTATAACGATGGCTTGCACGTGGATTTACTTACGGTATAAAATGCCTGTTTATCAAACCACCGCTACATTGCTAATCAAAGATGACAAGAACACAACACCGGCTTCTGAACTTCAGGATGCTTTTGATATGTTTGGAGCAAAAAAAAATGTTGAAAACGAGGTGGAAGTGTTGCAATCAAAAACACTTATGAAGCAGGTAGTAGAAAACCTACATTTGTATGCACCTGTATCCAGCGTTGGTCGAGTTATTGATCAAAGTGCTTATGTAAGGTCGCCGATTGTCATAGAGGTGAAGAATCCGGATTCTATCCGGCCCGTAAAACAAGTACATTTTAGGTTTAACGACCGAAATCAAACGATCAATATTAATGACACAATTTTACGATTGAATCAATGGCAATTCACTTCGTATGGTACCCTCAAGTTTACCCTAAACCCGTACTTCCATCTGTCGGATCATATAGCAGGTACCAAAACCGAAGACTATTATTTTTCATTAATTTCTGTTCAAAAATCTGCTAATGATATTTTAAAAGGAATAAGCGTTACTCCGTCGAGCAAACAATCCACTGTTATTGACCTAAGTATTGAGGGGCCGGTTCCTCAAAGAGGGCAAGACATACTAAATGAATTACTAGATGTGTACAAAGAGGCAGCAATTTTGGACAAGAATGTGCTTGCATCAAACACTTTAAAATTTGTCAACGAGCGATTGAAGTATGTGGAAGGTGACCTGGACTCAGTCGAAACAAGCCTGCAACATTTTAAAGCCAAGAATAAAATTGTAGACATAAGTTCACAAGGACAAATTTATCTCCAGACCCTCGCTGCCAATGATCAGAAGATAAGCGACATCAACATGCAAATAGCAATGATAAATCAGGTGGAAAAGTACTTAAACACAAAGAGTGATGTTGGTGGAATTGTGCCCCCATCAATGGATATCTCTGGTAGTGTTGACATGAATGCATCAGTGCCTGCAACGTCCGGAGTGTCAGACCCTGTTCTTGCTAATTTATTACAAAAGTTGTCCGATCTTCAACTGCAATATGTTCAAATGAAGAAAGTTGTCCCTGAAAATAATCCATCAATAGTTGCATTAGCAAATGGAATTAATAAACTTAAACCACAGATTCTCGAAAATATTAAAAGCCAACGGAAAAATTTGATTGCGGGTAAAAACGATATCATCCGATCAAACGATCAATACTCGTCTATGCTAACCTCGATTCCTTCAAAAGAAAGGGAACTATTAAGCATCACACGTCAACAAGCAATAAAAAATAACATTTACACTTTTCTTTTGCAAAAGCGGGAAGAAACTGCGTTATCTTTTGCCTCTGCTGTAGCGGATAGTAGGGTTATTGACAAGGCTGAATCATCTGATGTTCCTGTAAGTCCAAAGAAAAAGCTGATATATTTGACTGTTTTTGTTGGGACTATTATTCTGGGAATAGCAATCGTTTATATCAAGGAAATGCTCACTCGTACAGTTCAAGACAGATCCGACATTGAACGATATACGAATATTCCTTTTTTGGGGGAGGTGAATTACGACAGATCTAAATCACCTTTTGTCATTGCGGAAGGAAAACGAAGTTTCATTGCCGAGCAATTTCGACAACTAAGAACGTCACTAGGTTACATGGGAATTGATAATGCGCACAAAAGAATCCTTATGACGTCGAGTATATCGGGAGAGGGAAAAAGTTTCATTGCGATTAATCTGGGGATCAGCCTAGGTTTGATGGGCAAGAAAGTGGCATTGCTTGAACTTGATCTTCGCAAGCCCAAATTAAGTGAACAATTTCACATATCCAGAAAAACTGGACTTTCTAGTTTTCTTGTCGGAAAAACTAACAGGGAGAATTTAATAAAAGAAACGTCGTTTCCGAATCTTTATTTGTTGCCCGCAGGCCCAATTCCTCCAAATCCATCGGAATTAATATCTAACGGAAGACTTGCCGAATTACTTAACTACCTTGAGGAAACTTTTGATTATATTATTATTGATACAGCACCAGTAAACCCAGTTACTGATGCTTATATCATTTCGAAATTGACAGATGTTACCCTTTTTGTCGTTCGACACGACTACACTCCAAAGGTTTTTCTTCAAAAACTTTCTGAACAAAATAAGATAAAAAATTTGAAAAATTCGGCAATTGTGTATAATGGAATAAAAGGAAAAGGAATAAAAAAGTATGGTTATGGATATGGATACGGGTACGGCTATACCGATGACGAATTTAAGCGATCATGGTGGCAAAGGATTATAAAATAGGCTTGGATATTTCCATAAATAGTCTATAGTATTTTCTTAGTCCGCATGAACCCATTTTAGACTTTCAACTTATTATAATAAAATTTTTGGAAACATCAATTGACTCTTTTTACAATATTTCGCAAATTCCTTAATTACCTTGTTCATCGTGTCTATTCGAAAATAAATCACGTTGGATATGCCAGATATATCGGTGTGAAGGCTGGAAAAAAGCTGTTTATTTATGGAGATCCGATGAACATGTTTGGAACGGAACCTTGGGCTATTTCTCTCGGTTCAAACGTACACATAACAAAGGAAGTGATTTTTATAACTCACGACGGTGGCACCTTGCTTTTTCGTGATCAATTTCCGGACCTTGAGGTAACTGCTCCAATCAAGGTTGGCGATAATGTTTATATCGGTGTCAGAACTATCATAATGCCAGGTGTATCTATTGGTTCAAACGTGATAGTTGCTGCAGGAGCGGTCGTTACAAAAGATGTTCCCGATAATTGTGTAGTAGGGGGAGTTCCTGCTAGAAAAATAAAAGGAATAGAAGAATATCTGTCAGGCATTAGAAGTAAATCCTTACGCGTAGGTCATTTAAAAGGAAAACAAAAGGATACGGAACTTAGACGAATTTTTCACTCCGACACCGAAAACGATGATCTACTTTAGTATTGCTCTTCTTTTAGGCTGGTTTTCATTTTATTTTGATTTTTTAAAAAATAGAACTGGTAGACGATTTTTCTATATTTTATCATGGGCAGTACTCGTCCTTCTTGCCGGATTGAGGTATAAAGTTGGCGGCGATACTTATAACTACATTTACGAATTTAACAACTTCGATTCATTCTTTAAAACTTTTTTAACACCAACCAACACATTTCACGAACGTCAACCCGGTTGGTATTTTATCGTTGCAACTTCAAAATTAATTAACAGCGATTTTACCACTCTGCAAATCATACTCGCTTTAATTGTAAATACCACCTTTTTTTGGTTCATAAAAAGACGCACACCTTACCATTTCACCGGTGTTTTTATATATTATTTATTTTTCTATTGTTATTTAAATTTTGAAATATTAAGAGAATCATTGGCCGTCTGCGTTTTCATGCTAAGCTTTGAAAGTTTGCTACGCAGACGATACAAAATTTATTATATATATGTTGCCTTAGCATTATTATTTCACATATCGGCAATTTTTTTAATCGTTCTGCCGCTTCTATTTAGAATTGCAACAACAATTTTTTTAAAACATAACGGCAAGATTTTACTTTTAAAAATTTTGCTTATTGCGTCGATAATATTTATTGCAGGATTCTTGTTAAATTCGTATCTGCAAAAGCTTTTGCCCATTTTTATATCTAATGACCTTCTCCAATCGAAAATCGTACAGTATAATGATTATGATTTTACACTTTTTGGGATATTAAGCTCGTTGTTCTATTACGTTGCCATACCTCTATTTTTTATTTATAAATTGAAGCACCAGTACAGAATTCAGCAACTGCTTTCAATGATGGTAATTTACGTCTTTATTGGAGCCTCTATAACGTTTTATAGCATCTTCTTTCGATTTCTCAATTACTTGATTCCACTGTACATTCTTGTCATTTCTGAATACCTATTGTTCCTTTATAAGCATAATTTCAACTTCAAAATTAACTTAGGAAAAGTTTTTTTTGCATTTATTTTCATTTTTATAATATTCACTAACCGCTATTTTGCAAAGGTAAAAGATATGCCATCCGTGCGATGGTATTCCCACTGGTTTCCTTATCATTCAATATTCGATAAAGTTGAGGATCCTAATCGAAAGAAATTAGCGGAATATCAATTCCATTAAAGTAAATGAATATCGCCTATTCTTGTGATGAAAATTACGTGCAGCACACTGGTATTTCCATAATCTCCTTGTTAGATAATAACCAAGAAAGTGCTGAAATTAATATTTATTTCATCGAAAGAAACGTTTCTGAGAAGTCTCTCGAACTGTTAAATCGGATAGTTGCGAGTTATGGCAGGAAATTCTTTGTTATTCCATTCGAAAAAATCAGTTTCAGACTAAAAACTGCCCATGTTGGGCGACATGTTGAAACTATTTATGCAAAACTCTTCTTTGGAAACATAAAAAACCTCGACAAAATATTTTATCTTGATAGTGACACTATTGTCACTAACTCACTGGAAACACTTTGGAATACCAATTTAGATGGCTTTTACTTTGGGTGCGTTAAAACAATCACTAAGGATCCCTGTGAAGCATTAGGAATTAGTAAAAGTGAAGACTTTTTTAATGACGGAGTTGCATTAGTTAATACGGCTGCATTAAGAGAGGACAAAATGGAAGACAAGTTTTTACAATATATCTCAAGATTTAACGGAAACCCACCTTTTTTAAGCGAAGGGACAATTAATGTCGTTTGTAAGGGTAAAATATTGGCGTTAAACCCTACTTACAATTTATCCTCAGGCTTTTTAATGTTTCAAAATGAGGATTTACGGGTTGTAGCATGTCAGCCACTTAATTTTTATTCTGATGAACAACTGGAGTCTGCGAAAACTAATCCAATTGTCATACATTACCTTGCAGGTTGGTTCAAACGGCCTTGGGAAAAAGGATGCAGCCATCCTATGAAAGCGCATTATGAAAAGTATAAGGCTCAGTCTCCATGGAGAGATGAGCCTTATACTGCCCGGCGGTTATCTTTAAAGATAAAAATTTTAAGAATTGCATATCACATTTTGCCAGTTCGGTGGGTGTTGGCTTTACAAAGGCTGATCAGTAAGATGGTGTAAGCATTATGAAACAGCTTGTCAGCAACTTCTTTTATGTTTTTCTCGCTCAAGGCACCGTATTAGCTTTAAGCGTTTGCTTAAATCTCATTTTGCCGAAATTTTTGGGTAAAGTAGAATTTGGTTATTGGCAATATTTCTTGTTATTGAGCAGCTATGTTGGCTTTTTTACTTTCGGGTTCAACGATGGATATTATTTATTAGAGGGTGGAAAAAGCGAATCGGAACTAAATCACAGAAAGGTAGTAAATCAATTTTATTTTTTTGTTTTTACCCAAGTTGTAGTTGCCGTTTTTTTGTTTTGTATTTCTTTTTTTTCCACACAAAATCGGATACTTCTTCAGATTCTAGCAGTTTACCTTATATTCCAAAATATTAGTAACTATTTCGGATTTGTGTTTCAGGGTAGTGCAGAATTCAAGAAATATTCATTTTCTGTTTTGTCAGACAAAATATTCTTTATTCTGGCTTTATTTGTGTTACTTTTTTTAAAAAAATATTCATATATCCCATATATTCTTTTATATACATGTGGCAAAATCGTTTCAGTCAACTACTCTTTTTCCCATGTCCCCTATATTAAGGGTTTTACAAATATTAAACTTCGAACAGGCTCTCATTTTTGGCTCAAAACCATAGGTATCGGAAGTAGTTTGATGGTTTCGAATATTTTAGGGTCCCTAGTTATTGGTGTTGGTCGATTCTTAATTGAGCGACGATGGGGAATAAAAGTCTTTGGTGAAGTTTCCCTTTCTATATCTTTCACTTTTTTTTTTCTATTGTTTGTGACACAGATAGGTATGGTATTGTTTCCGATGCTCAAAAGGGTTCAAAAGGAAAACATGTCGATTTTTTTTCAAAAAGTGAAGATGCGTTTAGATATTTTATTGCCTTTTATCTTAATATTATATTACCCTGGGCAATATGTGCTTGGAGTTTGGCTGCCAGCATACATAGAAAGTATACGTTTTTTAATTCTATTGCTTCCAATTTGCGTATACGAGGGCAGGTTTCATACCTTATACCTCGTATTTTTCAAAGCTTTACGGAAAGAACGTCGATTATTAACAGTAAACATATTTGCCTTTCTTATAAGTGCATTGCTTTGTCTTATAAGCGCATATTTTTTCAATAATTTAATTTTTCTTTTGAGTTCTCTTACGATTGCAATTATTTTGAGATCCCTTTATTCTGAATATTACCTGAGTGAAAACAAGAAGATACATATAAACAATTTTTTTGAGCTTTTGTTAATAGGAGCTTTTGTTATTTTTAATTGGAATTTTGATGAAGGTACTGCGTTTATTTATTTTTTCTTTGCTTTTGTAGGCTATTACTTGTTGAATTTGCAAAGCCTTTTAACTGTGCTATCAAAAACAAATAAACAATCACAACGCTTTGGATAGAGTAATGGCGAAAGGGACAATTTTTTATATTGGTGCATTCGAACTGCCTGATAAAAATGCGGCAGCTCATCGAGTCATATCTAACGGTAAGGCGCTGAGAGATTTAGGTTACAATGTTGTGTTTATCGGTGCAACGAAAAGCGGATCAGCTCTGTCAATAGACAAAAAAGAAATATTCTTCGGTTTTGACTGCTATAAAAGAAAGAAACCTTCCGGCAGTTGGTCGTGGATCAAATATTTGGCCAACATTCAGCCATATAAAGAAATAATTGACCGGTACAATGACACAGTGGCCATTATTGGATATAACGTACCTTCATTAGTAGGTTTTAATTTAAAAAAATTAGGGAGAAGAAAGGGTTGTAAAGTATTTGCAGATAGTACGGAATGGTATGAGATAAAGAAAAAAGGAAACAGCTTAGTAAATTTTTTAGTCCGCTATTCCGACGTGTATTTACGAATGAGGATAATCAATCCCAAATTGGACGGGGTAATCGCAATTAGTGGTTATTTATATGATTTTTATCGCAAAAAAGGCACGAAAACTGTAAACATTCCACCATTGGTCGACATAACTGATCAAAAATGGAAAAATGATCTAGAAATTGGAAGGCATCCTGTGCAATTATTGTATGCCGGCACACCGTTTTCACTTTATTCAGAGCCTTCCTATAAAGATAGGATTGACTGGATTATAGAGGCATTATTTGAGCTTAAAAGAGAAAACAACATTGCATTTCGGCTACACATTGTCGGAATTGAAAAGGAACAAGTCGAAACAAATTTCCCTCATGTTAAAGATGCGCTCGTTTTTCTAAATGATTTCGTGATTTTTTATGGTCAAATTTCTCATTTAGAGGTAATTAAAAAATTAAAGTCCGTTGACTATTCCTTGTTTTTGAGAAGTAATTCAAGGTCTGTAAAAGCCGGATTTCCAACTAAATTTGTGGAATCAATCTCTTGCGGTATACCAGTTCTTACCAACAAAAATAGCAACGTTACAGATTATTTGACAGATGGAATAAATGGTTGGTTAATAGATTTGGCAACAAAAGATACATTGCATACTACCTTAAAACGAGCACTTTTTGTTGGAAGAGAAAAGATCTTTCAAATGAAAACAACCTGTTATAATTCAAAAATGTTTGATTATAGAAATTATACTGAACATTTTAGGAAGCTCATCGGCAGTTAAGTGGTGTCCAAAGTTTTTTAACGATAGTTTTGTTTTGAACGTCCTAATTTTAAAGTCGAATTTTAACGCACATGTCTATTTTTAAATATCTTTATATTGTATTATCAATATGGATAAATGTAGCAAGCTGCCAAGGGCAAAATTTTAGCTATCGGGACGTACCGGTAGATTATTTACCGGCCAGAAACCAGCAATATATTGATGAAGTAAAACAATTGAAACAGTCGGCGGTTGATTTGACAAAGTTTCTACCAAGCAATCATGTAACAGATGGGAGTGTCGATTACACATCAGATCTGCAGAAAGGAATCAATACAAATAAAATTGTGATAATGCCTAATTTTCCGGTAATGGTATCGGGGATTCATGTTAATAATGGCACTACAGTCATTTTTCAAGAACGCTCATTACTAAAGATGGAGCCATCAAAAAAGATAGGGTATGAAGTTATTGCAATCAGCCATGTACATAATGTAAACCTGTATTTCCCGAAGATTAAGGGCGATAGGGCAGAGCATATTGGCACTAAGGGCGAGTGGGGATTTGGTATCGGCGTAATTTCATCAAAAAATATAAGGATTTTACAACCAGAAATTAGCGATTGTTGGGGTGATGGAATTTATATAAATAACATGGGATCGGACCGAAATAATGCGTTGCCGGATTCGAACGATATTTTTGTTGACGGTGCCCGAATTGACAATAACCGACGTAATGGAATATCTATAATCGATGGCAATAGTATTATAATTAAAAATTCTATAGTGTCCAATACAAATGGAACATTGCCCATGTCAGGAATAGATGTTGAGCCAAACGATGGGTATTCTCAGTTAAAGAATATTGTACTTGATAGCGTCATCACTTTTAATAACAGTAAATACGGTATTTTAATAAGCTTAGCTTTTTTCACGGATATAGATAAGAAGGATATCAGTTTAACTATCAAAAATTGTTCTGACGATGGTTCGAATAATGGGATGGGCTTTGTGTTCGATTGGCTTAATAAAAAGGATTTTGTTAATGCGAAAGGAAATATTAATGTCGTTAATCCGTTTTGGAAAAATAGTCGTTCTTCAAACTTAAAATTACCTGTATATTCTTCCACGAATAATGTGATCATAAAATTTCAAAATGCCAGAACCATGAAGGAAGGGAAAATAGAAACTTTCCCGTTTCAAAGTCTAATAAAAGATTCAAAAAATATTATTTTCGATTAGCCTCATACTTCATCTATTTCACAATTTTTCTTTTGATTCGACTAGCTAACAAAACACTTATTCGCATTACGACAATACCTGTTTCTCTATATACGTTATTAGGCGGACAACTGAACTTTATGAAAAATCATTACCATGTAATAGGGATATCAAGTTCGGGAAAATTGTTGCAGCGAGTTGCGGAAAAAGAAGGAGTTAAAGTCCAAGCGGTAGAAATGACACGTAGAATAAGTCCTTGGAAAGACCTTAAAGCGGTGTGGACATTATATAAGATTTTTAAAAAAGAAAAACCGCTTATTGTACACACACACACACCAAAAGCAGGAACTGTGGGAATGCTGGCGGCAAAACTGGCTAGAGTGCCTTTGAGATTACACACAATAGCCGGGCTGCCATTACTTGAATCTAAAGGAGAAAAAAGGAAGTTATTAAATGCCGTGGAAAAAGTAACTTATGCGTGTGCTACCAATATTTACCCAAATTCTTTTAAACTGAAAGAAATTATCCTTCAAAACCAGTTTTGCAAGGAAAATAAATTAAAGGTTATAGCCGATGGCAGCACAAACGGTATTAATACATCCCATTTTTCAACTTTACATTTTACTGTGGAAAAAAAGCATTCTTTAAAACATCAACTTCAAATCAAAGAGGAAGATTTTGTTTTCGTTTTTGTTGGCAGGTTGGTATCTGATAAAGGAATTAATGAATTAATAGGGGCTTTTGCGAAATTATACAATGAGACGAATAAGGTGAAACTTTTATTGGTAGGAGCAGAGGAACCGGATCATGACCCATTAAAAGAAGACACCTTAAATATAATTAAGACCCATGCTGGAATTATAACTGCTGGATATCAGCCCGATGTACGGATTTATTTTCAGATATCTGACGCACTCGTCTTTCCAAGCTATCGCGAAGGATTTCCTAACGTAGTAATGCAGGCGGGAGCGATGGAATTGCCGGCAATCGTCACCGACATAAATGGCTGTAATGAAATTGTTATAAACGGACAAAATGGTATTCTGGTTCCGCCAAAAGATATTCACAAACTTTATGGAGCGATGAAAATGTTAATGGAAGACGTGCTTCTTTACAACAATTTAAAACAGAATGCCAGAAGTATGATAACTTCCAGATACGAACAAAACCGGTTTTGGAACGAAATTTTAAAGGAATATAAACGACTGGAAAACAACTTAAAATAAACCTCTTTTTTTATACGTAATAAATGAGACTTCGTCTTATTTTTCTTTTACTGCTTAATGTTATATAACCACTTTTTAAAACCGGTTTTTGATTTTTTATTAGCCTCCCTAGCATTTTTGTTTTTACTTCCACTTTTTTTACTTGTATTCACTATTTTATCTATTGTTAATAATGGCAAGGTTTTTTTTTTACAATCCCGTCCAGGCAAAAACGAAAAGATCTTCAGAGTGATGAAATTCAAAACCATGAATGATAAAAGAGATAAAAACGGCAATTTATTGCCGGATGCTCAAAGATTGACTACTGCCGGAAAACTTATCCGTAAAACTTCTTTGGATGAAATTCCGCAATTGCTGAACGTAATTAAAGGTGATATGAG
>Ga0070679_100005369_pt1 | contig 11863 bp, 12 predicted proteins | sample KBSC63BmetaG_FD_65652 | JGI IMG/M metagenome (GOLD analysis project Ga0070679, IMG submission 65652) | Corn rhizosphere microbial communities from Kellogg Biological Station, Michigan, USA - KBS C6-3B metaG | ecosystem: Host-associated > Plants > Roots > Rhizosphere | place: USA: Michigan... | reverse complement strand
CGTGGCGAGAGGGCCGCGTCCTTTGTCCGGGCGCCAGCTTGCGAGGCCAGAGCCCTTCCAGGGCGACAGCTTTCGGGGCCTGAACCCTTCCCGCGCCCCGCCCCTACGCGTCCCACACCACCGGCAGCCGCTTCGCCGCTCGTACCGCCCAGCCGTGGACGAGCGGCTCCCGGTCGGGATCCAGGCGGAGGTTTGGCAACCGGGAGAAGATCTCTTCGATGCAGACCTTGCCGAGCTGACGGGCGACGTAGTGGCCGACGCAGAGGTGCTCGCCATAGCCGAAGGAGACGTGGGCGCGGGTGCGCTCGCGGAAGAGGTCGTACGTGTCGGGGTCGTCGAAGACCGTCTCGTCGCGGTTGGCCGAGCCGAGGCAGAGGGCGATCTCGGTGCCGGCCGGGATCAGGAGGCCGCCGAGCTCGACGTCCGCGGTCGTCAGCTTCTCGGTCATGTTGAAGGGGGCGATCCAGCGCAGTCCCTCCTGCTCGGCCTGCATCGCCAGCTTGGCCGGCTCGGCGGCCACCGCGGCAGCCTGCTCGGGCCGGCCAAGCAGGCCGTAGAGGGCGTTGGCGGTGCCGTGGGCGGGCTCTTGGAAGCCGCCGACGATCATCAACCCGACGTTGCCGATCACCTCCTCGACCGAGCGGACCTCACCGTCGAGCATCCCGTGGGTGAACATCATCGTCAGCGTCGTCTCGGCTTCGCGGCGGCGGATCGCGTCGAGGCGACCGCTCATGTACTCACAGATCTCGTCCTTGATCGCCTCGCCGCGCGCGGTGACCTCCCCGCTGCGGCCGCGGTCGACGAGGTAGGCGCCGAGCGCGTTGAACCAGCGGGAGAGCATCGCGTCGTCGACGTCGCCGAAGCCCATCACCTCGCCGATCGAGCGCAGCGCGATCGGCTCCAGCAGCTCGCCGTTGAGGTCGGCGGCGCCGCGCCCGCGGATCTCCTCGACGTAACGGACCGTCGTCCACCGGAGAATCGAGTCGACGTAGCCGGTCACCGCGCGGGGACGGAAGCGCGCGTCGAGCGGCGCCCGCGACTCCTTGTGCTCGGTGCCCATCAGCGACATCACGTTGGGGTCGCCGTAGACGAGGTGGAAGACGTCCTGGGTCGGGCCGAAGACCTGGTCGTTGTCGCCGGCCTCCCGGCAGAGCTCGTACGGCGTGATCCAGAGCCGCTCGGTCTCCGGCACCCAGGCGATCGGCGCCTCGCGCCGCATCCGCCGGTAGAGCGGATAGGGGTCGTCTTCGACGTCCTCGAGGCGGGCGTCGACGACGACGTCGGTGGCGACCTGCGTGCTCGTGGTCACGTCGCCGCCTCCTGCTCAGGCCCGCGCACCGCGGCCAGCCGCGCTTCGCGGCGCCGTTCCATCTTCGCCCACCAGAGCCCGAGCACGGTGAGGCCGACGATCACGGCGAGGGTGCCCAGGGTCAGCGCCTCGAACTTGCCGCGGGAGACGCCCCATTCTTCGGCGAAGCTGTATTCGAGCCCCAGCAGCGGCTCCAGCGTGCCGGGGAAGACCGCCACCCAGCTGCCGAGCGCGACGAAGAAGGTCGCCGAGATCGTCCCCAGGCGCAGCCCCCACTCGCCGCCGGGCACCACGAACGGGCGCTCCACGTCCGGGTACTTGCGGCGGAGGATCCAGCAACAGGGGTAGATGATGATGTAGGACATCAGCACCGTCGAGATCGCCACCGTGAGCACGATCGCGAAGGTGGTCGCGGCGCTGCCCGAGTTGAGCTGCTGGGCAACGATCACGAACGCCGTCGCCACCGCGCCGGAGAACAGGTTGACGCGCATCGGCGTGCCGAAGCGCTTGCTGAAGGTGCCGAACCAGCGGGGCAGGGCGCCGTCCATCGCGGCCGCCGCGAGGAGCCGGTCGGAGCCCATCATCCAGGCGGCGCCCTGGGTCAGCAGGGTGAAGACGAAGAGGACGGCGGCGATCTTGACGAAGGCGTCCTGCAGCGGCCCGTAGATGCTGAAGGTGTCGCTGACGGCCGACATGAAGCCGCTGACGCCGGTGATCTGATCGACGGGGACGACGAGCAGGATCGAGAGGATCGGGATCAGGTAACAGAAGACCGAGACGAAGGCCGAGCGGGTGATGTAGCGGGGGATGTCGTGCTGGGCGTTCCGCATCTCCTCGCTCGCCGCCGTGCCGCACTCGAACCCGCTGATCGCGAAGACGAGGACGGGGACGGCGGCGATGAAGCCGGCGAGGGTCGGGCTGAAGCCGCTGATGCCGTAGCCGTGCACCCCGTGGTCGATCGCGTAGATGATCACCGTGATCGTCACGAAGGCGAGGACCCCGACCTTGACGAAGGCGCCGATCGAGGGGATCCACTTGCCGCGTTTCAGCGAGATCACCGCGACCAGGATCCCGGTCCAGACGAAGCAGAGTTTGAAGATCCAGTCGCCGAGCGTGCCTTCCGGCATCGAGATCAGGTTTTCGTTGACCGCGGCGGCGGAGAGGAAGCAGAGCGACCCGCCCAGCCAGAGCGGGTTGGTGATCCAGTAGAGCATCGCCCCGAGCGCCGACCAGAAGCGCCCGAAGGCGAGTTTCATCCAGACGTAGGGCCCTCCCTCCTCGGCGAAGGCGCCGCCCATCTCCGACATCAGGAACGAATAGGGGATGACGAAGAACGGGACCAGGACGAGCATCCAGGTGAAGGTCTGGCCGCCGAAGCTCGAGATTTCCCCGAGGACGTCGAGCGAGACGACGGTGGCGATCCCGAAGAAGACGAGGTCGAAGAGGCTCAGGCTCTTGACCAGGTTCTTTTTCTGTTCCTGCTCGAACTTGTTGTCCGGGTCGATCGCGCCGAGCCCTTCCGGTTCGCTGCTCATCCATCGCTCCTCTCGGTATTCCCCGGGCCACGCGAGTCACCGTGCGCAACCCCATTCCCGCGCACACCTTCTCGGCTGGAGCGCCGTCGTGCGAGCGAAATCAGCGGTGAGTTGCGGCGGAAAAATCGATGCTCTGGGTGGCGCCGGGCGGCAGGCCGGGAAAGGTCCCGTCGGCGATCAGGTCGCGGCAGTACCGGGCGAACGTCTCGGTGAGCCGGGTCGAGGTCGCCGAGGCCAGCACCGCGAGCCCCAGGATCATCGCCCGCGGCTCGTCCTCGATGCGGACGCTGCGCAGCGGCGTGCCGTCGAGGGCGACCTCGGTCACCGGCCGGGCGTTGACGATCGTGTAGCCGAAGCCGTTGGCGACCAGCGTGCGGATCACCTCCGGGTTGCGCGAGCGCTGGGCGACCGTCGGCCGCAGCCCGGCCACCTGGAAGAGCGAGTAGAAGTATTCGCGGCTGTGGGGCAGGTCGAGCAGGACCAAGGGCAGCTTGGCGAGGTCCCCCAGCCCGACCGAGTCGACGCCGGCCAGCGGGTGGTCGGCGGGAAAGACCGCGTAGGGCGGCAGCGCGGCCAGGGGCTCGAAGGCGATGTCGCGCTCCAGGTCGAGGTCGTAGGTCAGGGCCATGTTCAGGCCCCCCTCCCGCAGCCGGTCGAAGATCTCCTGCTGGCCCGAGGCGCTGAGCTGGACGTGGACGCCCGGGTTCCGCTCCCGGAAGTCGCGGGCGAGGCGGGGGGTGATCAGCGGCGCCAGCGTCACCAGACAGCCGAGGTCGAGGACGCCGCTCAGCTCGTCGGTCAGCTCGGACGCGAACCGCTCGAGGTCCCCGGCTTCCTGGAGCAGCGCGCGGGCGCGCTCGGCGAAGCGCCTGCCCTCGGGAGTCGGCGACACGCCCTGGGCGTGGTGGCGGATCAGCAGCTGGACGCCCAGCGCCTTTTCGAGCTGGGCGATGGCGGCCGAGACCGATGACTGGGCGACCGGGATCGTCAGCGCCGCCTCGGTGATGCTGCCGGTCTCACAGGTGGTGACGAAGTACTCCAGCTGGCGCATCGTGAATAGCACGGGCCAGTCTTAGCATCGGCACTCCATTTGGACAACCGAACCAGCTCGCCGTGCCGGCGCCTCGGGGCCGCGCGCAGGGATAGCGTCGCCTCGGGCCGGCCCCTCCGGGTGCGTTCGCACTTTCCCGTACCTAGGACGGGAAAGTGCGAACGCGTGGTCACGGGATCGGCACTTCGGGGACGAAGGCGCGCGAGGGGCGCACGGAAGCGTCGCTTCTCCTCCCTTCCGTGACCTTCTCCACGGGTCCGTGCGTCTTCCACAACGCCGGATCCGTCTCGGTGAGTTATGGGCGCTGGGGCGCCCTCAAGTCACCGAGCGTCCGGGCCACGCACGGAAGTGTGTCGTCCCTCCCGCAGGCGCCCCGATCTGCCGCGGATGCCGTGCCGACCTCGGCCGGCCCGGGTCGGGACGGCATCCGCGGCACCCGCACGGCAACCGACCCTTGCCCCCTCGCCCCCGGTGCCGTGGGATCAACTACCTAGCCCGGAATTGCCGATGCATCGGCCGACAGCAGCCCACCGATCAGGCGATCGAGCGCCTGGCGACCGGCCGCGAGCTCGTCGGCGCCGAGGCTCTCGTCGGCCGCGTGCGCCAGGCGCATGTCCCCCGGTCCGAAGACGACGACCTCACAGCCGAGGCGCTCCTTATATAGACCGGCCTCGGTGCCGAAGTCGACGGCGCCGCCCGCCTCGCAGCCGCTGAGCGCCGCGACCCGCCGCGCCCACCCACCGTCGGCGCTCGCCTCGAGCGGCGGGTAAGCGGCGGTCCGCCGTACGCTCAGCTCGGCCTCCCCCGCCGCGGCCTCGGCGGCGGCGACGATCCGGTCGACCACCGCCTCGACCGACTGCCCGGGGATGACCCGCGCCTCGACCTCGAGGTCGCAGGAGTCGGGGACGACGTTCAGCGCCACGCCGCCCGCGATCGGCCCGATGCCGATCGTCGCATGGGGCACGCCGAAGGCCTGGTCACGGTCCTCGCCGGCGATCGTCTCCTGGAGCTCGTCGAGGGCGACGATCACGCGCGCCGCGGCGCGCACCGCGTTGACCCCCGCCGCGGGGGTCGAGGAATGGGCGGCGCGTCCGGCGACGTGCAGGGCCAAGGCGGCCTTGCCCTTGTGGCGGTCGACGACGGTCATCCGGGTCGGCTCGCCGACCACCGCCCCGGCCAGGAGCGCCGCGATCCCGCCGCCCTCGAGGTGGGCGAGCAGCGGCTCGATCCCGGCGCAGCCGAGCTCCTCGTCGTGGGAGACGGCAAGGTGGAGCGGCGCGCGCAGCGCCTCCGGGCCCACCCGGCGCGCCGCCGCGATCGCGACGGCAAGGAAGCCCTTCATGTCGACGGCCCCGCGGCCGTAGAGGCGCCCGCCCGCCCGGCGCATCTCGAACGGGTCGGAGCTCCAGTCCTGCCCGGCGACGTCGACGACGTCGCCATGGGCCGCCAGCAGGAGGCCGCCGGGCGCGTCGGCCGGGCCGAGCACGGCGTGGAGGACCCGGGTGCCCGGCCGCGCCCCGGAGCCGACCCAGATTTCGGCGTTCGCCTCCTCCAGCAGGCAGGCGATCTCGGCGATCAGCTCGACGTTCGACCCGCCCGCGATCGTCTCCGCCGCGATCAGCTGCCCGAGGATCCGTTCCTCCTCCACCGGCCTGCGCGTCGCGTCCACAACCGGGGCTCCCTTCCTCACGGCCTCACGGCTCGACGGCATAGCGGATCCAGGTGGTCTTCAGGAAGCTCACGTTGTCGAGCGCGTGCAGGGAGAGATCGCGGCCGCTGCCGGTCATCCGCCGGCCGCCGAACGGCGTCTGCGGGCTCAGCGCGTCGACCGTGTTGACGCTGACCGTGCCGACCTCGAGCCGCGGCGAGAGACGGGCCGCGCGGTCAAGGCTCGACGTCCACAGCGAGGCGGCGAGCCCATACCGGCTGTCGTTGGCCAGCGCGACCGCCTCCGCCTCGTCACGGAACCGGGTGACCGAGAGGACCGGGCCGAAGATCTCCTCGCGGTTGATCGTCGCTTCCGCGGCGGCGCCGGCGAACACCGTCGGTTCGACGAAGAACCCGCGGCCGTCGACCCGCACCTGCTCGCCGCCGGTCACCAGCTCGGCCTCGGCGCGGCCGCGGTCGACCATCTCCATCACCCGTTCCAGCTGCTCGCCGCTGACGATTGCCCCCATCGTCGATTCGGGGTCGAGCGGGTTGCCGGGCCGGATCGCCCGCGCCCGGGCGACGATCCGCTCGATCAGCTCGTCGGCGATCGCCTCCTGGACCAGCAGGCGCGAGTTGGCCGAGCAGACCTGGCCCTGGTTGAAGAAGATCCCGAGGCAGGCGGCGTCGGCGGCGGCGTCGAGGTCGGCGACGTCGTCGAAGACCAGGTTCGGGCTCTTGCCGCCGCACTCGAGGGCGACGTGCTTGAGGTTCGACCGCCCGGCGTACTGGAGGAAGAGGCCGCCGACCTCCGAGGACCCGGTGAAGAGCAGGCAGTCGACGTCGCCGTGCAGGCCCAGCGCCCGGCCCGCTGCGGGCCCGCCGGTGACGACGTTGAGGACGCCGTCGGGCAGGCCGGCCTCGGTCGCCAGCTCGGCCAGCCGCAGCGCCGAGAGCGGCGACTGCTCGGCCGGCTTGAGCACGACGCTGTTGCCGGCGGCCAGCGCCGGGCCGAGCTTCCAGGTGGCGAGGTCGAGCGGGAAGTTCCAGGGGACGACGGCGCCGACCACGCCCATCGGCTCGCGGCGCACCAGCGCCAGGTCGCCGGGCCCGGTCGGGGCGACCTCGTCGTAGACCTTGTCGATCGCCTCGCCGTAGAACTGGATCACCGCGGCGGCACCGGGGACGTCGAGCGCGAAGGCCTCGGCGACGAGCTTGCCCATGTCGAGCGAGTCGAGCAGGGCGAGCTCCTCGGCGTGCTCGCGCATCAGCTCGGCGAGGCGGACCATCACCGCCTTGCGCTCTTCGGGCGCGCGGCGCGACCAGGCGCCGGCGTCGAAGGCGCGCCGGGCGGAGGCGACGGCGCGCTCGACGTCCGCCTCGCCGCCGTCGGCGACCTCGGCGAGGACTCCCTCGGTGGCCGGGTTCACCGACTCGAAGGTGCGGCCCGCGGCGGCGGGCTCGAAGCCGCCGTCGAGGTAGAGCTCTGCCCGTGGCTTCAGGCCTTCGGCGAGTCGGGTCCAGCCCGCGAGGTCGAGGTTGCCCACGCCGACCCCCTACCGATCCGGGTCCCCGGGGTCCCCAGGGACCCCGTAGGCCGGCGCGCCCGCGGGCTCGAGCGCCCGGGTCACATAATCGTCGCGCTGCGGCCCCCAGATCGACCACAGCCGGCGCAATTCGGCCGCCGGCGCGCCGTCGGGGTCGAAGTCGACCCGCAGGTTGGTGATCGGCCAGGTGACCTCGCCGACCCCGGAGGCGAGCAGCCCGGCCGAGTGGACGGTGCCGGCCTCGCCCCCGACCTCCATCCCGGCCTCGAGGCCGAGCAGCAGCCGCTCCTCCAGCTCGGCCGCGGGATCGCCGCCTTCGAAGGAGGCGACCGCCGCCTCGAGCACGGCCGCGGAGGCGAGCAGGTTGCCGGCGGCGAGGCAGCCCGTGCCGACGCGGTCGCCGTTGATCCCGAGCGACTCGGTGCCGGAGTAGGCGGCCGCGCGCCCGGCGGCGTCGACGACCGCGAGCTGGCGGTACTCGACGTGCGGCGCCGCCGCGGTGACCGCCTCGATCGCGGCGGCAGCGTCCATGCCCTCGCGCAGGCGGTCGAGCAGCGCCGGGCCCAGGCGCGGGTCGGTGACGTTCTGCGTGGTGGCGACGCCGACGTCGGCGGCGACGTAGCAGCAGCGCGCGGGCACGGCCGGGCTCGAGGAGGTGCAGACGATGCCGAAGCGGCCGGTCCGCGCGCAGCGGCCGAGGAGCGAGAAGGTCATGCCTCCTCCCCGCCCAGCACCGCGGTCGCGTCGATCTCCACCAGCCACTCGGGCCGCGCCAGGGCACTTACCACGATCCCGGTCGACACCGGGTAGACCCCCTTCAGCCACCGTCCCATCACCCGGTAGACGGGCTCGCGGAAGCGCGCGTCGGTGAGGTAGACGACCACCTTGACGATGTGCTCGAGGCTCCCCCCGGCCTCCTTCAGCAGCACCTCGATGTTCGCCATCGCCTGCTCGGCCTGCGCCTCGACGTCGCCGATGCCGACGTTCTCCGAGGTCTCCAGGTCCTGGCCGATCTGGCCGCGCAGGTACACGGTGTCGCCGGCGACCACGGCCTGGCAGAGGTCGTTGTCGAGGTTCTGCTCGGAGTAGGTCTCCCGCGTGTTGAACTGGCGGATGCGGCGGTGGACGGTCATGCCGTCGTCAGGCTCCTGGGCCGGTAGGCCCGGTAGGCGCGTTGGATCGCGATCTGGTCGGCGAGATAGCGGGCGTCGTGCCAGACGCCCCAGATGAAGGAGGAGCCGCGGCGCGAGAGCCAGGGCAGACCGAGGAAGTAGACGCCGGGCTCCGAGGACACACCGCGGCGGTGCCTTGGGGCTCCGGTGGCGTCGAAGGCGTCGACCTGGAGCCAGCTGTAGTCGATCCGGAAGCCGGTGGCCCAGACGATCGACGTCACCCCGGCCTCCGCGAGGTCCAGCTCCACGAGCGGGTCGGTCACCGAGGACGGCAGCGGGCCCAGCTGCCGCGCCTCCGGCTCCTCCGGCAGGTCGATGCCGGTCCGCTCCACGTAGGCGTCGGCTTCGTCCAGCAGGGACAGGTAGCTGGCGTCGCCCTGCGCGATGTTCTCGCCGAGGTCCGAGGCGAATCGCACCACGCCGTCGTCGAAGGAGGCGGTCAGCCCGACGAGCCTGATCCCGCGCGCGCCCAGCTCACGGAAGTCGACCGTGCGGCCGCCGTCCCTGCCGCTGACCGCGATCGTGACGTGCTCCTTGCCCTCCGGCGGAGCCTCGGCGTCCCATTGTCCGAGGACGCCCAGCCACCAGACGAAGTCGCGTCCCCGGTAGCTCCGGGGAGGGCGATCGTGTGGGCCGACGGACAGGTAGACGCTCCGCCCGGCGGCCAAGAGCTCCTCGGCGATCTGCACGCCCGAGGACCCGGCGCCGACCACAAGAACGCCGCCGTCCGGGAGCTGCCCCGGATTGCGATAGGCGCTCGAGTGCATCTGCGTGAGCCCGGGATCCTCCGGCGCGATCGGCGGGATCTGCGGGACCTGGAAGGGCCCGGTGGCCGCCACCACGTAATCGGCATCAATCGTCCCGACGGTCGTCTCGGCCCGGAACCCGGTCCCGTTTCGCCGCACCGAGGTCACCTCGACCCCGCAGCGAATCGGTGCGCCGATCTTCTCCGCATAGGCCTCAAAGTAGTCCGCGACCTGCTCCTTCGACGCGAACCCGTCCGGGTCGAAGCCGCCGAACTCCAGCGTCGGGAACCGGTCGTGCCACGCCGGCCCGTTGGCGACCAGCGAATCCCACCGCTCCGACCGCCACCGCTCCGCGATCCGCTCCCGCTCCAAGATCAAGTGCGGAACCTCCCCCGCCCCCAGGTGCTCGCTCATCGCCAGGCCGGCCTGTCCGCCGCCGACGATCAGCACCTCCACCTTCTCCCTCGGCACGTCCGCTCCGCTCACGTCGCCCATCGTCGCGGTCGATGCGCCCGGCACACAACAGACGTTTCCGTCGCCGTGGCCATATTTTTTCGATGCAAGCCCCGACGCGCCGGTATGTGAATCGGCTCAACTGGCCTCCGCGACCTCACCCGGATCCGCGATGTCGCGCAGCACCGACTCGAACACCTCGTAACGCCGCTCGCCGACGCGTGCCGCCCAGCGACTGCCGACCGCGCGGCTGAGCCGGGCGGCGGTCTCGGTAAGGCGCCGGCCGCGATCGCTGACGACGATGCGCTTCGCGCGGCCGTCCTCGGGGTCGGGCTCGAGCGCGATGTAGCCCTTGGCTTCGAGCTCGCGCAGGATGTCGTTGACCGCCTGCTTGCTGAGGCCGAGCCGGGTGGCGAGCGCGGTCGGCCTCAGCCCCTCGACCAGGATGTCGCGGATGACCGATCGGTGCACCGGGCGAAGATCGTCGAAGCCCGCCGCCGCGAGCTTCGTGAACAGCTCGTCGACCAGCTCCTCCCATGCCATGCGCAGCAGCGCGCCCACCTCGGGTGCCGGCTTCGAGGCGCGGCCGCTTGACATAGAAGTATGCTAGCTCATACTATTCCGTCCGGTCTACCGTACTAGCTGACTGGAGGAGAAGTGGATCAGGAGCGGATGAAGGAGCTCATCGAGCGGCACATCCAGGCGGAGGCGGCGGGCGACAGCAGCGGTGCCGTGAGCATGTACACCGAGGACGTCGAGCACGACGTGGTCGGCTGGCCGACCGGTCCGGTGCAAGGCCCCGCGGCGGCCAAGGATTTCTACGACCAGCTGATCGCGATGCTCCGCGTCGAGCGGATGGAGCCGACCCGCGAGCTGTTCGCCGACGACTTCTGCGTCGTCGAGCACGACTGCACCGCGGTCATCAACGGCGACTTCATGGGCATCCCCGGCAACGGGCGCCGGGTGTCCTTCCGCATGATCCACGTGTGGGAGTTCAAGGACGACGCGATGAGCCGCGAGAACGTCTGGATGGACGGCGGATCGATCGCGGCGCAGCTCGGCGCCGCCGCCTGAACGCGCCGCGCGGCAAACGCGCCGCGCGGCAAACGCGCCGCGCGGCCGCGGCGCCCGGGGCTAAGAGCCGACGTCGAGCACCGCCAGCAGCACGAGGACGAGCGTGGTTGCCGCGAGCAGGCCGTGGGCGCCGACGATCGCGACGGGGAAGTGCTGCTCCGCCGGTTCCTCGCCCTCCGCGGGTGCCAGTGCCGTGGTCGATGCTCCCCCGGCCCCGCGCCGCTGCAGCCAGAGCGCGAACATGGCGAAGCCGAGGGTGGCGACGATCAGCAGCAGCACGAACGCCGCCCAGGCGATCCCCTTGGAATCCGCGGCGACGTAGATGATCCAGAGGACCAGGCCGGTGGCGGCGAGGAGCATGTGGCCGAAGATCAGCGGCGGGCGGATGCGACGACCGGGTTGGCTCGACTGCGCCATGCCGCCTCGTTGCAGCCAGATCCCGAGCAGGCCGAACCCGCCCAGCGCGGTGATCACCCAAAGGATCAATGCTGCCCACTTCATCTCATCCGCTCCTCTCTCTCTTTGTCCAATACCCGCGTGCCGTGCACGAAAACGAGCGAGCCACCGAGCCAACCGCCGACCGTCAGGAGGATCGCTCCCGCCAGGGTCAGGATCAGCCCACCGGTGGTGACTTCGCCGTGCTGGTACCCGGGATGCTGCCGCCAGGCGGCGAGCGCGAAGACGGCGACCGCGGTGAGCATCACGCTCAGGTGCCAGGTCGCGGTACGCCAACGGGGGCTTCCCCACTCGATCGACAGCCAGTCGACCAGGCCGGTCAGCGCCGTCGGGACGGCGACGATGAGGCCGCCGAGCAGCGCCAGGTACATCGCCTTGCCCGCTGCCTCTTCGACCCCGCCCGCGGCCCCGACGATCGCCAGGCCCGCGGCGAGGACGAACATGCCGATCGTCGCGTCGGTGAGCGGCGGGTGCAGGGGGTGACCGGGAAGGCCGCGAATCAGGGCAAGGGGATCGAGGCGTTTTCCGCGCACACCCTCTCTGCTGACGCGAGCGGCCGACTTCTTACCTCGCGACGCGAAAATTCACCACGCGGCGAGGACCGTTCCCGGTGAGGATCACGCGGTAGCTCCCTCGCCGAAGAGCGCTCTCGCCGTCCAGGAAGAGCCGCATCCAGCGCCCGGCCACGACCGCGATCCCCCGCTCGACGGTCCGGCCGGACCGGATGACGCGGGCGTTCAGCGCGCGACCGCCCCTGGACGTGACCTGGAGGTTTCCGCTGACGAGCTTGGTCGAGCATGCCTGCCCGTGCCTGGCCTGGCGGCAGGTCACGAACTCGATCCTGCCGCTCGGCCCGGTCGAGCCGGTCGGGCC
>Ga0070679_100005367_pt1 | contig 11864 bp, 11 predicted proteins | sample KBSC63BmetaG_FD_65652 | JGI IMG/M metagenome (GOLD analysis project Ga0070679, IMG submission 65652) | Corn rhizosphere microbial communities from Kellogg Biological Station, Michigan, USA - KBS C6-3B metaG | ecosystem: Host-associated > Plants > Roots > Rhizosphere | place: USA: Michigan... | reverse complement strand
TTTTTCGTTTCTGAATTACAGGCTTCGCATTACTTGCAGTTGAACGCCTTCTTGATCTGGCCGACGTAGTCGCTGTACTGACTGACGGCGCCGAGGATCTGGCTTGCCGTCTTCGCGTCGACTGAGCCGCCCGCCGGCATCGCCATGGACGTCTTGGCGAGGTAGTCCTCCGCCTGCTTGGCCTGGACGCACGCCTGCGCGTGGTCGTCCTTCTTGGAGCTCTTGGCCAGCGTCTGGACGTTCGTCAGGATGTCGGCGGCGATGGAGTACGATTCGACACCGATGAAGAACTTGGTCTGCGGCGACCCGGCGATCGCGTCGACCGTCTCTGCATCCTTCAACGCCGCCTCGTAATCCTCGCGCGTCTTGGACGCCTGCGCCTTCTGGAAGGAAGCGTTGACGTTCTGGAGAAGGAGCGAGCCGATCTGGTTCTTGTCGACACCGGCGGCGATCGCGCGCTGCGCGAGCGCCATCGACGTATCCGGCTGCTTCAGATCGTTCGCCGCGAAGATGGCGAGAAGCCACGCATTCGCGTTCTTGGGATCGATCTCGGTCGCCTTCTCCGCGTACTGGAGCGCCTGCTGCGACTGGCCGGCCTTACGCGAGGCCTGCGCGAGCAGCATTGGATAGGTCGCGTCCTTCGGGAATTTCTGCGAGGCCTTGGCCGCGAGCTCCTGCACCTTGGCCGGGTTGCTGTCGCTCTGCGCCGCACCGATCATGCGGGTGTAGAAGTCCGCAGTCACGATCGCGGTGTCGATCTTGGCGAGCTGCTCGCCCGTCGCGATCGCATTCTTGAACTGGCCAGCGCGGAGCTGCAGCTTCCACTTCGTCTGCAGCATCTGCGGGTCGGCCGGATTGTCCTTGAGCAGCGAGTCCACGATCGGGAGCGCCTTGTCCGGCGCGCCGGAATTGGCGAGATCGTTGACGATCGAGCCGGCAAGCGCCGAGTTGCTCGGATCGAGGCGATAGATCGCGAGGTTCGTCTCGATGACCTTGTTCGTGTCGCCCTTCGTCTTGTAGGCCTCTGCGAGGTTCGCGAGCGCCATCATGCTCGTCGGATCGACGGCGCGCAGCGCGGTGGCCGCGTTGATGATCTCGTCCGCCGACGCCTTCTTGTTCGCCAGCGCGTTGAGCTGACACACGCGCGCAAACGAGGAGTTCGAGTAGGCCGCGAGGCCCTGCTGCGCATCCGCGAGCGCATCGTCGTTCTTCTGCGCACGCAGGTCCTGCAGACACTTCTTGTACGAGGGCAGCGCCTTGGTCGCGGCCGTCAGATTGCGCTCGATCGTCTTGGCCGCGTCACCCGCGTCCTTCGCGTCGACCGCGGGAAGCGGCTGCGAGAGCGTCTGCGAGCCGGACTTCATGAGAAGCCGCGTCTCGACATGAATGCCGTTCCCCGTCTTGTTGGCCGTGCCGTCGATGACCTGCTCGCCGCGAAGCGACTTCGCGAGCTCCATCAGGTCCGACGAGTTCAACGCCGAATCCGGACGATAGCCCGATGCCTCGAGCGTGGTCTTGATGTTGTTCGCTGGAATGACGTACAGCTCACGTGCCGCATGCTCGCTCTGGAGCCGCTTGCGCAGCTCGTCGGCCATGTCGACGCCGAGCTGCCGATCGTTGCTGTGGAACGTCGAAACGAGAATGTACGGCGTATCCTCTTTCGGCGGCCCACCGCGCTGGGCCGGCTGCTGCTGCGCCAACACCGCAGTGCCTGCCAGGGACAGCGCGAAGAACCCGGCGGCCGCGGCCGCGTGGCGTTGCGTTGACTTCACGGTCTCTACCTCCCAAACGTTGATCAGACGTACCCCGAGACGTGCACTCTGGTTCGCGATTTCTTTACGCGAATTTTGCGACTCGACTCATCATGGGCGAAGAGGGACTCGAACCCCCGACCCCCTGCGTGTAAGGCAGGTGCTCTAACCAACTGAGCTATTCGCCCGACACCATCTCACGGGCGAGTTTGCTTACTTCAGGATCGCAACTGGTACCAACACGCAATACCCGATCGCCAACAGGATCGGCGCAATCGTCTCGCCACCCCGAGCCAGATCGGCAAACCCCAGCACGATGACCGCCAACGCAATGCCCCACCACATCCAGCCCCGCGTACGAGGCGATGTCTCGCTCTCTGCCATAGGGCAGTAGTGTAGACCTTCCCCGGAATGCTGTCAAGCAAAGTGCTGGCGCGAAGTTACGTCACGATGAGTGACACATTACAGACTGATTAACGCGCGTCCCGCTCGGGCGATTCGTCCCGCTCCAACGGCTCGTCGTCACTCCCGAACAACAGCGCCAGCAGGCTCGCACGCGCCGCCCGATCCGCAGCCTCGTCCGCCGCGACCATCGCCTCCAACCGCTTCCGGTCACGCTGCCGCCGAACGATGTACAACGGGATCACCACCACCATCAGCACCAACCCACCGAGCGCAAAGTCACCGGCGATCGCCAGCGCGCCGTAGCGCCGCCGGGTGTTCTGTCGCCACCGGAGCTCGAAGTCCGCAAGCGTGATTCCATACGTGCGACGCAGCGCGCGATCCATACTCTGCTCCTGCTTCCACGCCGCAAAGAACCGCGAGAGTCCGTTCGCCGGATCCAGCGCCGCGAGATCCACCACCGCGCGATACGCCAGCGCATACGCATTCTGCGCCGTCGTCGCGCCCTCGCCGAACTGCGCATCGAGCTCGTCGAACGTCGGCATGCCGCGCACGGCCAGCGCGATGTTCGCCGCGAGCGCGTCCTCGCGCTTCCACTCGCGCGCCGCATAGCTCGCATACCCTTCATCGAACCAGCGCGGCGGCAGATCGCCCAGGAACTCGTGCAGCGCGAGATGCGCCAGCTCGTGGCGCCACACCTCGAGCGGATCGCCGGCATCCGAACCTGCTGAGCGTCCTTGCATGACGATTCGCTGAGATTCGGGCAGCGCCACCGCCGCGCCCCACTCGGGCGCACCCGGACCCGCCCACTCGCGAAATCGCCGGCGGTCGGGCGCGATCTCCAGCAGCAGATGCTGCCGCGGACGCGGCAGGCCCGGGAACGTGTCGGTTCTCGCCGCTGTCTCGAGCAGCGACGTGGCGAGCGGACGATCAGCGGGATAGAAGACCGCGGTGAATCGCCCGCGATCGAGTCGCTCCGGAGCGTCCTGCGCTCGAGCGCGCCGCACTCCCCATGCCGAGAGCAGCATGACGAGCGCAGCCATTGCGCCGAGGCGCGCGCGCCTTACGGCTCGCCGCCCTCCTCGACCGTCCTCAATACCTCGGCGCAGCGCTTTCCCCATGGATTGAACTTGTTGGCGGTGAGCCCCGCTTTCCAAGTGCGCTTCGCCTCGTCACGCTGGCCGTTGAACCAGTACGCGCGGCCGAGCTCGTAATGCGCCTCGATCAGGTTCGGGCCGAGCGCGAGCGTCTTCTCGAAGAACGTCTGCGCATCCTCGAACATGTCTCGCTCGAGATACACGAGACCGAGATAGAAGTGCGCATAAAGCGTCGCTTTCGGATCGTTGTTCAGCCGGATCGCCCGCGACAGATGCTCGATCGCCTCGCCGAAGATGCCCTTCTTCAGGCAGATGTAGCCCACGTTGATCCGCGCCAGCGCATTCTGCGGCTCGCGGACGAGCACCTTCTGAAAGATCAGCAGTGCCTCGTCGAACTTGTCCTGCAGCATCAACGCCCACCCGAGCAACGACTCGGCCTGCGGATCGTTCGGCGAGAGCTCGAGCGCCTTGAGCAGCGCCCGCTCGGCACCTTCGTGGTCGCCGAGCGAGATCCTGCTCCACCCCTTCTCGATGAACGTCGACGCACCGAGATGGTCCGCGTGCACCACGGGGCGTGTGCCGTTGAACTCCGGGGCCAACGACGGCTTCGATGCGCGAACGCCCTTCCATCGCTCGACGAGCTGCAGCACGCTCTCGCGCAGCGCGGTGAGCGATGCAAGCTCCTGCTCCACGGACTTGAAGAGTGCGCCGATGTCGCCCTTGAGCGCGTCGAGCTCCGCCGACGCGGTCGGTGCCGCGAGGCGAACCACGAGCGCGTCTCGACGCGACCGCAGCTCGCCGAACGTCTCGTCAGCCACGGGTCGCCGCAACCTCGGCTTCGAGAGCCCGCTCGAACGCGATGCGATCGGCACTGTTGAGAACGCGCTCCATCTCGAGCACGACGACGAGCCGTGCGCCCACCTTTGCGATGCCGCGCACGAATTCCGCCGCGAGCCCCCGGAACAGCGCCGGCGGCGCGGTCATGCTCGCGGCGGGAACGTTCGCGACTTCGAGCACGGCATCCACTTCGGCGCCGATCCAGCCCGCCTTCGTCGCCAGCACCATCGTTCTCGTCTCTGGACCTGGCGCGCCAGCCGGCAGGCCAAGTCGCCGACGCATGTCGACGACGGGCATGACCGTCCCGCGATGTTCCAACACTCCGACGATCCATTCGGGCAGGTCCGGCACGGCACTCGCCGCCTCGTGCCGCAGCACGCGCTCGACCGAGAAGATGTCGGCGCCGAAGAGATCCGCGCCAAGCCGGAAGATGACCAGCTTCACCACATCGCTCTTCATGTGAGTTCTCCCTCCATCGGCGGCGACGCCATGGCCAGCAGCGCACGAACGTTCAGTACCGCGGTGAGCTCCGAATCGCGCCGCACGAGGCCCGCGATCATGTCGTCGGCCGCGCCGGGCGCGGACCGCAACTCCGATGCGTCGATGGTCATGGCCTCCATCACGTCGCTCACGGCCAATCCCACGTCGCGGTTTCCCTGCGCGAGGAGCAGCACCCCAGCGGGTTCAGGGCCCGGAATCCCGAGGAGCGCGCGAGCGTCGTAGATGGTCACGTAGGCGTCGCGAAGCGCCGCCACGCCCACCACCGTCGGAGGAGCATCTGGCACACGCTGCACGGGCGGCGGATCGATCACTTCGTGAACGGCGTGCAGCGCCATCGCGAATCGCTCCTCGCCCACGCGAAAGACGAGAAGCCGCGTGAGCGCGTCACGAGACATGCGGCACCGCTCCGACGAGGTCCGTGATGTTCGCGCTCATGTCGCTCAGCGAGAGCACGCGATCGGCGCCGGCGAACTCGCGCGCCGCCTGCGGCATGCCGTAGATCGCCGCCGTCTCGCGATCCTGAACGATCAAGTGGCCGCCCGCTTCGCGTATGGCGCGACCACCTTCAGCGCCGTCGCGCCCCATCCCGGTGAGCACGACGCCGACCGTTCCGGCTCCAAAGACGGTCGCGGCGCTTCGAAACAACACATCGGCTGCCGGACGCACGCCCCAGATCGACGGATTGGTGTCGAGCGCGATGCGCGGACCGGTGCCATCGTCGACGACCGACATGTGAAAGCCGCCCGGCGCGACATAGCCGCGCGCATGCACGATCGGTTCTCCGTCTTCCGCTTCGTCGATGCGCAGCGCGCTCATGGCGTCGAGCCGCTGCGCAAAGCTCTTCGTGAATCCCGCGGGCATGTGCTGGACGATGAGCACCGCGGCCGGCAGTCGTCGCGGCAGGTGCGGCGCGATCGCGGACAACGCGCGCGGACCGCCGGTCGACGCGGCGATCACCACGGCGTTCGTCGCGCGCGCGACCGGCTCCGGACGCACCGCCGGCGCTTCGACCGCGCTCCGCGGAAGCATGCGTAGACCTTGCGGATTCACCTGCGCCGCGGCGCGCAGCGCATCGAGCAATCGGTCGCCGACGATCGCGAGGTCCAGACTGATCGCGCCCGACGGCTTGAGCACGAAATCCACCGCGCCGAGGTCAAGTGAACGAAGCGCCGCGTCCTGGCCGCTGCCCGGCATTCCGGCGCTGAGCATCACGACGGGGCGCGGCGTCTCGCTCATGATGTACCCGAGCGCGTGCAGGCCATCGAGCTCCGGCATGTCGATGTCGAGCGTCACGATGTCCGGATTCAACGCATGCACCTGCTTGAGCGCGTCGTAGCCATTGCGCGCGGTGCCTGCGACGATGAACTCGCCCGACGCTTCGATGATCTGCGTGGCCAGACGGCGCATGAACGCGCTGTCGTCCACCACGAGCACGCGATGCTTCCGGCGCACATCAGAGGAATCAGAGGACACGCGATTCCCTGCGCAGCGACCGCACTTCGACGCGGCCGTCATCGAGATGGAAGTACACGCTGCGTCCGTAGTCGCTGCCCGTATCCTCGGCGACGATCGGAATGCGCGCCGCCTCGAGCACCTCGCGCGACGCGATGACGTTGCGCTCTCCGATGTTGATGCTCGCGGACGAGATCAGGTTGCCGAACATGCTCGCGCCGCCGACGATCTTCGCGCGCATCCGTTCCGGCAATGCGCCGCGGCGACGCATCTCGTCCACGAGCAACGGCACCGCGGTGCCCGGGAACTTCGCGGGGTTCGATCGATCGCGTGACATCGTCTCGCTCGGGAGCAGCACGTGCGCGAGTCCGCCCACGTGCGCGACGCCGTCGTAGAGAACGATCGCCACACAGGACCCGAGGCCGATCGTGGTGATCGTGCCAACAGCCGAGACGGCATAGTCGGCGACGCGAACGCGGAGCTCCGGCATTTCCATTAGAGGCGCCGGAAGATGCGTTCGCGCGCGTCGACCGGCGCGAACCGTGAACGCGCGGCTCCCAACAGCGTCTCGACCTTGCCGAGGACGAGAAAACCGTCGGGCGCCAGCGCCGCATGGAACTCGTCGAACAGACGCTCCTGACTCTCGCGATCGAAGTAGATCAGCACGTTGCGGCAGACGATGAGATCATAGGGCGGCGCCGGCGGCCGCTCGCTGAGCAGGTCGCGCCGCTGGAATCGCACCATCGATCGAATCGTGGGCGACACGGTGAACGGCGGCAGTGGCGCGAAGTAGCGCGAGCGCAGCTCGTCCGGCGTGTCGGTGAAATCGCCCTCCTGGAATTCACCGCGCTCGGCGGCGGCGAGACACCGGCGATCGATGTCCGTTCCGAGAATCGACACGCGGCCGAGCTGCGCGAGCATGCCGGCCATCGCGGCGTGGCGATGAAAGAGTATCGCGAGCGAGTACGGCTCCTCCCCCGACGAGCAGCCGGCGCTCCATACCCGGATCGTCGGCGTCTCGCGCTGCCAGAGCACCGGTACCACGCGCGCCGCGATCGCCGCGAACACGTCCCAGTTTCGAAAGAGCTTGGTGACGTTGATCGTGAGCACGTCGATGAGCCGGTCGTACTCGGCCGCGTCCGCGTCGAGCACGCGCGCGTACTCCTCGTACGTGTGCACGCCGCGGGCGCGCATGCGCACCGCGATGCGGCGACGCAGGCACTTCTCCTTGTAGCTGGCGCATCCGAAGCCGCGCTCCGCGGAGATCTTTCGCGTGAGCTCGGTGAAATCGCCTGGGGGCGAGTCGAGATTCACAACACCTGCCGGACCGAATCGAGGTTCGTGCGAACGATCGCGTTGTTGGGATCGAGCTCGAGCGCGCGCTCCCAGCAGCGCACTGCCTCGTCGCGCTCCTGCCGCTTGAGCCGAATATTCCCCAGCTTGAGATATACGTCGCCGCCAAGGTCCGGGTCGGCTTTCGTGGCCCGCGTGTATGCCTCGAGCGCGTCGTCGTACCGCGCGGCACGATAGTAGAGGTCGCCGAGATTCTTGTGCAGCGCCGCGAGGCCGGCATCCTCGAGCACGCCGCGCTCCGCGGCCGAGCGCGCCCCGGCGTGATCGCCTTTCCGCTCCAACACCGTTGCGAGATTGTTCAAGAGCACGGCTGAATGCGGATATGCTGATACGCCTTCGGCGAGCACCGCGGCCGCCCGGGCCAGGTCGCCGGCCAGCGCCGCGGTCAGACCCATGTAGTGAAACCACGCCATGGTCGGCGTGCGCTTCTCGAACAGCGCGCGTGCCGCCGACAGCGTTGCGTCCGCCGCGCGCAGGTCGCCGCCGAGCAGCGAGATCACGCCGAGTGACGTCTGCACGCGCGCGTCGGTCGACCCGCCGCGCCGGACGGCTTCGTCGAGCGCGATCCGCGCCTCCTCGTATCGCCCCTGCTGCTCGAGCGCGTACGCCAGATTGTGGAACACCGCGATCTTGGCGCCGGGCTGCGACCCTGCCTCCGCGAATGCGGAGATCGCGTCGTCCCATTTGCGCTGGCGCAATAGCACGAGCCCGAGGTAGAACCGCGCGACACCGTCCTCGCTGCGCAGCTCGAGCACGCGCCGGAATTCGCGCATCGCTTCGTCGAGCATCCCGGTCTTGTAGAACGCGATGCCAAGGTTCCGATGCTCGTCGATGCGCCCTTCCGGCAGCGTCGTGCGCGGCGTGGCACTCTTGCCGATGCGGTGAATGAAGCCGGCGTTCACCAGACCGTAGAGTGCCTTGCCGACCTCGAACTCCACGAGGCCCGATGCGTCGACGATTGCCTGCACGTCGCGGCTGCCATCCACGAGATCGAGCACGGCGCGTTGCTCGGGCGTGAGCTCTGCCTCGCTGTTCATCACCTGCGCGCGATCGGTCTCGAAGACGAGATCGAACGTCGGGATCTTCTTCTCGACGAGGCTCCACTCGTCGACCCGGCGCGCGCCCTCGAGCAACAGCGACTCGGGGTTGATCGATACCACGAAGTCGTTCTGGTCGGGGACGACGTCCGCCTCGAAGTTGAACGTGCCTTGATTCCAGGTGAACAGGAAGTACACGGCCTCCTGGATCTGTACGTTGATCGCGTCATGCAACTGCTGCACGCTGATCGCGCCCTGCTCGACCAGCAGCTCGCCGACGCGCTTGTCGCGCCGCTTCTCCTGGGCAAGGATCGCCGCGTGAAGCTGCGCTTGAGTGATCGCGCCGCCGTTCAACAACATGTCGCCCAGGCGATCGCGCCGATTCACGACGGACGCGTAGCAGATGCGGCCGCGATCGAAGTAGATGTAACCGAAGCTGTTCCGGTGCGAGACGCTCAGACAGCCCGTCTTCTTGCCCATGGACAGGAGCTGGAGCACGTCAGGGAGGCTGGCCTCTTTGAGGCTACCGCGAATGGCCATGTTACGCGCGCCTCATCGCAGCTCTTCGATCAGCCGCGCGGAGGGATCGGGCCATTCCCACACGACCTTCTCGTGGTCGAGGAAGAACACGTCCTTCGCCGTCTCGGCAACCGCCGCGCGCACCGGACCCGTCTCGTCGGGATCGAGCTCGGCGCGAATGAAGCCGAGCGTCACGGGAACGGATTTCACCTCGGCCGACGCGACGATGCGATTCGCGGTGCCGATCAGCTCACGCACGCTCGCCGCCGGGCGCTGGCTGAGATAATCGAGCATCTGCGGCGTGGGCTGCACGCCGAGGTCCGTGAAGTACTTCGCGTAGAGACGCTCGCGGAGCGAACGGTCGGGCGACTGCATCTGCACCACCAGGCCGCCCTCGAAGCGCGACCGGAGTCGCTCCTCGAGACCCGTGAGCTCGCGCGGTGGCCGATCGCTCGCGAACACGATCTGCTTGCCGTCGGCGTACAGCGCGTTGAAGACGTGAAAGAGCTCCTCCTGCGTGCGCTCCTTGCCCGCGACGAACTGCACGTCGTCGAGGAGAAGCGCGGCCGCCGCGCGATACCGCGACCGCCAGCGGTCCACCGTGCCCTCCTGCAGCGCCGCGATCAACTCGTCGACGAAGAGCTGCGCGGGAACGCATGCGACGTTGCCCACGCCGCCGAGCGCCGTCACCAGGCCGTTGCCGATGGCATTGAGCAGATGCGTCTTGCCGACGCCGCTCGGTCCGTGAACGAAGAGCGGGTTGTAGCGCGTCCCGGGCACGGAAACGATGTCGTCGGCTGCGCGCACCGCGAGCTGATTGCTCGAGCTGACTTCGAAACCAGCGCGCGTGAAGGCTGCCGATGGTCCCGGCGGCGGCGCCGACGCGCGCAGCGCACGCTCGAGCAACGCCTCGACCTCCGCGATGCGCTCCGGATCGTGCACCGCATCATGTCCGGCGAGCACGGCGTCGAGCCGCAGGATCTGCCGCTCGAGATCGCGCAGGCGCGCCACGCGTGCCTCGAACTCGCGCAGCACGGTCTCGAGAGACGCCGGCGGCGAATCGTCGCGGAGCATCCGCTCGAGCGCCGCCGTGCGATAGCCTTCACCGCTCCAGTATGCGATCGCCTCGTTCAGTCGCGTGCGCCACTGCTCGACGTGCTGCGAGACCGCGACCGTGATCTCCGTGAGGAAATTCTGAAACTCGCCTGACGCGCGGAGGACGTCGCTGCGCGGCCGCTGCTCCGCGAGATCGCCGAGAATGCCGCGCACGGCATCCGCCTCGACGGACTGCCCGCCAAGCGTCTGGTACGCGATCAGCCGATTGAGCGCGCCCTGCAGCTCGCGAACGTTCGCGAATTCGAGTTGACCCAGCTCCTCGATGACGCCGGCCCGAAAGCGCACGCCGCGTTCCTCGCACTTCGCATTGAGGATCGCCATCCGCGTCTCGTAGTCGGGCGTCCCCATGTCGACGATGAGTCCTCCCGACAGGCGCGTGAGCAGCCGTTCGTCGACGTCCGCGATGTCGCTGGGCGGACGGTCGCTCGACATCACGATCTGCCGCCCATCGGCCTGGAGCGCGTTGAAGATACGCAGCAGCTCCGTCTGCGTCTCGCGATGGCCGGTGAGAAACTGCATGTCGTCGATCAACAGCAGTCCCACCTGCAGATAGCGCTGCTTGAACGGCTCGGTGTCACCGTCCGCGACGGCATCGTGCAGCTCCTCCACGAAATCGTCGAGCGTGACGAGCGCCACGGTGAGCCCGGGCTGCCGCTGCGCCACCTGATTGCCGATGGCGCTCATGAGGTGCGTCTTCCCCAGGCCCGACGCACTGTACATGAAGAGCGGGTTGTACACGGCGCCGGGCGCGTCCGCCACGGCGCGTGCCGCCGCGACGGCGAGGCGGTTGGCCGAGCCGACGACGAAGTTGTCGAAGCGAAGCTTGGCGTCGACGTGCATGCGGCTATCTCCCGCCACCGGCGCTCAATCGCTTGAGGACCAGCTCCGAGATGGCGCGCAGCGTCTCGAACACGCCGGGGCCATGGAGCGCGTCGGCGCCAAACTCGGGAACGCCGCGGAAATTCAGCGCGTCGGACAGGTCGGGCGTCCCGAGGATCAGGTCGTGCGGGAGATCCTGTTTGTTGTACTGCATCACGAGCGGGACCGTGCGCGCGTCGATGCCCTGCTCGGCCAGGTTGGCGTGCAGGTCCTGAAAGCTCTCGACGTTCTCGTCGAGCTGGCGCGCCTGGCTGTCGGCGACGAAGACGACGCCGTCCGCGCCCTGGAGCACCAGCTTGCGCGTGGTCTGGTAGTAGACCTGTCCCGGGACGGTGTAGAGCTGGAACTTGGTCGTGAAGCCCGAGATGGTGCCGAGGTCGAGGGGTAGGAAGTCGAAGAACAGCGTGCGGTCCGTCTGCGTGGCGAGCGACACCATCTTGCCCTTCCGGTCGTCGGGCACCTGGCCGTAGATGTAGTGCAGGTTGGTCGTCTTCCCCGACCGGCCCGGCCCGTAGTAGACGATCTTGCACGTGATCTCGCGCGTCGCGTAGTTGACTAGCGACACGGACGGCCTCGCGACAACGCGAATCCCGACACATGAATCCAAGTTGTATTATTAGTCGTCATGGCTTCACGAATCGGCATATCTGAACACCAACTATCAGATACTAAGTAACGGATACTACTGAATATTTGTGGATTGCTGCTCATGTGCGGCCGAAGAGCGCGTCGAGATTCTGATGGAGATCCTGCTCGAAGTCGGCGCCGAGCGCGGGCGGGCGAAGCGTCGCCAGCGGCGGGGCCGCCGACACGAGCTCACCGCGCAGCTCCTCGATGTACATCCGCACCAGCCCGAGCGAGCTCTCCTGATCGAACACGGTGAGACAGATGTACGGACCGCGCCCCGTCTCGATGGGCGC
>Ga0070679_100005365_pt1 | contig 11865 bp, 10 predicted proteins | sample KBSC63BmetaG_FD_65652 | JGI IMG/M metagenome (GOLD analysis project Ga0070679, IMG submission 65652) | Corn rhizosphere microbial communities from Kellogg Biological Station, Michigan, USA - KBS C6-3B metaG | ecosystem: Host-associated > Plants > Roots > Rhizosphere | place: USA: Michigan... | reverse complement strand
TGGGCGGGGACGAAGGGGATGCCCAGCTCGATGCCGGCCACCAGCGCCAGGATCGGATCGCGGGGCGCGGCGAACGACGCGGCGGACCAGAAGGTCGCCGTCGTCACCAGATCCTTGGTGGCCGGGCGGATCGCCACCTGCAGCGGGATGAGCGCGTCGTCGGAGGCCGGTTCCTTGACGAAGATCTCCATGACGTCGGTGAGCAGCTGGGGGGCCTCGATCGTGAAAGGGAGGATCTGCCAGACGGCCATCTCGTCTTCGGGATCGGGGACGCCGCGCACGAACGCGCTCAGCAGGCTGCGCACCGAGAGCGTCGCCGCCTGCATCAGGTGCTGCTTGCCGCCGGCGTTGGTTGGTTCGTCCAGCCGCCCGTCGCCGTGGCTGACCCAGCGGTCGCCGGCACGGTCGGTGACCACCCGGCCCCGCCGGTTCCAGGTGTCGTGGAACGACTTGGCCGCGGCGGCGCTGGAGGCGGCCCGGTTGAAGCCCATGTGCCCGGCCGCGAAGGAGTCTTGCAGGTAGTGGTCGGCGAACGCGTTCTCGAACAGGGCCAGCTCCAGCTGCTGGACGCTGGCCACACCGGGCGCGGCGGCCGCGGCCAGCGCGTAGGCGACCGCTTGCTGGTGGTACTCCGCCCACGCGCGGGTCGAGGTGGGGTTGAAGTGCTGGCTGTTCTCCAGCGCCAGCAACCAGTAGTGCTTCTTGCTGCTGAAGCGCCAGGCGCCGGTCTGCGACAGGAATTCCGACGGATGCCCGAGGAAGTCCCCCGCGATGGCGGTCCCGTCGCCGTACAGGCGGGCCAGGACCGGCAGGTTGGCGCCGCACACCCGCTCCAGCCGCGCCGCCACCGTCGGATCGCGCGCGGCGAGCGACGCCACGGTCCCCCGAAGCTGCGCGCAGGCGCCCGTGTAGGCGTCGCGCCCGATCTCCTGGTGCTCGGGGGTGGTCCACCCGAAGGCAGGCGCTTCCAGAATGAGCCATGCCAGCGCGGCCAGAGCGGTCGTCGCCCGCGGTCGCCGCGCCCTGGGGATGAAGTCGCGCACCGGATTCGTTCCCGCGCCAAGATGAGGTGGCGCCGCGGCCCGGCCAGATACGGCGTTGCCGCAAAAGTTTGCGCGCGCCGCGCAGCCGGTTGACTAGAACGAACGGTCGTTCTATTAATCGGGCCGTGGCCCCAGCTCGTGCACACCTGCGCCCGCGACCTCTCGTCGAGGATGGACGGCGGGCGCGCGGGGACCGCCGGCGGCACGCGATCCTGGAGGTCGCGATGGACCTGGCCTCGACCCACGGGCTGGACGGCCTGAGCGTGGGGCTGCTGGCGTCCAAGCTCCGGATGAGCAAGAGCGGGCTGTTCGCCCACTTCGGCTCGATGGAGGGGTTGCAACTGGCGGTGGTGGAATCGGCGCGCCAGGTGTTCGTCGAGACGGTCGTTCGCCCGGGGCTGGCCGCCCCGCGCGGGCTGCCCCGGCTGTGGGCCCTCATCGACTGCTGGCTGGCCTACGCCGAGCGGAAGGTGTTTCGCGGCGGCTGCTTCTTCGCGTCGGTCTCGATCGAATACGACAGCCGGCCCGGTCCCATCCGCGATCGCATCGCCGCCGTCATGCGCGAGTGGATGGAGGCTTTGCGCACGGCCGTCGACAAGGCGGTCGCCGAGGGGCATCTGGCGTCGGGAACCCGCTCGGACCTGCTGGCGTTCGAGCTGCACGCGCTGGCCATGCAAGGCAACTGGTCCTTCCAGCTCTTCGGCGACCCGGGCGCCTTCGCCCTCGCGCGTGCCGCGGCGGGCGCTCGGCTCCGCGCGGTCTCCACTCGAACGGCGCCGCGCCTGCCGGCGCCTCCCATCGCCCCGGCCTGAAAGGACGACTGCCATGTGCGGAATCGTTGCGATGTTTTCCCCTGAGGTACCGGTCGCGGGCGCGACCCTCGATCGCGCGCTGGGCACGCTCGAGCACCGCGGCCCCGACGGACGCCGCCACTGGATCTCCGAGGACCGGACGGTCGGGCTGGGGCACGCGCGCCTCAGCATCATCGACCTGGCGGGCGGGACGCAGCCGCTCGAGAACGAGGACGGGAGCGTCCGCGCCATCGTGAACGGCGAGCTCTACGGGTTCGAGCAGATTCGCGAGGACCTCGAGGCGCGGGGCCATCGTTTTCGCACCGGTTCGGACAGCGAGATCGTCGTCCACCTGTACGAGGAGTACGGCGCCCAGTGCCTCCACCACCTGCGGGGCGAGTTCGCGCTGGTGGTGTGGGACCAGCGCAATCAGCGGCTGTTCTGCGCGCGCGACCGCTTCGGCATCAAGCCGCTGTTCTACGCCGTGCACGGCGGGACGTTGGTCCTGGCCTCCGAGGCGAAGGCGCTGTTCGCGGCCGGCGTTCCGGCGCGCTGGGACGGGGAGGCGTTCTACCAGTCGGTGGCGATGGCCGCGCTCGAACAGGACCGCACGCTGTTCGCGGGCGTGCGGCAGGTGCCCCCCGGGCACTATCTGCTGGCCTCGCGCGGTCGCCGCCAGGTGATCCGCTACTGGGACTTCGACTACCCGCTGGCCGGCGACGACCCGGGGCTGGCGCGCGACGAGGCGACCCAGGCCGGCGCCGATCGCGAGCATGCAGAGCGCCTGCGCGCCGTGCTGGACGAGGCGGTGCGGCTCCGCCTGCGCGCCGACGTGCCCGTCGGGTGCTATCTGAGCGGCGGTCTGGACTCCTGCGCCGTGCTGGGTCTGGCGTCCCGCCACGTGTCGCGGCCCATTCGAGCCTTCACCCTCTCCTTCGATCGCCCGGAGTACGACGAGCTGTCCATCGCGCGTGAGATGGCCGAGCGCTGCGGCGCGGAGCTGGTGCCGCTGCCCGTGACCGGCGCCGACCTGGCCGACGACCTGCGCGCCACGATCTGGCATGCCGAGCAGGTCATCATCAACGCCAACAGCATCGCCAAGTTCCGTCTCAGCCGCGCCGTGCGCGACGCTGGCTACAAGGTGGTGCTGACCGGCGAGGGCTCCGACGAGATCCTGGCCGGCTACCCGCATTTCCGCCGCGACATGCTCCTTTACGATCGCAAGGGGCAGGACCCGCGCCAAGTGGAACGGCTGCTGGCGGAGCTGGCCGCCGCGAACACGATCTCGCGCGGCCTGCTGATGCCGGCCGCCGACGGCTCGGCGGGCCCACCCGGGTTCGAGGCCCTGCGCCGCCGCCTCGGCTACTTGCCCAGCTTCTTGGAGGCGGTGGGCGCCGGCGGCCATCGGGGGCGCGCTCTGCTCGACCCTGGGTACCTGGCGGCCATGAACGACCGCGAGCCGTTCGGCGCGATGCTGGACGGCCTGGACGTGCGCGGCCAGCTCGCCGGACGGTCGCCGGTGCACCAGTCGATGTACCTCTGGTCGAAGACCGCGCTGCCCAACTTCATCCTCAGCGTGCTGGGCGACCGGATGGAGATGGCCCACTCGGTCGAGGGGCGCGTCCCCTTCCTGGACCACCGGGTGGTCGAGACGGTGCGCGACCTCCCGGTCAGCGCCAAGATCCGCGGGATGGTCGAGAAGCACGTGCTGCGCGAAGCGACCCGGCCGGTCATCACCGACACCGTCTACCGGCGGCAAAAGCACCCGTTCCTGGCACCGCCGGGGGCGGCCGCGCTGGGCAGTCCGCTGGATGAGATCGTCCAGCAGACGTTGCGCGGCCCCGCGCTTCGCAACGTGCCGTTCTACGACGCCAAGCAGGTGACCAGACTGCTGGACGCGCTGCCCGCGTTGCCGCCCGCCGAACGCGCGCCGCTCGACGTCGGCCTGATGGCCATGACCAGCGTCTGCCTGCTGGGCGAGCTGTTCGGGCTGGGCGCCTGACCGGGCGGCGCGGGGGCGGGAATGTAACCACTCGGCGCGCGAAGGGCATGTCGGAACTTCCCCTCATCGGTGACTTAGATTCACGAGCATGAGGGGAGGGACAGGGATGAAGCGACTGTTGCTGGCTGCTGTGTTGGTGTTGACGGGCGCCGCGGGCATCTCGGGCTGCGTGGTGCGCGAGCGGACCGTGGCCCGTCCGGGCCCTTGCCGGGGCGGCGCCTGGGTCGAGGGGCATCGCGGTTATCACGGCGAGTGGGTCGGGGGTCACTGGCACTGCCCGGGCCGCGGCTACTACTAGTGGGATGACCGGAGCCGGCGGGCCGGGTTTACCGCCGCCCGCCGGCTCATGGTCAGGATCGCGATGGCGGCGCGCTAAGCTCCGGCGATGCGCGCCATCTTGTTGAGAGAGCACGGAGGGCCGGAGGTGCTGCAGCCGGCTGATCTGCCGGTGCCGTCCCCCGGCCGCCACCAGCTGCTGGTTGCCGTGCACGCGACCTCCGTGAATCCCGTGGACATCAAGGTCCGGCGCGGGGGCGGGGCCTCGCGGCCGATGCCGATCGTGCTCGGTTACGACGTGAGCGGCGTGGTCAAAGCCTGCGGTCCGGACGCCGGCGACTGGCAGCCCGGTCAGCTCGTGTTCGGCTGTCCCAACCTGTTCGGCCCGGGCGCCAACGCGGAGTACGCCCTGCTGGACGGACGCGCGGCGGCCCGGAAGCCGGCCTCGATCGATCACACGACCGCGGCCACGCTGCCGCTGGTCGCGCTCACCGCCTGGGAGGCGCTGCACGAGCGGGCCCGCCTGCGCGCCGGCCAGACCGTGCTCGTTCACGCCGGCGCCGGGGGCGTCGGCCACGTGGCCGTGCAGCTGGCCAGGTTGGCGGGCTGCCGCGTCCTGACGACCGCCGGCCGCCCCGAGTCGATCGCGTTTTGCCGGAACGTCCTGGGCGCCGACGAGGTGATCGATTACCGCAGCGGCGATTTTGTGGCCCGCGCCCACGACCTCACGGGTGGGCGCGGCCTGGACGTCGTGCTCGACACGGTGGGCGACGACACCTTCCAGCGCAGCATCGACTGCGTCGCCCCGGGTGGACAGCTGGTCACCATCCTCCCCTCGACCCCGGGCGATCGCGCGCCGTTGCTGCTCTACCGGAGCATCACCGTTCACTACGAATTCATGGGCGCGCGTGTCGCCAACGACCTCGAGCCCGGGCGCCAGGGCGCGATCCTGTCGTCGATCGCGAACCTGGTCGACCGCGGCCTGTTGCGACCGCACGTGAGCGCGGTCTTCCCGCTCGCGCAGGTGGCCGACGCGCACCGGCAGATCGAGACCGGCCACACCGTCGGCAAGCTGGCCGTCACCGTCGCCTAAACCTGGTCCAGGTGTGACAGGGCCAGCTCGGCTTCGGCGCTGTCGGCGCCGATCAGCTGATCGCCTTCGTCCAGACGGCGCAGCTCGACGTCCATGGCCTTGGCGGGGATGGCTTCCAGCACGCCCGTCAGGTGCTCGAGGGTTTCGACCAGCGCCGCGCGGCGGTCCTCCAGCCGGGCGATCGCCTCACCGCTCTCGGCCGACAGGCAGCTGTCGGACGCTTCGGCCACGAAGCTGCTGACCAGCTCGGCGCGCGCCGCGATCACCACCGCGCGCCGCTCGAGCTCGCTGATGTCGCCCGCGCTGGCCGACAGCGCGTGATGCGCGCCGTACGGGCTCTGCGCCGTCGCCCGCTGTCGAATCTGGCGCGCGCGCCCCAGCCGCTGAACCAGCGCCCCCACCATCGGGTCGCGGACCTCCAGCGCGTCCGGCAGCACGGGCGTCCGCTCGGCATGAATCTCGCGGACCCGCTTCCAGTACGCCGGCCTGGCGAGCTGAGAGAAGACGACGATGGCCGACGTGCTGAGCAACAGCATCCCCTCCGAGACGTGCCACACCGTCGCCACCGACAAGATCACCACCAGCGCCACCAGAAGCGCGCCCCCCAGCACGATCGTGTCGGTCGCCATCCCAGCCGCGCGCAGCCAGGAGACCTGCAAGCACGACGCGTCGCCGATCAGCTCGCGCCTCTTTCGTTCATTTCGACCCATGGTGCCTCCCCGCCAAGTCGCCCATCAATTGGGCCTCCCATTCCAACCTACCTCCCGTTCCCCGAGGTCCAATCCGGTGAAACCCCACGTCGGTGCCCGACGGTGGCCGATCAGGTCGATTGCAGCCGGATCGCGCGGTCAGCGGCCGCTGATGAACTGGCCGAGCAGCAGCCCGGCCGTCACCGAGGCGGCGTTGGCGGCCAGCGACACGAGCAGAGCGCGGCGCAGGCGCAGCGCCGGCCAGACCGTCAGGTAGGCGGCCGCCTCGGCCGCCACCGCCCAGGTCTCCGACAGAGCGAAGCGTGCGGGGCGGCCGAGCGCCAGCCCCGGGAACAGGAACCAGACCATCGGGTGCGTGGCGAGATTCGCGATCGTCACGGCCGCGATCCGGCGCGTCGTTCCCTTCTCGACGGTGGCGAACAGCGGGACCGCCACGGCCAGCTCGGTGAGCAGCGTCAGCCCGAAGGCGCGCAGCCATCCGGTGATCCAGAAGGTCACCGGCGCACCGCCGGCGCGCGGCCGAGCGCGGTGGCCAGCACGGCCAGCTCCAGCCAGGCGTGGAACGAGCCGATCGAGAGGAACAGTCGTCGGGCCGGCGCCGCCGCCACCAATCCCGCCGCCGCCACGGCGACGGTCAAGAGCACCACGGCGGTGACGCCGCCGGGGCGGAAGTCGCGGATCAACGCGCGCCAGGCCATGCGCCACGAACGGCCGCCGTCGCCCGGACGGTCACCGGCCGGCACGGCCACCAGCCAGATGGCGTAGTGCACCGCCTGCAGAAACGCGAACGCGGTGGTCAGCGCGACCGCCATCTGATCCGGCAACCCGGGCGCCAGCCAGTCCGTCGCCGCGAAGAGGTGTAACCCGGCCACGCTGAGCCACCCGTGGTGCAGCGTCCAGCCCAGCGCGCACCCGCTGGCCAGCAGCAGCGCGCCCAGCACGATGGCGGCCACCGGGGCCACGATCGGTGTCACGATCAGCCGCCCGCCGCGCCGGAACAGCGCCAGCCAGAGGACGACGGCGACCAGGTTGTGGCCGTGCAGCAACATCATCCGGAACGGCCGCGGCGCCGCCACGGCCACGCTCGCCAGGCCCAGCGCCGCGACCAGGACCACCCAGCCCCGGGGCGATCGCGCCGCGATCAGCGCCGCCACCGCGCCCAGGACCACCCAGGCAGCGGCGATCGCCTGCTCCACCGGCAGCGAGGGGGCGGCGGACGGGCGGACCTCGGCGGCGATGCGGATCCCGATCAGCGCCAGGCCGAAGCCGGCGCTGGCCAGCAGCCACCAGCGCGGCGAGGCCCGTCGGATCAGCAGGTACCGGACGTCGGCCGCCAGGTGCGGCACGCCGAACACCAGCGGCGTGACCGCGATCAGAAAAGAGGGCGCGACGACGGCCAGCACGAAGGCGGCCGTCGCGTGCGCGGTGAGCAGCAGGGCGACCCGGGCGTTCCGGCTCGCCGCCAGCCGTCGCCCGGCCGGCGAGCTGCCGGCCAGGACGCGAAACCCGAGCCCGCGCAGCTCGTCGAGCGGCCACAGGGCCTGCTCGGCGCGGGCCAGCGCCGCTTCAATTGGCGGCATGCTTGGTCGAGCGGGCTCGCCGTCGCAGAAACACCGTCAACCCGACAGCCGCCAGCAGCCCCAGGCCACCCAGCCCGGCCCGATCGCCGTCACGCGGCGCGACCGCGCATCCTGTGCCGCCGGGCACGCCGCAACAGTTGGGCGGGATGCCGGCTCCGCCCGTTCCCGTCGAGCCCCCGGCCCCCTGGCTGCCGCCCGTGGCGGTGGCGCCGCCCGTGCCGGTGGTGACGCCGGCGTCCGAGACCTGGCAGCGGTTGCAGTCGTATCGCATCGTGGTCCCACCCCCGTCCGCTGAGGGCATGTACTTGGTGCAGACGGTGGTCGTGCAGATGCCGCCCTGGTCATATCGAGCACCGGCCGTCTGACACGGCTGGCCAGGCGAGGTGCAGGCGTCGGGGGGCGCGACATCTGCCCGCGCCACTCCCGCGCCGACCGGGGCGAATACGACGACCACACAGATCATGAGCCAGGCGCGCATCGGGTCCTTTCCGCCGGGTTTGCCGGCGCGCCCACACCGTCGGGGCATCCCATCCAAAGGCAGGCGGCGTGCCAACGTCAGACAGGCGCCGGCCGGGCGATCTGCCCCGGCGGACCTCAAGAATCTGAGGCGCGCCCCGACGCCGCCGCCCTGAATCGCCCGCTACGGGTCCTGAACCCGGGTCGTGAACGCCGGCGCGTGAACGATGGCCATCAGCGTGCTCTTCAGCGTGAAGCCCTTCCCCTTGGACTCGTTGTAAACGGCGTCGTACGTGCAGCCGTCCTGCGCCCAGGTGCTGGAGCCGTACGTGAAGTAGGTCCAGTAGCGCTGCAGGCAGCGGGTCACGTCGTCGCTTCCGGCCAGGTACTCGGCCAGGCTGCCCGCGCCCGACAGGCCGTTGACGTTGGTGTCGTGCCCGTTCGGGTCGGCGTAGATGGTCCCCGAGTCGTCGGTGGGCAGGCCGTTGTCGGTGGTCCGGTAGCGCCCCCAGCCGTCGTAATTCTCGAACGCGAAGCCGATCCAATCCATCTGCACGTGACAGGTCTGGCAGCCGCCCTTCTCGTGCTCGTTGATGAAGTGGTCGCGCGTGGTCTCGACGGTCGTCGACGGCATGAAGGTCGTGTTCAGGCCGGGCGGCGGCGGATCGACGTTCTGGCACAGCAGCCGCGAGCGAATCAGGTGGCCCCGCTGCGTCGGTGAGTCGGTGTCCGGCCGCGCGTAGCCGTTCAGGATCGTCCCCGTGCCCAGCAGGCCGGGATCGCGCGAGGTGAGCCCCGCGTACTTCACGCTGGTGAACCCGGTGCCCAGGCCGCTGGCGGCGATCCCGTAGAAGCTGGCCAGCTCCTGGTTCAGGAACGAGTGGTCGGCGGTCAACACCGATCCGAACGTTCCGCCGCCGTTGAATGCCTCGAGGATCAGGCTCTGTGATTCGTTCCACATGTCCTGCTGCACGGCGCTGGACAGCTGCAGGATCGTGGCGTCGTGGGCGGTGGTGTAGAGCCGCGACAGCCCCAGCCAGCCGTCCATGAACCCCATCACGGCGTTCGTCCCGCCGTTGCCGCCGCTGGAGAGCAGCCGGTCGGCCTGCTGATCGATCATCGACGACAGCGACAGGCTCCCCGAGGCGACCGCGTCGGCGGCGTCCAGCAGCGGGCCGTCGGGCGTGGTGCCGGTCAGGGTGTACGCCAGCTCGGTGGCGACCTCCGACGGGGACAGCGTGAAGGCGCTGCCGCTGCGGGCGCCGAGCTCGCTGCGATAGAGGAAGTAGGGGGACTGCAGCATAGCCGACACGACGATCTGCGCGCCGTCGGCGTTCGAGCTGCCGGTCATGAACAGCTTGCTGTACGCGGCCAGGCGCGGGTCGCTGGCAGCGAGCGTGGTCCGGAACGCCATCCGCCCGAACGACTGGATGAACGGCGTGGCGCAGCCGGCGGTGGGGGCGCCGCTGGTCGATCCGGCGCAGCTCGCGAAGCTGGCGAGCTTGTTCGACATGGCGGCCCACGCCGCGACCGCCTCGGCGTTGTCTTGAAGCTGGGAGGCGTTCAACCCTTGCACCAGCAGCGCGTTGGCGTCGATCGAGAACCCCAGCACCGACGGATCGCTGAACACCGTCGCCAGCGGCGCCGCCTTGCCGCCGTCGTTGAAGATGCTGCGGATGCTGGCGGCGAACTCCGCGGCGGTCAGCCGCCACAGCTTGCGCGGCGCGGGCGCGTTGCTGGTGCACGCGTTGGCGGGGGCCAGCTTGGTCGCCAGCGTCAGCGAAGAGGTCCCGGGCGTCGCCGGCGTGCCGGGCGGCACCACCGCTGCACCCGGGTCCGACGCCTGGCCGTCGAAGTGTCCCTGACAGCCCGCCTGCAACAGCACGGCGGCGGCGGACAGGACAGCACCCAGACGTCGCATCCCGTGAAGTCTAATGTCCAATCCCTCACCGAGGGTAGTCGGGATCCTTGGCCGGGTCGTAATCGCTGTCCGGCTCGACGAAAATGCGCCGCATCATCGGCAATTTTGCGCGCACCGAGGCCTCGATCTCGTTGATCGAGCGTTCGACTTCCCGGAGTTCCAGGGTGTGCGCGAACCGAACCTTGAGCGCCAGCAACACCGCCTGCGGACCGAGGTGCAGGCTCAGCACCTGCGTCACGGATCCCGCGCCGCTGGTCTGTTCCGCGATCCGGACGACTTCCGCGCGTGTCGTCGCGTCAATCGCCTCGCCCATCAGGAGGCTGTGCGTGTCCTTGGCCAGCAGCACGCCGATCCCGCACAGCAGGACGCCGATCAGGATCGAGCCGATGGCGTCGGGGGCGGCGCGGCCGGTGACGGCGGTGATCGTGATCGAGACCAGCGCGATGACCAGGCCGATCACGGCGCCGGTGTCCTCCAGCAAGACCAGCGGGATGACCGGGTCCTTGCCGCTGAAGAGCGCTTCGCTGACCCGCTGGCCGCGGCGCCCCTTGTTGAACTCGCGCGCGGCCACCGTGAAGCTGGTCAGCTCCAGCGCCACCGAGATTCCGAGCACGATGAGCGGCGCCAGCAGCGACCCGGCATGTTCCGCGTGATGCCGCAGCTTGTTCACGCCCTCGGAGATGGCGAACACCCCGCCCAGGAAGAACAGCATCAGCGAGACGATGAAGGCCCAGAAGTAGTTCTCGCCGTGCGTCCCGAACGGGTGCAGCGCCGTGGGGCGCCGGCCCGCGCGGCGCATCCCGAACAGCAGCAGCGCCTGGTTCGCGGTGTCGGCCACGGAGTGGACCGCCTCGGCGAGCATGGCCGCGCTGCCGCTCAGGACGGCGGCGACCAGCTTGGCGCAGGCGATGCCCGCGTTGGCAGCCAGGGCAGCCTTGACGGTCTTCTGAGGATTCGCACCCGGGGTGGACACGCCGCAAGCCTAGCGTGAGCCGCGGAGCTAGCCCAACGTGGCGGGCAGCGTGAAACAGAAACGCGTGCCGCTCTTGACGGCCAGGTCGACCCAGATCGAGCAGCCGTGGGCGTCGAGGATCGATCGCGCGATGAACAGACCCAGACCCGAGCGGCCCGCCACCGGTGCGCCGGCTGGCGCCCACCGCTCGAACAGGTGCGGCACCTGCTGGGAGCTGATGCCGGGGCCGGTGTCCTGCACGGCGACCACCACCGTGTCCCCGTTCTGTTCGGCCGCCACCAGCACCCGGCCGGAACGGGGCGTGAACTTCAGCGCGTTGTCGATCAAGTTGTGAAGAACCTGCACGACGCGCGCGCGATCGCAGCGGACCCCGCGCGCGCGTGGCGCAACCTGGACCACCAGCCGGATGTCCTTCTCGCGCGCCCTCGGCCGCAGCGGTCCGAGCGCGTCGTCGATCAGCGCTCCCAGGTCCGCGTCGGCGCGCGTGACGGTCAACTGGCCGCTGTCGATGCGCGCGACGTCGACCAGGTCGTCCAGCAAGCGGCGCGTCCTCTGGATGCCGCGCCGGACGTCGTCGACCTGATGCCGGTCGGCTGGGCGCCGCACGCCCGGCAGCGTCTGCACCAGCGCCTCCACGGTGGCCAGCAGGCCGGTGATGGGCCGGGCGAGATCCTGCCCCACGCACTCCAGAAGCTGCGCGCGCGCTTGCTCGGCCCGGCGCGCATGATCGAACAGACGGTCGTTTTCCACCGCCAGGGCGGCGTGCCGCGCGAGCTGTTCGGCCGCCGCCAGGTCGACGCCGCCAAACGCCCGCTTCGACCCGATGCACAGGAAGGTGAACGCCCCCAGCGCCCGGCCGTGCGCGACGATCGGGACATACAGCGCGGACCGCGCCCCGCAGGCGTGCACGAACTGCTCGTGGCGAACTTCCGGGTTGCTGGTTCCGGGGGCCGAGACGCTGGGGACGAGCAGCGGCTTGCCCAGCGCGAGCACCGCCGCCAGCGCGGTGCCCGGGTCCTG
>Ga0070679_100005364_pt1 | contig 11866 bp, 5 predicted proteins | sample KBSC63BmetaG_FD_65652 | JGI IMG/M metagenome (GOLD analysis project Ga0070679, IMG submission 65652) | Corn rhizosphere microbial communities from Kellogg Biological Station, Michigan, USA - KBS C6-3B metaG | ecosystem: Host-associated > Plants > Roots > Rhizosphere | place: USA: Michigan... | reverse complement strand
GCTCGACCGGAAGCCGGGGCGCGACTGGAACTTCGCCACGCTCTTCGCCATCGCCGACACCACGAAGCGCGACACCGCGCGCGGATTCGGATCGTGGATCACGCTGCGCAACGTGCGCCTGGACAAGGGGCACGTGCTGGTGCGCATGCCGTTCGCGCCCGACAGCACGCAGCCGCGCGCCGCGCGCGACAGCGTGGTGCGCGAGGCGCTCGCCGGCAGATCGCGCCAGCGCGTGGTGGAGGCGCCCGGCGGCTACCAGAGCGTGATGGAGTTCGGCGACGTCGAGGCGTCGCTCCCGCGCATCCGCCTCGCGGATCCGGACAGCACCACGCGCATCTTCCAGGTGGGCTCGCTCGCCATGACGGCGGCGCTCTTCAACCCGCCGGACGCCGAGCTGCGCGAGCTCTCGGGCACGATCTACATGGCCGCAGACTCGCTCTGGTTCCGCGGGCTGTCGGCGGCGCTCCCCGGTACGCAGCTGCACGGCGACGGCACGTACATGCTGACCTCGGGCGATCTCCGCGCGAGCTTTCGCGCGGCGCCGCTGTCGCTCGCCGATCTCCGATTCGCGTACCCGCGCATGCCGGCGCACGGCACCGGCTCGATGGACTTCACGGCCGACATGCGGCACGAGGGCGAGAGCGACTACGCCATGCGCAACGTCGATCTCGCTGTGGATGGCGGCACGCTGCGCGGCGAGCTCGCGGTGGCGATGGGACAGCGCGCGGGCGAGCTGCGGCTGCACGACACGAAGCTGGCGTTCGCCTCCATCGACACGCGCACGATCGAGCAGCTCGTGCCCGGCGTGAAGGTTCCGCGCCGAGGCACGCTCACGGGGCGCGCGACGCTCGCGGGGACCATGGCCGCGATGCAGGTGGACGCGGACGTGGCGTTCACGGAGCCACGCTCGGGCACGAGCCGGGTGCTCGTTGCCGGCGTTGCGGGGTCGAACCGGAGCGGCTTCACAGCTCGCCGGCTTCGCCTCACGATCACGCCGCTCCAGATGCGTCTCGCGCGCGCGTTCGATCCCACGTTGCCGGTGGGCGGCGAGGTCACCGGCACGGTGGAGCTGGACGGGTCGATGGGCGGCCGCCTGACGGCGCGGGCGGACCTCGCGCATCGCGAGCGAGGCGAGGTGACGCGCATGGTCGCGAGTGGTGAGGCGGTTCGCGGAGGCAAGGATGGCGTGTCCGCCGACATGCGCTTCGACCCGATCTCGCTCATCACCGCCGGCAAGTTCGCGCCCGCGCTCGGCCTTCGGGGCATCGCGACGGGGACGGTGCACGTGGGCGGCTCGTTGCGCGCGATGGTGCTCGCCGCGAATCTCACGCTCCCCGACGGCGGACAGCTGCGCACGGACGGCACGCTCGACCTCGCGAGCGCGGAGAAGGGGTACGATCTCGAGACGCATCTGCGCCTCTTCAACCTGCGGAGTGTGGTGTCGCGCGGGCCGGTGACGTCGCTCACCGCGGCCGCCGCGCTCGAGGGGCGCGGCTTCGATCCCAAGACGATGCGCGCCTCGCTCGCCGCGGACGTGCTCCACTCCGCGGTGGACAGCCTCGCGGTGGATTCCGCGCACATTCGCGTGGCGGTGGCCGACGGCGTGGCGACGCTCGACTCCGTGACGATCCACACGCCGTTCGCGCAGCTCTTCGCCAACGGGAAGCTGGGGACGGCGCCGGGGCGCACGGGAGAGCTGCGGTACGTCGTGTCGGTGGACACGCTCGCCGCGCTGCGGCGCTTCCTCGCCAGCCCGGACAGCGGCGTCGTGCAGGTGCGGCCGTCGGTCAGGCGCGCGAGAATCGCGCGGCTGCGCGCGGACTCGGCGCGCCAGGCCAGCCGCAACGAGGTGGCGTACCGCGCTACCGGCCGCCCGCAGCCGCCGATCAGGATCGATTCGCTGCGCGCGCTCCGCCGCGACTCGCTGGATGGCTCGCTGCGCACCGCGGGAGTCATCTCCGGCACGATGAGCGATTTCGCCGTGCGCGGGCGGCTGGCGGCGCAGCATCTGGTGGCGCACGGGAGCGCGCTCAATCGCGCGCTCGTCGAGTACGCGGTGTCCAACGGCGGCACGCCGCACATGAAGTACGTCGTCGGCGGATCGCTGGACTCGGTGTCGGCGAGCGGTTTCGCGCTCGACTCGGCAACGGTGCAGGCGACGTATGCGCAGCCGTCGGGAACGCTGGAGCTGGCGGTGTACCAGGACTCCGGCTACGTGTACCGCGCCGGCGTGGATTTTCTGCTGAGCCTCGACAGCAACGAGGTGCGCTGGCGCGCGGTGCAGCTGCAGCTCGACAGCGCGCTCTGGGTGGCCGCCGCGCCCGGCGTCTTCCGGTGGGGGAAGCGCGGGATGGAGGTGAGCAACCTCGATCTCCGCAATGGCACGAAGGGACGGATCTACGCGAACGGGACGCTTCCCGTCACCGGCCCGATCGATCTCGATCTGGATGTCGAGGGGCTCGAGATCGCGAATCTCGTCGGGCTGGCGGAAAGCGATCTGGATGCGACGGGCTCGATTCGCCTGCGCGCGAAGCTCGGCGGCACGCAGCGATCGCCCACGCTGCGCGGCGCGTTCAGCGTGATGGGCGCGTCGTATCGCGATGCGCCGCTGCCCGACTTGCGCGATGCCTTCCAGTACGCGGACCGGCAATTCGTGACGCACGCCGACCTGCTGCGCGAGGGCGGACAGCCGCTCGCGCGCCTGGACATCGCCGCGCCCATCGACCTCGCGTTCACGGGTGTCGCCGGCGGCCGCGTGCTCGACCGGCCGCTCTCGGCGGACCTGGTGGCGGACTCGCTCCCGCTCGACGCGCTGCCGCGCTTCACCGACGTCGTGTCGAACGTGCACGGGCGCGTCGTGGGCGCCGTGGCCGTGCGCGGCACCGGAACGAAGCCGCTCATGCTCGGGCAGCTCGGCCTCGACTTCGCGACGTTCAAGCTCGAGCCGCTCGGCGTGAGCATGACGGGAATCGGCGGGCTGCTCCACATGACGGGCCGCGAGATCATCATCGATTCGATCGGAGGCACCGCCGGCGAGGGCGAGTTGCACTTCAAGGGAAAGATCGGCATCGCCAATTTGCGGAACCCGACGTTCGACCTCGCATTCCGTGCGCGCGATGCGACGGTGCTCGACAACGACATCGGTGATCTGCACGCCAACGCGACCATCGCGATGAAGGGGCCGATGGACGGGATGTCGGTGTCCGGGCGCGCGCGAATCGTGCACGGCACCGTGTACATTCCCAACGGCGAGGGCCCGCGGCAGGTGAGCACCGACGATCCCGCCGTGATCAACGTGGTCGACACGGCGGACGTGCAGATGCAGAAGCTCGTCGAGCCCGTGTCGCCGATGCTCACCAACATGACCATCGACGTGAAGCTCGGCGTCGCGCGCGATACGTGGGCGAGGTCGCCGGATGCGAACGTGGAGTTCTACACGCAGGGACCGCTCACCATTCTCAAGAACCGCGGCGACAAGGGCGTGTCGCTGGACGGCGTGGTGAACACCGAGCGCGGCGAGTACGCGTTCCTCGGGCGGCGCTTCGTGCTCTCGCGCGGCTCGGCGATCTTCACCGGTGGCCGCGAGATCAATCCGCTCCTCCAGCTCGGCGCGCAGTACACCGTGCAGACCGCGGGCCGGCCGGCGCTCAACATCGACATCGCGATCAACGGCACGATGAAGAAGCCGGTGATCGTGCTCACGAGCGACGCCCAGCCGCCGCTCTCGCAGTCGGATCTGCTGAGCTATCTCGCGTTCGGGGAGTCGTCGACGTCGCTGCTGAGCAGCGCCGGCGGCTCGAGCTCGACGGGCGGCGGGTCCGGGAGCGGGACGCTGGTGGGGAGCGCGGCCGCACTCGCCACCCGCCAGCTCACCGCCACCGCGCTCGGCGTCATGACGCGGCAGTTCGCCGCGACGGCGGCGCGCTCGCTCGGCGCTGACGTCTTCACGATCACGCCGGCCGACCTGCCCACGGGGCTCACCATCGGCGGCGTGCAGACGCTGCTCGCCGGCACACAGGTGGAGGCGGGCAAGTACGTGGACCGGCAGACGTACGTCGCGACGCAGATTCGGGCGCAGGGGACGACGCCGGGATTCGTCGTGCAGCGCCGGCTCTCGAAGGGCTATCGCATCGAGGCGAGCATCGACTCGCGCTACCTGCTCAGCCGCCCCACGCTCGCCACGGACATCCAGGCGCGATCGGCGGCGACCTTCGGCGCGTTCTTCATTCGCGAGTGGAAGTTCTGAGCTCGGGCGTCAGCGCTTGCCGTTTCCCGACCCGAGCTCGTCCCACAGCGATGCCATGGCGCGCATCCCCTTGGTGAAGTTCTCGTCGAGCAGCCACTCGTCGGGCGCGTGCGCGTTCTCACCGGGAAGGCCGAAGCCCACGAGCAGCACGGGCGCTCCGAGGATGCGCTGGAAATCGCCGACGACCGGAATGGAGCCTCCCTCGCCGACGATCACCGGGTCGCGGCCGAACGCGGCGCGCAGCGCGCGTTTCGCGGCGTCGTAGAGCGGACCCTCGAGCGCCGCGCGCCACGGCCGACCGCCGTGGAGATGCTGCACCGTCACCGTCACCCCGCGCGGCGCCACTCGCGCCACGTGCGCCTGCATGAGCGACTCGATCTCCGCCGGCGACTGGTCCGCCACGAGACGGCAGCTCACCTTCGCCATCGCGTGCGCCGGCAGCACCGTTTTGGCTCCCTCGCCCGTGTAGCCGCTGAGCAGTCCGTTCACCTCGCAGGTGGGACGCGACCAGAGCCGCTCGAGCGTGCCGTATCCCGGCTCGCCGCCCAGCGCTGGCGCGCCGACCTCCTCGAGAAATTTGGCGTCGCTGAACGGCAGCGCGGCGAGATCGGCGCGCGACTTCGCATCCCACGCGCGCACCGTGTCGTAGAAACCGGGTATCGCGACGCGCCCCTCCGCGTCGAAGAAGGTGGCGAGGATGCGCGCGAGCGCCATCGCGGGGTTCACCACGGCGCCGCCGTAGATGCCCGAGTGCAGATCGCTCGCCGGCCCCTGCACGTCGATCTGGAAGTACGCGAGGCCGCGCAGCGACGAGAGAATCGAGGGAAGCCCGGGCGCGAACATCGACGAGTCGGAGATGACCACGGCGTCGCAGGCGAGCCGCTTCTCGTGCTCGACGATGAATGCCTCGAGGTGATCGCTCCCCACCTCCTCCTCCCCTTCCGCGAGCACGATGATGTTCACGGGGAGCGAGCCGCGCGCCTCGAGGTGCGCCTCGATGGCCTTCACGTGCGCGAAGATCTGCCCCTTGTCATCCACCGATCCACGCGCGTAGATGCGGCCGTCGCGAACCGTCGGCTCGAACGGCGGCGAGCTCCAGAGCTCCAGCGGCTCGGCCGGCTGCACATCGTAGTGCCCGTAGACGAGCACCGTGGGCGCGCCCGCCGGCGCCTTCTTCCACTCCGCGAGCACCACCGGATGTCCGGGCGTGGGAAGCACCTCGGTGTCGAGCCCCGCGGCGCGAAGATTCGACGCCAGCCAGCTCGCGGCGCGCTGCATGTCGGGACGATGCTCCGTGCGCGCGCTGACGCTCGGAATGCGGAGGAAATCGAACAGCTCGTCGTGGAACCGGCGATCGTTGTCGTCGAGGTAGCGCGCGAGCTCGGGGGCGAGGGTGGCCGACATTCGGTATCCGCGGAGTTCGGGAAATGACCCAGGGGAACGGAAGTTCGCGAGGCGAGCGCACGAGCCGCAAGCGCGCGGCTATCGGGCGAGCTGGGCGGCGGGCCACGTGCCGCGCCATCCGTCGAGCACCCACACGCGCCTCCACGCGCGCACCTCCGTGCCGCGGCGCAGCGGCACCACCGCGCGCAGCTGAACGTGCGCGAAGTACGGGCGAAGCGCGGCGATCACGGGATCGTCGGACGCGGCGGTGAACAGGCCGAGCACGAGCACGAGCCGGTCGCCCGCGTGTGCGCGCTCCGCGAAGCCGGGTCGAAAATCGTACTGGGTTGGCCTGCCGCGCGAGTCGACCACGAACGTTTCGGGATGATCGGGAAGGTGAAACGCGAGCTCGGACGCCTCCTGGTAGCGCTCGCCCGCCACCCATGCGGTGGCGCCGGCGGGTGCGCCGGCGCGCGCGCCGTCCACGGTGGCGGCGAGCGCGGACCACCCGGCGCCGGCGGCCGTCGGATCGAGCGCGGCGGCGATCGGCAGGAACGGGACGAGCACCTGCACGGAGATCGCGAGCGTGACCGCTCCGCCGAGCATCACGCTCGCGCGCAGCAACCGCCGCCATCGCGTGCCGCCGTCGTACGATGCGGCGAGCACGATTGCGGAGAGATACGCCGGCCCCTGCCAGTTCGGCTCGGCGGCGCTCCGCAGCGCGGTCGCAACGAAGGCGAGCCACGTGACGCCAGCGACGATCGCGAACATCGTTCGCACCGGGCATTCGCGCTGGTGCAGCGCACGCCACGTCGCGAGTGCGAGCGCCGCGAGCAGCAGCGGCGTGACGAGCGCGAGCTGGCCTGCCAGCAGCGTGGCCTCGTGCGCGATCGCGGAGCCCCGATGGTGGGCGAGCCCGTGCGCGAGCTGGTAGGCGAACGATGCCCAGCCGTGCCGCGCGTTCCACGCGAGATTGGGCGCGAACACGATCGTCGCCGCCGCGAGGGCGACGTACGGCCCGCGCGTCCGGAGGCTCGCTCGCCATTCCGCGTGCGCGCACAGCGCGACCGCGACGCCCGCGACGAGCAGGAACGCCGTGTACTTGGACGACAGTGCGGCGCCGAGCGATGCGCCGGCGATCGTCCAGGCGATGGTGCGGGATCGCGCGGTGGGGGCGCGCACCGCGGGAACGAGCGCGGCGAGCGCGAGCGCCCAGAAGAGGAGCAGCGGCGCGTCGGGCGTGGCGAGCGCGAGCCCCACCTGCGCGAGCGGCATGCACGCGATGATCCATGCCGCGCGCAGCATCGCACTGTCGCCGCCGAGCGTTCCGGAGAGGCGCACGATGATGAGCGAGGCGGCCGCGCCGGCCACGAGGGCACCCGCGCGCACGCCGATGGCGGTGGTGCCGAACGCGAGCGTGCCGGCGCGAATGCAGAGCGCGATGGCGGCGGGGTGGTCGAGATAGCCGGCCGCCAGGTGCCGCGACCACTCCCAGTAGTACGTCTCGTCCGGTGTGAGCGGCGCGGCCGCGGCGAGCGCGACGCGGGCGAGCACCGCGCACGCGATCACGAGGTACGCCGTGCGGCGGCCGCCGCCGGAACCGTTCGTGCGCATGGGTGTGAACGATAAGGGCATGGTAGCTTTCGCCCATGAGCTCATGCGATTCGAGCGCCGCCCGGTGAACGCGCTCGCGGGCGAGACGAGCCCCTACCTGCTGCAGCACGCGAACAATCCGGTGGACTGGCAGCCGTGGGGTGAGGCCGCGCTGGCGCGCGCGCGGCGCGAGGACAAGCCGATTCTGCTCAGCATCGGCTACGCGGCGTGCCACTGGTGTCACGTGATGGCGCACGAATCGTTCGAGGATCCCGCCACCGCCGCGGTGATGAACGAGCTGTTCGTGAACATCAAGGTGGACCGCGAGGAGCGGCCGGACGTCGACGCGATCTACATGAGCGCCGTGCAGGCGATGACCGGTCAGGGTGGATGGCCGATGACCATGTTCCTCACGCCGGAGGGCGTGCCTTTTCATGGCGGCACGTACTATCCACCCGCCGACCGCCACGGGATGCCGGCGTTCGTGCGCGTGCTGCGGTCGGTGGCGGAGACGTACCGCACGCGGCGCGGCGACGTCGAGGCGACGGCGGCGCGCGTGCGCGAGCTGTACGCGGGCGCGCAGCAGGCGGCCGTGAGCGCGGGCGAGCTCACGCCCGCCGGGCTCGACGCCGCGGCACGCGGCATCGCGTCGCGCTACGACGCGCGCAACGGTGGGTTCGAGGGCGCGCCGAAATTTCCGCAGACGATGTCGCTCGACTTTCTCCTTCGCCACTGGCGGCGCAGCGGGCACGCGGAGGAGCTCGCGATCGTGCGCGACTCGTTCGTGAAGATGGCGCGCGGCGGCATCTTCGATCAGCTGGGCGGCGGCTTCCATCGCTATTCCGTCGACGCGCGCTGGCTGGTGCCGCACTTCGAGAAGATGCTGTACGACAACGCGCTGCTCGCCCGGCTCGGCGTGCATCTCTGGCAGGTGACGCGCGATCCGGAGATCGAGCGGGTCACGCGGTCGACGTTCGACTGGGTCCTCCGTGACATGGCGGCGCCCGGCGGCGGCTTTTACTCGTCGCTCGATGCGGACAGCGACGGCGAGGAGGGAAAGTTCTACGTGTGGAGCGCCGAGGAGATCGACGCGCTGCTCGGCGACCGTGCACCGCTGCTCGGCGAGCTGTGGGGCGTGAGCGCGCAGGGAAACTTCGAGGGGCACAACATCCTCCACGTCGCGCGCGATCCCGCGCAGGTGGCGGCGGCGCACGGCATCTCCGCGGCTGCGCTCGAGCCGGTCGTCGCGAGCGCGCGCGACGCGCTGCTTCGCGCGCGCGAGGCGCGCGTTCACCCCGGCCGCGACGAGAAAATCCTCGCCGCCTGGAACGGCCTCATGGTCCGCGCGCTCGCGGACGGTGCGCGCGCGCTCGACCACGCCGCGTGGCGCGCCGCGGCCATTCGGCATGGCGAGTTCCTCTTTCGCGAGATGGTGCGCGACGGTCGCGTGATGCGCGTGCACAAGGATGGGATCACCAAGGGCGCCGGCTACCTGGAGGACTACGCGGCCCTCGCGCTCGCGGCGCTCGCGCTGTACGAGCTCACGCTCGACGGGCGCTGGCTCGAGCGCGCGCGCGAGACGGGCGAGCAGATGATCCGCTGGTTCTGGGACGATGCGATCGGCGGATTCTTCGATACGGCGCACGATCACGAGGCGCTGATCGCGCGCCCGCGCGAGCTCACCGACAACGCGGTGCCCGCTGGCAACTCGCTCGCCGCCGAGCTGCTGCTCCGCCTCGGCGCCGCGACGCTGGACGACGAGATGACTCGGCGCGGCAGGTGGGTGGTCGAGACCCTTGGCGAGACTATGTATCGGTATCCCAGCGCGTTCGGCCACGCGCTCGGCGCGGCGGCGCTCGCGGTGTACGGCGCGGTGGAGGTGGCGATCGTGGGCGCGGCGGGCGCGCCCGACTTCGCGGCGCTCCGGCGGGAGACGTCAGCGCGTTACCTGCCGTCGCTCGTGCTCGCGGCCGGCGCGAGCGGCGAGACTGCGCTGCTCCGCGATCGCACCACGGTGGATGGTCGCGCCGCGGCCTACGTGTGTCGCGACAACGTGTGCGATGCGCCGGTGACGGACGCCGCCGCGCTCGCAGCCGAGCTGGAGCGCGCGGCGACCGGGCCGCGCTGACGGGTGGTGGTCCGATTCTTCCACCGTTCCGGGGGTCCGACGTGCGTACACGAGCCGGAGGACCGATCGCATGGCCACCAAATCGCGAAAACAGGAAGTGATCGACGTGGAGCGGAGATTCTGGGAGGCGATCCAGAAGAAAGATGGACGGGCCGCCGAGCAGATGACCGATGACGGGTGCATCATCGTCGGCGCCCAGGGCGTCTCATCGATCGATCCTGCGATGATGGGGAAGATGACCGTCGAGGGAAAATGGGAGCTCAAGCAGTACGCCTTCGATGAGAAGACGAGGCAGGTGCGCTTCATCTCGGACGACGTCGCGATCGTCGCATATCCGGTGAACGAGCGGCTCGTGGTCGACGGACGGCCGATGGAGCTCGCGGCGAACGACTCGTCGGTGTGGATCCATCGCGACGGTGAGTGGCGCTGTGCGCTGCACACGGAGTCGCTCGCCGGCGATCCGTACGGGCGCGACAGGAAGCCCGCGGCACGCGCGTGAGCGGCTGACGGACGGCGACGCGAGCGATGTGGAGAGGCCCGGACCGGCGCATCGCCGGTCCGGGCCTCTGCGCTCGCGCTATCGCCAGTGCCCCTCGATGTAGTACCAGCCATGGCGGTCGTGCACCCACCGGCCCTCCACCCACCGGTGACCACGATCGGGACGCATCCAGCGGCCCGGCACCCAGTCGTAGTCCCCGCTCCTCCACGCCCAGTGACCGCGCACCCACACGTAGTCGCGCCCTGGCGACTCGACGATCACCTCTCTCCGCACCGGCGGCGGTGCGACGCGAACGTATACGCGATCCCGGCGGGCGGGCGCGCTCGCGCACCCAACCACGGGTGCGGTCGCGAGGGCTATGAAAAGCACTCCAAGCTTCCAACGGTGTAGCATCTGGTCCTCCGATACGGGGCCTTTCGAGGGATGACGAACGCTATTCGGAATCGTTAAGGCTCCCGGCGCCGAGGTCGCGCTCGCTCTCACGAAGGCCCGACCTTCTCGGCTATCTTAGGCGTGCATTCACAAGAGGTTCCTTCGTGACGGATCTGGTGCTCCCCGCGCGCCTGCAGGCAGCGCTCGGCGACGCGTACGTGCTCGAGCGGGAGCTGGGTGGTGGGGGAATGAGCCGGCTCTTCGTCGCCACGGAGCGGTCGTTGAATCGCCAGGTGGTGATCAAGGTGCTGCCGCCGGAGCTCGCGAGCGAAGTGAGCGCCGCGCGCTTCAAGAAGGAGATCGAGGTCGCGGCACAGCTGCAGCATCCGCACATCGTGCCCATTCTCGCGGCGGGCTCGTCGGACGACATGCTGTATTTCGTGATGCCGTTCGTGCGTGGCGAGACGCTGCGGCATCGGCTCGTCGCGGGCGGCAAGCTTCCGGTGCGCGACGCGGTGCGCATCCTGGTGGAGGTGGCCGACGCGCTCGCGTACGCGCATCGGCAGGGGATCGTCCACCGCGACATCAAGCCGGAGAACATCCTGCTCGAGGAGGGGCACGCGGTGCTCGCGGACTTCGGCGTCGCGCGCGCGATCGTCGCGGCGCGCAGCGCGTCCGCCGCCGTGGGCGCGAATCTCACCGGCACCGGCATGTCCGTCGGCACGCCCACGTACATGGCGCCGGAACAGGCGGCGGGCGACAGCGACGTGGACGCGCGCGCCGACATCTACGCGCTCGGTCTCGTGGGCTACGAGATGCTCACGGGCCAACATCCCTTCGGCAAGTCGGGGTCCGCGCAGAGCATGATCGTCGCGCACCTCACCGAGACCGCACCGCCCGTCGCGAAGCTGCGTGCGGATACGCCGCCCTCCGTGAGCGCGGCCATCGCGCGAGCGCTCTCGAAACGGCCGGACGAGCGCTTTCGCACCGCCGAGGAATTTCGCGACGCGCTCGACGCGCCTCTTCCGCGGGCGTCGATGCCCAGGGGGAGGCTCGCGGCGATCGGCGCGGGAGCGCTCGCGCTGCTCGTCGTCATCGGCGTCGCGGTCGCGCGACACGAGCGATCGGCGCCGCTCGACCAGAATCTCGTGGCGGTCGCGCCATTCGACGTCGTCGACGCGGACCTCGGGCTCTGGCACGAGGGAATGGTCGACGTGCTCGCGCGCAACCTCGATGGCGCCGGGCCGCTGCGCACCGTGTCTCCCACGCTCGTCGTGCGCCGGTGGAAGGGCCGAGCGGACAAGGAATCGGCGGCGGCACTCGGACGCTCCACGGGCGCAAAGCTGGCGGTGTTCGGAAGCCTGATTCGCTCGGGCACCGATTCCGTTCGCGCGTCGGCATCCGTCGTGGACGCGACCTCCGGAAAGGTGCTCGGCGAGGTGGAGCGGCGCGACGCGCTCTCGCGCATGGATCGGCTGTCGGATTCGCTGACGATCGGGCTGCTGCGCGAGCTCGGAAAAACGCGGGCGCTGGGCGGCGCGCAGATGTCGTCCGTCGGTACTGCGTCGCTGCCGGCGCTCAAGGCATTTCTGCAGGGGCAGCAGTTCTTTCGGCACAGCGCATGGGATTCGGCGCTGACGTACTA
>Ga0070679_100005360_pt1 | contig 11867 bp, 10 predicted proteins | sample KBSC63BmetaG_FD_65652 | JGI IMG/M metagenome (GOLD analysis project Ga0070679, IMG submission 65652) | Corn rhizosphere microbial communities from Kellogg Biological Station, Michigan, USA - KBS C6-3B metaG | ecosystem: Host-associated > Plants > Roots > Rhizosphere | place: USA: Michigan... | reverse complement strand
GGATCGGGGCGCATGGCGTGCCGGTGATCTTCGTCCACCCGAAGGACATGGGCGGCGTCCTCGTCGAGCTGATGGAAACCCCGAAGGGGAGCCACTGATGGGCGGGCCGGTCACCCTGATCGCCATCTACCTCACCATCTGGTGGACCGTGCTGTTCGCGATCCTGCCGCTGGGCGTGCAGAGCCGCGCCGACGCGGGCCTCCCCAACGACGGCTCCGACCCCGGCGCGCCGGTGGACCCCAAGCTGAAGCGCAAGTTCATCACCACCACCTGGGTGTCGGCCCTGGTCTTCGCGGTGCTCTGGCTGGTGGTGCGGTTCGGCCATATCGACCTGACGCGCCTGCCGGGTCCGCACAGCTGACGCGCGTTGCCAAGGCCGGCAGGCGAAGGCTATCAGAGCCCTCCGCTTGACGTTCTCCTGGAAGGCTTAGGACCCATGCGCCTCTCGCGCTATTTCATGCCCACGCTGCGCGAGGCCCCCGCCGACGCCCAGATCGTCTCCCACCAGCTGATGCTGCGGGCCGGGCTGATCCGCCAGGAGGCCGCCGGCATCTACGCCTGGCTGCCGCTGGGGCTGAGGGTGCTGAAAAAGATCGAGCAGGTGGTGCGCGAGGAGATGGATCGGGCCGGCGCCATCGAGGTGCTGCTGCCCACCCTGCAGCTCGCTGACCTCTGGCGCGAGAGTGGGCGCTACGACGACTACGGCGACGAGATGCTGCGCATCAAGGACCGCCATGACCGCGACCTGCTCTACGGGCCCACGGCGGAAGAGGTCATCACCGAGATCTTCCGCGCCTATGTGAAATCCTACAAGGACTTGCCGAAGAATCTTTACAACATCCAGTGGAAGTTCCGCGATGAGCGTCGGCCCCGGTTCGGGGTGATGCGCGGCCGCGAGTTCCTGATGAAGGACGCCTACAGCTTCGACATCGACGAGGCGGCGGCGAGGCGGTCCTACAACCGCATGTTCCTGGCCTACCTCAACATCTATGCGCGGCTGGGGCTGAAGGCGATCCCGGTGAAGGCCGATCCCGGCCCGATCGGCGGCGACCTCTCCCACGAGTTCATCATCCTGGCCGACACCGGCGAGAGCGAGGTCTTCGCCCACGGCGACCTGGTGGAGATGGGCGCGCCTGGGCCGGACATCGACTGGGACGGCGACCTGGAGCCCATGGTGGCCCAGCGCGCGCGGCTCTATGCGGCCAGCGACGAGATGCACGACGCCGCCCGCTTCGAGGCCGAGGTGCCGCCGGAGAAGCGGACGACCGCGCGGGGCATCGAGGTCGGCCATATTTTCTACTTTGGGGAGAAATACTCCAAGCCCATGAAGGCGTTGGTCACCGGCCCGGACGGCAAGGACGTCCCGGTCCACGGCGGCTCCTATGGCGTCGGCGTCTCGCGCCTGGTGGGCGGCGTCATCGAGGCCAGCCACGACGAGGCCGGCATCATCTGGCCCGACGCCGTGGCGCCCTTCGGCGCGGCGGTCGTGAACCTGCGGCCCGGCGCGGCCGACGTCGACGCTGTGGCCGAGCAGGCCTACAAGGCGCTTACCGCCGCCGGCAAGGAGCCCCTGCTGGACGATCGCGACGACCGGCCCGGCGCCAAGTTCGCCTCCCTCGATCTGGTGGGCATCCCCTGGCAGCTCATCGTCGGGCCCAAGGGCGTCGCCGAGGGGACCGTGGAGATCAAGCGCCGCGCCACCGGCGAGCGCCAGACCCTGCCCCTGGACGCCGCCCTGAAGGCGATCACCGGGTGATCCTGCTTCGCCAAGGCTTCCCAGGATGAGCCAGCCGCAAGCCGGCCTTGGAACCCGCGCGCCCGCCTTCGGCCTCTGGGAACGGATGCTGGCCGGGCGCTACCTGCGGGCCAAGCGCAGCGAGGGCGGCGTCGGGCTGATCACCGTGATCTCGTTCGCCGGGGTGACCCTGGCGGTGGCGATCCTGATCATCGTCATGTCGGTGATGAACGGCTTCCGGGCCGAGCTCCTCAACAAGATCCTGGGCTTCAACGGCCACATCTTCGTCACCGGCGGGGTGCTGGACGACGCGCGGATGCGCGACGCGGCCGTTCAGCGCATCCTGAAGGTCCCCGGCGTCATCCAGGCGGTCCCGGTCATCGAGGCCCAGGCCATCGCCGTGGGGCCCGGCCAGATCACCGGCGCCATCGTGCGCGGCCTGTCGCCCGCCGACCTGAAGGCCACCCGCATCGTGGCCGGCAACCTCACCAAGGGCGACCTGCGCGGCTTTGGGCAGGGGGACTACGGCGGTGACGTGATCGTGGTCGGCGCGCGCCTGGCCGACCAGCTTGGCGTCAAGCCCGGCGACACCCTGACCCTGATCTCGCCTTCGGGGGGCTCCACGGCGTTCGGCGGCACGCCGCTGCAGAAGGACTACGTGGTCGGCGCCACCTTCACCGCCGGCATGAGCCAGTACGACCAGGCCTACATCTTCATGCCGCTCGACCAGGCCCAGCTGTTCTTCGGCCGCGAGGGCACGGTGGACGCCATCGAGGTGCGGCTCACCGACCCCGACCGGGCCGGGCTCCTCAAGGCCACGATCACCCGCGCCGCCGGGCCCGCCGCCATCGTCGCCGACTGGACCCAGCGGGACACCTCCTACTGGGGCGCGCTGAAGGTGGAGCGCAACGTCATGCGGCTGATCCTGATGATGCTGGTGGTGATCGCCGCCATGAACATCATCTCAGGCCTGGTGATGCTGGTGAAGAACAAGGGCCGCGACATCGCCATCCTGCGCACCATCGGAGCGGGGCAGGGGGCGATCCTGCGGATCTTCTTCATGGCCGGCGCGGCCATCGGCGCGGCGGGCACGCTCGCGGGCCTGGCCGTCGGCGTCCTGGTCAGCGTCTACATCGACCCCCTCCAGTCCTTCGTGGAGTGGGCGACGGGGCAGCAGGTGTTCGCCTCGGACGTCTATTTCCTGTCGCGCCTGCCGGCCAAGGTGGACTGGATCGAGGTGGCGATCATCGTGGCCTTCTCCTTGGCCATGTCGATGGTCTGGACCCTGCCGCCGGCCTGGCGCGCCTCGCGCCTCGATCCGGTAGAGGCGCTCCGCTATGAGTGAGCCCCGCCGGGGGGAGACGGTGCTGTCGATCCGCGGGCTGGAGCGCCGCTACGTGACCGGCGCCGGCGAACTCACCGTCTTGCGCGGCGTCGACATGGACGTGACGCGAGGCGAGATCGTGGGGCTGATTGGGCCTTCCGGATCAGGCAAGTCCTCGCTGCTGCACGCCGCGGGCCTGCTGGAGCACCCCAACGCCGGGCGGATCACCATCGAGGGCCGCGACTGCTCGGACCTGCCGGACCGCGACCGCACGCGGGTTCGGCTGGGCGCCATCGGGTTCGTCTACCAGTTCCACCACCTGCTGCCGGAGTTCTCCGCCCTGGACAACGTCGCCCTGCCGCTGATGATCGCGGGCGTCGGCCGCCGCGCGGCCCAGGCCCGGGCCGCCGCCATCCTGGGCGAACTGGGCCTCGCTGCGCGGGTCGGCCACCAGCCGGCGCAGATGTCGGGCGGCGAGCAGCAGCGGGTGGCGGTCGCCCGCGCACTGGCCAATTCGCCCCGCCTGCTGCTGGCCGACGAGCCCACCGGCAACCTCGATCCGCACACCTCCACCGCGGTCTTCGAGAACCTCTACGACCTCGCGCGCCGCACGGGCGTGGCCGCCGTCGTGGCGACCCACAACCTGGAACTCGCCCGTCACATGGACCGGGTTTTCGCGCTCAAGGACGGGCGCCTGGAAGAGCAGCCGCGCAGCTGACGGCGTAAAACCGACGACCGATGCGAAGTCTTTGTAAGGGGAGGGCTTTTCCGCGCCCGCGGCAAAGCCTATCTTGGTTGCGGGACGCTAAACCGTTGGCCGGAATGGCCTCGGCCTCGATGGAGGTCATATTGAAGACGATCATTGCGGCGCTTGCGGGCGCCTCGCTGCTTGCGGCCGCGCTCCCGGCGGCGGCGCAGCATCATGGCGGTGGCGGCTGGCATGGCGGCGCAGGCGGCGCCGGTTCATGGCATGGCGGCGCGGGCGCGGCCGGCGCCGGCGCCTGGCACGGTGGCGCCGGTGGCGTACGGACCGGCACATGGCATGGCGGCGGCTCCTGGGCTGGCGCCGGGGCCGGTTTTCGCGGCGGCCATTTCAGGCATTTCGATCACCGGGTGCGCTTCGTCGGGTTCCCGGTGTTCCCGGCCTTCGGCCTGGGTTTCGCCTTCGGCCTGAGCGCATTTGATCCCTGGTGGTACGACGCGCCCTACTACGGCTATTACGCGCCTTATCCGCCGCCGCCGGCCTACGACGGCTATCCGCCGCCGGCTGGAGAGGCTGCGCCACCGCCGCCCGCCGCCTCGGCGCCGCCAGCCGCGGCTTGCGGCTCCTGGTCGTGGGATTCGGCGAAGCAGGCGTACAACTGGATTCCCTGCCCGACCGGGGCCTGATCCCCTAAGGGCGGCGCTCTGCGTCCGAGGGCAGGGTTTCGCGGTCGAAGGTCCGCTGCTGCTCCGGCGTCAGCTTGCCGTAGAAGTCGGTCACCGCCGCGCCCTGGCGGCGGAAGTCGGCCGCGTCCTGGGTCATGGTCGCCTCGATGAGGGCGATACGACGCGGGGTCGGGATCGCCGGCAAGAGCTCGGTCGTCGCGCGGTGGCGCTGCGCGGCCTCCGGCGTGGGGGCGATGGCGCGGGTGTAGTCCCGCCAGGCCGCCTCCTGGCTGTCGGTGAGGTGCAGGTCGTCATGCAGCCGCAGGAGTTCGGCGTTGACGGCCTGCTCGGCCGCCATGGCTGTTCCGGACGCCACGCCGGCCAGTAAAATCCCCAGTACAATCCATCGCATCGCTTCAAAGCCTGACAGGGCGTCCCTCGCCGCCAACTATCGCACGAGCGGGGCCGTCTGGAAACGGAAGCCCGAGGTTCGCGCGCGGGAAAACAGGCTTGACGGTGAGAACAAAAAGGGAATAGGAACGAAAACGGAACGACGTTGTCGGCTTGTCCACAGCCGCGCCCACAGGAGGATGCGACAGATGGTTCGTCTGGCCCGAGAATCACTGGCCTTTGCGTCGGTGGCGAGCTTTGTCTGGATGATGTGCTCGGTGGCGGCTCACATGGGCTGACCGCCATGCGGATGGGGGAGGCGGCAGGCGTGAGCGAGGCGGAGAAGGGCTTCGTACACCTGAGGGTCCGCTCGGCCTATTCGCTGCTGGAAGGCGCCATCAAGGCCGACAAGATCGGGGCCCTGGCCGCCGAGGCCGGGATGCCGGCGGTGGCGCTCACCGACCGGGCGAACCTGTTCGGAGCCCTGGAATTCTCCGTCGCCACCAAGGAGGCCGGCGTCCAGCCGATCATCGGCTGCGCCCTGCCGGTGACCGGCTTGGGCGAGGCGCCGCCGGAGCGCTGGGCCAAGACGCCCACCATCGTGCTGCTGGCGCAGAACGAGCAGGGCTACGCCAATCTGAGCGAGCTTTCCTCGGCGGCCTTCCTGGAGGTCGATCCGGCCGATGAGCCCAACGTCGCCTGGACCAAGGTCTGCGAGCATGCCGACGGCCTGATCCTGCTTTCCGGCGGGCCCGACGGCCCGGCCGACCCGCTGTTCGCCGCTGGCAAGGGGAAGGAGGGCCGCGCGGTGCTCGCCGAGATGCGGCGCGTGTTCGCCGACCGCTTCTATGTCGAGTTGCAGCGCCACGAACTGGCCAGCGAGGCCGCCGCCGAACCTGGGCTGGTGGCCTTCGCCTACGACGCCGACGTTCCGCTCGTGGCCACCAACGACGTCTACTTCAAGACCGCGGCCATGCACCTGGCGCACGACGCCCTGCTGTGCATCGCCGACGGCGCCTTCATCGGCCAGGACGAGCGCCGGCGCGTCACCGCCGAGCACGGGTTCAAATCGCCGGCCGATATGCGGGCCCTGTTCGCCGACCTGCCGGAGGCTTGCGACAACACCCTCGACATCGCCCGGCGCTGCGCCTTCGCCGTGCCGAAGCGCGACCCGATCCTACCGCGCTTCCCCACCGAAGGAGGCCGCTCGGAGAACGACGAGCTGACCCACCAGGCCCGCGAGGGGCTGAAGGCGCGATTGAAGATCAACGCCCCGTCGCAGCCAATCGAGGCCTACGAGGAGCGGCTGGAGAAGGAGATCGGGGTGATCACCTCGATGGGCTTCGCCGGCTACTTCCTGATCGTCTCGGACTTCATGAAGTGGGCGGTGGCCCACGGTGTGCCGGTGGGGCCCGGCCGCGGGTCCGGCGCCGGCTCGCTGGTGGCCTGGTCGCTGATGATCACCGGCCTCGATCCCCTGAAGTACGGCCTGATCTTCGAGCGCTTCCTGAACCCCGAGCGGGTGTCGATGCCGGACTTCGACATCGACTTCTGCCAGGAGCGGCGCGACGAGGTGATCGCCTACGTCCAGCAGCGCTACGGCCGCGACCGGGTCGCGCAGATCATCACCTTCGGCACCCTGCAGGCTCGCGCGGTGCTGCGCGACGTGGGCCGGGTGCTGCAGCTGCCGCTGGGCCAGGTGGACCGGCTGGCCAAGATGGTGCCCGCCAACCCCGCCAACCCGGTGACGCTGGCCAAGGCCATCGAGATCGAGCCCCGCCTGCGCCAGGCCCGCGACGAGGACGAGGCGGTGGCGAGGCTGCTGGACATCGCCCTGCAGCTGGAGGGCCTCTACCGCAACGCCTCCACCCACGCCGCCGGCATCGTGATCTCCGACCGGCCGCTGACCCAGCTCGCCCCTCTCTACCGCGATCCCCGCTCGGACCTGCCGGCCACCCAGTTCAACATGAAGTGGGTGGAGAGCGCGGGCCTCGTGAAGTTCGACTTCCTCGGGCTGAAGACCCTGACCGTCGTCGACCGGGCGATGACGCACCTGGAGCGCCGCGGAGCGGGCTTTGCGCTGGAGACCCTGCCGCTGGACGACGCGGGCGCCTACGAGGTCATGGCCTCGGGCGCGACGGTGGGCGTGTTCCAGATGGAAGGCCAGGGGATGCGCGACACCCTGCGCCAGCTCCGTCCGCAGTCGCTGGAAGAGGTCACTGCGCTGATCTCGCTCTACCGGCCCGGCCCGATGGACTCCATCCCGGCCTATGTGGACTGCAAGATGGGGCGAAAGCCCCTCGACGTGCTGCACCCGCTGCTGGCGCCGGTGCTGACACCGACCTACGGGGTCATCGTCTACCAGGAACAGGTGATGCAGATCGCCCAGATCCTGGCCGGCTACTCCTTCGGCGAGGCCGACCTCCTGCGCCGCGCCATGGGCAAGAAGAAGAAGGAGGAGATGGACAAGCAGCGGGCGCGGTTCATGTCCGGCGCGGCTGAGCGCGGCGTCGCCCCCGACCTCGCGGAACTGCTGTTCGGCCTGATGGAGAAGTTCTCCGGCTACGGCTTCAACAAGAGCCACGCCGCGCCCTATGCGCTGATCGCCTACCAGACGGCCTGGTTGAAGGCGAACGCGCCGGTGGAGTTCTTCGCGGGCTCCATGAGCCTCGAGCTCGCCAACACCGACAAACTCTCGGCCTTCTACCAGGACGCCAAGCGGTGCGGGGTGAAGATCCGCAGCCCGGACGTGAACCTCTCCGGCGCCGACTTCGAGGTGGAGGCCAACAAGGACGGTGAACTCGAGGTGCTCTACGCCCTGGGCGCCATCCGCAACGTCGGGCTGCAGGCCATGGAGCACGTGGTCGCCGAGCGCCGCGAGGGCGGGCCGTTCCGCGACGTTTTCGACTTCGTCGAGCGGGTGGACCCCAAGCAGGTCAACCGCCGCACCTTCGAGACGCTGGCGCGCGCCGGGGCCTTCGACTCCCTCAATCCCAACCGCGCCGAGCTGTTCGCCAACGCCGAGGCCCTGGTTGGCCATGGCCAGGCGCTCGCCGCCGACCGGGCGGAGGGCAAGCGCAGCCTGTTCGGCGAGGATACCGGCGGCGCCCACCGTCCGCGGCTGAAGAAGGCGGAGGTCTGGACCCCGGTTCAGCGCCTCGACGAGGAGCTGGCCGCCGTCGGCTTCTACCTCTCGGGCCATCCGCTGGACGACATGGTGGAGGCGCTCAGGCGGCGGCGCACCGATCTGCTCACCGACGCCATCGCCAAGGCGGAGGCCGGGGCGGAGGCCCTGCGCATGGCCGGCGTCGTGCGGCGCCGGCAGGAGCGGGCGGCCCAGAGCTCCGGCGAGAAGTTCGCCTTCGTGACGCTCTCCGACCCCACCGGCGAATACGAAGTGCTGTTCCCGCCGGAAAGCTGGCGCCGCTGCCGGGACCTCTTGGAGGCGGGCGCCGCGGTGGCCATCACCGTGCGCGCCAAGGCCAAGGATGGCGAGGTGCGTTTCTTCGGCGACAGCGCCGAGCCCGTGGCCAAGGCGGTGGAGAACGTCGTGGCGGGGCTGCGGGTGCACCTGGCGCCCCGCAGCGCCGAGATCGAGGCGCTCAAGAAGCGGCTGGAGGGCGTCACCAACCCGCGCGGCGGCGAGATCGTGCTGGTGGCCGGCGTCGGCGCGGGCCGCGAGGTGGAGCTGAAGCTTCCCGGCCGCTTCACCCTGGACGGGGCGGTGCGCGGCGCCATCAAGACCGCGCCAGGCGTGGTCTTCGTCGAAGACCTTTAGCGGAGACCGCTAGAAGGGCCCGCCGTCGTAGGTGCTGACCTGGCCGCGCGGCTTCTTGTGCGGATAGGGATCGAGGCCGCCACGGTTGGATTCGGTGTGCGTGCCCTTGAACGGCTTGAAGGGCTCGGCCTGGCCGTAGGGCCGGGTGGACGGCATGGAGGGCATCGACGGCGTCGCCCGGGGCGCGGCGTAGGGGTTCACCGGCGCGTAGGGATTGGCCGGCCTCGGCATACCGGGCAGGCGCGGCAGGCCCGGGGGCTCGATCGGCTGGATCTGCGCGTGGGCCACGCCGACGGCGGCCAGAGTGAAAGCAGCCAGACTGAAAGCCGCCGCCAGAGCCAGGAACTGTCGCATGGGGTCCCCCGATTGTGCGGTCCGAACCTACAACGCCACGGTGAAGCTTCAAGCCCGATCGGGGCCTATCCCACGCAAGCAGTTGATTTTTCCGCGCCGAGCCCTTAAGTGCCCGGCTTCAATCCACACGCAGGCGTTTGGCGACGTGGCGGGGAGACATCCCGCGCGCTTCCATTCCGGTCCTCTCCCAGAACGTTTCTGGCCAGGGGGTGCCTGCGGAGGTCCAACCGGATAAAGGACGATACGACCCATGGCGTTGCCCGAATTCTCTATGCGTCAGCTGCTCGAAGCCGGCGCCCACTTCGGCCACCAGACCCACCGCTGGAATCCGAAGATGGAGCGCTACATCTTCGGCAGCCGCTCCAACATCCACATCATCGATCTCTCCCAGTCGATCCCGCTGCTGCACCAGGCGCTGGTGAAGGTGCGCGAAGTGGCGGCGTCCGGCGGCCGGATCCTGTTCGTCGGCACCAAGCGCCAGGCCTCCGAGCCGATCGCCACGGCGGCGCGCCGCTGCGCCCAGTACTATGTGAACCACCGTTGGCTGGGCGGCACGCTCACCAACTGGCGCACCGTGTCGGGCTCGATCGCCCGCCTGCGCGAACTGGAAGGCGTGCTGGAAAACGAGAGCGGCCGCACCAAGAAGGAGTTGCTGCAACTGAAGCGGGAGCACGACAAGCTCGAGCTCAGCCTCGGCGGCATCAAGGACATGGGCGGCATCCCCGACCTGATGTTCGTGATCGACACCAACAAGGAAGCCATCGCCATCCAGGAAGCGCGCAAGCTCAACATCCCGGTGATCGCGATCCTGGACACCAACTGCAACCCCGACGGCATCACCTTCCCGATCCCCGGCAACGACGACGCCGCCCGCGCCATCCAGCTCTACTGCGATCTGATGGCCGACTCCGTCCTCGACGGCCTGGCCGCCGGCCAGTCGGCTGCGGGCGTCGACCTGGGCGCGGCGGAGGCTCCCATGGAGCCGACCCTGGCGCGTCAGGCCGCGCCGGAGGCCTCGGCGCCCAAGGCCGCGACGCCTAAGGCCGCAGCGACCCCCGTCGCCGAGACTTCCAAGCCCAAGAAGGCCAAGGCCGCTGCGGCGGCGCCGGCTGCTGAGCCCGCGCCGCAGCCTGTGGCGGAAGCCCCCGCCGAACCCGTGGCTGAGGCGGCGCCCGATACCCCCGCGGCGGATGCTCCCGCCGCCGAGCCCGAGGCCGCCGCCGAGGCGCCGAGCGAAGAACAGGCCGGCTGAGGCGCTGAAGCGCGTCCGACGGCTGACGACCCTTGATGGGCGGACTTCGCGAGGAGTTCGCCCGACCTCTATAGCTTTTGAAGGAGCTGACCATGGCGGAGATCACCGCTGCGCTGGTCAAGGACCTGCGCGAAAAGTCCGGCGTTGGCATGATGGACTGCAAGAACGCCTTGCAGGAGACCGCTGGCGATATGGAAGCGGCCATGGAGCTGCTGCGCAAGAAGGGCCTCTCCAAGGCGGAGAAGAAGTCCGGCCGCGCCGCCGCCGAGGGCCTGGTGGCCGGCAAGGTGAGCGCCGACGGCAAGACCGGCGCGCTGATCGAGCTGAACGCCGAAACCGACTTCGTCGGCAAGAACGACACCTTCCAGGCGGCCGCCCGGGAGATCGCCGGCGTCGCGCTGTCGGCTGAGGGCGTGGATGCCATCTCCGCGGCCAAGACCGCCAAGGGCCAGACGGTGAGCGAGATGGTCACCAGCATGATCGCCACCATCGGCGAGAACATGCGCCTGCGCCGCTCCGCCCGCCTGTCCGTGGGCCAGGGCGCGGTGTCCCTCTACCTGCACAATGCGCAGGGCGAGGGCGTCGGTCGGCTGGGCGTGATCGTGGCGCTGGAAGGCGCCGGCGACCAGGCGGTGCTGAAGGAGGTCGGCCGCAAGATCGCCCTGCACGTGGCCGGCACGCCGACCCCGCCGCTGGCGCTGTCCCCGGACGACCTCGATCCCGCCGCCGTCGAGAAGGAAAAGAAATTCCTCACCGAACAGGCGCTGGAATCCGGCAAGCCGATCGGCGTGGTCGAGAAGATGATCGAAGGCCGCATCCGCAAGTGGCAGGAGGAGGTCGTCCTCCTGAAGCAGCCCTTCGTGATGAACCCCGACCAGACCATCGAGCAACTGGTGGCCGACACCGCCAAGCAGCTGGGCTTTCCGGTGGCGGTGAAGGGCTTCGTTCGTTTCGCGCTCGGCGAAGGCGTCGACAAGGGCCCCGAAGGCCTCGACTTCGCCGCCGAGGTGGCCTCGCTTTCCGGCCAGGGCTAAGCTCGCGGCCGACTCTATCCAGAGGGCGCGGTGCGTTCGACGCGCGCCGCGCCCTCAGTGTATGTTGCGTGCGAGACGAGAGACGCCATCCCCATGCCTGACGCCCAGCCGCGCTACAAACGCATCCTCCTGAAGCTTTCGGGAGAGGCGGGGGTGGGCGGCGACGGCTTCGGCATCGATCCCAAGACCCTGCAGGCGGTGGCCGAGGAGATCGCCGAGGTCGCCCGCGCCGGCATCCAGGTGTGCGTGGTGGTCGGCGGCGGCAATATCTTCCGCGGCGCGGCGCTGGCCGAGGCTGGGATGGAACGCGCCAGCGCCGACTATATGGGCATGCTGGCGACAGTGATGAACGCCCTGGCGGTGCAGGCGGCGCTGGAGAAGATCGGCGTCTACACCCGCGTGCAATCGGCGATACCCATGGAGGCGGTCTGCGAGCCCTATATCCGCCGCCGCGCCCTGCGCCACCTGGAGAAGGGCCGCGTGGTGATCTTCGCCGCCGGCGTCGGCGCCCCGTTCTTCACCACCGATTCGGGCGCGGCGCTGCGCGCGGCGGAAATGGGCTGCGACGCCCTCCTGAAAGGCACCAGCGTCGACGGCGTGTACACCGCCGATCCCAAGAAGGATCCGGACGC
>Ga0070679_100005359_pt1 | contig 11868 bp, 11 predicted proteins | sample KBSC63BmetaG_FD_65652 | JGI IMG/M metagenome (GOLD analysis project Ga0070679, IMG submission 65652) | Corn rhizosphere microbial communities from Kellogg Biological Station, Michigan, USA - KBS C6-3B metaG | ecosystem: Host-associated > Plants > Roots > Rhizosphere | place: USA: Michigan... | reverse complement strand
CCCTCGCCCCACAACACGACGGGGCTGCCGACGCGAGCTTCGGGAACCTCGGTCAAGTCGACGGTCAGCATATCCATGGACGGACGCCCTGCCATCCGCACGCGCTTGCCGCAGACGACGACCGGCGTGCCGTTGGGCGCGATGCGCGGATAGCCGTCGGCATAGCCGCAGGCGACCACGCCGATCCGGTGCGGGCGCGGCGCGACGTAAGTCCCGCCGTAGCCGACGGCGTCCTGCGCTCGCAATTCCTGGATGTCGATGATCTCGGAGCGCAGCGTCATCACCGGCTGCAACCCCAGCATCTCCGCCGTGTCGTACGGGAACGGCGACGCGCCGTAGAGCATGATGCCCGGTCGCACGATGTCGCCACCGACCTCGTCGAAGCGCAGCACGCCGGCCGAGTTGGCGATCGAGCGCGGATACGGGAGCCCGCGGCATGCCTCCTCGAAGATCGCGAGCGGGTCGGCGATGCCATCGTCGTCCTCGGCGCGCGCGAGGTGCGTCATGAGGCGCAGCGCCGCGACCGACGGCGATTGCGCGAGGCGCTCGCAGACGTTGCGGACGTCGCGCGGCGTGAAACCGAGCCGGTTCATCCCGGTGTTGACCTTGACGAACACCTCGAGCGGGCGCGTCAGCACCGACTTCTCGAGCATGTTGAGCTGTTCAGCGTTGTGCACTACCGTCGCAAGGCGGTGGCCCGCCAGCTCGGCGAGCTCGCGCTCGTCGAAGAAGCCCTCGATGAGGAGCATGCGCCGCGTGTAGTGCGCCTCGCGCACCGACACCGCGTAGTCGAGCTCGACCAGCGCCAGGCCGTCGGCGTCGTCGAGCGCGGGCAGCACGCGCAACAGGCCGTGGCCGTAGGCGTTGGCCTTGACCACCGCCATCACCTGCGCGCCGGGCGCGCGCGAGCGTGCGAGCGCCAGGTTGGCGCGCAGCGCGGACAGGTTGATCTGGGCGAAGAGCGGTCGGGCCATCGGTCGGGTCATGATGCGAGTCGCCGGAAACCGGGACCGCGCCATCGACGCTCACGTTCGGTGCGAGACCGCCCCGTTTTAGAGCGGGGCGCCCAGGAAATCATGGTATAAAACCGCGGGCTTGCCGCGATTGCGGCCGATTATACCGAAAGAGACAACCTTGCCGCATCGCCGTTCGGCCGCTCGGGCCCGTCGTCGCCGAATCGTCCCGCCAGCGCCATGAAGCGCGGGTTCTACACGATCATCGGCGCGCAGTTCTTCAGCTCGCTCGCCGACACGGCGTTGCTGATTGCCGCGATCCAGCTGCTCCGCCAGCTCGCCGATCCCGCGTGGATGGAGCCCGCGCTCAAGCAGTGCCTCGCCGCGCCGTACGTGCTTCTCGCGCCGCTTGTCGGCGCGTTCGCCGACTCGATGCCCAAGGGCCGCGCGATGCTGATCACCAACGGCCTCAAGATCGTCGGCTGCCTGATGATCCTCGCCGGCGCGCATCCGCTGCTCGGCTACGCGGTCGTCGGCATCGGCGCGGCCGCGTATTCGCCGGCCAAGTACGGCATTCTCACCGAGCTCCTGCCCCCGCAGCAGCTCGTGATCGCCAACGGCTGGATCGAGGGCGCGACCGTCGGCTCGATCATCATCGGCACGCTGCTCGGCGGCATCCTGATCAGCCAGCGCGTGTCGACGGCGCTGCTGGGCTTCGACGTGCCATTCTTCGACACCGGCATCGACACGCCGCCGCAGGCGGCGATTGCCGTGATCCTCGCCATCTACGCGCTCGCGGCGTTCATCAACTGGTTCATCCCGCACACCGGCGTCGATCACCGCGTGCCGAGCAAGAATCCGTTCTTCCTGATCCGCGAGTTCGGGCACTGCGTGTCGCTGCTCTGGCGCGACCGCCTCGGCCAGATCTCGCTCGCCACGACGACGATCTTCTGGGGCGCGGGCGCGACGCTCCAGTACGTCGTCATCGACTGGACGCGCCACGCGTTCGGCTACTCGCTGTCACAGGCCTCGTATTTGCAGGGCGTCGTCGCCGTGGGGATCGCGCTCGGCGCGTTCGGCGCGGCGAAGCTCGTCACGCTGGCGCGCGCGCCGCGGGTGCTGCCGCTCGGCGCGCTGATGGGCATCATCGTCATGCTGACGATCACCGTGCGCGACGTGCACCTCGCCGCGCTGTTCATGATCGCGATCGGCGCGCTCGGCGGCTTCTTCGTCGTGCCGATGAACGCGCTCCTCCAGCATCGCGGCCACGTGCTCATGGGCGCCGGTCATTCGATCGCCGTGCAGAACTTCAACGAGAACATCGGCATCTTCGTAATGGTCGGGCTGTACGGCCTGATGGTTCACCAGGGGCTGTCGGTGAACACCGCCATCGTGCTGTTCGGCGTGTTCATGACGGCGTGCATGCTGCTCGTGATCTGGCGCTACCGCCATCACTGCTCGCACGCCGACCTGACTCACCTCGTCGCGGCCGAGCGCTCCGCGAACCGCTAGGCCTTAAAGCACCACCGGCTTGTCGGGCAGCTCGTTGCGCGCCGCGCTTGCGTCGTAGGCGAAGCGCCGCGCGATGACCGCGGCGCTCGCGCGGATGCCGTCGGCGACACCGTCGACGTAGCGGCCCTGGGCACACGCCTTCTCGACGTCCGCGCAGATCGCATGCCACAGCGCGTCGCTCTCCGAGTCGGCGATGCCGCGGTCGGCGACGATCTCGACGTCGTGGTCGGCGAGCAGCAGGTAGATCAGCACCCCGTTGTTGTGCTCGGTGTCCCAGACGCGCAGCAGCCCGAACACCTCGAGCGCGCGATCGCGTGGCGTGATCCCGTGATGGACGCGCGCGAGCGGCAGCGCCGACTCCACCGCGAACACCACTTGGCCGCCGTGAGTCTTTTCGCTCTCCGCGATCGCCTGCTCGATGCGCGCCATGCCCGCTGCGTCGAACGTGCGCCGCAGCGAGTGATGATCGGTGACGATGTGGCGCCAAAGGCGCGTGCCCTTGCCCATCACCAGCCTCCCGATGCGCCGCCGCCGCCGAACGATCCCCCGCCGCCGCTGAATCCGCCACCACCGCCGCCGAAGCCTCCGCCACCGCCGCCGAATCCGCCGGGGACGAACACGCCGCCGCGCGACAGGCCACGCCCGGCGCCGAAGAAGAGCATGACGAAAAGCCCGAGCACCCCCGCGATGCCGGCGACCACGGCCGAGCCCACGAGGAACCATGCGACCGCACCGACGATGCCGCCGCCGATCGTCGAGCCCAGCAGCTTGCCGAAGATCGACTTCAGGATCCCGCCGACGATCGGCACGACGACGAACAGCAGGATGAAGAACGTGCCCGGGTCGAAATGCGAGCGCTTGAACTTCGCGTCGCCGCGCGCCAGCGGCGGCTGCGGCGTCGCCTCGCCGCTGCCGGCGATGATCGATGTGATGCGGTCGATGCCGGCCTCGATGCCCGCGGCGAACTGGCCCTTCGCGAACAACGGCGCCACGGTATCGCCGATGACGCCGCGCGCCGTCGCGTCGGGCAGCACGCCCTCGTAGCCGTAGCCGACCTCGAGGCGCATCTTGCGGTCGTTCTTGGCGACCAGGAACACGATGCCGTTGTCCTGGCCCTTGCGGCCGATCTTCCAGGCTTCGGCGACGCGGATCGAATACGACTCGATCGGCTCGGGCGCCGTCGACGGCACCATCAGCACGACGAACTGGCCGCCCGTCTTCTGCTCGAACGCCGACAGGCGGCTGTCGATCTCGCGCTTGTCGTCCTCGCTCAGCGTGTTCGTGACGTCGGTCACGCGCGCGCTGAGCGCGGGGATCGGCGCAAGCCCTTCGCCGGTCGGCTGCCACGGCTGCGCGAGCGCTCCGCCCGCGACGAACGCGAAGACGAAGGCGATCGCGAGATGGCGGGCGCGGGCGAGCATGGATCGGCGATGCGAAGGCGAGCGCGCCTCGCCGCCGGCGGTGGGCGGCGAGGCGCGAGGGGACGCTACTTGGGCGCCGGGGCCGGAGCCGGCACCGACGGTGCCGCCGGCGGATTGCCGGTGTTGGTGTTGAACTCGACGCTCGGCGGCTTCGACACGGTGGCCTCGTCGGCGACCGTGAAGTTGGGCTTCACCTCCATCTTGAACAGCATCGCCGTCAGGTTGGTCGGGAAGCGCCGCACCGTGGAGTTGTACGCCTGCACCGAGTCGATGTAGCGCTTGCGCGCGACGGTGATGCGGTTCTCCGTGCCCTCGAGCTGCGCCTGCAGGTCGCGGAACACCTGGTCGGACTTCAAGTTCGGGTAGTTCTCCGACACGAGCAGCAGTCGCGACAGCGCGCCCTGCAGCTGGTTCTGCGCGGCGATGAACTTCTGGAACGCGACCGGATCGTTGATGAGCTCGGGCGTCGCCTTGATGGCGCCCACGCTCGCGCGTGCGTTGGTCACCTCGGTGAGCACGCGCTCTTCCTGCGCCGCGTAACCCTTCACCGTGTTGACGAGGTTCGGCACGAGGTCGGCGCGACGCTGGTACTGGTTCAGCACCTCGGACCAGGCCGCCTTGATCTGCTCGTCCTGCGTCTGCAGCGTGTTGTAGCCGCATCCCGACAGCGCGAGGACCGATAGCGCGGCGATCAGTCCGGCAAGCTTCTTCAACATGGATCCTCCCGACGAATGAGCGGTGCAGAAGGCGGGCCCTCCGCGATGCGAACTATGCGGGCGGGTCCGGCCTTGCGCAAGGGGCGCATCGCGTCATGCGGCGACGACGGTGCGGCGGGCCAGCAAGAGGTCGTCCCACGCCTTCGCCTTGTCCGTGAGGTTGCGCAGCAGGTATGCCGGGTGATACGTGACGATCAGCGGCACGCCGCGGTGGCGATGGACGCGGCCGCGCAGGCTCGCGATCGGCGCGTCGTTGCCGAGCAGCAGCGCTGCGGCGCTGCGACCCAGCGCGACGATGATCTTCGGCGCGATGAGCTCGACCTGGCGCGCGAGGTACGGCTCGCACGCCGCGGCCTCGCCCGGCTCGGGCGCGCGGTTGCCGGGGGGCCGGCACTTCAAGACGTTGGCGATGTAGACGCGCCGCCTGCGGTCGAGATCGAGCGCCGCCAGCATGGCGTCGAGAAGCTTGCCCGCCTGCCCGACGAAGGGCTCGCCGCGCGCATCCTCCTCGGCGCCCGGCGCTTCGCCGATGAAAAGCCAGTCGGCCGCGGGATCGCCGACGCCGGGCACCGCGCGATTGCGCGTCCGGCATAGCCGGCATGCGGTGCACGCGGCGACGTCCTCCGCGAGCGCGTCGAGCGTGAGGCGCGCGATCCGCGCGACACGCTCGTCGTCGCCCGGCAGCGCGACGCGTGCCATGACGGCCGGTGCGTCGCGTACGACGTTTTCCGCGGGCGCCACGCTCGCCGACGCGTCGTAGGGCGCCCGCAGCGCGCGGCGCACGTACAGCGGCGCAAGGCCGAGCTCGTCGAGGATGTCGGCGTCGCTCATCGGCTTGTGTTCATCGCGCGGCGCATCACCAGCGCGTCCTCGCGCGGGGTCGTCGCAGTGGCCGGGTAGTAGCCTTCGCGCCGGCCGACCGGCACGAAGCCCTCGCCGGCATAAAGCGCAATTGCCGCGACGTTCGACGCGCGTACTTCGAGGAAGCACTGCTCGGCGCCGCGGTCTTGCGCAGTCGCGAGGAAGCGCGCGAGGATCGCGCGCCCCAAGCCCATCCGGCGATGGTCCGGCACGACCGAGACGTTGAGGATCTGCGCCTCTCCGGGCGCGAGCATCAGCACGCCGAATGCGACGATGCGGTGATCGGACTCGCCGACGAGCGTCTGGTAGCCGGCCAGGAGCGCGTCGCGGAAGTTGCCGAGCGACCACGGCGCCGCGTGGATCTGCGCCTCCAGCACGGCGACGTAGCCCAGGTCGCCCGCGGCGAGCGGCCGCCACACGACGCGGTCGACCAGTGACGCCGGGCGCGGAAGCGATGCCACGCCGGTCAAAGGTGCACGCCCGCCTCGCGCTCGGCGAGCGTGAGCGCGACGCGATGGCGCACGTAGACGGGATGGGCGTCGTGCGCCGCGACGACATCGCCCGCGGCAACGCGCGGCGCCGCAAGTGCCACGATCGCCCGTGCGCCCGGCCGAACGTCGGCGTGTACGCGCGACGCGCCGACGCACTGCGCGAGCGCGGGATACCGCGCGAAGCCATCGCCGGCGCCGAGCCACGCGTCGCGCGGCAGGTCGACATCGTCCGGCCGCGCGACGAATGGCGCGACGACCTCGCGCCACGCGCCGCCTTCACGCGCGTACGCAGCAACGTAGACCTCCTGCATCCGCGCATCGAGCGCCGCGACGACGCGCTCGCCGCCGTGCTGCCGCCACGCCGATTCGGCGATCGCCTCGAGCGTGCCGATCGCGACGAGTGGGAGGCCGGCGCCCAGCGCGAGCCCCTGAGCCACGGCACAGGCGATGCGCACGCCGGTGAACGCGCCGGGACCCGCGCCGAACGCGATCGCGTCGAGGTCGCCGAGGCGCCAACCGGCCTCGCCGAGCGCACGATGGACGAGCGGCATCACGTGCTCGGAATGCGCGTTGCTCGCCGGCGCTTCCAGCACGATGTCGCGGCCGCCGTCGGCATCGGCGGCGGCGACCGAGATCCAGTCGGTGGACGTGTCGATGGCGAGGAGCTTCACGCCGACATTCTAGCCCGCGCGTTCGTGACGGGCGTGCGGGGGGGCGCGCGGTAGAATGCGCGCCTTTTCGCGCTGTTGCATGCGCGCGGGGCCGCCTCGGCGCGCGAATCGGTCGCGCAGCGCCAATTCAGCCTCGCCCGCAGCCGTCCGCCGCGAATCGGCATCGCTTCACGCACAATCGCATGACCTCGGAAGTCACCGTCGAATCGCTGGACCAGGAAGGACGTGGCGTCGCGCACGTCGACGGCAAGGCGGTGTTCGTCGAAGGCGCGCTGCCGGGCGAGCGCGTGACGATCGAGGTCGTGCGACGAAAGCCCAGCTTCGAGATCGCGCGCACCGTCGCGATCGCCGCGCCGAGCGGCTCGCGCGTGACGCCCCGTTGCCCGCATTTCGGCGTCTGCGGCGGCTGCTCGCTTCAGCATGCCGACGCCGCGCTGCAGGTCGCCGCCAAGCAGCGCGTGCTGGAGGAGGCGCTCTCGCGGATCGGCCGCGTGCGCGCCGACACGCTGCTCGCGCCGATCCGCGGCCCCGACTGGCATTACCGCTGGCGCGCGCGCCTGTCGGTGCGCCACGTCGTCAAGAAGGGCGGCGTGCTGGTGGGCTTCCACGAGCGCAAGTCGAGCTTCGTCGCCGACATGCGCGAATGCCACGTCGTGCCGCCGTCGATCTCGGCGCTGCTCGTGCCGCTGCGCGAGCTCATCGCCGGGCTCTCGGTGCGCGACCGCCTGCCGCAGATCGAGATGGCGATCGGCGAGCACGACGGCGTCGTGACCTGCGTGCTGGTCCTGCGCATCCTGGAGGCGCTCGCGCCCTCCGACGAGACGAAGCTGCGCGCATTCGCGGACGCTCACGACGTGGCGTTCTGGCTGCAGACCGGCGGCCCGCACACGGCGGCGCCGTTCCACCCACCTCACGCGTCGCTCGCCTACACGCTTCCCGAATTCGCGATCACGATCCCGTTCGGGCCGACCGAGTTCACACAGGTCAATCCGTTCATCAACCGCGTGCTGGTGCGTCGCGCGCTCGCGCTGCTCGCGCCGGCGGCCGGCGAGCGCATCGCCGACTTCTTCTGTGGCCTCGGCAACTTCACGCTGCCGATCGCGCGGCGCGGAGCGTCGGTGGTCGGTGTCGAAGGCAGCGCGGCGCTGGTGACGCGGGCACGCGAGAACGCCGCGTACAACGGCCTCGGCGACGCCGTGCGCTTCGAGGTCGCCAATCTCTTCGCGGCGACCGCCGACAGCGTGGCGGCGCTGGGGCCGCTCGACAAGGCGCTGATCGATCCGCCGCGCGAAGGCGCCATCGAGCTCGCGAAATCGCTTCCCGCGGCCGATGCTGATGGGGCACTGTCGCGAATCGTCTACGTGTCATGCAACCCGGCGACGCTGGCGCGCGACGCCGCGGTGCTCGTCAACGAGCGCGGCTACCGGCTGCGCGCCGCGGGCGTGGTCAATATGTTCCCGCACACCGCGCACGTCGAGTCGGTGGCGTTGTTTACCCGCGCGTAGACGCTTGCGAGGGCGGCTCGTCCGTCTCGGCGATCACGGCGCGCCGACCGCAGACCGCTTCGGCGCACCGAACCGGGTGTGATCAATCAGGCGAGCAGAACGCGACCCCGATGCCGTAGCCCTCGGGTGTCCAGCCTTGCGTGATCATCTGGCTGCGGACGTCCGGGTTCGTGGTGTAGCGATGGTTCGGCGCGCCGGACATGCCATTGTTGAACAGGCGATATACCGGGCTCGAGCCGATCGGACAGTTTCCCGCCGCGTCCGGCACATACATGTTGAACGCCGTGGCCGTCTCGAGCTTCCAGTCGGGAAAGTCCGCGATCGTGTCTTCGCATCCGAGCCCGTGGAGCGCATAGAAGTGACTGCTGACGGTGCCGAACGAATCATTGAAGAAACGGCACACCGACACGCTTGCGGCAGGCGTCGCCGATTGCGTGGGGTCGAAGCCATTGAACTGGTAGCCCGTGCGCTCCCAGCCCTGGAACATGCCGCTGTCGAGCGCGTTGATTTCGCCGGGAATGCCCGTAACGAAGTACGTGTTGGACGCCGCATAGTAGTACTCGACGATCGGCTCGACGCCTCGATACCCACCCACCAGAAGCGGCGCCTCAAATTGCTGGAAATCGTCGTACAGGTAGCCGTCGTCGACCGTGGCATCCTCGAACTGCGTCACGAAGAGCGTCAGGTACCACGTACCGCTTGGAAGTGCGGCGAATGGCACTTCCGACGAAACGACATTGGCGTAGGTACCGCCGGGCGGCAGCTGCGGCAGCGAGAACTGCGCTAGCTTGCGGCCGTTGAAATGGCCGCGGTTGACCGGAAACGGCGCGGGTGATGCCCACAATTCGAGCCGCAACAGCCCCGTTGAATGCGTCGCATCGCCGTTGGTCAGCGCCTGCGCCGAAAGAACGGCCACGCTTCCGTCGGTCACGAAATTGCCGCCGTCCATGGTCACGAACGCCGAAGCTGACGCCGACGTCAGCACTGCGCACGCGGCAAGCGCATTTCGAACGAACGCCCGCATCGATCGCATTGTCGAGCCTCCCCCGATTTGGACTAGCGCGGATGCTACGCCAACGCCCACCGAATTGCTTGCACTAACTCAAGCTGCCCGCAGCCGGCGATCGGCCAAAAAAAACGGGGCGAATCGCTTCGCCCCGTGGAGTCGCTGTTGGTACCAAATCAGTCACGCTGTCCCGAAAATGCCATCAGCAGATTCAGCAAACTGACGAAGATATTGTACAGGTCGAGATAGATGCTGAGCGTCGCCATCACGTAATTGGTCTGGCCGCCGTTGACGATGTTGCTCAGGTCATACAGCACGAATCCCGAGAACAGCAGCACCGCCACCGCCGACAGCGCGAGGTGCAGCGCCGGCACCTGGAAGAACAGGTTGGCCAGCATCGCCACGATGAGCAGCAGCAGGCCGACGCCCAGGAAGTTGCCGAGGAACGAGAAGTTGCGCTTGGTGACCGTGGCCACGCCCGCCAGCCCGAAGAAGATCACCGCCGTCATGCCCGCTGCGGTGCCGACCAGCATGCCGCCGTTGCGCAGGCCCGCGGCGACCGACAGGATCGGCGTCAGCATCAGGCCGGCGATGAACGTGAAGCCGAGCAGCGCGACCACGCCCCAGGCGCTTTCGCGGAAACGCATGACCACGAACATCGACGCCATCATCGCGCCGAACATCAGCAGCGGCGTCGCGACCGGGTGCGCCATGAACAGCGGGCGCACGTCGAACTGCATGCCGACCCACGCGCCGGCGATCGTGGGCAACAGCGATAGCGCGAGCAGCCAGAAGGTGTTTCGCATCACCTTCTGGCGATCGACGTCGAAGGTGGGCGCCGCGGACGGGCGCGGGAGCGTCGTCGTACGGGACATCACCGGCTCGAATTTCGATTCCATCGTCTCTCCTGGGCGGCCGCCTCCGGCGGATCGAGGATCGATCGCCTGGCCACGCGTGCTTAGAGTACCAAACTTTCGCGGGGTTTCCTGTCGGCCAAGCCCTTGTTGGCGAAGGGTAAATCCGGCGAGTCCTGCATGCTACGATGTCGGGGCGCTCGCGGCCCTTTGCAAGTGTGCCGGTTTGTGCGACGCGGCGTCGACGATGCTGGCCGCGGCGCGGCGGTTTCCCGTGGCACCCAGCGGAGGCGTGGCCGAGCGGTTTAAGGCACGGGTCTTGAAAACCCGCGAAGGGGCAACCCTTCCGTGAGTTCGAATCTCACCGCCTCCGCCATGGCTGCGCCGGCCCTCGACCAATCTCGTTGCAATCAGCCGACTCCGCACCGCGAACCTGCCCCGCGCGCGGTCGTCTAATCGCCGAAGAGGCTCATCGATGGACGCACGCACGCTGGCTGCCGCAATCGCCCTCTCCGCCGCGGCGGTGGCACCGGCGCGCGCCGACATCTACACCTGGCTCGACGAAAAGGGGACGCTCAACGTCAGCAATCTCGAGCCGCCGCCCGGCGTCACCGTCACGCACGTCGACCGTTCACTGCCGCAGAAGTCGCCTCCTTCGGCGCCCGCGCGCGACGAGGCCATCGCGGCACTCAGCGATCGCGTGGCGGCATTGCAGGACGAGATCGCCCGGCGCGATGCGACCGCACGCGTGGTCTACATGGCGCCGCCGGAGGACGCGCCGGCTGCCGCGAGCGCGGCGTATGACATGGCGGCCGCGTACCCCCCCGCGCCGATCCAGCAATGGATTTCCGTCTATGGAACCGCGCCGCCGCCCGCAAGCTACGGCTGCGACCCTTCGTGGTGGGGCTGTTCGTCCGGCTGGGTATCCTTCGGCTACCCGGGCGTGATCGTGGTGCCTGCGGCGCCGCATCGCGGCATTGCGAGGCCGCCGCACGGGAGGCCGCCACGCCCCGACAAGCCGATCGCCGCACCGCGTTCGCCCTCCGTGGGTCCCGTGCCGCCGCCGTTCCTGCCGGCGAGCTTGCACATGACGATGGCCGCGCCCGTCGGGCCACCGGTGGCATCGTCCACCGTGCGCCCGGCGTTCGCACCACAACGCGTCGCGTTCACGCAACCGCATCGATAGCCTGCGCCGGGCCAACGAGCTGCGAGCGTCGCGCGTCAGGTCCGCGCGCCGGCGAGCCAGAAATCCACCATTCGCTCGCGCTCGGCCTCGTACATCTCGACGCCGGTAACCGTCGCGCAGCCGAGTGCGCGTGCGGCCACGAGGAGCGGCGTCACTTCCGGACGCGTCACCACGTCCGCCACGAACGTCGACGCAACGAGACGGTCGCGGCGTACCGGCAGCGGATCGCCGGGCCGCATGCCCATCGGCGTGGCATTGACGACGAGGCCGGCTTCGGCCGGATCGTCTGAGCCAGCGCTGGCGCGCGCGCCGAAGCGCGGCGCGAGCCGCGCGATGAGCGCGTCGCGCCGCGTCACGTCGGCGTCGTGGATCGCCAGCGCGCGCACGCCGGCCTCGAGGAGATCGAGCGCGATGGCGCTGCCGGCGCCACCGGCGCCGACCAGCAACGCGCGCCGCGTCGCGAGGTCCACGCCTTTCGCGCGGATGGCGTCGCACATGCCGAGTCCGTCCAGCATGTCGCCATGCCAGGTGCCGTCGGCATTCCTGCGCAGCACGTTGGCGGCCTCGAGCAGGCGCGCGCGGTCGCTGGCGGTGCGCGCGTGACGGAACGCGGTGAACTTGTGCGGGATCGTCGCGCAGATGCCGTCGAGGTTGCGCACCGCGGTGAGCGCGTCGATCAGCGCATCGACCCC
>Ga0070679_100005358_pt1 | contig 11869 bp, 11 predicted proteins | sample KBSC63BmetaG_FD_65652 | JGI IMG/M metagenome (GOLD analysis project Ga0070679, IMG submission 65652) | Corn rhizosphere microbial communities from Kellogg Biological Station, Michigan, USA - KBS C6-3B metaG | ecosystem: Host-associated > Plants > Roots > Rhizosphere | place: USA: Michigan... | reverse complement strand
CACGCGCCGTGGCACCCCGGCCGGTGCGCCGCGCTGCTCCTGGGCGAGAAGCTCGTGGGCCATGCCGGCGAGCTGCATCCTCGGGTCACCGAGGCCTACGACCTCCCGGCCCGCACCTGTGCGATGGAGCTGCGCCTCGACGACCTGCTCGCCGCCGCGCCCGAGGACGCGCGCGCCGGGGTCATCTCCGCGTTCCCGCCCGCCACCTTCGACCTCGCGCTCGTGGTCGACGGCTCGACGCCCGCCGCCGAGGTGGCGGCGGCAGTGCGGGACGGCGCCGGGCCGTTGCTCGAGGACCTGCGGCTGTTCGACGTGTTCGCCGGTGAGCAGGTCGGGGCCGGTCGTAAGTCCCTCGCGTTCGCGCTACGCCTGCGGGCCCCCGACCGCACCCTGACCGCGGAGGAGGTGGCCGCATCGCGGCAGGCTGCCATCGCGGCCGCCGCCGAGCGGTGCGGGGCCGCGCTGCGGACGTGAGCGGGGCCCCCGGCGATGCATGACTAACCGGCTGTCTGTATAGTCATGCGGCATGGGTATGACGGCAGCGGTCGTTGGCGCCAGCGGCTACGCCGGTGGTGAGCTGCTCCGTCTGCTGACCGGGCATCCGGAGCTCGAGGTGGGCGCGCTCGCGGCCGCGAGCAATGCCGGCCGGCCGCTCGGCGAGCTGCACCCACAGCTGCCCTCGCTCGCGGACCGCATCCTCTGCCGTCCCGACGACCCGGGCGTGGCCGGCGCCGACGTCGTGTTCCTGGCGCTGCCGCATGGTGAGTCCGCGGCGATCGCCGCGACGCTGCCCGAGAGCTGCCTCGTCGTCGACCTCGGCGCCGACTTCCGGTTGGGCGACCCCTCCGCCTGGACACGTTTCTACGGCGGCACCCACGCGGGCACCTGGCCCTACGGCCTGCCGGAGCTGCCCGGGGCGCGTGCCGTTCTCGCCGGGGCCCGGCGGATCGCGAACCCTGGCTGCTACGCGACCGCGATCACCCTCGCGCTCGCGCCGCTGCTGCGCGCCGGCGTCGTCGCGCCGGACGACCTGGTCGTCGTAGCGGCGAGTGGCACGAGCGGGGCGGGGCGGAAACCGAAGCCGCACCTGCTCGGCACCGAGGTGATGGGCGACCTCTCGCCCTACAAGGTCGCCGGCACGCATCAGCACCTCGCGGAGATGCGCCAGTCGCTGGCTGGCGTGGTCGGCGGCGAGGTGACCATGTCGTTCACGCCGGTGCTCGCGCCGATGCCGCGCGGGATCCTCGCCACGTGCACGGCCAAGCTCGCAACCCGCGTCGACACCGCCGGACTCCAAGCTGTGCTGCACAACGCGTACGACGCAGAGCCGTTCGTGCACGTGCTCGTGGACGGGATGTGGCCGCACACCGCGGCGACGTTCGGCAGCAACTCCTGTCACCTGCAGGTCGCCGCGGACATGGATGCCGGACGTGCCGTCGTCGTCGCCGCGATCGACAACCTCGGCAAGGGCGCTGCCGGCCAGGCGCTGCAGAACGCGAACCTGGCTCTCGGTCTGCCCGAGACCGCCGGCGTTCCCGTCGACGGGGTCGCGCCGTGACGGGATCGGCATGAGCGTCACCGCGGCCGCCGGCTTTCGCGCCGCCGGGGTCGCCGCAGGGCTGAAGGCATCCGGCAGCGCCGATGTCGCCGTGGTGGTGAACGACGGTCCGTCGCTTGCCGCCGCCGGCGTGTTCACGAGCAACCGCGTCAAGGCCGCGCCGGTCCTGTGGACGCAGCAGGTGCTCACCTCGGGGGCTCTCCGCGCGGTCGTCCTGAACTCGGGCGGCGCCAACGCCTGCACGGGCCCGGGAGGGTTCCAGGACACCCACGCGACCGCAGAGCATGTCGCGGATCTGCTGCACTGCGGCGCCGGGGAGATAGCGGTGTGCTCCACCGGGCTGATCGGCGAGCGGCTCCCGATGGGGCTGCTTCTTGCGGGTGTCGACAAGGCGGTCGCGGGGCTCGCGGCGGACGGCGGCGCCGATGCGGCCGATGCCATCTGCACGACGGACACGCACCGCAAGGAGGCTGTCGCGTCCGAGGGCGGCGTGACTGTCGGCGGCATGGCCAAGGGCGCGGGCATGCTCGCGCCCGGTCTCGCCACGATGTTGTGCGTGCTCACCACTGACGCAGTCGCCGCACCGGAGGTGCTCGAGGAGGCCTTGCGCGCGGCGGTGCGCACGACGTTCGACCGAGTCGACACCGACGGCTGCATGTCGACCAACGACACGGTCTTGCTGCTCGCCAGCGGCGCCAGCGGCGTGGCGCCGGGCGGCGAAGCGTTGGCCGCGCTCGTTCAGCAGGTCTGTGGCGAGCTCGCCGACCAGCTCGTCGCGGACGCCGAAGGCGCGTCGAAGGATGTCGTCATCGACGTCCTCCACGCAGTGGACGAGGACGACGCCGTCGAGGTCGGTCGCGCGGTCTCACGCAGTGCACTGCTCAAGTGCGCATTGCACGGCAACGATCCCAACTGGGGGCGTGTGTTGTCGGCGGTCGGCACCACTGCCGCCACATTCGAGCCGGACGAGATCGACGTCGCCATCAACGGTGTGTGGATCTGCCGCAGCGGCGCCGCGGCCGAGGACCGGTCGCTCGTCGACATGACGCCGCGGCGGGTCGTCATCACCATCGACCTGCACGCCGGCGACGCCCAGGCGACGATCCGCACCACCGACCTGACCGCGGACTACGTCCACGAGAACTCTGCTTACTCGACATGAGGGCTACTTCGATATTGACGGGCTCGACATGACGCGGGCGGAGTCGGCATTGGCGAAGGCCGGCGTGCTCGTCGAGGCGCTGCCGTGGCTGGAACGTTTCCACGGCCGCACCGTCGTGGTGAAGTACGGCGGACACGCGATGACCGACGACGCTCTGCGTGCCGCCTTTGCCGAGGACGTCGTCTTCCTCCGTTACGCAGGGATCCGCGTCGTCGTGGTGCACGGCGGCGGACCGCAGATCAACGCGCATCTGGACCGGCTCGGCATCGACCAGGTCTTCACCGGCGGGCTGCGCGTCACGACGCCCGAGACGATGGATGTCGTCCGCATGGTTCTCGTCGGGCAAGTCCAGCGCGACATCGTCGGCCTGCTCAACCTGCACGGTCCGTTCGCCGTCGGCATCTCCGGCGAGGACGCGCGGTTGTTCACCGCGGAGCGCCGGGGTGCCCTCGTGGACGGCGAGGAGGTCGACATCGGACTCGTCGGCGACGTCGTCGAGGTCGACGCCGGCATCGTGCAGGGACTTCTCGACGACGGTCGTATCCCGGTTGTCAGCAGCGTGTCGCGTGCGGCCGACGGTGGGGTCTACAACGTCAACGCCGACACGGCCGCCGCCGCTCTCGCGGTCGCGCTCGGCGCCGAGAAGCTGGTCGTGCTCACCGACGTCGACGGCCTCTATTCCGACTGGCCGGCCTCGACGGACGTTGTCAGCAGCCTCTCCGCGGACGAGCTGGAGCGCCTGCTGCCGTCCCTCGCCGACGGCATGGTGCCGAAGATGGAGGCCTGCCTGCGCGCGGTGCGCGGCGGCGTCGATCGGGCGCATGTGCTGGACGGCCGCGTCGCGCACTCGCTGTTGCTGGAGATCTTCACGGACTCGGGGATCGGAACGATGGTGCTGCCATGACCACGACGACGACACAGGCGTTGCAGGAGCGGTGGGACACCGTGATGGCGCGCAACTACGGCACGCCGACGCTCGCGCTGGTGCGCGGTGAAGGATGCCGGGTCTGGGACGCCGACGGCGCCGACTACCTCGACCTGGTGGCCGGCATCGCGGTCTCGTCACTGGGCCATGCGCATCCCGCGGTGGTCGACGCGGTGTCGGCGCAGGTGCGCCGCATCGCGCACACGTCGAACCTCTACCTCAACGAGCCGGCGATCGCGCTGGCCGAACGGCTCGTCGACATCCTCGGCGTCCCCGGGGCGCGCGTCTTCCTCTGCAACGACGGCACGACCGCGAACGAAGCTGCGATCAAGACCGTGCGCCGGGCCCGCCCGGACCGGTTGCGCTTCGTAGCCGCCGAGCGTTCGTTCCACGGACGCTCGCTCGGGTCGCTGGCCCTCACCGGCAAGGCCGCCGCGCGCGAGCCGTTCGCGCCGTTCGGTCTCGACGTGACCTTCGTTCCGTACGGCGACACAGCCGCCCTGGCCGCTGCGGTCGGTGACGACACGGCTGCCGTCTTCCTCGAACCGACGCTGGGTGAGGCGGGCGTCGTGCCTCCGCCCGACGGCTACCTGACCTCGGCGCGCAGCATCTGCGACGCCGCCGGCGCACTTCTCGTCCTCGACGAGATCCAGGCCGGCATCGGGCGCACCGGTCGCTGGTTCGGGCACCAGCACGAGGGCGTCGTGCCGGACGTCGTCACCGTCGCGAAGGGACTCGGCGCCGGGCTGCCCATCGGTGCGTGCATCGCAACGGGGGAGACCGCTGAGGCGCTGCAGAAGGGCGACCACGGCTCGACGTTCGGCGGCAACCCTGTGAGCTGTGCCGCCGCGCTCGCCGTCATCGACACCATCGAGAAGGAAGGACTGCTGGAGCACGTCGCGACACTGGGTGCGGCCTGGAAGGAGCAGCTGGCCCAGGCGGCCGGTGACGGCGTACGCGGGATCCGGGGTGGTGGCCTCTGGCTCGCCCTTGCCACCGACGACGGAGCGGCCGCGGCCGTGGAGACCGTCGCTCGCGGCCATGGCTTCATCGTCAACGCCGTCGCCCCGGACGCGGTGCGGCTCGCTCCGCCGCTCATCCTGTCTGCCGGCGAGGCGACGTCGTTCGCCGACGCGTTGCCGATCATCCTCGCGGAAGCGCGTGACAGCGCTAGCGTCAGCGACGTGTCGACAGGGAGGCAGTCGCGATGAGCGCACCGCACGTGCTCGTGGTCGAGGATGACCCCAGTGTTCGTGGGTTGCTTCAGACTCTGCTGAGCGCCGAGGGCTACGACGTCGCCGTCGCATCCGACGGCCTCGCCGGCCTCGTGAAAGCGAGTAGCCACCGGCCCGCGCTCATCCTGCTCGACCTGATGATGCCGGACCTGGGTGGCATCCGGGTGCTCGAGGAGCTGCGGGGCGACCCGACGCTCGCGGACGTGCCGGTCGTGGTCGTGACCGGCAAGGTGGAGGCGGTGCCGGGACTGCAGCAGGTGCTGGGCGAGGACTCGGTGTTCGCGAAGCCCTTTGGCGTCGCCGAGCTGCTCGCCCGGGTGGCCGAGGTGACCGGTGGCCCGGCCGGTGCGGCCGACCCGCAAGCGGGTTCGGGGCCATGACCGAGCGGACCTCGGAGGCGCCGCGTCACTTTCTCGTCGACGACGACCTGTCCCCGCGGGAGCAGCAGCTCGTTCTCGACGAGGCCGACCGGTTGAAGAAGGACCCGTTCTCGTCGCAACCGCTGAAGGGGCCGGAGTCGGTCGCGGTCATCTTCGAGAAGCCGTCGACCCGCACCCGGCTGTCGTTCGAGGCGGGGATCGCCGAGCTCGGCGGTCACCCGATCATCGTCGACGCGCGCACCACTCAGATCGGCCGTGGCGAGACGATCGAGGACACCGCGGCGGTGCTGTCCCGCTACGTGCGAGCGATCGTGATCCGCACGTTCGGCCAGGACCGCATCGAGGCCCTCGCCGCCGCGTCGTCGGTGCCGGTGGTCAACGCGTTGACGGACTATGCGCATCCGTGCCAGGCGCTCGCCGACCTGCAGACGATCCGCGAGAAGAAGGGCGGGCTGGCCGGCGTCACTCTCGCCTACGTCGGCGACGGCAACAACATGGCGCACTCGCTGCTGCTGGCCGGCGCGCTTGCCGGCATGCACGTTCGGGTGGCATCCCCTCCGGGCTTCGAGCCGATCGAGCAGGTCGTACGCCGGGCTCGCGAGATCGCAACCCGGACCGACGGGTCAATAACTGTCACGAACGACGCACTCCAGGCGGCCGACGCCGCCGACGTGCTCTACACCGACGTCTGGGCGTCGATGGGCCAGGAGAGCGACGCGGCGCATCGCACCTTGGTCTTCCGCCCGTACGCACTCGACAACAGGCTCGTCGCGGCAGCCGCCGATGACGTCATCGTTCTGCACTGCCTGCCTGCTCACCGCGGTGAGGAGATCTCCGCCGAAGTGATCGACGGCCCGCACAGCGTCGTGTTCGACCAGGCGGAGAACCGGCTGCACGCGCAGAAGGCGCTGCTGTCGTTCCTGATCGGGGAGCAGCCGTGAGCTCCCCGCAGGCCGTGACGCCATCGACGAAAGCCGCGCGACACGCGCGCATCTGTGCACTGCTGACGGCGCGGGCGGTTCGCTCGCAGGCGGAGCTCGGCCGGCTCCTCGCCGCGCAAGGTGTGGAGGTGACGCAGGCGACTTTGTCGCGTGACCTCGAGGAGATCGGTGCCGTGAAGGTACGCCGCGCCGGCGCCGGCATCGTCTACGCCGTTCCCGACGAGCCACCGGGACCGTCGCTGCGTGCACTCGGGGACGCCTCCGACGGCCGCATGTCGCGGCTTGCGGCCGAGCTGCTTGTCTCGGTGGAGGCCAGCGCGAACCTCGTCGTACTGCGCACTCCGCCGGGCGGTGCGCAGCTGCTCGCCTCTGCGATCGACCGCGCCGGACTGCACGACGTGATCGGCACCATCGCCGGTGACGACACGGTGCTCGTCGTCGCGCGTGACCCCGCGGGTGGCGCCGAGCTCGCCGAACGGCTCCATCACATGGCCGGCGGCACCAACGAACCAACGAACGGAGCAAGCTCGTCATGACCGACCGCGTCGTCCTCGCCTACTCCGGGGGACTCGACACTTCCGTGGCCATCGGCTGGATCGCCGCCGAGACCGGCGCCGAGGTCGTCGCCGTCGCCGCTGACGTCGGCCAGGGCGGTGAGGACCTCGACGTCATCAGGCAGCGCGCCCTCGACTGCGGTGCGGTGGAGGCGGTCGTCGTCGACGCGCGGGCGGAGTTCGCCGACGACTACTGCCTGCCGGCATTGCGCGCCAACGCTCTCTACATGGACCGCTATCCGCTGGTCTCAGCCTTGTCGCGGCCGACGATCGTGCGGCATCTCGTCGAGGCGGCGCGCTACCACGGCGCATCGATGGTCGCGCACGGCTGCACGGGCAAGGGCAACGACCAGGTGCGGTTCGAGGTCGGCATCGGCGCACTCGCGCCCGAGCTCAAGGTGCTCGCGCCGGTCCGCGACTCCGGCATGACGCGGGACAAGGCGATCGCGTTCGCGGAGGAGAAAGGCCTCCCGATCGACGTCACGAAGAAGTCGCCCTACTCGATCGACCAGAACCTCTGGGGCCGCGCGGTCGAGACCGGCTTCCTCGAGGACGTCTGGAACGGCCCGATCGAGGACGTCTACTCCTACACGCAGAACCCGGCCGTGCAGCGAGAGGCCGACGAGGTCGTCATCGGCTTCACCGATGGTGTGCCGACGTCGATCGACGGGCGGCACGTCACGATGCTGGAAGCCGTGCAAGAGCTCAACCGCCGCGCCGGCGCGCAAGGTGTCGGCCGGCTCGACATGGTCGAGGACAGGCTCGTCGGCATCAAGAGCCGTGAGGTCTACGAGTGCCCCGGCGCCGTTGCGCTCATCACCGCTCACCAGGAGCTGGAGAACGTCACGGTCGAGCGCGACCTCGGCAGGTTCAAGCGCCAGGTCGAACAGCGCTGGGCCGAGCTGGTCTACGACGGACTGTGGTTCTCGCCGCTGAAGCACGCCCTCGACGAGTTCATCAACGCGAGCCAGCGGCACGTGACCGGCGAGATCCGCATGACCATGCACGGCGGCCGCGCCGTCGTCAGCGGTCGCCGCAGTTCGGCGTCGCTCTACGACTACAAGCTCGCCACGTACGACGCCGAGGATGTCTACGACCAGTCGCTCGCCAAGGGATTCGTCGAGATCTGGGGCATGCCGAGCCGGATCGCCGCCGCACGCGACGAGCGGATGCGGCACGAGGCGGGCGAGTGAGCTTGGTATGACGGACACCGCACCTCCTACCCGTCTGTGGGGCGGCCGGTTCTCCGGCGGCCCGGCGGATGCGCTGTCGCGGCTGTCGATGAGCGTGCACTTCGACTGGCGGCTCGCGCCGTACGACCTGCTGGCGAGCAAAGCGCACGCCCGGGTGCTGCATCGCGCGGGGTTGCTCGACGAACACGAGCTGCAGCGGATGCTCGTCGCCCTCGACGAGCTCGACCACGACGCTCGCCATGGGTTGTTCCGGCCGTCACCGGACGACGAGGACGTGCACACCGCGCTGGAACGCGGGCTGCTCGAGCGCGTGGGCGCGCTCGGCGGGAAGCTGCGCGCCGGCCGCAGCCGCAACGACCAGGTCGCAACCGACCTTCGGCTTTACCTGCGCGACCACGCGCGTCAGGTCGTCTCGCGGCTGGTCGAGCTGGAAGAAGCGTTGCTCGAGCAGTCCGAGAAGACCATCGACGTGCCCGCTCCCGGCCTCACGCATCTGCAGCACGCGCAGCCGGTGTTGTTCGCACATCAGCTGCTTGCTCACGTGCAGGCGTTCACACGCGACGTGGCCAGGCTGCGTGACTGGGACACCCGCGCCGCCGTGTCACCGCTGGGAGCCGGCGCCCTCGCCGGGTCGTCGCTGCCGCTCGACCCGGACGCTGTCGCCGCCGAGCTCGGGTTCTCCTCGGCCGCGGCGAACTCCATCGACGCCGTGAGCGACCGCGACTTTGCGGCCGAGTTCCTCTTCTGTGCGGCCCTCATCGGTGTGCATCTGTCTCGGCTGGGCGAGGAGGTCGTGCTCTGGACCACCCGCGAGTTCCGCTGGGTGGACCTCGACGACAGCTACAGCACCGGCTCGTCGATCATGCCGCAGAAGAAGAACCCCGACGTCGCGGAGCTTGCGCGCGGCAAGGCCGGCCGGCTCCTCGGTGACCTGACCGCGTTGCTCACCGTCCTCAAAGGCCTGCCGCTGGCCTACGACCGCGACCTGCAGGAGGACAAGGAGCCAGTGTTCGACGCCGTCGACACGTTGCTTCTCGTCATCCCCGCGGTCGCGGGCATGATCTCGACGATGCGTGTCGACGCGGAGCGTCTCACCGCGACCGCAGCCGACGGGTTCGCCCTCGCGACGGACGTTGCCGAACATCTTGTACGGCGCGGCGTGCCGTTCCGCGAGGCGCATGAAGCAGTCGGCCATCTCGTCGTCTGGTGCACGGTGCACGACTGTGATCTGCCCGACGTCTCCGACGACGACCTTGCGTCGATCAGCCCGCACCTGACACCCGACGTTCGCGATGTGTTGTCCGTTCAGGGCGCACTCGCCGCCCGCGGTGCGCCGGGCGGGACCGCTCCCGAGCGGGTGCGCGAGCAGCTGGCGCGAACCCGTGAGCTGGTGCACGAGCACGCGACATGGGCCAGCGGCAGCTGACGCCCCTTCCCCGCCCGTTCTACGACCGGCCGGTGCTCGCGGTCGCGCGCGACCTGCTCGGTGCGGTCGTCCGCCACGGCGAGGTCGCCGTACGTCTCACCGAGGTGGAGGCGTACGCCGGCGGCCACGACCCGGCCTCACACGCCTTCCGCGGACCGACGCAACGCAACGCGGTCATGTTCGGTCCCGGCGGGCACGCCTACGTCTACTTCACGTATGGCATGCACTTCTGCATGAACCTCGTCTGCGGTCCCGACGGCAGCGCGTCGGCCGTGCTGCTGCGGGCGGGTGAGGTCGTTGCGGGAGTCGACGCCGCCAGGATGCGCCGCCCCGGAGCATCCGAGCGTGACCTGGCCCGCGGTCCGGCGCGGTTGACCAAGGCGCTCGCCGTGGACCGCGCCTTGGACGGGGCGGACGTGACGAGCCGCCGGTCGGCGCTTCAGGTCGTTGCCGGCGAGCGTGTCCCCGACGACGCCGTACGGCGCGGGCCCAGGGTAGGCGTCAACGCCGCCCACGACGTGCCTTGGCGGATGTGGATCGACGGCGAGGCGACGGTGTCGGTCTACCGCCGACACGTGCCGCGCGTGCATAGCAAGAAATAGGTGAGCGCGCTCCGTAATACTGGCCGGGTGCCGGACGACATCCTCGACGAACTGCAATGGCGCGGTCTGATCGCGCAGTCGACGGACGTCGACGCACTGCGTCGCGACCTTGCGGCCGGCCCGCTGACGCTCTACGCGGGGTTCGATCCGACCGCCGCCAGCCTGCACGCGGGTCATCTCGTGCAGGTGCTGACGCTGCGGCGGTTCCAGCAGGCGGGACACCGTCCGATCGTGCTGGCAGGCGGCGCCACCGGTCTCGTGGGCGACCCGCGCGAGATCGGCGAACGCGTGATGCTCGACGCAGACACGGTGGCCGGCTGGACCGAGCGGATCCGCGATCAGCTCGCGCGCTTCGTCGAGTTCGGTGACGGGTCGACCGCGGCGATCGCCGCCAACAACCTCGAGTGGACCGCGCCGCTGTCGGCGATCGAGTTCCTGCGCGACGTCGGGAAGCACTTCTCGGTCAACGTGATGCTCGCCCGGGAGACGGTCAAGGCGCGTCTCGCCGGCGAAGGGATCAGCTACACCGAGTTCAGCTACCTGTTGCTGCAGTCTTTCGACTACCTCGAGCTGTTCCGCCGGCACGGCTGCCGGTTGCAGATCGGCGGCTCCGACCAGTGGGGCAACATCCTCGGCGGCGTGGACCTGATCCGCCGGGTCGAGCAGGCGTCGGTGCACGCTCTGACCACGCCGCTGGTCACCAGCGCTTCGGGGGAGAAGTTCGGGAAGTCGACCGGTGGGGGCTCCCTGTGGCTGGACCCGGCGCTGACCTCGCCGTACGCGTTCTACCAGTACTGGATCAACGTCGACGACCGCGACGCGGCGACCTACCTGCGCTACTTCACCTTCCTGACCAGGGAGGAGATCGAGGATCTCGAGCGGCAGACCGCGGAGCGCCCGCAGGCGCGGGCCGCCCAGCGACGTCTGGCGCAGGAGCTCACGACGCTTGTCCACAGCGCCGAGGAGACCGCGCGCGTGGAGGCGGCCAGCCGGGCCCTGTTCGGCCAGGGCGAGCTGCGCGAGCTCGATGCCACCACGCTGGCCGCCGCTCTCGCCGAGGCACCGCACGCGGCGGTGTCCCGCCCGCTGCCGTCGGTCGCCGAGCTGTTCGTCGCCACTGGCCTGGACGGCAGCCGGTCCGCCGCCCGCCGGACCGTCGCTGAGGGCGGCGCGTATGTGAACAACACCCGTGCCAGCGACCCGGACGCGCCGCCCGAGGAGGCCGAGCTGCTGCACGGACGCTGGCTCGTTCTACGCAAGGGCAAGCGCAGCGTCGCCGGCATCGAGGCAAGCGCCGACTGAGCGTCGGCACGATTTGACGTGAGCGAGCGGGATTCTTAGTCTCGTAGAGCCCCACGGGGAGCCGGGCGCGATGCGGCCGGACCGGGGGACCTCCTTCGAGCAGCGCCGTCTGGCTCGCGTCAGTGTCGCGTGCACGTGGGGAGGCCGCGCGGGAGCCGCTTTGACAGCGGGGACCGAGCGGACATAGCGTAGAACGGTTGCCCCGCGAGGGGTTGCCCCGCGAGAGGCCTCGCAGCCTCGACCGGTGCGCGTCCGTTCCTTGAGAACTCAACAGCGTGCCAAAAGTCAGTGCCAAAAAACCCCGTCATCAGGGCGTGCGCAAGCGTGCTCTGATGCGGATTCCTTTGGTGATGATTAAGACAGCTACGAACGTCTTGCTCATTGCCAGAATCAAGCAGCTCGCAGGAGCTGCGCTCTTCATGTGTCGATGAACCCGACGGAGCTTGCTCCGCCGGGCATCCATAGACCTCAACGGAGAGTTTGATCCTGGCTCAGGACGAACGCTGGCGGCGTGCTTAACACATGCAAGTCGAGCGAGGCCCTCCTCTTCGGAGGAGGTGTCCTAGCGGCGAACGGGTGAGTAACACGTGG